>ERZ824488.23-NODE-23-length-179228-cov-13.216612_pt1 | contig 179228 bp, 168 predicted proteins | sample MGYA00519936_ERZ824488 | MGnify/ENA primary metagenome ERZ824488 (study PRJEB31778, sample SAMEA3449153) | human gut metagenome | biome: human gut; feature: human-associated habitat; material: faeces | place: United Kingdom | collected 2010/2012 ...
TTACAATCCCTCCGTCACGACTTCGTCGCGCCACCTCCCTTTACACAAGGGAGGCATGGGCAAGTGCGAATTATCGGCAACATCGCTATTGCTGATTTGCAAGTATTACTGCGGGATGCCGAGGACGTCATCCCCTACGATTGAATTGCGGTTGTTTCGTTATATATTCAGCAAGATTTTGACTTTTGAATCTACCCGACAACCTCCGTGCAAAGAAAAAGGATATGCTGTCATCATAATAGCAATATCCTTTATATATTTTCAATCTTTATTCGCTTTTTCCGCCTCGGCTTTACCCTCGGGCGTGTCGCGGTAGAACTGCGTTTTGGGGTGCGGGTGCGTGGTGCTGTTCCACAGCTCGTCGGCGACGGGCTGCCACTCCTTGGCGAAGCAGTCGCAGCGGGAGCAGAGCGTTTCGGCGCTCTCGGGTGCGATGAGGTCGGTCGAGCGCGCGCCCGTGTCGGCGATTATCTTACGCAGACACTGCGGATTCTCCAGCATCGGGCAGGGTCTGAGGTGATTGTCGTTAAACGGCTGATTTCTGTAATATGCCTGGAACAGGGGACTTTTCAGCCCCTCGATAAGCGTATTCTTCCTGATATTCGAGTCCGAATAATGGATGAAAACGCAGGGCTCCATGTCGCCCTCGGAGTTGATATGGAAGTAGTTCCTGCCGCCGGCGATGCAGCCGCCGACATACTCGGCGTCGTTTTGGAAATCCATGACGAACATCGGCTTGCCCGTCTCGCTGTTTCTCATGCGGCGCAGCCATTTATACATATGAACCCTCTGCTCGGGCGAGGGGATAAGCTCCGGCACGGCGTCGTGGCCGACCGGCATATAGTTGAAGTAAAGGCCGAAGCGCACGCCGTTCTCGATCATAAGGTCGATGAATTCGTCGCTCGTGACGGCGGGGATATTCTTGCTCGTGTAGCAGACCGAGATGCCGAAAAGCAGGCCGTATTCCCTGAGCAGCTTCATTGCCGCCATGGTTCGTGCGTATGCGCCCTCGCCGCGGCGGTAGTCGTTGCTCTCCTCGGTGCCCTCAATGCTCAGCGCTAAGGTCAGGTTGCCGACCTCGCGCATCTGCTCGCAGAATTCACGGTCAACAAGCGTCGCGTTGGTGTAGGCGAGGAAGGCGCAGTCAGGGTTCTCACGGCACAGAGTCAGTATATCGTCCTTGCGGATGAGCGGCTCGCCGCCCGTGAGCATATAGAAATGCGTCCCCAGCTCGGTGCCCTGGTTGACTATGCTGCGCATCTCGTCGAGCGACAGATTGGAGCGGTGGCCGTATTCGGCGGACCAGCAGCCCTTGCAGTGCAGGTTGCAGGCGCTCGTCGGGTCAAAGAGGATGATGAACGGGATGTTGCACTTGTATTTCTCTCTGTTTGCTCTTACCGCCTTGGTGCCGTTGACCCCCGCGCCGAGGCCGAGAGCGAGCAGCATATTCTTGATAACTCGAGGGTCGCACTCGTTGATGATATTCATCGCGAAGTGGTTCCAGACATTGCTCTCATCCTTGACCGCCTTGCGGAATGCGTCAAAATTCTTCTCGGGGAAAGCGCCGCCCATAAATTTCTGCGATATGTCTATCAGCTTCAGCAGATTTTCCTGCGGCTTCTTTTTGATATACTTAAAAATGCCGTCGAACGCGACGGAAGCCGAGGCTCTCTGGAGCTTTTCTTTTGCGGTCATCATAAGCGATTCCTCCCTTTGGAAATCAAGTGAATTGCGGTGCGGATCAGAGCAATAATATATTAAGTTTATCACAGTTTTGGAATAAAGTCCATAAAAATTTTATTAATTATTGCTTTTTGTCTGTTTTGCACTTAATTTATATTATACGCGCTTGTGCCTTGCAGTAAACGGACAAGACGCGCAAAGTGACGGATTCTCACACAAAGTCACTCTTTTGTCCGAGCGGCAGTCGGATTTTTCCTCATTTTCCTTGCTTTAGCACCGAATATGGGGTATTATATAATTTAGTTTGACATATCAGCTATCGGGAGGGAACGCTTTGAAAGAAAAGCTGCTCAGAGGCAGGCACGCTCTCGGGCTTGCCGCAAGGATAATCGTCTCGGTGATTATTATTGCCGTTATCATTTGGAAATATGACGACCTGAAGCATATCGACGTGCGCGCGCTCATCGACGGCACAAGCAGTATGCTTGCCGCCGCCGCGGCTGTGTGGGGGGTATATCTGCTCAAATCCCTCGTCTTTGTCGTGCCCGCCTCGCTGATATATATCGCCGTGGGCATGGCATTCACCCCGCTGACTGCCATTGCGATAAACGCGGTCGGAATTCTCCTTGAGGTCTGCGCCACCTATCTTTTCGGCGTTATCCTCGGCGGGCCTTATGTAATAAACAAGCTCGAAAAGACAAAATACGGCGACCGAATTCTCGAGCTGCACGGCAAAGGCAAGCTCTCGGCGATATTCGCTATCCGCGTGCTGCCCGTATTCCCGATAGATCTCGTCAGCCTCTTCCTCGGCGCGGTCAGGATGCGCTTCCTGCCGTATCTTCTTCTCTCGCTCGGCGGGATTCTGCCCCGAGTGATACTTTTCACCGTCCTCGGCGACGGCATCTACGACTATATCCCGATGGATAAATTCATGCTCGCGGCGATAATCCTGCTGCCGATAGCGCTCGTCGCGTGGGTCATCAGCTACGCCGTAAAATCGGGAAGATCGGAGGCGGCAAGCGGCAAGCCGCCCTATGAGCCGCTCAAGGACAGCCGCAGGAACGTGATATTCGACACCGACATGGGCCCCGACTGCGACGACGCGGGAGCCTTCGCCTTGCTCTTCCACTATATAAAAAAATACGACCTGACCCTGCTCGGCGCCGCAAACTGCACCTCAAACCGCTACGCCAACGGCACGATAAGGGCGATAGCCGAGTATTTCGGCTGCCCCGACCTGCCCGTGGGTCAATACAGCGGCTCGGAGCTGCTGCCTGACGGCAAAAAATACAACGAATTCGTCACCAAAAAATATTGTCGCTTCCCCTCGAGCGCCACAGCGGCTCAAACGGAGCTTGAATTCTATCATAAGCTGCTCGCGAAATCCGAGGACGGCTCGGTGACGGTGATCGCCGTCGGCCCGCTCTCAAATCTCGCTCGGGTGCTGCGCGAGGACGGCGACCTCTTTAACCGCAAGGTCGATTCCGTCGTAATGATGGGCGGCGCTTTCCCCTCGGGCAAAGAATTCAATATTGAGTGCGACCCGCTCGCCGCAAAAACCGTGTTTGAGAAATTCAGGGGCACGATAGTCTGCTCGGGCTTCGAGATAGGCAAGGACGTGATGACGGGCTTCGGCGGCGAACGCGAGGGCAGCCCCGTATTCGACAGCTACCGCCGTTACCTCGGCGGCAAAGCGCCCTATCTGCGCGACAGCTGGGATCTGACCGCCGTCAACTACGCCTTTGAGGGCTGCGGCGAATACTACGCCCTCTCGAAAGAGATGAAAATAACCGTCGAGGACGACGGCACAACCGCCGCCGTCAAGAGCAAATACACAAAGCGCTATTACCTGCTGCAAAAGGCGGCCGACGACGTGATAGCCACGGGGCTTAACACCATACTCGACCCCGCACCCGCAGAGTAAAAAGGCATTGACACACCCCGCGGGCAGGGATATAATATAGTCGGTAAATCAACGATTTTGCCGCCGTGTTTGGGCGTCATAATTACTGCAATTTCGTTATTCATCGTAGGGGACGACGTCCTCGGCGTCCCGAGAGTTAAACTGCAATGTTGGTTTTACAACCGTAGAGGCGAACCGTGTTCGCCCGCATGAATTTGCACAATGTCGCAACATTAAGCTGTCGCAGAGCGACTGAGGGAGAGACGATTTTGCGTTAATTTACCGTGATTTATTTGTTTATCCTTTCTCTCCTTCCGTCTTTTGCTTCGCAAAATCCACCTCCCCTAAATGGGAGGCAAGAGCGGGTGCAATCTTCCGGCGCATATCGTAGTGTACGACTTCCAGCAAAATCTTATCTAATTTCAAAAAGCCTTTCGGAAAATTAAAATCCGAGTGACTGAATATAATTAAAAGGAGGATCTGTATGAAGATCTTAAAGAGGCTTTCAGCCCTCATGCTCGCAATGCTCCTGCTCCTTTCGTTTGCCGCCTGCGGCGGCAAGGATGGCGGGGAGGATTCCGACGTTACCGACGCTCCCGAGACGAATTACGAGCGGGAAGTCAAGACCAAAATAGCCGCTCTCAACGGCCCGACAGGCCTCGGTCTCGCCGAGATAAAGGCCGATCGTTCCTATGCCTATGACGTCGAGTATTACTCCGACCCGCAGGAAGTCGGCCCGCTGCTCATCAAGGGCGAGGTCGATATAGCGGCTCTGCCCCTCAACATGGCGGCAAACCTCTATAAAAAGACCGACGGCAAGATAAAAATGCTCGCCATCAACACCCTCGGCGTGCTCCATGTGCTCTCAAAGGATGATTCGATCAAGAGCGTCGCCGACCTCAAGGGCAAGACCGTCTATTCATCGGGTCAGGGCGCAACTCCCGAATATATCGTCAACTACATTCTCCGCAAGAACGGCCTTGAGCCGGGCAAGGATGTGACGATCGAGTATAAGACCGCCCACAATGAGCTTGCCACCCTCGCAGTCGAGGGCAGCGTTGATATCTGCATCCTGCCCGAGCCTTTCGTATCCAAGGTGCTCTCAAAGAACGAGAGCTACAAGCGCGTGCTCGACCTCACCGAGGAGTGGGGCAAGGTCAGCTCCGCAAAGCTCGCCCAGGGCTGCCTTGTGGCAAGAGCCGACTATATCGAGCAGAATCCCGAAATAATCAAGGAATTCATGAGCTTCTATGAGGCCTCGGTCAATTTCGTCAACAATGAGAATAACGCCGGCGCCGTGTTCCTTGCGAAAAACGGCTACTTTGATACGCCCCAGCTTGCGGCGGATACCATTCCGAACTGCAACATCGTATTCATCACCGGCGAGGAAATGAAAAAAACAGCGACGGAGAATTTCACCGTCCTCTTTGAGGCAAACCCCGCTTCCGTCGGAGGGGAGATACCCGCTGATGCGCTCTATTACCTCGGATAAGTCAAAATTGATAAGGATAATTAAAAAAGCAGGAGTCATCGCAGCATGGCTCCTGCTTTGGCAGCTTGCGGCGCTCGCAGTGGGCAGCAGTTTTCTTTTCCCGTCACCGCTGACGGTGCTGCGCCGCCTCGGCGAGCTTTGCGTGACCAAGGAATTTGCGCTCGACTGCCTCGGCTCGCTGGGCAGGATCTCGCTCGGCTGCTTCTCGGGCATAGTGTTCGGCTCTCTGCTCGGCGCGGCCACTGCGTTCTCGAAGCCGCTGTATGATTTCTTCAGCCCGCTGCTCACCGTCATCAAAACTACCCCCGTCGCCTCGTTCATAATCCTGCTGCTCGTCTGGGTCAAGCGCAGCGGAGTGCCCGTCGTGATAGCGTTCCTGATGGTCGTGCCCGTGATGTGGTCGAATGTCTCGGCCGCCGTCGCCGACACCGACAGGCTGCTGCTCGAAGCGGCGAAGGTCTTCCGCCTCAGCAGATTTCAGAAGCTGCGCCATGTCTATATCCCGTGCGCCCTGCCGTCCTTTGCGGCGGGCTGCAAGACCTCGATAGGCTTCTCGTGGAAGGCGGGCATAGCCGCCGAGGTGCTCTCCACACCGCGCAACTCCGTCGGCTCGGAGCTGTATATCGCAAAGATAAATCTCGAATACGCCGATCTTTTTGCCTGGACGGCGGCAGTCATTCTGATGAGCTTCCTTGTCGAGAAAGCGCTCGTGCTGCTGCTCGAGAAGCTGCTGCTGCGCCGAGTTCGGGGCGGGGAGGTAAAGAAATGATAATACTTAAAAATATCTCCAAATCCTACGGCGGCAAGGCGGTGCTCGACAACGTGAATATCGAGATACCGGGCAGCGGCGTTTTCGGCATTTTCGGCGCGTCGGGTCAGGGTAAAACGACCCTTATCCGCCTGCTCTGCGGGCTTGAGAAGCCCGACGGCGGCGAAATAATCGGCTCGGACAGCATGAATTTCTCTGTCGTGTTTCAAGAAGATAGGCTCTTTCCCTCGCTCACGGCTCTGGGCAACGTCAGCCTCGTCTCGGACGAAACGACGGCGCGGCGGCTGCTCGATCTGGTCGGACTTCACGGCAGCGAGGATAAATACCCCGATGAGCTCAGCGGCGGCATGAGCCGCAGAGTGGCTATCGCCCGCGCCCTTGCCTACGGCGGCGACGCTCTGATCCTCGACGAGCCGTTCAAGGGGCTTGAAGCCGAACTGAAAGAGCATATCGGCAAGCTGATAAGTGAATATGCACAAACCAAGCCCGTTATTATTGTGACACATGACGAATATGGTAAATCGCTTACAAAAAATTCTGTCATTTTATCGTAGTTTTTGTACGGTATATAAAATTTAACTCTTGCATTTCCTTCTATTTTATACTATACTTATTAGCGAACGGCCCGATCAGGGCGCTTAAATCAATTATAATTTTTGGAGGCAATAATCATGGCAAAGAAACTTATCGCCATCGTCATGGCACTTGCTCTCGTCCTCTCCTTCGCTGCCTGCGGCGGCAAAGGCGACGACACCACCACCGCTCCCGAAACCACCACCGATCCGTTTGACGCTTTCGGTGAGGAGACCACCGCCGCACCCGCAGAGGATCCCTCCGCGACCGACGCTTCCGCCACCACTGCAGACGACACGACCGCAGGCCCCGCTGCCGCTACCACCGCAGCAGCAGGCGACGCTACCACCGCTGCCGCAGCTAAGGCTTCCCAGACTAAGGAAGAGATCGTCGCTTACTTCAACACCGCTATCAACGCAGCCAAAAAGAGCTCAAAGAGCATCACTTCCAATTATATGGAGCACTCTGTTGCGGGTGAAATCACCGGTATACCCTCAGCTCTTGACTCTGTCGGTCAGAAGCTCATAAAGGATAACATGGGCAGAGACGACAAAAAGACCAATGTTACCTGGACTTCCGCTGCAGATAAAAATGCTAACTTCCCTGTTGAAGGTGAAACATGGGCAAGCAAGCTCACCGCAGCGGATGTTAAGGATGCAGCTCTCAAGGAGTCGAACGGTAAATATATGATCCGTCTTACCACCGTTGCCGACGGCAAATCCTCCTCTCACGATCATGGCACAGGTTATGCTCCGAAGGCGTTTAATGTTGTCCTTCCCGGTATAATCGACGGTTATATCCCCAGCATCGCTAAGAGCCTGTTCCGTGTTGGCACCGTTTCTACATCTTATCCTTCAAGCACCGTTACCGTCACCGTTGACGCTGCTACCGGTCATGTCCTGAGCGCAAAGTACGAGCTGTTTTGGACTCTTTATATTCCCCTCAGCGGCAATGACGTCGTTCTTCCTTTCAAGACCGTAAACGACTACACCATCAATTGGTAACATAAAACAAACTGCGGGGCGTGCCAAGCACGCCCCTTTTGCAATTGCCCGCGCGAACAAACAATGCCTCAAGCATTGAATTTTTATGGCTCCCTTGTGTAAAGGAGCTGCCGCGGAGCGACTGAGGGATTGACTTGTCAAACTGTTGCCCGCCTCTTAGGCTCCCTCCTGAGGGAGCTGCCCGTAGGACTGAGGGTTTGTCGGGTAGTTGCTAAAAGTAAAATTTTGTTGATAGAATAACAGAAAAATTTCAACTCAATCGTAGGGGACGGCGTCCTCGACGTCCCACGAAACGACTGCAAATGTAAAATCATCATCGTAGGGGCGAACTGTGTTCGCCCGCAACATAAAAAACAAAGGAGTTTACCCATGAAGAAAGAAGTTCTCGTTGAAACATCCGCCCGCCACGTCCATGTCAGCCGCGAGGCTCTCGATATTCTCTTCGGCGAAGGCTATGAGCTGACCAAAAAGAAGGATCTCTCCCAGCCCGGCCAGTTCTCCTGCGAAGAGAGAGTAGCCGTCGTCGGCTCCAAGAGCAGCTTCCCCGCCGTCTCCATCCTCGGCCCCATCCGCCCCGCAACTCAGGTCGAGCTTTCGCTCACCGACGCCCGCTCGATAGGCGTTACCGCACCCGTCAGGGAGAGCGGCGATATCGAGGGCAGCGGCTCCTGCAAGCTGGTCGGCCCCAAGGGCGAGCTTGAGATCGAGTGCGGCGTCATCGCCGCCAAGAGGCACATCCACGCCACCCCAGAGGACGCCGAGAAATACGGCCTTGAGGATAAGCAGATCGTCTCCGTCAAGATCGACTCCAACGGCAGAAAGCTCATCTTTGACGACGTCGTCGTCAGAGTCAGCCCCAAATTCGCGCTCGCAATGCACATCGACACCGACGAATCCAACGCCGCTGCCGCCACCCCCGGCCTCATGGGCGAAATTCTTTAATTTCATCTTAATACATAAAACGCACCCGCAGGAGCTTTCGTGCCCCGACGGGTGCGTGTTTTTTACTCTGCCTCAATTTGCTCCGGCTCCTCCGCCTCGACCATCTCGTGCAGCATCGGCGGGCGGAACATTCTGAACGCCTGCTTCTTGACCGAGATCGTCATATCGCCGTTGTCGCCGCCGTATTCGCCGTCGAGCGTCCACGGCAGTTTGGAGCCGTCGAGGGTCTTGACCTCGATATGCGAGCCTTGATAGAGGTGGATGAACCGCTTGTCAAAGTTCTTTTTCAGCACGCTGGTACACACGTCGACCCAGTTCTTTAACGTGCCGGGGTTCTTGACGATGAACACCTCGAATCTGCCGTCGTTAAGGCAGACCTGATCGTTGCTGAGCTTGATGATTCCGCCTACGGTGAAGGAATTCGAGATAGAGCCGAAAACGAATTCATCCTCTATGACCTTGCCGTCTATGACAAAGCGCATCGGGATCTCTCTGATATCCTTTACCGTCTTTGTCGCCTCGAGATAATAGGCGAGCTTGCCGATCTTATTTTTCAATTTCTGATCCGCCTTGTAGGCGCAGGCGGTGAAAGCGCCGAAGGACGCCACATATGTAAAGTACCTCTCGCCGAAAAGCCCGATATCGTAGGGGAGCGCCTCGGAGCTGACGATGAGCTGCGCCGCCTTGATGGGGTTGGTCGGCAGACCGAGGGTGTGGGCAATGTCGTTGGTCGTGCCGGCGGGAATGAAGCCTATCTCGGGCCTTTTCTCAAGAGCCATCAGCCCGTTGAGTGTCTCGCAGAATGTGCCGTCGCCGCCCCTGCAAACCACCGTGTCATATTTGCCGCCGAATTCACGGGCAAACCGCGTTGCGTCGCCCGAGCCCGTGGTGTTCATAACGGTGATATTGTACCCGTGGCGGTTAAAGATATTCGTGACCTCGAGCAAATCGTCGCTGTATCTCTTTTTGCCCGAGCGGGGGTTGACTATCATCAGCATCTGCTTTTCCATTCTCTCGCCTGCTTTCATAGGTGATAAAAGAAATTATATCACCTTTTGCCTCATTGTTCAAGCATGGCGGCGGCAGCATTTTTCGCACAAAAAGCCCCTTTTGCCCAAAATCATTTCTCCCTGTATCCGTAAATTCTGAAATCCAAGCACTAAAAGGCTCCCTTGTGTAAAGGAAGCCATGAGCAACTGCAATCTTTGAACGACATTGTAGGGAACGGCGTCCTCGACGTCCCGTGAGCTGCTCTACAATGTAGGTTTTACAACGGTAGGGCGAACTTCGTTCGCCCGCCTAAATCTGCACAATATCGCAACATTAAACTGTTGCTATCCTCTTAGGCTCCCTCCCGAGGGAGCTGCCCAGAGAGCTGAGGGATTGACCAATAAACCGTTGTTTGTTTCTTATTCTTTTTTGGAAATCGACCGATCAAACTTCAATCCGTTTTTATTGATTTTTCTTTACAATCCCTCCGTCACGACTTCGTCGCGCCACCTCCCTTTACACAAGGGAGGCGCTACCAACTGCAATTTTTCGGCGCATATCGTAGGGGACGGCGTCCTCGACGTCCCGAGAGTTACACTGCAATGTCGGTTTTACAACGGTAGGGTGAACTGTGTTCGCCCGTGCAAAAACTATCAAGCCGACAGCATTAATTCGCCTTCTCCTTGAGGAGAAGGTGTCGAGCGCAGCGAGACGGATGAGGTGTGCCGCAGGCAGTTAATTCCACAAACATCAATCCTCCGTCACGGCTTCGCCGTGCCACCTCCTTTTCTAAGGAGGCCACTATAGCAGTCGGCTTGCAGTTAAACCGGCTCCCTTGTGTAAAGGGCGCCATGAGCAACTGCAATCTTTCAACGACATTGTAGGGGACGTCGAGGACGCCGTCCCCTACAATCGGTTTTCCCCTTTCAACGGGCAAAGCCTGTTATATATGCGAAAAACCGCCGGTCGGTCGCCCGATCAGCGGTTTTTGATTATTCAAGCTCGAATGCGCCGGTATAGAGCTGATAATAAACGCCCTTTTCGGCTATCAGCTTCTCGTGGTCGCCGCGCTCGATTATCCTGCCGTGGTCGAGCACCATTATCACATCCGAATTCATGACCGTCGAGAGGCGGTGGGCGATGACGAATACCGTCCTGCCCTCCATCAGCTTATCCATGCCTCTCTGGACTATCGCCTCCGTCCTCGTGTCTATCGAGGAGGTCGCTTCGTCAAGGATCATCACGGGCGGGTCGGCGACGGCTGCCCTTGCTATCGCTATCAGCTGGCGCTGACCCTGCGAGAGGTTCGCGCCGTTGTTGCTCAGCTCCGTTTTGTAGCCCGAGGGCAGTCGGGTGATGAAATCGTCCGCGCCCGCGAGCTTCGCTGCCTCAATGCATTCCTCGTCCGTTGCGTCCAGCCTGCCGTAGCGGATATTCTCCATCACCGAGCCGGTGAAGAGGTTAGTCTCCTGCAAAACGATGCCGAGGGAGCGGCGCAGGTCGGATTTCTTTATCTTGTTGATATTTATGCCGTCATAGCGGATCTTGCCGTCGGCGATATCGTAAAATCGGTTGATAAGATTCGTTATTGTGGTCTTGCCCGCGCCCGTTGCGCCGACGAACGCCACCTTCTGACCCGGTTCGGCGTAAACGGTCACGTCGTGGAGCACCTCCTTGCCCTTTTCGTAGGCAAAATCGACGTCAAAGAGCCTCACGTCGCCTCGGAGCGGGGTGTAGGTCAGCGTGCCGTCACCGTGCGGATGCTTCCACGCCCATTTGCCGGTGCGTTCGCTCGTCTCGGTCAGCTCGCCGTTCTCCTCCTTGGCGTTGACGAGGGTCACATAGCCGTCGTCCGTCTCGGGCTGCTGATCCATCAGCGAGAATATCCTCTGCGCGCCCGCCATCGCCATGACTATGGCGTTGACCTGCTGCGAGACCTGGTTGATGTTGCCGGTGAATTGCTTGGTCATATTGAGGAACGGCACGATGATGCTGATGCTGAACGCCATGCCCGAAATGCTGAAATTCTTAGCGCCGAAGGTTAGGAAAAGCCCGCCCGCCGTCGCAATAAGCACATAGAGCACGTTGCCGATATTCATGATTATCGGGCCGAGGGTGTTGGCGTAGGCGTTCGCCTTGCGGCTGTCCTCATAGAGCGCTTCGTTTATCCTGTCGAAGTCCTCGGTCGCCGCCTCCTCATGGCAGAATACCTTGATGACCTTCTGACCGTTCATCATCTCCTGGATGAAGCCCTCCGCCTTGCCGAGTGAAGCCTGCTGGCGCACGAAGTATTTCGCCGAGCCGCCGCCGACCTTCTTTGAAACAAGGGTCATGGCGACAACGCCGACAAGCAGCAGCATCGTCATCCAAATGCTGTAGTAGAGCATGATGAAGAACACGACCATTACAACAATGCCCGACGAAATGAGGGCGGGGAGCGCCTGAGAAACAAGCTGGCGGAGCGTGTCGATATCGTTGGTGTAGTAGCTCATAATGTCGCCGTGCTTGGTCGTGTCAAAATATTTGATGGGCAGATTCTGCATCCCGTCAAACATCTTGCGGCGCAGCTTGCAAAGGAAGCCCTGGGTGATATACGCCATGAGCTGCTCTCTGACGGTCATCAGGATTATCGCCGCGAGATAGAGCGCCACAAGCACCGCTATCATCGGGAATATCTCTTTGCTTGCCGCCGACCAGTCGCCGACTTTGTACCATTTTTCGATCACTGCGATAACTTTCTGAGTGAATACGGCGGGGATCGCCGAGGCCGCCGCGGTGAGGATAATACAGACCGTCACCACGGGCACGAGCACGGGGTAGCAGCTTATCAGCAGCTTTATCACCCTGCCGAGCACGCCTTTTGCCGGTTTCGGCTTATTCATCGCGCTCACCTCCGTTCGTCTGCTGCTCATAAACCTCACGGTAGATTTCGCTCGAGCCGAGCAGCTCCTCGTGCCTGCCGAGCGCCGCTATCCTGCCGTTCTACATAACGACTATCAGGTCGGCCTCCTGCACGGAAGCGATGCGCTGGGCAATGATTATCTTGGTCGTTTCGGGTATATATTCCTTGAATCCCGCCCGTATCAGAGCGTCCGTCTTGGTATCGACGGCGCTTGTCGAGTCGTCAAGGATAAGGATCTTCGGCTTCTTGAGTAGCGCGCGGGCAATGCAGAGCCTCTGCTTCTGGCCGCCCGAGACGTTCGTGCCGCCCTGCTCGATATGCGTGTCGTAGCCGTCGGGGAACGACCTTACGAAATCGTCCGCCTGGGCGAGCCTACACGCCTCGATTATTTCGTCGTCGGTCGCGTTCTCGTTGCCCCAGCGCAGATTTTCCTTTATCGTGCCGGAGAAGAGCAGGTTCTTTTGCAGCACCATCGCCACCGCTTCACGCAGCGACTCGATGTCGTAGTTCCTGACGTCTACGCCGCCCACACGCACGCTGCCTGCGGTCACGTCGTAGAGCCTCGGGATAAGCTGCACGAGCGTAGTCTTGCTCGAGCCGGTGCCGCCGATAATGCCGACGGTCATGCCGGAGCGGATATGCAGGTCGACATTCTCGAGCGCATCTCTCTCGGCTTTCTTTGAATATTTGAAGCTCACGCAGTCGAAGTCCACGGAGCCGTCGGCTACGGAGAATACGGGATTCTCGGGGTTGCGGAGCGCAGGCTCCTCGCCGAGCACCTCGCCTATACGCTTAAAGGACTCGGAGGACATTGTAAGGATAACGTATATCGTCGAGAGCATCATCAGCGACATGAGTATCTGCACGCCGTAGGTCAGCATCGCCGAGATCTGGCCGATGTCGACCAGCGTGCCGCCGCTCGTTATCGTCATCTTTGAGCCGACGATGAGCACGAACACCATGTTGAAATTCAGACAGAACTGCATCAGCGGCGCATTGAGCGCAACTATCCTCTCCGCGTGGGTGAAATCCTTGCGGATATCTTCCGAAGCGGCGCCGAATTTCTTCTTCTCGTATTCCTCACGCGAGAAGCCCTTGACCACTCGCATGGCGCGCACATTCTCCTCGACGGATTCATTCAGACGGTCGTACTTTCTGAATACGCTGCGGAATGCGGGCATGGCCTTGCGGCTGATGAGCAAAAGCCCGAAAGCCAGCACAGGGATGACGACGACGAAGGCCGTCGCAAGCGCACCGCCCATCACATAAGCCATCACGACGGAGAATATCAGCATCAGCGGGCTGCGGATAGCCGTCCTTATCACCATCATGTAGGACATTTGAGCGTTCGCAACGTCGGTGGTCATCCTTGTCACGAGTGATGAAGACGAGAATTTGTCGATATTCTCAAATGTATAGGTCTGCACCCTGCGGAATATATCGCCGCGCAGGTTTTTGGCGAAGCCCGCCGAGGCCTTGGCGCAGGTGAATCCCGCCAGACCGCCGCAGGCGAGGGAAGCGCACGCCATCAGCGCCAGCACTCCGCCCGTCTCGAGAATATAGCTCATGTCGGCGCCCGCCTTGATACGGTTGACGAGATTCGCGGTGATGAACGGGATAAACGTCTCTATCACTGCCTCGCCGACGATAAAAATGAGCGTCAGCACCGTCGGCCGCTTGTATTCTCTTACACTTTTCATAAGCCGCCTTATCATATCTTTCCTCCTTGCTCTTACGAATAGTAGTTTTGTATCTTAAATGTTTGGATAAACATTATCACTATAAATCACGCACGTTAAAGGCTCCCTTGTGTAAAGGGAGGCGAGGTCAACTGCGAATTTTCGGAAACATCGTAGGGGACGGCGTCCTCGACGTCCCGCGAGCTACACTACAATGTAGGTTTTGCAACGTTAGGGGCGAACTGTGTTCGCCCGCCTAATTTCGCACATTATTGCAATACTAACCTGTTGTCGGCTTCCTAGGCTCCCTCTTGAGGGAGCTGTCCATAGGGCTGAGGGAGTTTTTTCAAAAAAATCAATCAAGCTGCATTCCGCCTGCGGCACACCTCATCCGTCTCGCAAGCTCGACACCTTCTCCTCAAGGAGAAGGCAAATATAACTGCAAAACTGCAAACACTGAGCCAAGTCGGCTCCCTCTGACGAGGGAGGCGAGAGCAACTGCGGGTTTTTGGGAATATCCACAGTCATATGTCGGTCAAAGCTCCGCAACTCTACAGAGATAAAAGACGGAGAACGATAGGCCGTTCTCCGTCTTTTATCGGATGGCTCTGACATTGTTGCTCACAAATGCAGATGCGTGATGCAATATCACGCTATTACATTGTAACTGATTTCATCAAATTTGTCAACTGCTTTTTTGACCCGTTGCAAAATTATACGCTTTTTTGAGTTGTTGTTTGTATTTGCGCAGTCTGCACGGTCGTTGCCTCGACCACCTCAATGAGGTAATCGGCGCTGACCCAGCCCTTCAGCCCGTTGTAGTCGATATAAGCCCAACCCTGCACGGCGCTGACCACGGTCACATCCGTGCCGTTCGGGATCTTGCCCACGACGCTCGAACCTGCCGCCGCCTCGGCTCGCATATTGAGCACGCTGCCCGCCGTTTTGACGAGATATCTGCCCGTTGCGAGGGTCGCACCGCCGTCGGTCGTCTGCTCCGTGGCGGGCTCGGTGGTCTGCTCAAGATATTTTTTATCTACGGTGAGGATACCCCATTTTCCGTCGTATTTTGCGATGAATACTCCGCCGTCGCCGGGCAGGATCGCCGCGAATTCAAAGCCGACGACCGTCTCGCCCGTGGTGTTCACAACGCCGTAAAGCCCGTTCTTTTTGACGGGCGCAACGCCGTTTCGGAATGTGAACGCCGTGTTGCCGCTCATTGCGTCAAGCTCGGAGACGCTCTCGAAGTCAAAGGGTATGACCGTAACGCCGCTCTCGTTGATATAGCCCCATTTTTCGCCTTGGCGGACTGCCGCAACGCCGCTGCCGAAATCCTTTGCGGCGTCGTAATTCAGCGGTATCTCCAATTTAAGCTCCGCGCCGACATAGCCCCACTTTGCGCTCTCCGCAAGGGAGGACGCGACGGGGTAAAGCCCGGGCTGAAGCGGCAATTCGTTTCTCTTTATCTCACCCGCGTAGCCCTTGCCGTCCGTCCACGCGAGATGCTTGCCCGCGTCGCTCCAGCAGGGTACTCTCTCGGGCGAGGTCACACCGTGATACTGCCGATTGGTGACCGTGCCGCTCTCGGCGTCCACAAGCAGGGGATACTCCGAGCGGGGGCTGTCCGCAATGTAGCGGTAGCTGCGCCACTGATCGCTGCAAACGGTGAAGTCGTTGTGCTCGGCTTTCTCTGTTATCTCGCCGCCGAGGGTCATCAGGCCCTTTTTGCCCGTCTTGGCGTCGGTGAACACCGCCATAGTCTCGTTGAGGCTCTTGATATCCGAGACATTGGCGAAGCCGTCGGGCACGGTGAACTGCCAGCTCTTGTTTTCGCTGTCTTTATTGCCGTCGGAGCGCCCGTGCAGCACGGCTATCACCGCCACGGCGATGAGCACTGCCGCCGCTATGATGCATATCGCGGCTGCGGTGGTGCGGTTTATCGGGCGTTTTTTCTTAAATGTAATATTTTTTGCCGCCATCTATATTTTCCTTTCAAAAGCGGTTCTCCGCATATATTTCCCTGAATTTACGGCCGAAATTCGGCTATTTATCGGTTTCTTAAAAGAAGTATAGCACATTATGTAAAAAAGCGCAATTACAAAAGTGTTACAATCTGCACGGATATGTAAACTTCCTTTTGATTTTGAGGGTATATTTTCGCTGTTTCTCTTGACTAATCGCCCTTTTAGTTATATTATTATAGAGTATTATATTCGGCGGTGTGTTCATCGCCAAGGAGGAAAAAAATGAAAGTATTCATGATCGGCGGCACCGGCCTGCTCGGCTGCGAAGCTGCAAGAATTTTCATCGAGAGAGGCCACGAGGTCAAGAGCGTTGCTCTGCCCCCCCTTCCCGAAGGAGCACCCATCCCCAAGGAGATGGAGATCGAATTCTGCAACATTTATGAAAAGACCGACGACGAGATCAGAGAGATGATCAAGGGCTTCGATTGCTTCGTCTTCGCCGCAGGCGTTGATGAGAGAGTCGAGTTCCCCGCTCCCGTCTACGACGCTTACTACAAGTATAACATTGCTCCCATCAAGAGGATCCTGCCTCTTTGTAAGGAAGCCGGCCTCAAGAAGGCTGTTATCCTCGGCTCCTACTTCTCATATCTTGCAAAGACCCGCCCCGATATGAAGCTCACCGAGAAGCATCCTTACATCAGAAGCCGTATCGATCAGGAGAACGTCGCATTCTCCTTCGCGGATGACAACTTCGACGTCTCCGTGCTTGAGCTGCCCTACATCTTCGGCACTCAGCCCGGCAGAAAGCCCGTTTGGGTCATACTTATCGAGCAGATAAAGATGATGGATAAGCTGCCCTGCACCATGTATCCGGGCGGCGGCACCGCAATGCTCACCGTCCGTCAGGTCGGTCAGGTCATCGTCGGCGCGGCCGAGAAGTCCAAGGGCGCAAAGGCATGGCCCATCAGCATGTATAACATGACCTGGAAGGAATTCCTCAAGATAGTCTATGCCGCCAGAGGCATGGGCGATAACAGAAAGATAGTCAGCATCCCCGCATGGATGATGCGTATGGGTCTCGGCAAGGTCAAGAAGGAATACGCCGCCAAGGGCATCCAGAGCGGTATCGACGTTGACGGACTTGCCGATATCATGGCTCTCAACCTCTTTATCGACAGGAAGTACAGCGAAGAGCTCGGCGCTACCGAGGACGATATCAAGGCTGCTATCTTCGACTCCATCAAGGTCAGCCAGGCCTCCTATGACGGCAAGGTCAAGCTCCTTGAGATGAAAGGCGAATAATTTTTAGCGAGATGGAGCTGTTTATTTAATCAAAGTAAGCAGCTCCATTGTTGTGTTTATTTCAGCAGTTACCGTACCCTGACAAATACCGGATTCGGAAGGAGTTATCGCATGGAAAGCAAGAAATACCTCAGCAAAAAAGAGCTGTGGATGTTTGCCGTAGGCGCAGGCGGGCAGGGCATGATATACGCCATGATGTCGAGCTATGTCAGTGACTACTACGTTAATGTTTTGCAGCTGCCGCTTCTCTTTGTCCTTCTTCTCATGCTCCTCGCCAGAGTGTGGGACGCAATCAACGACCCGCTCATGGGCATGATAGTCGACCGCCACACCACCAAGTGGGGCAAGATGAAGCCCTATATCCTTTTTGCCGCCGTTCCGATAGCCGTCCTCACCGTGCTCATGTATTACAGCCCCGCCGGGCTGAGCAAGACGGGCATGATGGTCTATGTGGCGATAACCTATGTGTTCTGGGGCATGATATACACCATGGCGGACGTTCCCTTCTGGAGCCTGCCGAATGTTTTGACTCCCGACGCAGCCGAGAGAGGCTCCGTCATTTCGCTTGGCAGGACGGTAAACGGCGTAGGCTCGGCCGTGCCCGAGGTGCTTTTCCTCGCCGCAGGCTTCCTGCTGCCCAAGCTGCTTGACACCTCCGACCCGATAGCCTACGATAAGCAGCGTTATCTCATTATCGCCGCTGTCACCGTCGCTATCGGCATAGTCCTCTATGTCAACTCCTATTTCCATGTCAAAGAAAGAGTCGTTATCCCCGATAAGAAGCGCGCGCCGGGCGAGCCGTCGCAGCTCACGAGGATATTTAAGTGCAAGCCCCTCATGCTTGTCATCCTAATGGGCGTTCTCTCCAGTGGCAGATATATGGTTCAGGCTGCGGCTATCCACGTCGCCCGCTATGCCTTCTATATCGGCCCCGAGATAACACCCGATATGCCTATTGAGGAGAAAACCGCTCTCATCTCCGCCAGCGTCTCGAGCGTCAAGACCATATTCCAGGTCTGCGCCATAGTCGGTATGTTCGGCGCAATGCTCTTCATGCCGCTGCTGATGAAGAAATTCGACTATAAAAAGATAGTCATCACCACCTGCCTGCTCGGCTTCGTTGCGAGCATCTTCACCACCCTTATCGGTTGGTTCAGCGGCAATCTCTATCTCTGCATCCCGTTCGTGCTCGTCTCCTGCATCCCGCTCGGCGTGCTGAACGTCATATCCTATGCGATGATAGGCGACTGCCTCGACTATATGGAGCTTAAAACCGGCTTCCGCGACAACGCCCTCGGCTCAGCCTGCCAAGGCTTCGTCAACAAGCTGGGCAACGCCTTCGCTACCTGCGGCATAGTGCTGATGTATATGTTCATCGGCCTCAAGCCCGAGGATATGCTGAATTCCCAGGTCATCATGGCCGCCACCGAGCTTACGAGGACTCAGAATTTCGCAATGTTCTCGCTCGTCTCCATCGTCCCCGGCGTCAGCCTGCTGCTTTGCAGCATCCCGATGTTCTTCTATAAGATCGCCGGCAAGGAGAAGGCGGATATGCTCAGCGCCCTTGAAGAAAAACGTAAAAATTCCGGCATCGTGATCGAATGATCGCCTCGCACGGTTATCCTATACAGAAAGAAACAGGTGAATTTCCCTTGTCCGCAAAAAAAGATTTAAGAAACGTAGCCATTATCGCCCACGTTGACCACGGCAAGACCACTCTCGTTGATGAATTGCTCAAGCAGAGCGGCACCTTCCGTGAGAATGAGCAGGTCGCCGAGAGAGTCATGGACTCCAACGACCTTGAGCGTGAGCGCGGCATAACCATCCTCTCAAAGAATACCTCAGTCCACTACAAAGGCACCAAGATAAACATCGTTGACACCCCGGGTCACGCCGATTTCGGCGGCGAGGTCGAGCGTATACTAATGATGGTCGACGGCGTCGTGCTGCTCGTCGACGCATTTGAGGGCTGTATGCCCCAGACGAGATTCGTGCTTAAAAAGGCGCTCAATCTCAAGAAAAAGGTGCTTGTCGTTATCAACAAGATCGACCGCCCGAACGCCCGCCCCTATGAGGTCGTCGACGAAGTGCTTGACCTCTTCATCGACCTCGGCGCGGAGGAGGATCAGCTCGATTTTCCCGTCGTCTACGCCAGCGCGAAGGACGGCTACTCGAGCCTCGACCCCAATTGCAGAAGCGGCAATATGCAGCCGCTCTTTGACGCCATTCTCAAGAATATCGACCCGCCCACAGGCGACCCCGACGGCCCGCTTCAGGTGCTCTTTTCGAGCCTTGACTACGACGATTACGTCGGCAGGATCGGCGTCGGCAGAGTCGAGCGCGGCAGGATAAAGAGAGGCCAGCAGGTCTCGCTTTGCAAGACCGACGGCTCGGTGCAGAATGTCCGCATCTCCCGCCTCTATCAGTTCGAGGGTCTTAACAGAGTTGAATGCGAGGAGGCCGAGGCAGGCGACATCATCTGCGTCTCAGGCATCGAGGGCATCAACATCGGCGAGACCGCCTGCGACCCCGAGAAGGTCGAGGCGCTGCCCTTCATAAAGATAGACGAACCCACCATCTCGATGAATTTCATGGTCAACGACAGCCCGTTTGCCGGCAGAGAGGGCAAATTCGTCACCTCCCGCAACGTGCGCGACCGCCTCTTCAAAGAGGTCGAGACAAACGTGAGCATGAGAGTTGAGGAGACCGACAGCACCGATACCTTCAAGGTTTCGGGCAGGGGAGAGCTTCACCTCTCCATCCTCATTGAGACAATGCGCCGCCAGGGTTATGAATTCCAGGTATCCCGCCCCAAGGTCATATTCAAGGAGCAGAACGGTCAGCTCCTCGAGCCTATGGAGCTGCTCATCGTCGAAGTGCCCGAGCAGTATGTCGGCGCCGTCATTGAGAAGCTCGGCTCCCGCAAGGGCGAGCTTGAGAATATGGGCTCCCGTCAGGGCGGCTCGACCCACCTTGAATTCAAGATTCCCGCAAGAGGTCTCATCGGCTACCGTGCCGAATTCCTGACCGACACCAACGGCAACGGCATCATGAATCAGCTCTTCAACGGCTATGAGCCGTATAAAGGCGATATCCAGACCCGCGAGCGCGGCTCGATAGTCGTCCATGAGACGGGCGTGAGCACCGCATACGGTCTTTTCAACACTCAGGACAGAGGCCGCCTCTTCATCCCCGCGGGCGTTGAAGTCTATGAGGGCATGATAGTCGGCGAAAGCGCCAAGAATGAGGACGTCGTCTGCAACGTCTGCAAGCAGAAGCACCTGACCAACACCCGCGCCTCCGGCTCCGACGACGCTCTGCGCCTTGTGCCGCACACCGTGATGAGCCTTGAGCAGTGCATGGAATTCATCAAGGACGACGAGCTGCTTGAGGTCACCCCCGAGTCGCTCAGGCTCCGCAAGCGCATCCTCTCCAAGGAGCAGCGCATGAAGATGCAGTTCAAGAAAAAATAAGAATCCTTAAAAATATGATTTTCAAAGATAAAACCGCCGTCGCTCTCGGCAGCTTCGACGGGCTACACAAAGGTCATATGTCAGTCATAGCCTGCGCTCTTTCGATGAAGGAGTGCGGGCTTGTTCCTCTTGCGCTCCTTTTCGATTCGCACCCGATGCTCGCCCTCACGGGTCAGGCGCCGCCCGAGATACTTCAAAGCGCCGAGAGAGAAAGATTGCTCACCGAAATGGGCGTTAAATTTAAATATATTTCGTTCAAGGAAATTATGAATCTCACCTGCTGTGAATTTTTCGAGGAAATTCTGCTCAAGCGGCTGAACGCCGCCGCCGTATGCTGCGGCTGGAATTATCGCTTCGGCAGGGGCAACGAGGGCGGCTGCCGCGAACTGAGCGAACTGTGCGATGAATTCGGTGTCGAGCTGCACATCAGTGACCATGTCGACCTCGGCGGCGAGCCTATCAGCTCCTCACGCATCCGCCTTGCCGTGGAGCAGGGCGATATTCCCCTCGCAAACGCCATGCTCGGCAGGGAATTCAGCTACAGCGCCCCCGTCGTGAGCGGTTATCACCGAGGTCATCTGCTCGGCGCGCCAACGATAAATCAGCGCTTCGAGCCGGATTTTGTCAGACCCCGCAAAGGCGTTTACGCCTCATTTACAACGGTCGGCGGTGTTCGCTACCCCTCCGTTACCAATATCGGGCTTCGCCCGTCCTTTGAGAATGAAGATTTCCGCAGCGAGACCTGCATCATCGGCTTCTCCGGCGATCTCTACGGTCAGGTCATCAAGGTCTCGCTGCTTGATTTTATAAGAGATGAGCAAAAATTCGGCTCCGTCGAGGCTCTGAGCGCTCAAATCGCTCTCGACGCTGCGCGAGCCAAAGAAATATTTGAAAAACGAGGTAACAGCGGCAATGTATGAGTCTTGGGAACAGCTTAAAGCGGATTGCATGGGCTGCCGCAAATGCGACCTGTGCGAAACAAGGACAAATCTTGTTTTCGGCGTGGGCAACGAGAACGCCGAGGTGCTTTTTGTCGGCGAGGGCCCCGGCGAGAATGAGGATCTGCAAGGTGAGCCGTTCGTCGGCAGGGGAGGCAAGCTGCTCGACAAATACCTCGACGCAGTCGACCTCGACCGCAAAAAGAATATCTATATTGCGAATATCGTAAAATGTCGCCCCCCGAAGAACCGTGACCCGCTCCCCGAGGAGCAGGACGGCTGCATTCAGTGGCTACGCGAGCAAACAAGGCTGCTGCGCCCGAAAATAATCGTCTGCCTCGGCAGGATCTCGGCTCAGAAGCTCATCGACAAGAATTTCAAGGTCACCAAGCAGCACGGCGAATTCATCGAGAAAGGCGGCATCCTCTTCATGGGCACTTTCCACCCCGCCGCCCTGCTCAGAAATCCCAACAACAAGCCACAGGCTCTCGAGGATTTTCTCGCCCTGCGCCGCAAAATTCTTGAGGTCTGCGACCATACCTATTAAACCGAATTCGGAGAAAAAAATATGATTCGGAGTTTTTGCTGAGATTCAATCGACAACCCCTCCGTCACGACTTTGTCGCGCCACCTCCCTTTACACAATGGAGGCGAGGGCACGTGCAATTTTTCGGCGACATTGTAGGGGACGGCGTCCTCGACGTCCCGAGAGCTACACTACAATGTCGGTTTTACAACGGTAGGGGCGAACTGCCGCCGGAGTTTGCACAATGCCGCAGTATTAAACTGTTGCCCACCTCTTAGGCTCCCTTTGACGAGGGAGCTGCCCGTAGGACTGAGGAAATTTTTGTAAAAACCAAGGCCCACAGTCACCTCGCCTTCTCCTTGAGGAGAAGGTGTCGAGCATAGCGAGACGGATGAGGTGTGCCGCAGGCAGTCCTCACATTATCGCAATATTGACCTGATGCCAACATCTTGAGGGAACTGTCGCATAGCGGCTGAGGGAATTCTTAAAAACAACCGATAACCCCTCTGTCTCAACAGGCAAACGACCCAAATTAACAAATGATTTTTCTTTTGGAGAAAATATGAAATACAATGCTGAAAATTATGACGTCGCCGTGATCGGCGCAGGCCACGCAGGTATCGAAGCGGGGCTTGCCTCGGCGCGCCTCGGCTGCAAGACCGCCGTTTTCACCGTCAATCTCGACTGGGTCGGCAATATGCCGTGCAATCCCTCGATCGGCGGCACATCAAAGGGTCACCTCGTGCGCGAGATAGACGCTCTCGGCGGCGAAATGGGCGTCGCTGCGGATAAAAACACCCTGCAAAGCCGTATGCTCAATCTCGGCAAAGGTCCCGCCGTCCACAGCCCCCGCGCCCAGGTGGATCGCCGAGCCTACTCCGACTATATGAAGGGCGTGCTCGAACGCACCCCAAATCTCTACCTCCGCCAGGCGGAAATAGTCGATATCACCCGTGACGGCAGCGAATGGGTGCTGCGTACCCGCCTTGAGGCTCTCCATAGAGCCAAGGCCGTCATCCTCGCCACAGGCACTTTTCTCGCGGGCAGGGTCTATATCGGCGACGTTTCATACGAGAGCGGCCCCGACGGGATGTTTCCCGCAACCGAGCTTGCCGCTTCGCTCAAGCGCCTCGGTCTGCCCCCCCGCCGCTTCAAAACGGGCACTCCGCCCCGCGTGAATCGCCGCAGCGTCGATATCGACCGCCTCGAGCCGCAGTTCGGCGACGAGCACCCCGCCGTTTTCTCCTACGACAGCGGCATTGAGGTCAGGAATACCGAGCGCTGCTACATAACCTACACGGGCGCCGAGACCAAGCAGGTCATTCTTGAGAATCTGCACCGCTCGCCCCTGTATTCGGGCAAAATCGACGGCGTCGGCCCCCGCTATTGCCCGAGCATTGAGGATAAAATAGTCCGCTTCGCCGAGAAGGAGCGACATCAGATATTTGTCGAGCCGTGCGGCGCTAAAACTGACGAAATGTATTTGCAGGGGCTTTCTTCTTCCCTGCCGGAGGATGTTCAGCTCCGAATAGTCCACAGTATACCCGGTCTTGAGCACGCCGAATTTCTCCGCACAGCATACGCTATTGAATACGATTGCGTCGATCCGCTTTCGCTCCGTCAAACCCTTGAATTCAAGGATTTCCCCGGTCTTTATGGCGCAGGGCAGTTCAACGGCTCGAGCGGCTACGAAGAAGCCGCCGCTCAGGGGCTTGTGGCGGGCATGAATGCCGCATTGAAGCTCCTCGGCAAAGAGCCTGTCATTCTCGACCGCACCACTTCATATATCGGCACGCTCATCGACGATCTCGTCACCAAGGGCTGCTCCGACCCCTACAGAATGATGACCTCTCGCTCCGAATACCGCCTCATCCTGCGCCAGGATAACGCCGACCGCCGCTTGACCGAAATAGGCTACCGCGCCGGGCTTGTGCCGCAGGAGCGCTATGACCGCTTCCGCCGCAAGCTGGAGCTGATAGCCGCCGAGCGCAAGAGAGTTGAGGAGCTGTCGATACCTAAAACTCCGCAGCTCGATGAAATGCTTGTTTCACGTGAAACATCTCCGCTTGAGAAGGGCGTTAAAATGGCCGAGCTGCTGCGCCGCCCGCAGGTGGATTACGCCGCGCTCGCCCCGTTCGATAAATTCCGCCCCGACCTGCCGAGGGAGATTTTTGAGCAGGTGGAGATCGACATCAAATATGAGGGCTATATCAAAAGGCAGCAGATGCAGATAAACGAGCTGCACCGCCTCGAGGTCAAGCGCCTGCCTCACGACCTCGATTATTCGGCGATAACGGGTCTGCGCCTTGAGGCAATTGAAAAACTCGGCAAGATCAGACCTGAGACGGTCGGTCAGGCCTCCCGCATCTCCGGCGTTTCGCCCGCGGATATCTCGGTGCTGCTTATCTATCTTGAGAGGAACGGTATTAATGGTGATAAATAAAGAGCTGCTGAGCAGCAACGCTGCCTCTTTGGGCGTTGACCTCAGCGAAGATATGCTCGATAAATTTGATTTGCTTGCTTCGCTGCTCATCGAGCAGAATAAAACAATGAACCTGACCGCCATCACTCAGCCGAATGAGGTGGTAGTCAAGCATTTTGCGGACAGTCTCTCACTGCTCTCCGCCATTGAAGTGCCGCAGGGCGCAAATGTGCTCGATCTCGGCACGGGCGCAGGCTTCCCGGGGCTGCCGCTGCTGATAGCCCGCCCCGATATCCGCCTGACAATGGTGGACAGCACCGCCAAAAAGCTCGCCTATGTCGCTTCGACGCTCGATAAACTCTCGCTGAGTGCAGAGACGCTCCACGCCAGAGCCGAGGAGGCGGGCAAAGACCCCGCTTACCGCGAACAATACGATATCGTCTGCTCCCGCGCGGTCGCCGCGCTCAATGTGCTTTGCGAATACTGCCTGCCTTTTGTCAAGGTCGGCGGCACATTCGTCGCTATGAAAAGCGCCAAGGCTCAGGAGGAGTTGCAGCTCGCCGAGAAAGCGATATCGACCCTCGGCGGTAAAACCGTCGGTCAAAAGTGCTTCACTCTCTCCGACGGCGGCGAAAGAACATTAATTATTATCAAAAAGATTTCGCAAATTCCGCCGAAATACCCCCGTCCGTCCGCTCAAATCGCCAAAAAGTCCCTTTGATTTTAATCGAATATGCAGTTAAGTGTCGCTTTCGGGCGCACGAAAAAGCTGGACAAACCCTCCGCCGAGTGTTATCATCAAGGTAACGAAACCGACGGGGGGTCAATTATTGAAAAGCGCTAAATACAAAATAGGCGGTCAGATAATACTGATCCCGCAGGAGGATATTTATCCGAACCCGAATCAGCCTCGTTCACGCTTCGATTTCGATGAGCTTGAGGGTCTGGCGCAGAGCATCAGGCAAAACGGCATAATTCAGCCGATAGCCGTGCGGGTCAATGCAAGCGGTAATTATGAGCTGATATCAGGCGAGCGGCGGCTTAGGGCTTCAAGGCTGGTCGGCATTTCGCTGATACCGTGTATAATAATGGAAGCGAGCGACGAGAAGTCTGCGCTGTTTGCCCTTATCGAGAATATGCAGCGAAGCGACCTCGGCTTCTTTGAGGAGGCGAGCGCCATTGAGAAGCTGATAGTCGATTTTAATATGAGCCGCGATGACGTTTGCCGCAAGCTCGGCAAGGCGGCGCCCACTATCTCAAATAAACTGCGGCTATTGAAGCTACCCGACGATGTCCGCCTCAAGATAACTCAGGAGGGTCTGACCGAGCGCCATGCCAGAGCACTGCTGCGCCTGCCGACCCGAGCGCAGCTCGACCGCGCACTCTCCATAATTTCGGACAAGCGATTGAACGTAGCCGAGAGCGAGAAACTGATCGACCAAATGCTCTCCGCCGATAAATCGAGCAAAAAACCGACCGTTAAACTCTTCAAGGATGTCCGCATCTTTGTAAATACCCTGAATCACGCCGTCGACACCATGCGGCGGGCGGGGATAGAGGCGGATTCCGCTAAGAGCGAGACGGATGAATATATAGAGTATATCGTCCGCATACCCAAAACTCGGAGCTGCGTTATCAGAACGAAGCGCTCCTCCGCTTAAATCTGACATCTTCCATACCATATCTTTCTCTTTCACACCCACATCCGGCAGGGAGGGCAGGCTTCACGGTCTGCCCTCCTTGCTGTTTCACGTGAAACATTATTTTTTATATAAAAAGCTTTTATTTTTCGCCGCAATATGCTATACTGTATCTTACCCCATAAAAAACACAGCGGGAGAGATGATTTTGGCGAAAACAGTTGCAATAGTTAACCAAAAAGGCGGCGTCGGCAAGACTACGACCGCCGTTAACCTGACCGCCGCACTCGGCGCAAAGGGATATAAGACTCTGCTCATTGATATCGACCCGCAGGGCAACTCCACCAGCGGCTTCGGCATCAATAAGCGTGAGCTTGCGAAGTCGTCATATAATGTACTTATCGGCGGCTGCCCAGCAAGGGAAGCAATAATCAAAACCGAGTTTGACAATGTCTCCGTCATGCCTTCAAGCATGGATCTTGCGGGTGCGGAGCTTGAACTTGTCGATATAGACAAGCGCGAATCAAAATTAAAGACCGCAATTGCCCCGGTCAAGGATGAATTTGACTTTATTTTGCTCGATTGCCCGCCCTCGCTCGGGCTTATCACCTTAAACGGCCTTTGCGCTGCGGATTCGCTGATGGTGCCCATCCAGTGCGAATTTTTCGCCCTCGAGGGTCTGGCGCAGCTTATCTCGACCGTCAGGACTGTCAAAAGGCTCTATAATCCCTATATTGAGATCGAAGGCGTGCTGCTCACCATGTATGACGGCAGGCTCAATCTCACTCAGCAGGTGGTGGACGAGGTCAAAAAGTGCTTTCCAAAGAAAGTCTATTCGACCTTTATCCCGAGGAATGTCAGGCTTTCGGAGGCGCCGAGCTACGGTCAGCCCGTAATGTATTACGACCGCTCGTCAAAGGGGAGCAGCGCATATTCGGCTCTCGCGGACGAATTTTTGAAGCTCAACGGAAAGGGGATATAACATGGCACCCAAAAAGAACGGACTCGGCAGGGGTCTTGGCTCACTGCTTGCAGATAATTCTATAGAAGAAAATAATTCAATTCAGCCCGTTAAACTCGATATAATGGATATCGAGCCGAATAAGGAGCAGGCGAGGAAACAGTTTGACGAAGCCGCCCTCTCGGAGCTTGCGGATTCCATCGCTCAGCACGGTGTGTTGCAGCCGCTGCTTGTCAGACCGATCATCGGCGGCGGATATCAGCTCATTGCCGGCGAAAGGCGCTGGAGAGCGAGCCGCATTGCGGGCTTGACTCAAGTTCCCGTTATAATTAAGGAATTGACCGACGACGAAGCAGCGGTAATTTCTCTTATAGAAAATTTACAGCGTGAAGACCTTAACCCTATTGAAGAGGCCTACGGTTTTGCAAGCCTCATCAAGGATTTTGACCTGACTCAGGAGGAGGCTGCCCAGCGTGTCGGCAAATCAAGACCCGCCGTTGCAAACGCTCTTAGGCTGTTAAGGCTCCCGCAGGAGGTCATAGACGCTGTCAGGGAGGGCAAGCTCTCCGCAGGTCATGCCCGCGCCCTTGCAGCCATAGACGACGAAAAAACGGCGATATTTGCCGCAAAGACAGTCATGGAGAAAGGTCTCTCCGTGCGTGAGACAGAGAAGCTGGTCAAAGCCCTCACCGCCGAGAAAAAAGAGAAGAAGAAAAAAACGGCTGCCCGCAATTCTTTCTTTGACGAGGTGGAGCTTTCGCTCAACAATTCCCTCGGCAGGAAGGCGAAGGTGGTCACCAAGAGCGGCAAGGAGAGCGGCACGCTCGAAATAGACTTCTATGATAAGGATGACCTTGCCCGCATTGCCAAAGTTCTCTCGGCGCTTGAATAAAATTATATAAAGCAAAATACCGTATCTCGTATGAGATACGGTATTTCTGTTATTAAAATGAAAAGCGATTTAAAAATGAAATAGCCGCCCTATTGGGCAGCTAAATCAGAAGTGTCGGCGTCAACCTATCTTCCCGGGCCGCTTCCAGCCAAGTATTTTCGGCACTGTTGAGCTTAACTACCGTGTTCGGGATGGGAACGGGTGGACCCTCAACGTCATCAACACCGACTAAAAAACGCAACGGCGTTTCTTGAATGCTCGACTATTATATTACATCTTTCGACGTTTGTCAATAGTTTTTTAAAACTTTTTTAATATTTTTTATTTGTTGCTTAAACTGTCGACAAATCCGGTCCTCTTGAGCAGCGTTGTGGAGGATATTTGGGCGATATAGACCTTATTCTCGCCCTCTTTGTTGCGGCAGACTATAAAGGATTTCGGCAGATCATAGCACACGTTCTCTACGATCCCCGCTTTCTCGGCCTTTGCGAGGTAGTCGCGGGTATTCTTTGATACAGTGGTGTTATCGAGGTCAAATATCCCGATTATATCGTCAAAGACTATTACTTTGTTCATTCCGAGATGAAGATACATTTTTTACTCCAATTCGTTTATCCGCCCGCCCTTAACTTCAAAGGTCTTGCCCTTTTCTGAGCGCAAGAGCTGCGACGGATCGCAGCAGGTGATGAATACCTGCCAATTATTAAGATAATTCAATATATATTTCTGCCTGCCCTCGTCAAGCTCGCTCATCACGTCGTCGAGCAGCACGGCGGGGCATTCGCCCGTGATTTTTTCGATTATGGAGGCTTCGCCGAGCTTCATTGCAATGGCGCATGAGCGCTGCTGCCCCTGCGAGCCGTAGACCGACGCCTCTTTGCCGTCGAGATAGAGCAGCAGGTCGTGCGAATGCGGACCTGCGGCGGTGTAAAGCCGCCTGAGGTCGGATTCTTTAGTCCTCTCAAGCTCCGAGAGCAGTTTTTGCTTTATCTCATCCTCGGTCATATTCTCCGCCGAGAAATCATAGCGGAATGTGAGCTTCTCTCTGCCGGAGCTGATGCCGTCATAGATATTGCCCGCAACAGCCGAGAATTTCTCGATATAATCGAGCCTGTATTTGATTATCCTCGCGCCGAGCCTCGCCATCTCCTCGTTCCACGGGATGAAATATTCATCCGCAAACGGCCGCTGAGCGTATTTCTTGAGCAGGGCGTTTCTGTGCTTTAGGGTTTGAATATATCTCGAAGTCACCGCCGCATAATTCGGCTTCGCGAGGCTTATCGCCACATCAAGCATCCTGCGGCGCTCCGACGGGCCGTCCCTCACAATGCTGAGCGTATTCGGAGTGAACACCACGGCATAGAATTTGCCCATCATCGCCCGCGGGGATTCCTCTTTTATCCCGTTCAGCTCCAGCTCCTTGCGGCTGTCAACGGTCATTACCGCCTGCTGCTCGCGCTGCTGAGAATAAAATGAAGTCTCTATCCTCGCCTGCTGCTCACCGCTCTGGACGAGGTGAATATTCTTCCTCGTGCGGAAGCTGTAGAAGCCCGTCATCAGCCAGATGCTCTCGATTATATTGGTCTTGCCCTGGCCGTTCTCGCCGTAAACGATGTTCATTTCCGGGTGCGGAACGAAAGAAACGGAGCCAATATTTCTGAATTTTTCAACGGAATGTGAGGTGATAATCATCTTTTCCGTTCCTTTCGGGATTATTCAACCGTATATATTACCCGCTCAAATTCTGCGCTGTCGCCGCTCCTGAGCTTCTTGCCCCTGAGCGTGCAGACCTCGCCGTTCACCTTGACTTCGCCGCCCTGTATCACAAATTTTGCGTGGCCGCCCGTCTGAACGGCGTCGCAGAGCTTGAGAAAGGCGTCAAGCCTGATGAAATCGGTGTCTATCTTTTTGGTAACGTGCTGTTTTTCAGCTATTTTTGCTTTAATCTTCATTTTTAAGCCTCACGGGAAGGATAAGGAAGATGAAGCTGTCGCCTTCTGCAGGCACAAGCAGTATCGGTGCTATAGCGCCGTTGAGCTTTATCTTTATCTCATCCGTATCACAGACTCTGAGAGCCTCTATCATATATTTGTTATTGAAGCCGATGGTGCAGCTCTCGCCCTCTATATCGGCGCTGAGTTTGTCGTTAGCCGAGCCGAGCGAGGTCATGCTGGATATCTTTATCATGCCGTCGGCGAATACGCACTTGACGGGGCTTTTTATCTTATCGGTGATTATAAGCGAAGTTCTGTCGATACTCTCAAGGAACGACTTAGTGTCGACGGAAACAACGGTCTTGGTTGACGGCGGGATTGCCGCCTTGTAGTTGAGAAATTCACCGTCAAGCAGACGGGAAATGATATTATAACTGCCTATCTCAAAGACGATATGGCGCTTGCCGACGCTTATCACGATATCCGCGTCATCTTCATCCATGAGCTTGACCACCTCGGAGAGAGTCTTTGCGGGCACGACGAACAAAAGCTCTTCGCCGCCGTATTCAATATTCTCATTTCTTATCGCAAGGCGCACTCCGTCAACGGCAATGAGACGAATATGATTTTTCTCAATCTCAAATTTGATGCCGGTGTGGACTATCTTGCTGTCTTTAATTGCGACGGAGAATATAGTTTTTCTCACCATATCTTTAAGGATGCCCTGATTGAGAGTTACAGTGTATCCGCCGGAGACCGAGGGAAGCTCGGGATATTCTTCAGCCGAAATGCCTATCAGAGTGGACTCAAATTCGCCGCTCGAGATAGAGGCAATCTGCCTTGAGTCGCTGTCGATGCTCACGGTGCTGCCGGGCAGCTTCCTGAGCGTCTCACTGAACATGTGGGCATTGAGGACGAGCTGACCCTCCTCCTCTATCCTTGCGGGTATGGAGGTGGTGATACCCATCTCGAGATCATAGCCGGTCAAAGTGAGAATATTGTTCTCGGCGACCATGAGTATGCCCTCAATGGCGGGTATTGCGGTCTTTGTCGAAGCGGCACGCTGGACATTCTGGCACGCCTCGGAAAGCTCGATAGAATTACAAATAACTTTCATTTCGGTTACTCCTTAAAAAGATTTTCACATTCGTTTGCCGCATGACGGCGTCGAAGTGAAATTTCTGCGCCGCGCGCTTATAGAAAGGATATATAAGAGTATTATAGTAGTATTAGTAGGGGTGGGTGAAAATGTGGATAATCCGACCGCCCCTTGATAATAAAGGAAATTTTGAAAAAATCAGCCTTTTTTGACCCGTGGAAAAGTCGGGAGAATTCACTTACCTGTTTTTTACAGTGTTGAAAGCGTTAAAAAGCGGATGTGGAAAAGTAAAGGTTCGTGGAAAACTTTACATTTCTTTTCTGCCCTCGAGCGCTCTTATCAGGGTGAATTCGTCGGCATATTCGAGGTCGGCTCCGACCGGCACGCCGTATGCAAGCCTGCTCACGCTCACGCCGAGCGGCTTTATTATCCTTGAAATATACATCGAGGTGGCTTCACCCTCGACGGTCGGGTTGGTCGCCATTATTATTTCCTTGACCGTGCCGTCGCCGAGCCGCCTTATCAGCTCCTTGATGCAGATATCCTCGGGGTCAATGTCGTTCATCGGCGATATAACGCCGTGAAGCACATGATAAAGCCCGTTGTATTCATGAGTTTTTTCAATTGCGATAACGTCCCTCGGATCCTCCACAACACAGATCACCGAGCGGTCGCGCTCCTTTGAGGCGCATATCGTGCAGAGCTCGCCGTCCGTCAAGTCACAGCAGACGGGGCAGCGATGGATGGAGCTTCTCGCGTTAAGTATGGTCTGAGTGAATTTCTCGGCCTCGGCATCGCTCATGTCGAGAATATGGAATGCAAGCCTCTGAGCGCTCTTCCTGCCGACGGAGGGGAGCTTTGCAAATTGCTCTATCAGCTGCTCAAGAGACGGAGTAAAGCTGCCCATTAAAACAGGCCGGGGATGGAGAGGCCGCCCTTGGCTCTTTCCATTCCGCTCTCCATGGCTTCGTTTGCCTTGCGAATGCTTTCGTTGAACGCCGACATAATGAGATCCTCGAGCATCTCAATATCCTCGGGGTCGACTATCTCGGGCTTGAGCTTAACGGCAGTCACCTGATGAGCGCCGTTGACGGCAACCTCCACTGCGCCGCCGCCGACTGATGAGGAGAATTCGGTCGCTTCGACCTCCTGCTGTATCCTCGTCATATTTTCCTGCATTTCCTGTATTTTCTTCATCATACCGCCGGAATTGCTTCCTCCGGGAATTCTTGCTTTCATAGTCTTATCCTCCGTTATTGAAATCGTTTATCTTCTTTTTAAGCTCCTCAAGCGGGCTCGCCGCCTGAGTTTTTGGCTTCTCTTTATTTGCCACGGCTATCTTCATTCGCTTGCCGATGACCTTGTAAACCGCTCTTGCAAGCTCCTTTGAGTGCGTGTCGGTGCAGATGAAGTCAAACAGGGTCGGGTTATCGGAATTTATGATAACTCTGCCGTTTTTTATTTCTGCATTGGAATTTGCAAGTATGCCGTAAAGGGGAATGTCAAAGGTTTGCAGCGCTTCGAGCACCTCAGACCAGTTGTTAAACGGGCCGTCGGGCAGATCCGGCTCGGCGGGCGCTTCGGGCAGGGGAGCCTCCGATACGGGCGCCGCTTCGGCAGCCTTCACAGTCGGTTTCTCCTGAGGCTTCGGAGCTTCATGCGCCGGTGCAGGCTCTCTCGGCTCGGCTTTGACGGCAACTCCGCTTTGGAGCCTGCTCTCTATGGCGTCGAGCCTGTCGTATATATCCTTCGGCACTTCGCCCGAGGACGAAATTCCGCTGCACATTCTGATGACCGCCGCTTCAAGCTGTATCTTTTTATTTGCGGCGTTCTTAATATTTTTTGAAGTCTCGCAAAGAATATCAATGCATTCGAGTATTTTTGAGAGCTTTAACCGAGCGGCTCTGTCCTTGAGGCTTTGCAGCTCCTCTTTTGAGCAGACTATCAGCTCGCCGCAGTTCTCGACCGTCTTTGCCACCATCAGGTTTCTGAAGTGGAGCGTCAGCTCGGTGCAGAGGCTGTCTATATCGCAGGATTCGTTGTGCAGCTTCGATATAAGATTGAGAGCCGAGGTCAGGTCACGATTCGCAATATACTCTGAGAATGAGAAAAGGTGAACCGTGCCGGCAATACCTGCCGCGGAGCTGACTGCGTTCTCGTCGATATTGCCGCTCATTGCGAGGCAGCGGTCGAGCAGCGAGAGAGCGTCACGCATTCCGCCGTCCGCTATCCTTGCAATAAGGCTTGCCGCGGGCTCGGTGAGAGTCGCACCCTCCTGCTGGGCGACATAAGACAGGCGTGCGGTGATGTCCTCAGGCGCAATACGCTTGAAATCAAATCTCTGGCAGCGTGAAAGTATCGTCGCAGGGAGCTTATGTATCTCCGTCGTCGCGAGGATAAAAATGACGTGGGCGGGCGGCTCCTCAAGGGTCTTGAGCAGGGCATTGAATGCCCCGATAGAGAGCATATGCACCTCGTCGATGATATAAACTCTGTATTTTGCGCTGACGGGCGTGAAATTTGCCTCCTCACGCAGGTCACGGATATTGTCAACGCCGTTGTTGCTGGCGGCGTCTATCTCGATAACGTCGAGAATGGAGCCGTTGTCTATCCCGCGGCAGATCTCGCATTCGTTGCATGGATTGCCGTTGACGGGCGACAGGCAGTTGACCGCCTTTGACAGTATCTTGGCGCAGGAGGTCTTGCCTGTTCCTCTCGAACCCGTGAAAAGATAGGCGTGAGAGATACGGCCGCTCTCAAGCTCGTTTTTCAGCGTCTTGGTGACGTGCGGCTGACCGTAGACCTCGTCAAAGGTCCTCGGCCTCCATTTGCGGTAAAGAGCCTGATACAAGAGCACACCTCCTCAAAAAATAAGGGCTTTTCCTTGGTCATATGGCGGTAGGCAGACTGTGGCGCACAAAACTGTCCGCTTAATGCTGCTCGGTTCACCCGCCTGACATGGTTCGCAGTGCCTTGTCGCACAGGACCCACACGCCACATGACCAAATAAAAGCCCATTCAATAACCGCTGCTTTGATCAGCAGCAATTATAACCGATTATCTATAAGGTATTATATAATAAAAATTAAATAATATCAAGAGAAATTTTCGGTTTTACAGTAAATATTTTAGTTTTTTCCCGTTTTAAGTAACTCTCGCGGAAATTCTGAATAATCTGAGAAAGAAAGGGGCTGATCTTACGCAGCAATCATATTTTTTAGGCTCGAGCGGAAAAAACGGCTTTTTCTCCTGCTTTTCGGAGCTTATGCCTAAAATTCCCGGGAGATATACTTATATCTTAAAGGGCGGGCCGGGCACGGGCAAATCCTCGTTGATGAAAAAAATCGCCGACGATATGGAGCAAAACGATATCTCGTGCGAGAGGATCTATTGCTCCTCCGACCCCGAGTCGCTGGACGCCGTTATATTCCCGTCGCTGCGTGTCAGCGTGGCGGACGGCACTTCTCCGCATACCCTAGATCCGGATTACCCCGGTGTCACCGCCGAGATAGTCGACCTCGGCGAGTGTTGGAATAAAGAAAAACTGCGTGAAAAAAGTGAAAAAATAATCGAGCTGACCGATAAAAACGCCGAATGTCACCGACGCAGCAGGCGGTTTATAGACTCCGCATTCTCCGTCTACGACGACGGCGAGAAGATCTGTGCCGACTGCCTTGATGAAACTCATCTGTCGAGATATGCCGCGCGGGTCGCAAACCGCTGGTTCAAGCGCCCGTCGGGCAGGATAGGGCTTGAGACCGTGCGCCTGCTTGAGGCAATAACCCCGAGAGGCTGTCTTTTTATGAGCGAAACGGCAATGTCACTGTGCGATAAACGCATCGTATTTGAGGATGATTTCGGCGTTGCGGCGTCAAAGCTCATCGGCGAGCTGCGGGCATATGCGCTGGCAAGCGGATTTTCCGTGATATCAAGCCCGTTTATCGGCGACGGAAAAAGTATCAGGCATATTATCATCAAAGAATTATCGCTCGGGTTTTTCACCGCCGACAAGCTATTCCCGTTTGAGATTGAAGCGACTAAAACGGTCTCGCTGCGCCGCTTCTATTCGGCGGATAATATTTCGGCTCACCGAGCACGCCTGAATTTCGCCAAAAAAGCGTCAAAGGAGCTGCTCCACGAGGCGATAAATTCTCTCGCCTCGGCGAAAAACATTCACGACGAGCTGGAAGTGCTCTATATCGAGGAGATGGACTTTGATAAGGTCGAAAAAATACGGCAGCGGCTCACCGAGCGCATCTGGTCGTCAGATTGGTGGGGCGAAGAATAAATGAAAAAATCCTGCTGAATTTCAGCAGGATTTTTGCTGTATTGAATTAATAGCCCTCAGGGTTGTTGACCTGCCAGCGCCATGAATCCTCGCACATTTCGTCGATCCCTCTTGTCGCTTCCCAGCCGAGCTCTTTCTTAGCCTTTGAGGGGTCGGAGTAGCAGGTGGCGATGTCGCCGGGTCTGCGGGGTGCGAAGACGCATTTTATCTTTTTGCCGCAGGCCTTTTCATAGGCTCTGACGACGTCGAGCACGCTATAGCCCTTGCCGGTGCCGAGGTTATAAGTATAGCATCCTGTGCCGCCGAGCACCTTTTCGACCGCCTTGATGTGGCCGAGCGCCAGGTCGACAACGTGGATGTAGTCCCTCACGCCGGTGCCGTCGGGCGTGTCATAGTCGTTGCCGTTGACATTAACATGGTCGAGCTTGCCGACTGCGACCTGAGCAACATAGGGCACGAGATTTGCGGGGATGCCTTTGGGGTCCTCGCCGATCCTGCCGCTCTTGTGCGCGCCGATGGGGTTGAAGTAGCGCAGCAGGCAGACGCTCCATTCGTTATCCGCCGCATAGATATCTTTTAGAATGTGCTCAATGTAGAGCTTGGTGGTTCCGTAGGGGTTGGTGGGCTTGCCCTCGGGCATATCCTCACGCAGCGGGGAGACATTCTCGCCGCCGTAAACGGTTGCCGAGGAGCTGAAAACTATCTTTTTGCAGCCTGCGTCCGCCATTGCCTCAAAGAGGGTGACGCTGCCGCCTATATTGTTGTCATAGTATTTCATGGGCTTTGCGATGCTCTCGGGCACGCTCTTGAGACCCGCAAAATGGATGACCGCCTCAATTTTGTTCTCCGCAAAAACTTTATCGAGACCTGCCCTGTCACGGATGTCGCAATTGTATACTTTGACATCCTTGCCCGTAATTTCTTTCACACGTTTTACACATTCGCTCTTGCTGTTGCAGAAATTATCGAGTATAATAGGATCATAGCCTGCATTCAGAAGCTCCACGCAGGTGTGAGAACCGATGTATCCGGCGCCGCCGGTGACAAGAATAGACATAATACGCCTCCATCAATCTGTTTCCGATTTCCATATATATTATAATGCTAAAATATTTGAGTTGTCAACGGAAGTGTAAACAATTTTAGGATAAAGGATGTGTGTTTTTTTGACAAGTTACGAAAAACTGCGAAAAGATGAAGAAATAATCAGTTACATAAACGCCGCAAACAATGTGCTCGGGGCGCTCGGCTTCACGGAGCACGGGCTTGCCCACGCCGCCAAAACGGGCGAGGACGCCAGCAGGATTCTTAAAATTCTCGGCTATGACGAGCGCACCTGCGAGCTTGCGAAGATAGCGGGTCTGCTCCACGATATAGGCAACACCGTCAACCGCTGCGACCATGCACAGAGCGGCGCATTCCTTGCGTTTGAGCTGCTCAGAGCCAGAGATTTCCCGGTAAGCGAGGTCACCGCGATAGTCACGGCGATAGGTCACCACGATGAAAAGACCGCCGCCGCAGTTTCGCCGCTCGCCGCAGCGCTCATCCTCGCCGACAAGAGCGATGTGCGTAACTCGAGGGTACGCAACAAAAAGACAGTGCAGAGCGATATTCACGACCGTGTGAATTACTCCGTCGTCAGCTCGTCACTCGATATTGAGCCGGAGAAAAAGCTCATCTGCCTGACTCTCATCATCGACACGCTCGTGTGCCCCGTGATGGAGTATTTTGAAATTTTCCTTGACAGAATGGTGCTCTGCAAGAAATCCGCCGAATTTCTCGGTTGCGATTTTGAGCTTATTATTAACGACACGAGGTTGCTGTAATGCTTGAACTTACCGATATCGGCACGATAAAAGCCCTGCTTGCCCGCCACGGCTTTCATTTCTCCAAGGCGCTCGGACAGAATTTCATAGTCAACCCCTCCGTCTGCCCCAGAATGGCGGATGAGAGCGGCATAGACTCCGAGAGCGGAGTTATTGAGATAGGCGCAGGCATCGGAGTGCTCACCGCCGAGCTTGCAAAGCGGGCAAAAAAGGTGGTCTGCATCGAGCTTGACTCAAAGCTGCTGCCCATTCTCGATGAAACTCTTGCTGATTTTGATAATATAGAAATAATCAACGCCGATGTGCTGAAAACCGATCTCGCCGCCCTGATAGAGGAAAAATTCGGCGGGATGCCCGTCTATGTCTGCGCCAATCTCCCATATTATATCACCTCGCCTGTGATAATGACCCTGCTTGAGAGCCGCCTGCCGCTCAAAGCTGTGACGGTCATGGTGCAGCGCGAGGCGGCGCAGCGCCTTTGCGCCCCCGTCGGCAGCCGCCTGTCGGGCGCGGTTACGGTGGCGGTGGATTATTACGCCGAGGCGAGGAAGCTCTTTGACGTCTCCTCCGGCTCGTTCATGCCTGCGCCGAAGGTGGACAGCTCCGTGATACGCCTTGATATCCGCGAGAAGCCGGGCATCGAGGTCAGTGATGAGAAGCTGTTTTTCTCAATGGTTCATGCGGCGTTCAGTCAGCGAAGAAAGACCGCCTCAAACTCCATCAGCTCGGGTACGGGCATACCGAAAGCCGTTGTCGCCGAAGCGATAGAGCGCTGCGGATTCCCGCCCTCCGTCAGAGCCGAGAGAATGACCGCCGAGCAACTTGCCGCCCTCTGCGAAGCCCTGAATGAGCTAAAATAAATTGTGAAAAAGTTGATAAATTTAAAAATTCAGCGCACTTGTCAGTCCGAGACAGGTGCGCTGTTTCCGTTATTTATTCAGTTTTTTCTGATAAAAGAGCACGTCGAGCCACTTATCCATCTTGAAACCGACCTTTTCGAGCTTGCCGACCGGCTCAAAGCCGTGCTTGCCGTGGAATGCAACGCTGACGGCGTTTTCCTCGGTGATGAGGGAGAGAATATTGACTATCCCGCGCTCTTTTGCGGCTTTTTCGATCTCGGCGAGCAGACGGCTGCCGACCCCGTGTGACACACAGGAATTATCGAGATAAATTGAGAGATCCGCCGTGAAGCGATACGCCGACCGCTCGTTGTATTTGTCAAGATAGGCGTAGCCGACGACTTTGCCGTCCTCCTCGGCGACAAGATAGGGGTAATCCGCCGAGATGCGCTTAACACGCTCGGCAAACTGAGCCTCGGTGAGCGGCTGCTCCTCAAAGGTCGCCGTGCTGTTGATTATATAATAATTGTATATCTCCACGCAGTGGCGGATATCTTCTTTTTTGATATTACGAATTATCATAGCGCCCTCCGAATCAGAAATATACACAAGTATATCACCGTCGGCGGCAAATGTAAATGCGCTTAACACTCAAAATGGGGCGAAATCAGCGCGAACGCTTGTTTATCTTTGATATTTCCTTGAATTTGCGCTCCTGCGATATCACGCGGCCTACGGTGAGATCATTCGCTTCAGCCATTGTCCATACCTTCCCATTTTTGTAAAAATCTCTCGAAATGAGCGTCAGCGGCGGCGATTATCGAGGATTTGTCCTCCGCCCCGTCATAAAGGCTGTAGAAAAGAAACATCGGCGCATAGAATTCCATCGCTTCACGCTCGGCGTTCGGCAGACCGTGAGCGCCCAGAATATCCGCAACATACCCGAGCGGCCCGCCCGCAAGATATTGCTGATACATTGCCCGCATCTCGCCGTCGCGGTATTGCTCAAGGGTGAGCAGCCTGCGAAAGGCCGAGGCAAATTCGTCCTCGGTCCAATATCTGAGCTGTGCTTTGCTGAATTCGATAAGCTGACGGAGCGACGCGGCGGAGTAATCCTCGCCGCCCTCGGTCATGGCTTCCTCAGGCAGCTCAAAAAGGCGGGAACGCTCGGCGTCCCGCTGCTCCATTCGGGCGGTGATGCTGTCGAAGATGTCACGCTTGTTTTTATAGTGCTTATAGAGTGCGCTTTTCGTCATGCCGAGCCGCCCCGCAATGTCGCTGACCGACACCGCCTCGTAGCCGCTGCGGGAAAAAAGTTCAAGCGCCGTCAAAAGTATGTTTTCCTTTGTACCGTTCATAATTTGCCCTCCAAGTGAACGCTCGTTTACTGTATTATATCCTTTATCTCGCAAAATGTCAAGGAAAAGCGGAGATGCTTTGATCGGACGAATGCAGTTTGTCCCTACGGGTGCTAATAATTACGGGCTTCTTTTGAATGTAGCCGACTTGACTGCAAGCAGACAAAAAATCGCCCTCTCGCAAGGAGAAGGCGATTATGTTTTAAGTTAATTCGGGGTCGGGCTGCGGGTCACGCAAGGCCGTATACCCGATTGTCAACTACAGATCAATATTTGAAATCGCTGTATCTGACGTGTGAGGAACCGGTAGCGGTGCCCTTGCCGATGCTGATGTCGATGAAGACCTTGATATCGAAGTCAACGGAGAGCTTCTCAAGGTGGCCGGTAGCGCCGTCGATGACTGCGACGACCTTGGCGTTGTTGTAGCTTTCCTCAACCTTGGCGCCTGCATAGGTGCCCTCGATGGCGTCATAGATGACCTCGGCGGTCTTGTGGTCGTAGTAACCCTTATCTTCGTTGCCTACGCAGATGCCGCACTTATCAAGGGGAGCGTTGGTGAATTTCTTATCGGAGGATCCGACGCTGTTGCCGCCCTTAATGTTGAGGGTTATGGTGTATTTGCCGTTAGCGAGGGTTGCAGGTAGCGCCGGTAATGTCGGAAGCGGTAAGGGTGCTCTTGCGAAGATAATATCTTCTGGTGTCGGTGTCCCACTTGCCCTTGGTGACGGTCTCGGAGTACTGATTCTCTGCGCCGATGCCGATGAACTTATAGACAAGGCTCTTGAATGCCTTGAGAGCTACGCCTGCGTCCAGCACTTCGTTGTCGGTCGAGCGGGTCTTTTTGAAGCCGGCTCTTGCGTTGTAAGCGGAGTTGACGGCGTTGTTGTAGATGTTAAGGATATCAGCCGTTGCGGTGGGAGCGACAAGCTCGGCAACGTTAGCGGTGGTCTCGGGAGCGGTGGATTCCTCGGTGGCTGCGGTGACGTCGGAAGTCGGCTCGCTTGCGTCGGGTGCGACGGTAGCGTTTGCATCCTCAGAGGCTGCGGTCACGTCGGTGTCGGCTGCGGTGGTCTCATCGGAGGCTGCGGTGGTGGTTTCGCCGTTGTCCTTATTCCCGCCGCAGGCTGCGAATGCAAATGCCATTGCGAGGACGAGAAGCAGGGCTACAAGTTTTTTCATCGGAAAAAACTCCTTTCAAATTTTAATTCGGCGCAGCTCCTGTGCGCCATAGCTTAAACAGTATATCACATAATCTTCATTTTTGCAACAGAAACATTAAACTCTGCCGCAGCAGTTCTTATATTTCTTGCCGCTGCCGCAGGGGCAGGGGTCGTTGCGGCCGACTTTCTCCTTTTTGCGGACGGTGCGGCCCTTTTCGCTGCCGTCTGAGGCGCCGCTCGTGCCGGTTATTTGAGCAGCCTGCTCGCGCTTGGTGTCCTCCTCGCTCTTGATGACGATGGTGAGGATCTGCCTTGCAGTGTTTTCACGGATCTCTTCGGTCATGCAGTCAAACATCTCCGAGCCGACCTGCCTGTAGGCAACGACGGGGTCGGTCTGGGCATATGCCCTGAGGCCGATGCCCTTGCGGAGCTGATCCATGGCGTCGATGTGATCCATCCAGTTGCGGTCAACGTTGCTCAGCAGCACTCGCTTCTCAAGCTCGCGCATGACGGGCACGCCGTTTGCATCCTTGCCGAAAAGCTCCTCGCGGTCGTGATAGCTCTTGTGGGCGCGCTCAAGCAGCAGCCTTCTTGCCTGCTCCTTGTCGAAGCCGTCGCGGAAATCCTCCTCGACGGTGAGCCAGCCCTTGAATTTATCGCGCAGGCCGTCGATATTCCAGTCGTGCTTTGAAGCATGGTCGGAGCAGAAGCCGTCAACGGCCTCATTAACGCAGCCGTCAATCATCTTCAGGATTATCTCGCTGATATCGTCCTCATTGAGCACCTGATCGCGCTGGCTGTAGATAAGCTCTCTCTGACGATTCATAACGTCGTCATACTGAAGAACGCTCTTTCTGATGGCGAAGTTCCTGCCCTCTATCTTCTTCTGAGAGCTTTCGACCACGTTTGAGAGCATCTTGACCTCAAGGGGCATATCCTCGGGGGTCTTTAGGGTGTTCATCATGCTTGCGACTCTTTCGCCGCCGAAGATCCTGAGCAGATCATCCTCAAGCGAGAGGAAGAAGCGGCTGGCGCCCGGGTCGCCCTGCCTGCCGGAACGGCCTCTGAGCTGGTTATCTATACGCCTTGATTCGTGGCGCTCCGTGCCGATTATGAAGAGGCCGCCCGCCGCACGGACCCTATCCGCCTCGGGTGCGATTTCTTCATCGTATTTTTTCTCAAGGGTCGAGTACTCGACTCTTGCGCGCAGGATCTCCTCGTTGTCCGTCTCGGCGAAGCCCGTAGCCTCGGCGATTGTCTCCTCGCTGTAGCCCATGCGGCGCAGCTCGGATTTTGCGAGATATTCGGCATTACCGCCGAGCTTGATATCGGTGCCGCGGCCCGCCATGTTGGTGGCGATGGTGACGGCGTTCTCTTTACCCGCCTGAGCGACTATCTCGGCCTCTTTCTCATGGTGCTTTGCGTTGAGCACCTCATGCTTGATGCCCCGCCTCTTGAGCATGGCGCTGAGCAGCTCGGATTTCTCGATGGACACGGTGCCGACCAGCACGGGCTGACCCTTTGCGTGGCACTCCTCGATAGCGTCGATGACCGCGTCGAATTTCGCCTTCTCGGTCTTATAGATAACGTCGTTGAGATCCTTGCGTATCATCGGCTTGTTGGTCGGTATCTCGATAACGTCAAGGCCGTATATCTGGTTGAATTCGGCGGATTCCGTCATCGCCGTACCGGTCATACCGGAGAGCTTTTTGTAAAGGCGGAAATAATTCTGGAATGTGATGGTCGCCAGGGTCTTGCTCTCGTGCTCGACGCTGACATTCTCCTTTGCTTCGATAGCCTGATGCAGACCCTCGTTGTAGCGCCTGCCGAGCATGATACGGCCGGTGAATTCATCGACGATGAGCACTTCGTTATCCTTGACAACATAGTCAACGTCGCGCTTCATAACGCCGTTCGCCTTTATCGCCTGATTGATGTGATGCTGTATGGTCATATTCTCGGGATCCATGAGGTTATCGAGGTGGAAGAATGCCTCCGCCTTCGCGATACCGCTCTTGGTGAGGGTTGCGGTCTTGGCTTTTTCATCCACAACGTAGTCAACGTCGCTGCCGACGATATCCTCAATGTTCTCCTTGGAGTTTGCCTCCTTGACCTTGACCGCTTTCAGCGAAACGGCAAAGCGGTTGGCCATTTTGTAAAGGTCGGTCGATTTCTCGCCTCTGCCGGAGATGATGAGCGGAGTCCTCGCCTCATCAATAAGGATGGAGTCCACCTCGTCGACGATGGCGTAGTTGTGGCCGCGCTGCACCTTCTGCTCCTTATAGACCACCATGTTGTCACGCAGATAGTCGAAGCCCATCTCGTTATTCGTGCCGTAGGTTATGTCGGCGGCGTATGCCTGCTTGCGCTCGTCGCCTTCTTTTTCGTGAATGATAAGGCCGACGGTCAGACCCATGAAGCGATAGACCTTGCCCATCCATTCGCTGTCGCGGCGGGCAAGATAATCATTGACCGTGACGATGTGAACGCCGTCGCCCGAGAGGGCGTTAAGATAGGCGGGGAGGGTCGCCACAAGGGTCTTACCTTCACCCGTTTTCATCTCGGCGATCCGGCCCTGATGCAGGATGATGCCGCCGATTATCTGCACGGGGAAGTGCTTCAGCCCGAGCACGCGCCACGAAGCCTCACGGCAGGCGGCAAACGCCTCGGGGAGAATATCGTCAAGGGTCTCTCCGTTTGCAAGTCTCTGCTTGAATTCGGGGGTCTTTGCCTGCAATTCGGAGTCGGTCAGTTTGGAAAACTCCTCATCGAGGGCGAGCACCCTGTCGCAAAGAGGACGGATACGCTTGACCTCTTTGGTGGAATAGTCGCCGAAGATTTTTGTCAGAAAACTCATGTTTGCACCTCGTTATTTGAATTTATAAAAATTAAAGTTGTTTTTTAGGCTTTTTCATGTTAGAATTAGTAAAGAATTGCAAAGGAGGCCGCACTATGCCTAAGAGAAAAGACTACATTTCATGGGACGAATACTTCATGGGGATAGCCATGCTTTCCTCTTACCGCAGCAAGGATCCGAACACCCAGGTCGGCGCCTGCATAGTCAACGACCGCAACAAGATAATGTCCGTCGGCTACAACGGGCTGCCCTCAGGCTGCAGCGATGATGAGTTCCCATGGGAGCGCACGGGCGACGAATACGACACCAAATATCCCTATGTCTGCCACGCCGAGCTGAACGCCATTCTCAACAGCGGCGGCTCAAATCTCGAGGGCTGCAAGGTCTATGTGGCCCTTTTCCCCTGCAACGAATGCGCCAAGGCGATAATCCAGAGCGGAATCAAAGAAGTAATATATATATCCGATAAATACGCCAACTCTGTCGGGGTAAAGGCTTCAAAGCGTATGTTTGACGCCGCGGGAGTGAAATACACTCAGATAAAGATGCAGCGCAACAGTATCGTGATAGATTTCTCACCTGATAAGATATAAAATATGTAAGATCCGGTCGGAGCAAAGGCTCCGACCATTTTTTATTATTTAAAAGGTATATACTACCGAGCCGGCGGTTGCGCCGCTGCCGTCAAGAGCCCTGACGCTCATCACGCTCGAGGAGTCGAGCCACACGAAGCCGCAGCTCTCCTCAAAGAGCAGAGGCTCGCTGAATGCGGCGGGATCCGAGCCTTCGGCGGAGCAATAGATAAGGCTCTGCACCTTTGTGCCGTTTGAGTTCGCCTCGCCGTTGAAGGCAAAGACGAAGCGGCTGCCGTCGGGGTTAACGCTGACGAGGTCCGCGCCGTCGAGGTCAACGCCGCTGAGCGTGACCGCCGCCCCGGTGAGCAGGTCGGTAACGGTCAGGGTCTTTTTATTGACGAGATATTTGCCGTCCTGAAGATAATCGGCGAAGTAATCGCCCTCAAACTCGGCGAGCACCGTCTCCGAGCCGTTGTTGACGATGTTTGCGAAGCCGTTTGCGGTCTTTTTGAGGTAATGCATACCGTTGCCGTCATTGACAAACCAAAGACCGAGTATGTCGGAGACAACGACCTTGGGTCTGTAGGCGTTCGAGAGCACCATCACGTCGGCTCGCTTGCCCTTGTCGTCGGAGGTGTAGTATCTCGAGGAGAGGAAATACTTTGCGTCGCCGAGATTTGCAATGAAGTCGTCGGTCAGCAGAGTCCAGTCGCTCCTGAATGCGCCGTTTTTGTCGATAAGGCGGGTGTTGTTTGAAACATAGGTCGAGGTCGAGCCGTTGTCGAGATTAAACGAATATATCTCGGAGTAGAGCTTGGCGGGCTTGTAGTGGTCGTTCTTGTCGAAGTCGGCAAGCAGCAGGTAGCCGTCGCCGTAGCCTGCGGGCTTCTTGATGAGCTTGACAAAGGCGTAGGAATAAACCTCCACGGAGGAGTCCATATCCGAGGTGAAAACGCCGCAGCCGAATACCTTGCCGTCTTTGCTTATACAATTTACCGTTACGGGGATCTTCTCATAGCTTGCGGAGAGAGTTGCCTTGACCTGCTTTTTCTCAAGCGAACTCGGGGCGAATGCGCCGCCTGCATACTCATAGAATGCGACCTCGCCGTTCAGAGCGGCGGTGTAATAAACGCCGTCGATGCCCGTGGGCAGATAGATCTCGCCGTTTGCGCCCTTGACGCTCAGCGAGGCGCTCGTCGTATATTTGCTGTCGGCGAACGAGAATTCCTCGGGCTTCACGATATCGGGCAGTATGCCGCCGTCCCCGCCGCCGCGGGTGATAAAGAATGCCGCTATGCCCGCAACGGTAGTCACGGCAAGGATTATTGCAATAATTTTAAGCGTTTTGGAGTTCATTTTTGTTCCCCCTTATAATTCGATATCCAGCTCGACAGGGCAATGGTCGGAGCCGAGCACTTCGGTGTGTATTTTTGCGTCCCTGAGATTTTCACGCAGCTTGTCGGAGACAACGAAATAGTCGATCCTCCACCCCACGTTCTTCGCCCTCGCCGAGAAGCGGTAGGACCACCAGCTGTAGATATTCTCGAGGTCGGGGTAAAAGTAGCGGAACGAGTCGATGAAGCCGCTGCCGAGCACGGCGGAGAATTTATCCCTCTCCTCATCCGTGAAGCCGGGGTTGCGGCGGTTCGTCTTGGGATTTTTAAGGTCGATCTCCTTGTGGGCGACGTTCAGATCGCCGCAGTATATGACGGGCTTTTTCTCATCCAGCGAGCGGATGTAGGCGAGAAAAGCGTCCTCCCACTCCATGCGGTAGTCGAGGCGCACCAGACCGTCGCGCGAATTCGGCACATAGACCGTTATGAAATAATAGTCGGCGAATTCAAGAGTTATCACTCTGCCCTCGGTGTCGTGCTCCGGGATGCCGATGCCGTAGGCGACGCTCAGCGGCTCCTCCTTTGAGAAAACCGCCGTGCCGGAGTAGCCCTTGCGCTCGGCGTAATTCCAATACTGATGATAGCCGTCGAGCTGCAACTCGACCTGACCGGGCTGCACCTTTGTCTCCTGCAAGCAAAAAATATCGGCGTCGAGCTTTGCGAAGCTCTCATAGAAATCCTTGCCGAGGCAGGCTCTGATGCCGTTTACATTCCATGAAATGAAGCGCTTGACCGCCATATTCTCTATCCTCCGTACCTTTTGGAGCTTAAATCGGGCATAAAAGCCCACTACCCTTTATAATTTTAAGGTATTATACCATATTTGGCGGCTCTTGTCATTACAAAAGTGTTAAATATTTTTTCTTTAAATTTCGTCTTTCAGTATTGACAAAAAGGCGGTTATGTAGTATTTTTATAGTATGCAAGCGGCAGTAACCATGGGTAAACTGTGCAATCTGTCAAAAACATAATGAAAGACTATTTTCAGGAGGACATCACATGAAAAAAATTCTGGCGCTCCTTCTCGCTTTTGCAATGCTCTTCGCATTCGCAGCCTGCGGCGGCAAGGATGACAAAGAAACCACCCCCGAGACTACGACCGATCTCTTTGCAGACGTAGATGACGACACCACTGCGGCTCCCGCAGACGACACTACCGCAGCTGTTCCCGCAGACGGCACCACCGCTGAGGCTCCCTCAGAGAACGCTTCCGAGGCAGCTCCCTCAGAGAACGCTTCCGCAGCCGAATCCACCGCTGCTGCAAATCCGAACGCACTCAACAGCTCAGATATAGCTGAGATCGTTGCTTTCTACAACAAGGCTCACAAGGCCACCAAGCCCGCCCCCAAGGGTCACTCCACCATGAAGCTTGACGGCGCTATCACCGGCGACGGCGCTCTCGGCGGCGTCCTCAAGGTTGCTTCTCCCATAATCCAGAGAACTCTTGAGAAGAACTCCGTAGAGACCGACTATATCCCCGGCAGAGGTGAGCTCAAGGCTTCCGACGTTTCCAAGGCTAAGGCTGTCTCCAAGGGCGGCGTTACCGAGATCGTTATCCAGCTTAAAGAGCAGACCGACGGTCCTCAGGCTGACGCTCATACCGCAGGCCCCGTTGCAAGAGGCATCGGCACCCTCGGCAATATCAACAACGCTATCGAGTCCCTTGGCGCTGAGCTTTACAGCGGCAAGGAGACCATAAAGCTCACCTATAAGGATGCTTATATCAAGTGCAAGGTTGACGAGAGCACCGGCAAGATCACCGGCGGCACTTGGCACTATGCAGTTCATGTCTTTGTCGGCGAAGCAGAGATCAAGCTTGGTCTTAAGTTCACCGCTAAGAATCTCAGAGGTATCGTTGACTACACCGTAGCCATCTGAGCAAATCAATAATCACCGAGCCGGAGCGATCGCTCCGGCTCTTTTTTTGCCCGCAAAACGTGTTCAAAGCTTGTTAACTTGACCGTGCTGTAATTATATGGTAATATAGATACGGCAAATAGCCGAAAACTTCTTGCGGAGGATATAATATGAAAAAATTCACAGCCGCTTTGTTCGGGGTCATTATTGCCCTGACGTGCTTTTTTTCGGTCGGCGGAGCGGGTGCGTTTTATGAGAACGAGCTGAACGCCGACGGTGACGACCCCTATTTGCCGCTCGTCAAAAACAAATGCGAGGCTGCCAAGGAAGTATGGGGAAAATCAAAGAATGAGGATGAATTTAAGCAAAAGGCACGGGATATTTATTATTTCCTGTATGATCTGAACGGCGATCTGATTCCCGAGCTTATATTCGGCGACGTTCCGGCCGCAGCCAACAGCGACTATAAGGTCGAGATCGGCGTCACCGATATTTACGTTTATGTTGACGACAGGCTTGTCAAAATGTATGACGAGGAGCATTGGGATCTTGAGCGGGTGCTCTATCGTGACATATTCAACGATGGCGTGGTCAGGACAAAATCGACCGACGGCGAGACGATATGCTACACAATTATGGATATAAATAAGGATGCCTCCGAGACTCTCGAGCGTATTTTCTATAAGAATGGCGATAGTTATCGGGTCGGAGGGCTTTTTGGTCGGAACTCCGATGGGAGTTTTGAGTGGGCGGAAAATTACCCCGAAGGCGACTTCTATTATTACCTCGACCGCAATGTTGACGGCGGTCACACCGGTGCGGGGTTGCTTGAGCCGAAATGGAAGAGGATCGACGAATATGAGCCGGGTGAATACGCCGCGGGATTCGGCGGCCGAAAGCTCGAGGAGATGACTAATGCTTTTGACCTGATTACGACCAAAATTGAAAAAAAGGAACAGTTCTACACAGACCGGGGCGTGTGCGATATTGAAACCACGCCGAATGACCCCTATTTATATGTTGTCAAGGAGCGGCTCGACAAGCTGTCCAAAGTACCTAAACAGCCGGTGCCGGGCTTTATATTTAACGACGATTTTGAATTTGCACGTTTCGGTCAGAATTACTACAGCCTCTACGATATCAATGGCGACGGGGTAGAGGAGCTGCTGCTCGCCTGTTATGAGCCGTTCCGTAATGTCGGCGACGGTAACAGCTCATTCGCCTTTGTGAACGATGCAATATATACAATCAAAGACGGAAAAGCCGAAACGTTATTCGAAAATAAAAGTGCGCTGTATGATTTTCTTGAGAGGACAATATATACAAACGGAGTGATCCGCACAAAATCCAATGATCCGTATGAACCGAGCTATAGCTATTTCCGCATTACTGACGGCGGTAATGAGCTGATCGCAAGCGTCATATATGACCCGCCCTCAGTTAACATTTGGTTCGATCCGGCTAAATATGAACATGTTTTTTATGAGAACGGCGAAATAATAGAAGAGACAATAACAGCCGAAGAATTTCATCGAATCAGGGCTGAACTTGAAAAAGACCTTGTGCCTGTGGAGCTGGATTGGCATCCGCTCGAAACCTACGCACAAAACGAGAGTAAAGTCACCGTGACCCGTACGATGATAATACCGATCGGCTTGATTTGCGCTCTTACTGTCACTGCCGCAGTCGCGGTCGTCTTTAATGTCAAAAAGCGCAAAAACGCGCGCAAGAGCGAGGAAACTCATCCACTCGAGGAATACGGCAAAAAGTAAATACAAAGAAACGGCGCATCTGCCTCGGTGAGAGACGGGTGCGCCGAATTTTATTTCAGGATATTTTGGATTTTAGCGATCTCGTCGGCGGTGAGGCCGAGTGACGAGATATAGCCCATGATGCCGCCGTAATTCCCGTCGAGGAAGTCGAGGGTCGAGCACATTTTGTCGGGAGAGGATTCGAGCCTCGTGAGGTCGGTCTCCCAGATGAGCGGGGAGCCTGCGGCGATCTCCTTCTCATAGAACGGGCGCAGGTAGGTGAAGGATATCTGATAATCCGCCACTATGTCCTCACGCTCGACCCCCGCGGCGCCGAGCAGCAGCGCGGCGAGCAGCCCGGTCCTGTCCTTGCCGCCGAAGCAGTGAAACATAAACGGCGCGTCGGTCTCGGCTATCAGCCGCAGCACTTTAGCGTAGTTCGGGGCGTTCTCGGTCAGGCTGTAGATATACATATCCGTCACGCTCTGATTTTTGGAGGTATCGGGGTTGACCTCGAGCAGGGGAATGTTGACGCATTCAACGCCGGGGATATCATAAAGCCCGCTCGGCAGGTCAATTACTTCGTTCTCGCCCCGCAGGTCAAATATGCGGCGGATGCCGAGGGAGCGCACCAGCTCGATATCGCTCTGAGCCGTGCCGTTCGGCACCCCGCAGCGCAGCGCCCGCCCGTATCGGGTCACGCCGCCGTCAAACGGATAACCGCCGAGGTCACGGAAATTCACAATTTTATCGGCTCTGTATCTTCTCTGCATGGCTAACTCCTTATCGTATAGCGGTATAAGATAATATTATCACGAAAGCTCCGCAAAAGCAACGGAAATAAAAAATCCGCCTCTGCCTGATCGACAAAGACGGTTTAATTGGAGCGGATGACGAGGCTCGAACTCGCTACCTCCACCTTGGCAAGGTGGCGCTCTACCAGATGAGCTACATCCGCAACTGCAAAAAGGATTATATCAAAACAAGGGCGGCTTGTCAAGAGAAATTTTGATTTTCCTGCGGATTTGATGAAAAAATTTCCATCCGCCCTCCCCGCGCGGCGGCGAAGAGGGCGGCAACTATAGTTTTGCCGTTTATCTGTCAAGTATTCGCCCGTCGGTCGAGATCGTCACGACCTGCCACGGGATGAATTTGCCGCTCGCCTGAAGCGCCTTCTTCACGGCGTTCTCAAGCCCGCCGCAGCAGGGCACCTCCATACGCACGACGGTCACGCTTTTAATGTCGTTTGTGCGGATTATCTCGGTCAGCTTCTCGGAGTAATCAACGCTGTCGAGTTTCGGGCAGCCGACAAGCGTGATGTGATTTTTGATGAAGTCCTCATGGAATGCGCCGTAGGCGTAGGCGGTACAGTCGGCGGCGACGAGCAGCCTTGCGCCGTCAAAGTACGGGGCGTTCACGGGCACGAGCTTTATCTGCACAGGCCACTGCGAGAGCATACTGCGGGCGTGGACGTGGCTCTCTTCGCCGCATTCGGGTCGATCGTGGCGCTCTATGCGCTTTGAGTGCGTGCCGGGGCAGCCGCAGGGCAGCGTGCCGCCGCTTTTCTCGGCCTTGCTCGCCTTGACCGCCGCTTCGTTGTATTCCGCCGCTTCACGTTCAACAAAGGTTATCGCCCCCGTTGGGCAGGCGGGCAGGCAGTCGCCGAGACCGTCGCAAAAATCGTCCCTGAGCAGCTTCGCCTTGCCGTCCACCATGCCGATGGCTCCCTCGTGGCAGGCGTTGGCGCACGCGCCGCAGCCGTTGCATTTATCCTCATTAATGTGAATTATCTTTCTGAGCATTTCACTGCCTCCTTCGGATTTTACGAGCCGTGCTTGACTCTGTGCCTTGATTATAGTACAATTGCAGCGGGAAGTCGGTTGAAAAATCAACGGAGGCGACAAAAAATGAAAGAATTTTTATCCATTTTGCGTTCTTCGCCGCTTTTTGCGGGCATCAGCGACGGGGAGATATTGCAGACTCTCGAAATTTTCGGCGCAAAGATCAAAAATTTTAAAAAAGATGAGTTCATTCTGCGCGCGGGCGAGCCTGTCGAGGGCATGGGAGTGCTGCTCTCGGGCAGAGGGCTTATCCTGCGTGAGGATTTTTGGGGCAACAGGAATATTCTCGCCTCCGTCGGGGTCGGGGACTGCTTCGGCGAGGCGTTCGCCTGCTCGGGCGGGGCGGAGTCAAATGTCGGCGTGATTGCCTGCGAGGAGTGCAGGGCACTGTTTGTGAGCGTCAAGCGGCTGCTTTGCGACAGCGGCTGCCACAGACCCGCCTGCGGCAGGATGATAAAAAATCTGCTTGCCGAGCTGGCGGCCAAGAATCTGCGCCTTAACGAAAAAATAACCCACCTCGAGCAGCGCTCGACCAGGGCGAAGCTGCTCTCCTACCTCTCGTCGCAGGCGCAGCGCTGCGGCTCGGCGGAATTCGATATCCCGTTCACCCGCCTGCAAATGGCGGATTACCTCTCAGTCGAGCGCAGCGGTCTGTCGCAGGAGCTTGGCAAAATGCAGAGCGAGGGTCTGATTGAATTCAAGCGAAATCATTTTATCCTGAAAACGCGGCAAACAACCGTTTGACTTTTCGGCGAGTATTATATATAATGAAAACGCAAAATAAGCGTAACGGAGAATTGATATGAAAAAATTTATCAGCGTTATCCTGCTGCTCTGCGCCGTGCTCGGCGCTCTCACCGCCTGCTCGGGCAAAAACGGCGACGGAGAGATATCACAGATACCCGTCAACGACGCCCAGCTTGACAAAATAGCGAGCTTCGGCATCACCTACAAGACCCAGCGCATAGTCGTTTACGCCCATGCGAATAATTATGTCAAATATGTCGTCGCTGACTATGAGAACGAAAAAAAGACCGCCGAATGCTCATATTATTTCTATAATAATGAAGAAGCATACGGCAAGGCAAAGGCGGAGCTTAAAGGCACCACCGCTCAGTTTGACGATTCGGCGTGGCTCGTCTCCCTAGGCGAGGGGCTTGCGGCCTACGGCAAATTTGAAGCGGATCTCGAGCTGCTCGGTAAGGACTACACGGTGAAATATCGCACTGAAGAGAGCACGACGGCGTTAAATTAAAAAAATGAATAAATCCTCATGCTCCGGCGCAAACTATTTGCAAACGGGAGCGGCTCGGCCGCTCGGTTAACTCAACGAAAAGGAGTATGAGATAAATGAAAAAGACGGTGACAGCCATTGCAGCCGCACTGCTGCTGATAGCGGCAGTCCTCACGGGCTGCAACAAGTCAAATAACGGTACCGTGACCGACCCGAACCATACGGATAAGAGGCTCACCGAGATGTCGGAAATGCTCACCGATAACATGAGCAGCGCCGCCCCCGCAGGGACCACCGCTATGGACGGCACTACCGCCGCCTGACAACCGAAAACGAAACGACCGTATCCCGAAAAAATCGGCGATACGGTCGCTTTTTTATTCCGCTGTCACGTCGAGCAGGCGGGCGCCGATATACTCGGCGAGGGTGTTCGGCTCAACGCCGACCGTTTCACCCCTGACCCCCGCGCTGACATAAATCTTGTCAAAGAGAACGGCGGTCTCGTCAATGACGGTGGGGAAATGCTTTTTCATCCCTATCGGGGAGCAGCCGCCGCGGATATATCCCGTGGTCTTGAGCAGATCCTTGACGTGCAGCATCTCTATCTTTTTTTCGCCGAAGATTTTGGCTGTTTTTTTTAGGTCAAGCTCCTCGCACGAGGGGATGCAGCAGACGCCGAAGCCGTTCTTTTCGCCCGCAAAGACCAGCGTCTTGAATATCTGCGCCGGGTCCTTGCCGAGCTTCTTTGCCGCCGATTCGCCCGAGAGATCGCTCTCGTCCACGGGATATTCGAGCAGCTCATACGGAATTTTTGCCGCCTCGAGCAGGCGGATCACATTGGTCTTATTCATTGCCTTACCTTATTTCTTAGATATCCTGAATTCAAAGGAGTAGGTCTTGCCGCTCCTGAGCTTATAGGGCTTGTGCAGATAGGCGCAGCCGGGCATATCGCCGCCGACGCCCCTCTCCGCCGCGTCAAGGCAGAGGGTGATGCAGTTATCCTTCTCAAGCTCAAAGAGGTGCTTTGCCCTGTCGAGCTTCTCGGGGGTATAGTAGCCGAGGTTGAAGCCGAACGGGATATCCATTGCGTCTATCACAATGCCCGAGCCTGCCGCGTCGGTTATCTCGAGCGAACGGGTGTCCGTCCTGTGGCCGTTCTCCTGCGGGCGCATATATCTGTGCTCCAGCTTTGCGACGGTGGAGGAGTGGCGGGCGATCTTGGCGCCCGTTTTGCGGTCGCAATAGGTCTCCTGCGGGCCTCTGCCGTACCATTCGACATTCTCGAGCGTGCTCTTTATGCCCACTCTCATGCCGACCTTGAGCATCGGCAGAAAGAGGCCTGCCGCCGTGTGCTTCACGGTGACCTCGCCCGCGGGGGAGAAGAGATATCTTGTCGAAACGCCCGCAACAAACGGCGCCTTCCACTTGACGACGACCTCAACGCCCGACGGGGTCGAGGCGGCCTTGACGGAGGAGGCGACGGTCATATTCGTCGAGCGCTTCCACTGATAGAGCGGGTGGATGCCGGCGAATACCGGGGCAAAATTCAGATAGCCCCTGTCGTTATCGGTCAAGGCTCTGAAGAAGTCGGGGCGCAGCGGAGAGCCCGCCTCGATAAGCTCCTTGCCGTCGTATTCGAGGGAGGAGAGCGCGCCTGCGGTTATTTTGGCGCTGAAGCCGTCGCCGACCACGCTGATATTTTGCCCGTTCTGAGCGAATTTAAGCGTGCCGACCGCGGGGCGCCTCTTGGCGGCGGGGGCTTCACGCAGCATGAGCTGATTGAAGCTGATCTCGTAGCCCGCCTTTGCCCAGGGTCTGTCTTTCTTCTGAATGAACGAAACGGTCAGTATGACCTCGCCCTCGGGATAGTCGGCGAGGCTGACGGGGAGCTGAAGCTCCCTCTCCGAGAGCGGCTCAACGGTGAAGTCGGTGATATCCCCGCTCTTGACCGTGTCGCCGTCAACGGTGACGCTCCAACGGATCGCAACGTCGGCGGTCGATACAAAGAGATTTTTATTCTTTATGACTATCTTGCCGCTCCTGCAATCGCAGTCCGCAGCTTCCAGATTCGAGTAAACATTCTTGACCTCGTAGTATGATGGCTGAGGCATTCTGTCCGCCGTGATAATACCGTTGGCGCAGAAATAATAGCTTGTGTTGCCCTCGTCGAAGTCACCGCCGTAGAGCCATTTTTCCTTGCCATCCTCAACGCGGCGGATGGACTGATCGACATAGTCCCAGATGAAGCCGCCGCACATATGGTCAAACTGCTCGAAATCATCGACGTATTCCTTGAAGTTGCCGAGACTGTTCTCCATGGCGTGGGCGTATTCGCAATAAATGACGGGGTGATCGGCGTATACCTCGGCGGGCACGGGCTTGTTATCCGCAGCGAGAGTGTTCGCGACGTTGTCGTAGAGGGTGGTCTTTATCTCCTCCTTGCGGCGGAGCTTATCGACGATCGCCTCGACAGGGTACATACGGCTGATGAAGTCGCTCTTGGTGAAGTCGAAATCGCCCTCGTAGTGGATGGGTCTTGATTTGTCGAGCGCCAGAATGGCCTTTTTCTCATAGGTGAAGTTTTTGCCGTCGCCCGCTTCATTGCCGAGCGACCAGAAGCAGACGCAGGCATGGCTCCTGTCACGCAGCACCATGCGCCTTGCCCTGTCCTCAACGGCCTCCTTGAATTCGGGGTTATCGCCGGGGCAGTTCTTGCGGCGCACGCCGTGGCTCTCGACATCGGCTTCGTCCATCACATAGAAGCCCAGCTCGTCACAAAGCTCATAGAATATCTCGGCGTTGGGGTAGTGGCTCGTACGAATGGCGTTGATATTGGCGCATTTCATCATGTAGAGATCCTGATAATATCTCTCGCGGGGCACTGCCCAGCCGTTGTCGGGGTCAAAGTCATGCCTGTTGACGCCCTTGATAACGACGCGCTTGCCGTTGACGAGCAGCACGTTGCCTTTTATCTCTATCTTTTTGAAGCCGATGCGGATGCACTTCGCGCTGAGTGTTTTTCTGCCGCATTTGAGGGTAACTACGAGCTTGTAGAGATTCGGCTCCTCGGCCGACCAGCGCTTGACGTTCTCCTCGATGTGAGAGAATCGGAGCACGGTCTTGCCGCCCGCTGCGGTCACTTTCTCCGAGCCGATCTTTTTCATCTTGCCGCCGACGCAGAGCGAGGCTTCGACGGTGCATTCGGCGGGCGCGGCGTAATTGCCGAGCGTCACTTCAAGCCCGAGCGTGCCGTTTGTGTAGCTCTCGTCGAGTGAGGCGTTCGCAAAGATATCTCGGATGCAGAGCTTCTCCTCGCCGTAGATATACACGTCGCGATAGATGCCCGAGAGAAACCACATATCCTGATCCTCGAGGTAGGTGCCGTCCGTGTAGCGGAATACCTCGACGGTTATCTGATTTTTGCCGGCCTTAACGTATTCGGTAATGTCGAATTCCGCGGGGGTCATCGAGCCTTGTGAATAGCCGACCCTGTGGCCGTTGATATAGAGGAAGAAGCCGGCCTTGACCGCGCCGAAATGAATGAAAAGCTCCTTGCCCGCGAATTCCTCGCTCAGCTCAAAATTGCGGCGATAGATGCCTATTTCATTCTGCGAATGGTCGATCTTGGGGATCTCGCTCTTGACGGTCGAGAGGGCGTGGGGCAGATAGGCGCAGAGATAGATGGGCTTGCCGTAGCCCTTGAGCTGCCAGAGGGAGGGCACGGTGATGTCGTCCCATGCGGAGTCGTCAAAGCCGTCGGCGTAGTAATCAGTGCGCACGTCGTCAACGCCCTGCTGCCAGTAGAATTTCCATTCGCCGTTCAGTGACAGGCGCAGCGGAGGCTCGCCGCTCTCCAGCGCCGCCTTCGCGGTCGGATAGGCGGGCGCAGTGTTGTGCCCGTCCTCCTTGTTCTCCTTTATGATGTAGGGATTCTCCCAGTATTTAAGCTCGGTCATGTCATCCCGTCCTTTCGGTGGTAAATATATAATCATTCTACCATAAAATATCGCTTTTGTCTACTCATACCCGCGCTGAAAATTTGTATAAAACCTTTTTGTAAGCCATAGCCAAGCTGAAAATCAACGACCCCCAACCCAATATATGAGTAGGAGGCCGTCGGTTAATTGTTGTGTGGTGCTAAAAGCTGCTTCATAGGCTTATTCGGTGCAAAAAGATAGGCGGAATATTTTGCATATGCAAAATGTGAAATAACCGCTCTGCGGTCGTGAAATTTTCTGCTCCGCAGAAAGTGAAATAAAATCCACCCGACGCCGCAGCGATTTCACGCACAACAGCAGTATATAATTGCAAAACCAGCAATGAAGCGTTTGCCGTCGGCAAACGTGAAGCGGAAACCTGTCGGTTTCCGTGAAGCACTCGTTGCGCTCGCATGAAGCGAAGCGCCCGTACCTCTCCGTGCGGCGAAGCCGCGCTTCATAGGGCGAAGCCCTGCTTCATTTTTCATGCACCGTAAGGTGCGCTTCATTGAAAAAAGCACTTCCGAAGAAGTGCTTTTTCATGGTGGACCTGAAGGGATTCGAACCCACGACCTCTCGGATGCGAACCGAACGCTCTCCCAACTGAGCTACAGGCCCATACTATTCGGATGTTATCCGTAATGCTCTGAAATTATAACTCTTTTTTGCCGTCTTGTCAACACCGTATTTTCAAAACGGTGAGATTTTTCCCCTCCGCTCGGCGGTGAGCGGTCGCGGAGCGACAGCGGTATGATAAAACTGAGTTTATTTCTCCATGAAGCTGCGGCAGATTTCGTCGAATTCCCCGCGGTTTGCAAGCAGACGGCGTATCTCCGCGAGAGCCGCGGCGTTCTGAGCCGAGGCAAGGCGCAGCTTCAGATATCCGCCCTCGCCGTATTTCTCCGCCACATGGGAGTGCGCCCGCTCGATCTGCCCGGCCTCGTCAAGCTCCGGGTAATTCGCCAGCCCGTATTGCACCGAGCGGCGCAGCACTGTCATCGGGTCAAGCTGCCTGTCCGCTTCGCTGACTATCAGCCCATAGATCGAGCGAGGCTCGTGGTTTGATGAGGCGCGGTGATCCTCGACCGCCTGCGCCATCGTCTCTATCTGCTCCGCCGTGAAGAATTCACGCAGGGCGGTGTCGCCGCGCATGAGGCGACCCGATGAAAGCTCGTGACCGTCCCTGCCGAAGCGCAGCCCGAGATCGTGGCAGGCGGCGACGGTGTAGACCATGTCGATGTTGACGTCAAAGTTTTTCGCCAGCTCCATGCTCTTTGAAATGACCGCCAATGCGTGGTCGACTCGGTGACCGGCGTCGAATTCCTCATACTGCGGCAGGATGCTGTCCTCGATATATTCTTTCAGTCTTTCGTTCACTGCATGATTCGCTCCTTTGCTGTTTCCGGGGAGAATTATACCAATTTTTCAGTTGCCTGTCAATTCGTGAGGCTGTGTAAATCCCGATATTTGTCGGTTGACCGCCGCCATCGGCGGGGCTATAATGAAGTCGTCGAAAGGGGGACATCTAAAATGCTTGCGATCATAGCAATGATCAGCGACCTGCCGGCGATGATAGCCGCCGTCGTTGAGAAGCTCACGGGAGCCGATCTCTCGGGCATTGTGCAGATGAGCAACGAAGCCATAGCGAAGCTCCTCGAGCTTGCCGACAAGATCTTTTGATCAGCCAAACCGCACCCCCGCCTTGCGCTTGATGCAGGGCGGGGGTGTTGTTATTTCACCGCCGTGAAGAAGAGGCGGGGCATTTTTAATATGACCGAGCCGTTTTGGCGGGCGGGGAAGTTTGTGGCTACGGTGCTGCGCAGATCGGCAAGGAATTCCTCTTTTTCGCCGCTGCCGAGCAGGTCGAGATATGGGCGCAGGCCGCTACCCTTATACCACTCTATGACCCCGTCGGGCGACTGGACGGTGTGATAATATGTCGTCTCCAGGATCGCGCAGGCTGCTGACGCTCAGATTAAAGAGCTTCGCGACCTCGCCTATAGGGAAAAGTCTCGGCATATCCATATTTACGCCTCCGTTTTGATTTTACTGCGGTGTTTCATTACGGCGAATGCGATAACGCAGACTATCACCGACACCAATGAGCCTACCGCCGTGGCAAGACCCATCGGGAAGAGCGTTGCGGGAAAGAATTTGGACATCAGGTGTGCGCCGGGTACGCGGGCGAGCGTGAGCGAGAGGACGTTGTGCAGGAACGACAGCCCCGAGCGTCCGCAGGCGCAGAAATAACCGCTGAAGCAGAAGTGGATGCCCGCCATGGCGCAGTCGAGAATATATCCTCTGAGATATTGCCCGCCGGCTGTGATAACGGCGGGGTCTTTGTTAAACAGCCCCACCACAGGCTCGGCAACGAACTGAATTATCACCGAGACGATAACTCCGAAGCCGAAAGCGAGGAGAATTCCGTAGCGAAGGGTCTGCTCGGCTCGCTCGGGCTTGTTTGCGCCGATATTTTGAGCGCCGAGGGCGGAGACAGTCGAGAGCATTGAGGACGGCACAAGGAAGAGGAAGCTGATGACCTTCTCCACAATGCCCACCGCCGCCGCGTCGGTCAGACCTCGGTTATTCGCAATTATGGTTATCACGATGAAGCCCACCTGGATCAAACCGTCCTGCAGCGCAACGGGCACGCCGATTTTGAGCAGCTGACTCATCACCTCGCGCTGCGGGCGCAAGTCGCTGCGGCTCAGCTTGATCTCGCCCCGCTTGACAATGACGGCGAGCGAAATTATCACACTTATCGCCTGGGAAAGGGTCGTGCCGAGGGCTGCACCGGTGGGGCCTAAATTGAGTGCGCCCATGAAGAGATAGTCGAGGGCGATATTTGCGGCGCAGGCGACGGCGATGAAATACATCGGGCTTTTTGAGTCGCCCATACCTCTGAATACGGAGCTTATTATGTTATACGCCGTAATGAACGGGATGCCGATAAAGCAGACGGTGAGATAATCAATCGTGCCGTTGACCGCCTCGGCGGGGGTGGACATGACCGAGACTATCGGCCTTACGAGCAGGAGCAGCACGGCTGTCAGGGCGACGGATACGCCGAAAAAGAGCGTGACGGTGTTGCCGACGCATTTTGAGGCTCTTTTGCGGTCGCTGCCGCCGACGGCCTGCCCGACGCTGACCGTTGTGCCCATTGCGAGGCCGACGATCATCACGGTGAGCATATGCATCACCTGCGAGCCGATAGATACGGCGGTTGTTGCGGCCGTGCCGTCAAATTGACCGATGATAAAGAGATCCGCCATGCCGTTGAGGGTCTGTAAGAAGTATGAGAGCAGATAGGGCAGTGAGAAAAAGATTACATTTTTGAATACGCTGCCGGTTGTAAGATTTCTTTCCATGATTATTGCTTCCTTGGATCGGTTTTTATCTATTATAAACTCTACACCTATTGCAGAGTCAAGGCCTTTTAACAAAAAATTGTAACAGATACGGAGTTTAAAGAATTTTTCAGAAAAAATTTAAAAAACCTATTGACAAACGGAAAAGAAATGATATAATAATGATAACAGTTATCGTTATTGAAAGGAGACGGCGGTATGACGAAGCACAGCAAGCAGCGGGACGCGATATTTGAGAATCTCCGCTCGCGCAAAGATCACCCCACCGCTGAGGAGATATATCTCTCGCTCAAGCCCGCGATGCCTGCGATCAGCCTCGCCACGGTCTACCGCAACCTTGCCCAGCTTGAGAATGAGGGGCTGATACTTCGCCTCGGCTCAGGCGGCTCTGCAAGGTATGACGGAGACACCGACCCGCATTATCATCTCCTTTGCCTCGGCTGCGGCAGGGTATTCGATATCCCCTATATTGACGACGGCGGCCTTTGCGAGAAGGCAGGCAAGCTCTTCGACGGCGAAGTGCTCTCGACGGTCGTTACGTTCCGCGGATACTGCGCCCGCTGCGCCGAAACCCACAAAAGCTGAAAATAAATCAAAAAATCATTAATTAAACGGAGGAAAAAATCATGAAAAAGTTTGTATGCTCAGTTTGCGGTTATGTTTATGAAGGCGACGCTCTCCCCGAGGGCTACAAGTGCCCGGTTTGCAAGGCTCCCGCTTCAAAGTTCGTTGAGCAGAGCAATGAGGGTATGTCATGGGCTGCCGAGCATGTAGTCGGCGTTGCTCAGGGCGTCAGCGATGAGATCCTTGAGGGTCTGAGAGCTAATTTCGCCGGTGAATGCTCCGAGGTCGGCATGTATCTTGCCATGGCGAGAGTCGCTCACCGCGAGGGTTATCCCGAGATCGGCCTCTATTGGGAAAAAGCCGCCTATGAAGAGGCGGAGCATGCAGCGAAATTCGCTGAGTTGCTCGGTGAGGTCGTGACCGACAGCACCAAGAAGAACCTTGAGATGAGAGTTGAAGCCGAGAACGGCGCGACCGCAGGCAAGACCGCTCTTGCCAAGCTCGCTAAGGAGCAGGGCCTTGACGCTATCCACGACACCGTCCATGAGATGGCCCGCGACGAAGCCCGCCACGGCAGAGCTTTCGAAGGCCTCCTCAAGAGATATTTCAACTGATTTATCCTGCATAATCAAACAGGCACGGTTTATCCCGTGCCTGCTTTTTTATGCCTCTCCGCAAGATGGCGTGAATTGTGCCGTCGGCTCGCAGTCATATCGGCTTCGCATGTGGATTTTGCTGTTCGCTTGCAGTCATGACAGAGGATTGATTTTCATACAACAATAGCGAGCCTGAAAATATTTTATTAGCACCGCAAGTCACGCAAAAAAAGTCTCCGTGGGCTGTCAAACAAAAGAGCACGCCGGAGCGTGCTCTCTTTATATCACAGTATTATTGCGCTTTCGGCATGGCGATGCTGACCTTGAAGAGGTCGCCGTCGATGGCGATGCTTAATTTGCCGCCTTGCAGCTCGCAAAGGTCGTTTGCTATTGAAAGCCCGAGGCCGCTGCCCTCGCCGGAGCGGGAGGCGTCGCCTCTCACGAAGCGCTGCGTCAGCTCCTCCGGAGCAATGTTGAGCGGGAATTTGGAGATGTTGCGGAAGATCAGAGTGCCGAAATTGTCGCCGCCGTTGACGTCGATATAGACCCTCGTGCCCTCAAGGGCGTATTTACGCAGGTTGGAGAAGAGATTCTCAACTATCCGCGAGGTCTTTTGAGCGTCGGCGATTATCATCACGGGCTGGGCGTGGAAATTCAGCACAATCTCGATGTTCTTCTCCTTCAGTTCATCCTCGTGCTCGCCGACTGCCTGCGCCGCAAATTCGCAAAGGTCGATTTTTATCGGATGCAGCTCGACTGCGCCCGAGGAGGCTTTTGAAGCCTCGACCAGATCCTCGATGAGCTTTTTCATCTTCTGTGATTTCTCATCAAGGATGCTGATATATTTCTTGGCGTCCTCGTCCTCGACGTTGCAGCGTTTGAGCAGGTCGACATAATTGACTATCGAGGTCAGCGGCGTTTTGAGGTCGTGCGAAACATTCGTGATAAGCTCCGCCTTCATGCGCTGATCCTTGACCGCGCTGTCGACCACTTTCTCAAGGCCGTCCTGCATGCTCGTGATATCCCTTGCGAAATTCCGCAGGAATGATGGCATGAGGCCTTGATCTATCCTCACATTCAGCCTGCCGAGGCGCACGCTTGCGACGCCGTGCATTATCCTGTCAAGCGAAGCGATAAAGAGGATGACCCAAAGCATTATCGGCAGGTCGATCATCAGGGTGATGACGAGAGGAACGGCGCTGTTTGAGGTGAGGCAGAGAAGCACCGCAAGAAAATTTATGAGGAAAAACGTCAGAGTCAGAATAATTGCAAGGCGCTTGAACCTCTTGCCGCTGCCTGCCATGTAGTCGCAGGCGAAGATGTATTTTGCCCTTTTGTGTATCTTTTTGCCGATGCAGACAAAGGGCTTGACTATCCAGTATATCAGCGTGTGGCGCAGGAAGGTGCGGCAGCGCATGTTGCGGACTATGCTCGCCGTCAAAACGGTAAGCAGCCCGAATACGGCGGCGAACGCAACGCCGAGATATTCTACGGAATAGGTCAAAAGAGTTTTTTGCATCAGGAACCGTTCGCTGCTTTCGCCCACCGAGGGGTAGAACTCATGCTCAGCGTCAAATATCGCCGCAAAGCCAAAAATGATGAGCATTATGATTCCGCCGATGATCGCCGTGTTGATAAGCAACGGGATCCTGTCCGTCGGGCAGAGTTTTGTTTCTCCGTCGGCGGTCTTGCCCGCAACGCACAGCAGATAGACGCACGCGGCGCAGGCGAGCAGGAACGAAAAGACGGAGATAATGAGGTTCGTCGTCGGATTCGTTATAAAGTGAGATTTATAATTCTCAAATTCAAGCTCCTTGAGGGTGAAAAAACTGTTTTCGTCGGTCGGGGTATATGTGAATACGGCATAGCTCACATCGTCGCCTATGCTGCGATGCTCCGAAACGGTGGGTTTCTGATAAAACAGCTCCTCCGCCCATTCCCTGAGCAGGCCGCCGCGGGTCGTCTCGGACGGCTCGGCGGTGGTGACAAATTTGCCGTTATTACCCTCGACAAGGGCAGCGCCCTCTCTCATCGCTTCATACACATTGTCGAAGCCGATGTCGGAGTCGATGCCGCAGTTGGAGACGACCTTGCCCGTCGATTTGACCAGAATAGTGTATTTTAGTTCCGAGGTGCTGGGAATCGCAGTGTCGTAGAAAGCTATCTTGCCGTCGTCCTCATAAACGCCTCTGTGCTGCATTTCCGATTTGCGGATCGTTTTTATCAGATCCTCGCGGGATATCTCGCCGTAGCAGGTGTATCCACCGAAGGAATTCAGCAGAGCCAGAGCGTCGCGGATATCGTCGATCGGCTTCGGATTGCCCGATTTGGCGGGCACGGGCTTTGTGACGGAGGTTGAATCGACGTCCTCCGCCGCAGGCTCGGTCGCTTCAACGGCGTCTGTGTATTCAATGCCGTCGCCGACGAAGTCATATCGGTCGAATTCGTCGCGGCTGATAACGTCGCCGTTATAGCTGAAGTAATAGGTCGTGCCGCCGAGGTCGTAGGAGTATCTGTAGCGATTGTCCTCGGTGACATAGACCTTGACACCGGAGCTTTCGAGCAGGTCAAAAGCGTCGTTGACATTCTGAATATTTTGGCTGTAGTTTTTGCCGAGGCTTGTTTTGAGGAAATCGTCCTCGTTTTCGCAGCTCATCAGCTCGGCATCCGCCAAGAGGGTGAATTCGCAGTTGTTGAGCAGCGTTCGGAATGAATTTGTCTGTGTGAAATCGCAGTCCTCATCGTAGCCGTTAAAGAGAAAATAGCCCTTGAGAAACAGCCCCGCTGAGTAGCCGGAGAGGAAAAACATCAGCACGGCGAGCGCCGCTGCCGCAATTTTCATCCCCCTGCTGCGACTAATATTTTTCGATTTTGTATCCAATGCCCCACACCACCTTTAAGTATTTAGGGTCTCTCGGGTTGATCTCGATTTTTTCTCTTATGCGTCTGATATGTACCGTCACCGTTTTCTCGGCGTAAATCGCGGGCTCGTTCCACACGGCCTCGTATATCTGACCTGTTGAGAGCACCCTGCCGAGATTCTCCATGAGCACGCTCATTATGCCGTACTCCGTGGCGGTGAGCTTTATCGGCTCGCCGTCGAGGGTCAGCTCCTTTGCGCCGGTGTCGAGCGACAGACCGCCCGTCGTGATAACGCCCTCCTTGACCTCCATTGAGCCGAGGGAGGTGTAGCGCCTTATCTGCGACTTGACCCTTGCCATCAGCTCGAGCGGGTTGAAGGGCTTCGTCACATAGTCGTCCGCCCCGAAAGAAAGCCCCGTTATCTTGTCGGTGTCCTCGCTCTTGGCCGAGAGCAGGATTATCGGGATATTGTGCTTCTTCCGCAGCGCCAGCGTGGCCTGGAGGCCGTCCATACCGGGCATCATTATGTCGAGGATAACGCAGTGCACCTCGTTATTCGTGACCTGCTCGATCGCCTGCCTGCCGTTCTCGGCTCGCAGGACGTTGTAGCCCTCCAGCTTCAGATAGATCTCGACCGAGTCGAGTATGGCGACGTCGTCGTCGCAAACAAGGACGGTATACATATCTTTTTTCACCTCAAAAAAATCAGATCCCCACGAAACAATTGCATTATACAGCCCGTGAATTACAAACAAGGCGGTAAAAGTGTTACAAATTTATTACGAATCGCCGCGGGGGCGTCTTTCATCACTCATTATACTATTTTTCAGTCAATTATTCAAGCATGACCGAAAACGGTTGAAATGACGGGCAAAGTATGGTAATATATTTGTATAAAAAGAAAGAGAGGACGTTTTATGCTTACTCAGATATTAGGCTTCTTTACCGCGATTCTTATTTTTATCGTCGATACTTTCCCGATGTACCCCGGCCCCGACGTGCTCCATCAGGGCATCAACCCCGACCCGAGGCCGTATGTGCAGCACAGCGGCACGGCGGGCTATATCTTTAAGGAGGGCGACGTTGAGCTGCCGTTCCGCCTTGTCAAGCCCGAGAACATAGAAGAGGGCAAGACCTACCCGCTCGTGGTCTATCTCCACGGCTCCGGCGAGAGAGGCAAAAACAATATCGCACAGATGCAGCGCTCGCTGCTCAGGGGCGTCAAGAAGCACGGCGAGCCCTGCTATATCATCATGCCGCAGGTGTTCGAGGACAAGACATGGACGAGCGACGGCTACGACGCGGCGCTGACACGGCTGATAGAATATATGCTCAAGCTCTATGCCGTCGACTCCGACCGTATCTATATCACGGGCATCTCCATGGGCGGAGCGGGCGTGCTTGACCAGCTCCTGCGTCACCCCGGCAAATATGCCGCCGCCATGCCTGTGTGCGGCTACACCGACGTCGAGGATTTGACCGCCTTTGCGGGCACCCCGATGTGGCTCGCCCACAACTCGGGCGACAAGACCGTTTCCGTTGATTACTCAAGGAATATCTACGCCGCCGTCAAGGATATCTCCGAGGCGAAATACACCGAGTATGACAGAGCGGGTCACAACGCATGGGACAGGTTCTATTCCGACCCCGAGGTGTGGAATTGGGCATTCTCAAAGACTCTTTGAACATAAACCGAGGCGGTCTGCGTTTCGGGTGAGAAAATAACGCAAAAAATTCGCCTCCGTGCTACAAAATTTGCCGCACGGGGGCGGTAGTATTTTACCGTGTAAAATAAAAATGCTCCGCCTGTGATTTTAGCGGAGAAAGTGCCATATACTTTCATTAGATAATCAGGCAGAAATTAAAACATAATTATTTGGAACGGTGATCGGAAATGAAAAAATTCAAACCGGAGGGTCAGCTGATATCGACAGAGGAGAACAAAAAGAGGGTCTCGAGCGCAGGCGCCCTGCATGACGCATTCTACAGCGGCGCTCCCGTCGAGTGTCGGGTGCTGCGCTGCGACGCGGAGCATAATCTGCACGTCGACCTCGGCTGCATGAAAGGGATAATTCCCCGCTGCGAGGGGGCGCTCGGCATCGAGGACGGCTCGGTGAGGGATATTGCGCTTATCTCGCGGGTCAATAAGCCCGTGGTCTGCGCCGTGACGGGGTTCGCATCAACTCCCGAGGGCGAGAATTACGCCCTGCTCAGCCGCCGCAAGGTGCAGCAGGAATGCGCCGACGAATATATCTCGACCCTGCGCCCCGGCGATGTGATACCCGCGACCGTCTCCCATATTGAGGGCTTCGGCGTATTCTGCGATATCGGGGCGGGCATCAACGCCCTCATGCCTATAGACGGCATCTCCGTGTCGAGGATCCCGCACCCGTCGGCGAGATTCACTGCGGGGCAGAGCATTTACGCCGTCGTCAAGAGCATCGACTCCGACGGCAGGATAACCCTGAGCCACAAGGAGCTGCTCGGCACATGGGAGCAGAATATCTCGAAGCTCAAAGTGGGCGAGACCGTGCCCGGAATAGTCCGCTCGGTCGAGAAATACGGCATTTTTGTGGAGCTTGCTCCGAATCTTGCGGGGCTTGCCGAATTCTCTCAGGGGGTCGAGGCGGGCTGCCACGCAGGGGTATACGTCAAGAGCATTATCCCGTCAAAGATGAAGATAAAGCTGATAATCGTCGACTCCTTTGCGGCGGATTACCCCGTAGAGCCGCCCGAATACTATATCACGAGCGGCCATATCGACCGATGGGTCTATTCGCCTGAGGAGAGCGAAAGGCTCATAGAGAGCGTATTTGACTGATGATCCTGCCGCCGCCCACCACGGTTTCGCCGTCATAGATAACGGCGCTCTGACCGGGGGTTATCGAGCGCTGCGGCTCATCGAATATCGCCCTGAAGCCGTCGCCCTCGGGGATTATGAGGGCGGGCTGCTCCTTGGCCCTGAAGCGTATGCGTACGCTTGCCCTGAACGGCTCGGTTACGGCGTCGCGGTCGATTAGATTCAGCCTGTCGGCAACGAGACCGATGCTGTATTGAGCGCCGTTCTCACCGATGACGACTGCGTTGCGCTCCGAATCAAGCCCCGTGACAAACATCGGCTTGCCGTAGGCGCCGAGACCCTTGCGCTGACCGACCGTATAATTTATAATTCCGTTGTGAGTGCCGAGCACGTTACCTCTGCCGTCCACAATATCGCCGGGGGGCGAGGTTACGCCCAGCGAGGCGAGGTAGGCGGAGTAATCGTCGTTCGGCACGAAGCATATCTCCTGGCTGTCGTGCTTTTTGGCAACGGGCAGCCCCGCGCTCTCGGCAATGGCTCTTATCTGCGTTTTATCCATGCCCGCAAGCGGGAAAACGGCTCGCGAGAGCTGAGCCTGAGTGAGGCGGTAGAGGAAATAGCTCTGATCCTTGACACTGTCCGCCTTTTTGAGCAGGAAGCGGCCGCCGCTTTGCTCGATCTTGGCGTAGTGACCCGTTGCGAGGGCGTTGCAGCCCTTTGAAACGGCATAGTCGAGCATTGCGCCGAATTTTATTATCCCGTTGCACTCTATGCAGGGGTTCGGAGTCCTTGCGGCGAGGTATTCGCCGACGAAAGGCTCAATTATCTTCTCCTTGAAATATTCTCTCAGGTCGAGCACCTCAAGCTCTATCCCGAGAGCCTCGGCAATTCGGCGGGCGTCGGCAATGTCGGCGTCGGCGAGCGAGCCTTGCTTCAGGCGCAGGGTGATGCCCATCACCTCGTAGCCCTGCTCGCGCAGCAGATAGGCGGCAGTGCAGCTGTCGACCCCTCCGCTCAGACCCACGGCGATCTTCTTCATATTTATCCCTCCGTTTCGGGAAATTCAATTGAATATAATATCAGCCGCCCCGTTTTTCGAGGCGGCTTTCGGTTTTTATTTCACACGCAGCCAGACCTGCATATCGCTCTCGCCCCTGTTGGCGTAGGCGAAATACGGGATGAGATTTATCTCCCTCTCCGTGGTCGAGGCGGGCGAATAGTTGCGGTAAAGCTCGTCGAACGGCGCCTCCTCAAAGCCCGTGGCCTTTACGGTGTACGCCTGCATCTCTGCATTGTAGCGCAGACCCGCTTCAAGATCGGAGTCGAGCAGGAGCGTGTCGAGCGGCACGTTGCCGTTGTCTATCTTCTCGGCGCAATAGACTATCGGCCCTCTGCAAAGGGCGACCCTGCCGAGATCCGCCTGAACGGCGGGGTTCGCAGTTACAAGGCGGCAGTCCATGTCAAGATAGAGCTTGAGGTTCATTTCGTCGGAGTCAATATCAATATAGATATAGCCCTTGACGGTCTCGCCGAGATATTGTTTGCCGTTTATCGCCACATAGTCGCACCAGCCGGGCACTCTGACGGCGAGGCGTTTGCCCTTCATGCCGCTTATGGTGAAGAGGATATCTCCCTCGTTCGGGTATTCGGTTTTTTGAGTTATCTTAATGCCGTCGAATTCCGCTTCGCTCTCAAAATAGTGGTGAACATATACGGTGCCCTCGTCATAGCTGTAGAGGAAGTCGCCTATTGAAGCTATAAAGCGGGCGATATTCGGCGGGCAGCAGGAGCAGTCAAAGACCTCGGCACGCTGAGTGAGGAGCTTATCATTGCGCTCATAATACTCTGCGCCGAGCCTGTGTCGCTCGAGATTTATTTCAAGGGGATTCACATAGAAGAAGGAGTTGCCCTTGAGCGAAACGCCCGCGAGAGCGCAGTTATAAATAGCGGTCTCGGCGATGTCGGCGTATTTGGAATTCGGGTCGACCAGGCTCATGCGCCTTGCAAAGAGGGCGAGACCTATAGAAGCGCAGGTCTCGGAATACGCAAGGTCATTTGGCAGGTCATAGTCCTCGGTGAATCTCTCGCCGTAGGCGGTGGAGCCGATGCCGCCGGTGATATACATACGCTTTTGAGCGATGCTGTTAAATACTCTGCGGCAGGCTTCGAGCAGCTCGCTGTCGCCCGTCCTGAGAGCAAGATCGGCCATTGCGCTGTAGAGATATACCGCGCGCACGCTGTGACCGACCGCGTCGCTCATTTCGCGCACGGGCATATGGCACTGCGAATAATCGAGGCTTATGTAGTGGACGTTGTCCTCGTCCTTTTTGCTCGTGCCGCGTTTGTCAACGAAGAATTCCGCAAGGCGCAGATAGCGCTCGTCGCCCGTGCAGTCGCTGAGCCTGACAAGCGCCAGCTCTATCTCCTCGTGGCCGGGGGTGGTGAACTGAGCCGAATCCTCGGTGACAAAGACTCGCTCGATATAATCGGCGTAGTCGCACATCAGGTGAAGGAATTTATCCTTGCCCGTGGCTTCATAATATGCGACAGCGGCTTCGATGAGGTGACCCGCGCAGTAAAGCTCATGGAGCAGGCGGTTGGTGAAGCGGTTCTCGGGCTCGCAGACGGTGAAATAGATGTTGAAGTAGCCGCAGGGATCCCTGTGCTTCTCAATAAGGTCGACAACGCCGTCAACGATGGTCTCAAGCTCCTCGTCGGGGCATTGGCGCACCGTGTAGGCGACAGCCTCTATCCATTTCGCGACGTCCGAATCCCAGAAGAAATGGGGCTTGTGCTCCATGCCCTCGTGCCAGTCGCAGTTGAATGCGGCGAATCTTCCCGTCTCGCTGAATCGCTCATAGACGGCGGGGATCGTCACATTTTTGTTGATGTCAAAGCGGTTTTTCCAGAAACCGCCGAGTTTAACTTTATCATAGGTGACAGCTTTCATATTGTTACCGCTCCTCAGCGTGATTTGGACTTCTTACCGTCGGCGGACTTGTCGCCGAGCTCGATGAGCATATAAGAAGCAGTCCAAACGATCAAAAGAATGAAAATTATTAAAAGTCCGTTGTGGAAGCCGCCGAGCATCAGCTTGTCAATGCTGACAACGCCGCCGATAAGGGCGGTAATGAGGCTCGAGCCGCCTATGGCGCTGACGATGTTGACCGTGCCGTCGACCACGTCGCCCGCCGCGGAGTTGAAGCAGGCTATCATCACTATCGTCGCAGCGAGACCGACTCCCGCCGCAGCAAGGACGGGGATGCGTTTGCCGCTGCAAATGGAGAAAATGATGATAAAGAGCGCCGCCAGAGCCGCAACGCCGAGGGCGACCGCCGCCGCAAGGAGCCTTGCGTTGAGCGGGGCAAGCCCCTCGGGCCAGGTGAAGCCCTTGTCGGATTTGACAAGGCTGCTCAGCGGGTCGTTGCCGGTGAAGATATCAATTATTCTTTTGAGCGAGATGCTCTCCTCAAGGCCGTATTTGGCCAGCGAGGTGGACGCTCTGAAAAAGATGAGGTCGAGGAAGAAAACGGCGGGGAAAAACAGCGCCGCAAGAATTATATTCACTATCCTATACAGATATTTCATTTAGGCGCCTCCTAAAATTATTTCCAAGAGGAGTTGAGAGCCACGGTGCGGTTGAATACGAGCTTGCCGGGCTGCGAGGTCTTATCCACGCAGAAGTAGCCCTGGCGCATGAACTGGAAGGTGTCGCCGCACTTTGCGTCCTTGAGACCGCCCTCGACAAGGCAGCCGCTGAGGATCTCGAGCGAATTCGGGTTCAGATTATCGAGGTAATCGATGCCCTCCTCGCCCGCGGGGTTCTCGGTGTTGAACAGACGGTCGTAAAGGCGTATTTCGCACTCTGCGCAGTCCGCGGCGCTGACCCAGTGGAGGGTGCCCCTGACCTTCCTGCCGTCGGGTGCGTCGCCGCCCTTGGTGGCGGGGTCATAGGTGCAGTGCAGGCAGGTGATGTTGCCGTCGTCATCGGCTTCCCAGCCGGTGCAGGTGACGAAATACGCGCTCTTGAGGCGAACTTCATTGCCGGGGAAGAGCCTGAAATATTTCTTCGGCGGCTCAACCATGAAGTCGTCGCGCTCGACGAATATCTCCCTTGAGAAATGCACCGTCCTTGTGCCGAGCTCGGGCTTGTCGGGGTTTATCTCGACCTCGATGGCCTCGGTCTGACCCTCGGGGTAGTTGTCGATGATGACCTTGAGGGGCCTGAGCACCGCCATGGCTCTGGGGGCGTTGGCGTTCAGGTTATCTCTGACGCAGGCCTCGAGCAGGCCGTAATCGACAACGCTGTAAGCCTTTGAAACGCCGATCCTGTTGATGAATTCGCGGATAGCCGCCGCGGGGTAGCCCCTGCGCCTCATGCCGCAGAGGGTGACCATTCTCGGGTCGTCCCAGCCGTCAACGATGCCTTTTTTGACCATTTCAAGGCACTTTCTCTTGCTGGTCACGCAGTAGTTGATGTTGAGGCGGGCGAATTCTATCTGTCTCGGCGGCTCATCGAAGCCGATTTCCTTGATGAACCAGTCGTAAAGAGGTCTGTGATTCTCGAATTCCAGCGAGCAGAGGGAGTAGGTAACGCCCTCTTTTGCGTCCGAGAGGGGATGAGCGAAGTCATACATCGGGTAGACGCACCATTTGTCGCCAGTCTGATGATGATGGACGTGAGCGATACGGTAGATAACGGGGTCCCTCATGTTGATGTTGGGGGAGGACATATCTATCTTTGCTCTCAGGGTCTTTTCGCCGTCCTTGAATTCGCCGGCGGTCATTCTTGCGAAGAGGTCAAGATTCTCCTCGACCGAGCGCTCTCTGTAGGGGCTGTTTTTGCCCGGCTCGGTGAGGGTGCCTCTGTATTCCCTTATCTCGTCGGCGGAAAGGTCGCAGACATAAGCCTTGCCCTTTTTTATGAGCTTGATGGCGCATTCATAGATGAAGTCAAAGTAGCTGGAGGCGTAGAGGACCTTATTCCACTTGTAGCCGAGCCACTCGATATCCTCCTTGATGGCGTCGACATACTCGACGTCCTCCTTGGAGGGGTTGGTGTCATCAAGGCGCAGGTTGCATTCGCCGCCGTATTTCTCCGCCGTGCTGAAATCTATGCAGATAGCCTTTGCGTGGCCGATATGCAGGTAGCCGTTCGGCTCGGGTGGGAAACGGGTCTGAACTCTGGTGTTGACCCCGTTCTTGAGATCTTCATCAATAAAATCATATATAAAGTTTGATGCGGAAGTGTTGATTTCGTCCATTTTCAATGTATCCTCTCTTTATTCTGTATAAGCTTTGAGCGCTGCGCCGAGCCTTGCCTTTATCTCATCCTCGCCGAGCAGCGCCATTATCGAATAGAGGTCGGGCGTGTTGCGGCGGGAGGTGAGGGCAATGCGTATGACGGACGAAACGTCGCCGACATGACCCTTGTAGCTCTCGGGGTTTTTCTTGTATTCTTTAACATTCGGGGTGAAACCAAGCGGCTCGCACATACCCTTGATGCGGGCGAACCATTGGTCTTTATCGTCCGCAAGCGAGAATTCGCCGAGATATTTCTCGACTATCGCCGCGGCGTCGGAGCGGCTGATATTCTCGGGCAGGGTGAAGTCGGGCTTGTAAAGCTCGGGGAAGAAGTAGGCGACATAGTCCCTGACCTCGCTCCACTTGGCTATATCCTTGCGGGGCTTGGGATTCTCGCGGTCGATGTTGACTATCGCTGTTGAGCGGGCAGGGTCGGCGGTAAAGATATCATAGAATTCTTTATCGTATTTCTCGGCCCATGCAGCCACGTCGGCGTAGACCTTGTCGGCGCTCATGAGCGATATCACGTTTTTGCTCACGTCGTTGAGCTTCACGAGGTCAAACAGGCAGCCGCTTGCGCTCATCTTCTTCAGATTGAACGGGAATTTTGATATATCCTCTCTCGGATTTGCTCTGCGCCAATCCTCGAAGTTGGAGTTTATAAGAGTGAGCAGGTATTCGAGCACGCTCTCCTTGGGGAAGCCGCCCTCGATGAAGTAGCCGACGGCCGCCTCGGGGTCCTTTCTCTTTGAGAGCTTCCGCTTGTCGCCGGTCTCCTCGTCGACCTTGAGCACCTGCGGGGTGTGTGCATATTTCGGAGCCTTGTAGCCGCAGGCTCTGAAAAGCTCGATATGCTTAGGAACGGAGGATATCCATTCCTCGCCCCTGATAACATGGGTCGTCCTCATGAAATGGTCGTCGCATACATGGGCGAAGTGATAGGTGGGTATGCCGTCGGATTTGAGCAGCACCTCGTCGATTATGTTCTCGGGCATCTCTATCTTGCCTCTGATAACGTCGTCGAATACTATCTTTTTATCCTCGCTGCCCTGCGAACGCAGGCGAAGCACCCACGGCTTGCCCTCGGCGAGATTTTTCTCTATCTCCTCAAGGCTGAGGTCGCGGCACTTGGCCCATTTGCCGAAGTAGCCCCAGATGAGAGCGTCGCCCTTTGTCTGCTCCTCGCGGATGGCGGCAAGCTCGTCCGCCGTGCAGAAGCAGGGGTAGGCGAGACCTTTCTCCACAAGGCTCTTTGCGACGGTCTGATATATCTCGGCTCTGTGGCTCTGGGTGTAGGGGCCGTAGTCGCCCTTCTCGGTGCCGAAGCCGGTCACGCCCTCGTCAAAGGCAACTCCGAAGTAGTCGAAGCCGTTGATGATGGCGGAAACGCCGTCGTCTATCTCACGCTTTTTGTCGGTATCCTCAATTCTCAGGTAGGCAACGCCGCCCGTCGATCTGGCGGTGAGAACGTCCACAAGAGCGCCGAAAAGGCCGCCGATATGAAGATAGCCTGTGGGCGATGGGGCGAAACGGGTCACCCTCGCACCCTCGGGAAGCTGTCGCTGCGGATAAAGGGCTTCATAATACTCGGGGGTCTTGTCTATGTGCGGAAAAAGAAGCTCCGCCAGATTTTTGTTCTGATCCAAAAAAGATACACGCTCCGTTTCGGCAGGCAGACTGCCATTATAATATATACTTCTTTATTATTGCAGAAAACTCGGCAACTATCAAGAGCAAAATGTAAATTTTCGCTTCAAATGGCATGATTTTTTGAAAAAACGACCCGTCGGGGAATAAATAACCGCCGTGCAGACGAAAATATCGGTGAAGAAAACGAAAAGAGGTCATTGCATTGAAAAAGAAGAAGTATTCAAATATCTATTTCGCGCTGTTTGTCTGCCTTGCCGCCGTGGCGGTCGGCTCGATAGTCAGCGTCAAGACGGCGATAACAAAGAAAAAGCCCGAGGAAACGGGCTTCACACGGGTGACGTATAAATGGACGGTGCCCGCCACCGAGGAGAGGGTCAACGCGGAGCAGACCGGCGTTGAGGATAACAGGCTTCACTCCGCCGAGCAGAGCACCGAGGCGATAGAGCGCAACAAGCCCTATTCGGGCGATTTCGCCCTGCCGATGGGCTCGGATATCATCAAGGATTACAGCAACGGCGAGATGGTGCGGTCAAAGACGATGGGCGACTGGCGGATCCATAACGGCGTTGATTTCGGCGGCAGCGCGGGCAACGACGTGGTCGCCGCCGGTGACGGCACCGTCACCGCAGTCTATGACGACAGCTTTTGGGGCACGGTCGTTGAGATAGACCACGGCAACGGCATGACGGCTCGCTACTGCGGGCTTAAAAGCGGGAGCTGCCTGCCCGAGGGCAGCGAGGTCAAAAAATATGATAAGATAGGCTCGCTCGGGCATATCCCCGTCGAGATAAGCGACGAGGATCACCTGCATCTCGAGGTGCTTATCGACGGCGAAACGGTCGACCCGCTCAAGGCGCTCAATAAGGTCGGCGCCGCCGACACGGATTGATCGCTCCGCCGATATGTGATGGCGGCTGCGCTGTGTCCACCCGGCTCCCCACGGGCTGCAAAAGCCACCGATGACGGCAGCCGCCTTGTTTTGGAGAATGGCTTCCCCACAAACCATACTATGCCGCAGCCGCCCGAGGTGATAAAAAGTTATCGGCAAAAAATATACTGAATTCAGCACAAAACCGTTGAAATCTTGCCGATAGAATGATATAATATCATTGGTGATATTATGGATAAGAAGTTCTTGTCAACTGCCGAAACGGCTGAAAAATGGGGGATTTCCGAGCGCAGCGTGCGTAACTACTGCAACGACGGCAGAGTGGACGGCGCGGTTCTTATCGGCAAGATTTGGAGGATCCCCGAGAATGCGGCAAAGCCCGAAAGGCTCAATAAAAAACCGGAGATGACCCTGCTCGATATCCTTGCCGAGCAAAAAGCTCAAAGGCTAAAGGGTGGGATATACCATAAGGTTCAGATCGAGCTGACCTACAACTCAAATCATATCGAAGGTAGCATGCTCACCCACGATCAAACGAGATTTATTTATGAGACAAATACTCTGGGCGTGACCGATGAAGCGGTCAATGTGGACGATGTTATCGAAACGGCAAATCATTTCAGGTGCATCGACAAGGTCATTGACTGCGCCGCCGCTCCGCTCACCGAGAAGCTCATAAAGGAGCTGCATTTTATTCTTAAAACAGGCACGGCGGACAGCCGCAAAGCGTGGTTTGCCGTGGGCGATTACAAGAGATACCCCAACGAAGTCGGCGGCAGGGAAACAACATTACCGGAGCAGGTGCACAGCGAGGTCAAGGCTCTGCTTGACCACTACAGCCACGGCGGCAAAACGCTGGAGGATATTATAGCGTTTCATGTTGATTTTGAGCGGATACACCCGTTTCAGGACGGCAACGGCAGGGTCGGCAGACTGATACTTTTTAAAGAATGTCTGAAATATGATATCGTGCCGTTCATCATCGACGAGGAGCTGAAACTGTTCTATTATCGGGGGCTCGGAGAATGGTCGAGAGCGCGCGGATATCTTATCGACACCTGCCTTGCGGCACAGGATAAATTCAAAAAATATCTCGACTATTTCAGAATTCCTTATAAAAATTAAAAAAACTCTTTACATTGCGGCGGCGGTATGATATAATCTCTTTTGCACGTGCCCGTTTCTCGGATTCCGGAGTAAACCGCCGAGCGGTATTCACCTGCCGGTTTCTGAGTGCGAGGCAAATATTTTAATGAGGTGAAAGAAATGACACAGGCAGAAAAGACCGCAATCATGCAGGAATACGCCCTTCACGAGGGCGACACAGGCTCACCCGAGGTTCAGATAGCCGTCCTCACCAAGAGGATCAACGACCTCACCGAGCACCTGAAGGTTCACAAGAAGGACCACCACTCCAGAAGAGGCCTCCTTATGATGGTCGGTCACAGAAGAAACCTCCTCGCTTACCTGCAGAAGGTTGACATCGAGCGTTACCGTGCGATCATCGCAAGACTCGGTATCCGTAAATAATTCAAGGTTCGGAGCAGGCAGGATTTTGTTTCCCGCCTGCTCTGTTATGTTTGAATTCGCATCTTTCAGGCGGCATAAAACGGTCTTAGCAGTGAATCGAGCCTCCGCAAGGGTCGGAGTTTGGATTTATTGCTAAACCGCAGCCGCCTGTAGAAATAAATTACAGAGAGGTAAAAAAATGTTTTTCAAAGCTTTCAAGAAGTATGAAACTGAGATCGCCGGCAGACCGTTTGTGGTCGAGGTCGGCAAGATGGCTCAGCTTGCGGGCGGCTCCTGCCTTGTCCGCTACGGCGAGACCAACGTGCTCTGCACCGCTACCATGGCTGCGAAACCCAGAGAGGGTGTCGATTTCTTCCCTCTTTCGGTCGACTACGAAGAGAAGCTTTATTCGGTAGGCAAGATCCCCGGCTCGTTCCAGCGCCGTGAGGGCAGAGCGAGCGAGAAGGCGACCCTCGCCTCCCGCGTTATCGACAGACCCATCCGTCCCCTTTTTCCCAAGGATATGAGGAACGACGTGGGCGTTGTCGCCACCGTTATGTCCGTTGACCCCGACTGCCAGCCCGAGATCACCGCTATGCTCGGCGTTTCCATCGCTATCTCGATCTCCGAGATCCCCTGGGACGGCCCCATCGCAGGCGTTGTTGTCGGCCTTGTTGACGGTCAGTATGTCATCAACCCCACTCTCGAGCAGAGAGCAAAGAGCGATATGTATGTCACTGTCGCCTCCACCGCTGACCTTGTCGCAATGATCGAGGCGGGCGCAAACGAAGTCTCCAACGACGATATGTTTGACGGCATCATGTTCGCCCACAAAGAGAATCAGAGACTTGTTGAATTCATCAATCAGATAAGGGCCGAGTGCGGCAAGCCGAAGGTAGATTTCCCCTCAAACGACCCCGATCCCGATATGTACGAGGCTATCAAGGACTTTGCGATAGAGGATATCCGCGCCGCCCTCGATACCGATGACAAGAGAATCCGTGACGAGCGCCTGAAGCCCGTATATGAGAAGGTTCACGAGAAATTCGATGAGATTTATCCCGATATGCAGGTCAAGATCGACGAGTGCCTGTATAAGGTTCAGAAGTACGTCGTGCGCCGCTGGCTGCTCGACGACGGCAAGCGTGTTGACGGCAGAGGCATCAACGAGATCCGTCCTCTTAACGCCGAGATCGACCTGCTTGACAGAGTTCACGGCTCGGGTATGTTCACCAGAGGTCAGACTCAGGTGCTCTCCGTTACCACCCTCGGCCCCATGAGCGACGCTCAGATGCTTGACGGCCTTGACGAAGAGGACACCAAGCGTTATATGCATCACTACAACTTCCCCTCCTACTCCGTCGGCGAGACCAAGCCCAGCAGAGGCCCGGGCAGACGTGAGATCGGTCACGGTGCTCTTGCAGAGCGTTCGCTGATCCCCGTTCTCCCCTCGGTCGAGGAGTTCCCCTACACCATCAGAGTCGTCTCCGAGGTTCTTTCCTCCAACGGCTCCACCTCTCAGGGCTCCGTCTGCGGCTCGACCCTTTCGCTTATGGCGGCTGGCGTGCCCATTAAGGCTCCCGTTGCGGGTATCTCCTGCGGCCTTATCACCGAGGGCGACCGCTTCATGACCATGGTCGATATCCAGGGTCTTGAGGATTTCTTCGGCGATATGGACTTCAAAGTTGCCGGCACCAAGAAGGGCATCACCTCCATTCAAATGGATCTCAAGGTACACGGCCTTACCCCCGCTATCATCAGAGAGGCTCTCGAGAAGACCTATAAGGCTCGCTGCTACATCCTTGACGAAGTAATGGCTCCCGTTATCGCCGAGCCCCGCAAGGAGTTGTCAAAGTGGGCGCCCAAGATGCTCACCACCAAGATCGACCCCGAGAAGATCGGCGACGTCATCGGCAAGCAGGGCAAGGTCATCCAGAAGATCTGCGCCGAGTGCAACTGCAAGATCGACGTTCAGGAGGACGGCAACATCTTTGTTTCCTCCACCGATATCGACGACGCAAAGAGAGCGATATCCATCATCGAGACTATTGCCAACGATCCCGAGGTCGGCGCTATCTACAAGGGCGTCGTTACCCGCCTGATGAGCTTCGGCGCATTCGTCGAAATTGCTCCCGGCAAGGAGGGCATGGTCCACATCAGCCAGCTTGACGTTAAGAGGACCGAGAAGGTTGAGGACGCAGTTCATGTCGGCGACGAGGTTATCGTTAAGGTGCTGCCGAAGGACGACCAGGGCAGGCTGAACTTCTCTCGCCGAGATGCTCTTATCGAGGTCGAAGGGCTTGTGCCCGAGAACACCGTATCCGACGCTCCCAGGAAGCCCAGAAGAGACTTCAGAGGCGAAAGAGGCGGCAGACCCAGAAGAACCAACGACTGATTTAAAAATTAAGAACCGTCTCATTGAGGCGGTTCTTTTTGTATGCAAAATACCCCCGGCTGCTGTCCCGGGGGTATTTCTTCACAAACGAGGAGGAGGAGATTGTCAGTTTTTAGATGCCTTGCCGTTCACATTGATGACGGCGGGGACTTTGCTCAGGGCGACTGCGCCGATAACGGTGATTATCGTCTCAATGAGCATATATGAGCCGTTGTAGACCAGCGAATAAACGGGTACTACCATGTCCGCGGGGCAGTAATCCGTCCAGATGGTCACGCCGCTGATGTAGTGGCAGACGAAACGGATAAGGCAAACGACCACGCTGCCGAGCGCAAGCTCCGCGGTGGGATTTTTGAATTTGCCCTTGAACATACCGCCGAGACCGAGGCAGCCGAAGGCTACGATGTAGTCGGCGAGGGCGACTATCAGGTAAGCGCCTATGCCCGAGACCCATGCAAAGTTTTTAAGCCCGGTCAGGAGCTGGAATACCGAGAGCACAAGGGAAGCGGCGACGCCGTTCTTGATGCCTCTGCGGTAGGAGTAGATGACTATCGGCACCTGTGCAAAGATGCTGAAGCCGCCGCCGTAGGCATACGGCCAGGGGATAAGATCGGATACGGCAAAGAGAGCGATGGAGAGGGCGACCATTATCGCACCCTCGGCAAGGATTACCGTTTTTTTGTTTGAACCGGTGTTTGACATTGAATTTGACCTCTTTTCGGATTGTTCGGGGGAACCGATCCGGTGCGCCGCAGCCTGAGGAAATAAAAAAGCCGGTACAGATATCGTACCGGACGTAAAAATTGCACAGAGGCTGTCTTCCTACGCCCGCATTATCGGGATCAGGTTTGAGGGTATGATCTCAGCCGACTGCCGTCAGCACCCCTTTGTTAGCTACATTATACATTGCAAAACCCGGCTTGTCAATAAAAAATTTATGAAATCGGCTCGCTTTTCAGCGCTTTCAGAGAAAAATAGTCAAAATACATCCGCAATTTTTCGTTTCGGAACGAACACTCCGCAAAGTAACACAGGCGCGCCCGCCCGTCGATATCCGCAACGCACAGCCGCTGACGCTCAAGGCTAAATCCCGAGGGCAGCAGTCGGTCAAGGCGGGGCTTTGCGTCGACAGCCATTGCCTCACGGTAGTTTTTGATGTATTCGGAGCAATCGAAGCGTATCAGCTCCGAGCAGCAGCGGCAAACGGCGACCTTGACTGCGGAATCCAGATGCAGCACTCCGCCGACGCAGGGCGCAAACTCAAGCTCGGTACGGAATTCACGCTCGCAGCGGCTTATCTCCTCCATTTCGGGGAAATTACGCTCTTTGAGGAATTTTGCCGCCGATGCGGCTGCGCTGTCCGCTCCTGTTTCGGCGGTCTTACACGGCTCGGCCACCGTGAAAGCCGCGACCTCGCCCGAGGTGCTGATATCGACCAGCATCGAGCCGTAGGTGAAGCGATAGACCTCAATTCCGCCGAGCTCCTCGGTCTCGCCGCCCCGCCAGAGCGCCGCCTCCACGCCGAAAAGCTCACTTGCCGCAGCCCTTGCCGCCTCGCGGGAGACGGCCGCCTCCGCCGACCCGACAGGGGAGACGGAAACGGCTATCAGCGGGAAGATCTCATCCTCGCTGCCGTTTGAGAAGTCGAGCTTATCCTCGATGAATTCCGCGTTGCCCCCCTCGAGCAGCGAGATGTCGCCGTTCAGCACGGCGGCGGAAACATCGCTCAGGTGGTCGTAAAGCTCATCCGCGTAGTCCGAGAGCCTTATCGCTGCCGCCCGTTTCTCTTTGCTCGGCTCATCCGGGAATTCCTCCGCAAAGCGATAAACTCCGTCGAGAAAATAGAGGATGTTGCCCGCCGAATCCTCCGAGAAGCTTGCGGCGCCGCCCCTTGCGCCGAGCGCCTTTGAGCAGACATAAGCCGCAGGGTCGGCAGTGCCGCCGTCCGGCGAAACGGCAAGCGCCCGCAGCCCCGCGCTGAGCTGCGACGAATATTCGCAGAGCGAAACAAGGCTCGACATACGCACCCGCCCGAGAGCTTCGCCGTAATCGCCCCTTGCTTTGGCGGCGTCGCTTGCAGCGGCGGCAAGGCACACCGCCGTCGCCACCAAATATGATATTATCCTTATAAAACTCCTGCGCCCAGGCATAAAAAATCACCCTGCTTTCACTATAAAGTGTTGCAGGGTGATAAATTTTTATCCGTGGGAATTTTTATTTGATGATGCTTACGCCCGTCATTTCTTTAGGCTGCTCAAGACCCATTATCTTCAGCATGGTGGGCGCGATATCGCAGAGCCTGCCGCCCTCACGAAGCTCGCAGGGGTAGCCGACAACGATGAAAGGCACGGGGTTGGTCGTGTGCGCCGTGAAGGGCGAGCCGTCCGCCTCATACATCTTGTCAGCGTTGCCGTGGTCGGCGGTGATGAGTGTCACACCGCCCTTTGCGGCAACGGCGTCAACTATCTTACCTACGCAGGTGTCGACCGCTTCAACGGCCTTGACCGCTGCGTCGAATACGCCGGTGTGACCGACCATGTCGCAGTTCGCATAGTTCAGGATGATGGCGTCGTATTTGTCGCTGTCGATGGCTGCAAGCAGCTTGTCGGTGACTTCATAGGCGCTCATCTCGGGCTGGAGGTCATAGGTGGCGACGGCGGGGGATTTGACAAGGATCCTGTCCTCGCCGGGGTACTGCTTCTCAACGCCGCCGTTGAAGAAGAAGGTTACATGAGCGTATTTCTCGGTCTCGGCGATCCTGAGCTGCTTGAGACCCTTGTCGGAGATATACTCGCCGAAGGTGTTTTCAAGCGACTCGGGCTTGAATGCTACATGGACGTTCGGCATGGTTGCGTCGTACTGAGTCATGCAGATATAATAGAGACCCTTGAGCTGCTCTCTCTCGAAGCCGCTGAATGCGGGGTCGACAAAGGCTCTGGTGATCTCTCTCGCTCTGTCGGGGCGGAAGTTAAAGAAAACGATCGAGTCGTTATCCTTAACGGGAGCGGCTTTTTCAGAGACTGCGGGCACGATAAATTCATCGGTCACGTCGTTTGCGTAGGATTCCTCCATCATCTTGCAGGCGCAGTCGAATTTAACGCCCTCGCCCTCGGTCATGGCCTTGTAAGCCTTGACGACTCTCTCCCAGCGGTTGTCTCTGTCCATGGCGTAGTATCTGCCCATGACGGTTGCGATCTCGCCCACGCCTATCTCGTCGCACTTCTCGTAAAGCTCGGCGAGGTAATCCTTGCCTGAGGTGGGGGGCACGTCGCGGCCGTCCATGAAGCAGTGGATATACACTTTGTCAACGCCGCTGCGCTTGGCAAGCTCCATGATGCCGTAGAGGTGAGTGTTGTGGCTGTGAACGCCGCCGTCGGACATAAGACCCATCAGGTGAAGAGCCGAGGAATTCTTTTTGCAGTTCTCCATTGCGCCGACGAGAGCTTCATTGGTGAAAAAGTCGCCGTCCTGAATGGACTTTGTGATCCTGGTAAGCTCCTGATAGACCACTCTGCCGGCGCCGATGTTGGTGTGGCCGACCTCGGAGTTGCCCATCTGACCGTCGGGAAGACCGACGTCAAGGCCGGATGCGCCGATAAAGGTCATGGGATTCTCACTGACGATCTTATCAAGATTCGGCTTCTTTGCGGCGGCGATAGCGTTGCCGTAGGTGCTTTCGTTCTTGCCGAAGCCGTCCATGATGCAAAGAAGAACGGGTCTTTTGCTCATAATATCATATCCTTTCCCAAAACGGCGGGAACGGAAAACTCCGCCCCCGCCCTGAAATTGCGATTATTTGCTTGCAGCTTCAACTATCTTTGCGAATTTCTCAGCAACGAGTGAAGCGCCGCCGATAAGGCCGCCGTCAACGTCATACTGAGCAAGAAGCTCGGCAGCGTTGCCGTCGTTCATCGAGCCGCCGTACTGGATAACGAAATGATCCGCGGCGTCCTTGCTGTAAAGCTCTGCGACGAGAGCGCGGATAACGGCGCAGACCTCGTTTGCCTGCTCCGGAGTGGCGGTCAGGCCGGTGCCGATAGCCCAAACAGGCTCATAGGCGATGATGATGTTTGCAAGCTCAGCCTCGGAAACGCCGGAGAGGGCGACCTTGGTCTGCTTCCTGACTATTTCGGCGGTGATGCCGAGCTGCCTCTCCTCGAGGACTTCGCCCACGCAGAGGATGACCTTGAGACCTGCGTTCAGAGCAGCTCTGACTCTGTCGCGGACGGTCTCGTCGGTCTCGCCGAAATACTGCCTGCGCTCGGAGTGACCGATGATGACATAGGGCACGCCTGCGGCCTTGAGCATATTGGCGGAAACCTCGCCGGTGAATGCGCCTTTCTCAGCCCAGTGGCAGTTCTCGGCACCGATCTTGATGTTGGAGCCTGCGGCTGCCTCCATGGCTGCATAGAGGTCGATATAGGGGGCGCAGATAACGACGTCGCAGTCGGCGTTCGCTACAAGGGGCTTCATCTGCTCGATGAGCGCCTTGGTCTGCTCGGGGGTGTTATTCATTTTCCAGTTGCCCGCGATAACGGGTCTGCGAAGTGACTTGTCCATTATTTAACTGTCCTTTCACTTAATAATAGCAATCCGATTCCCAACGGAACGGGTTTTCGTCGATGTATTGCCAAATTTCCCCGTAATCCCGCACATTCCGTATCACATGGTCGTGATAGGAGCGCTGCCACGGAGAAAATCCGATTTGCTTTGTAACGGAGCCCTTGAATTGCTTAACTACCCTCGATACTGTAGGGGCGAACTGCGTTCGCCCGTGATCATCCGCAAGGATGGACAATATCATATGGACATGATTCGGCATGACAACAAATTTATCAACTTCGACATTGTCATATATTACGCTGATTTTTTGAATTTCCCGAGAAACGATTTCCCCGATTCTTGAAAGTGGAACGATGTCCGGGCGAACACAGTTCGCCCCTACGCTCTCCCAAAAAATCCTGCGTTTATCCTTGACGCATAGTGTTATAAAGTATGCTCCGCATGAAGAATAATCATATCCGTTAAGCCTCAGAGGCTTCCGCTTGGGCAATGCATCTGCATTTTTCATTGTATCAACTTATTTATCGTTAACAGCCTCGATGCCGGGGAGGGCCTTACCCTCGAGGAATTCAAGCGATGCGCCGCCGCCGGTGGAGATATGGGTCATCTTGTCGCCGAAGCCCAGGGAATTGACTGCCGCTGCGCTGTCGCCGCCGCCGATGATGGTGACCGCGTCGGTCTCGGCAAGAGCCTTGGCGACCGCGATGGTGCCGGCTGCAAGGGTGGGATTCTCAAAAACGCCCATGGGGCCGTTCCATACGACGGTCTTGGCGGTCTTGACTTCGTTTGCGAAAAGCTCCGCGGTCTTGGGGCCGATGTCGAGGCCTTCCATGTCTGCGGGGAGAGCGTCGGCGTCAAAGGTGCTGACCTCGATGGGTGCGTCGATGGGGTTCGGGAAGTCGGGAGCGGCTACCACGTCGATGGGCAGCAGGATCTTAACGCCCTTGTCCTCAGCCTTCTTGAGCATATCCTTGCAGTAATCTATCTTGCTCTCGTCAAGGAGCGATCTGCCTACGCCGTAGCCCTTTGCCGCAAGGAAGGTGTAAGCCATGCCGCCGCCGATGATGAGGGTGTCCGCCTTGTTGAGGAGGTTGTCGATAACATTGAGCTTGTCTGCAACCTTTGCGCCGCCGAGGATGGTGACGAAGGGCCTTGCGGGATTCTCAACAGCGTTGCCGAGATACTTGAGCTCCTTGCCCATGAGGTAGCCGACAGCGGCTTCCTTGACGAATGCGGTAACGCCGACGGTGGAGCAGTGAGCTCTGTGAGCGGCGCCGAATGCGTCGTTGACATAAATGTCGCAAAGGCTTGCGAGATCCTTGGAGAAGGCTTCGCCGTTCTTGGTCTCTTCGGGGCGGAAGCGGGTGTTCTCAAGCAGGACTACGTCGCCGTCCTTCATAGCGGCAACGGCTGCCCTTGCATTGTCGCCGACAACGGTATCGTCAGCTGCAAAAACAACTTCCTTGCCGAGCTTCTCGCTGAGTCTCTTTGCAACGGGTGCAAGGGAGAACTTAGCCTCGGGGCCGTTCTTGGGCTTGCCGAGATGGGAGCAGAGGATGACCTTTGCGCCGTCGTTTATCAGCTTCTGTATGGTGGGAAGAGCCGCATTGATCCTGTTCTCATCGGTGATAACGCCGTCCTTGAGGGGGACGTTGAAGTCGCAGCGCACGAGAACTCTCTTGCCCTTTGCATTAATATCGTCTACGGTTTTCTTGTTAAGTAAGCTCATAATTCTTCTTCCTTTCGGTTTTTATTGAAACATTCTTAACCAATTATATATTTTATATTATTGTGCCGAATTTTTCAAGCATTATTTATCGGCGAATTCAACGAATATGAAAATTTTTCCGACCGGAATTTTTCCCCTTGACATTTCACCGCTTTTTTGATAAACTTATTAAGCTGTAAATAAGTGAATATGTCTCCGTAGCTCAGCAGGATAGAGCGTTCGCCTCCTAAGAGGTAGTTGCAACGCTCACCTTTTGGGCGAAGGTGAAAGGTTAGATGTTAATATAGTCCCACAATTTCATAGTTTTTCACATTTGTCGCTATAGCTCAGCAGGATAGAGCGGCCGCCTCCTAAGCGGCAGGCCGGAGGTTCGAATCCTCTTAGCGACGCCAGAAAAGTAGCCGCAAACCCGCTAAAATAAAGGGTTTGCGGCTTTTCTTCTTTTTGAGGCAAAGGCTTCTTGTTCAGTAAATTTTATTAGCAAGCGTGTGACAAGTGGTAAAGAAATAACACGGAACCTCTCACCTACTCAGGTGACAGGTCTGCTAAGAAAAATTAGCAGAAAAATCGCTTTCCAGCTAATAGAAAGCGCCTCTCTGCTAATTGGAGATTATTTTGAATTTTCGCTTGCTAATGAAAAGGTGGCGCATCGGCTGTTAATATGCGGTTGGATTTTGCGCTTAAACGCCTTTCTGTTTCTTCTTATTATATAAGGAAATTGAATTCTTCTATTGCCGTCTGAACTGACTTGGTTCAGGCGGCTTTTTTATTTTCAAAAATTTTTTTGAAATGGAGGGGGTTAGGATATGCCTTCCCAGTCCAAACAAGTGAAGGGGTTAATTCCGAAAGAAACTCGGAGAGCTTCTTCACTGGTCTTTTGAAAATTGAATAAGTCATTCACTAAGAACTTCAATTCCGATGATAGCCACCTTAACGGGTACGCCAAGACCCTCTCGCTGTTAGAGGCTTAGCGAGAACCCCCGTTATGAGTGCCGGATTGCCACCGGCACGGCGATGACAGTCGGAACGACAATGGTACTTCCCTACGGGGCTGGCGGAGAACCCGGCAGAGGTGAAACTCCTATGAGGCGGATAAGCTGTCCGCCGCTTAGTGACTTCCCAGACAGGGGGCGTCGAGGACAAATACTGCAACAGAACATTACAGCCGAGCAAATCAATGTTCAGGCTGTTTACATAGCCGTTTTTGCGGACGGCTATGAATTTCAGAGAAAGGAGGACGCACAAGTGTCAAACTGCAAGACGATTGCCATATGCAATCAGAAAGGCGGCGTAGGCAAAACGACCACTGCGGTCAACTTGGGCGTGGGTCTTGCGATGAATGGCAAGAAGGCTCTGCTCGTAGACGCAGACCCGCAGGGCGACTTAACGACCTGTCTTGGGTGGAAGGATACCGATAATTTGGGTATCACGCTTGCGACGAAACTTACGGATATTATCAATGAGACGATGAATGACCCGTATGACGGTATTCTGCACCACGAAGAAGGCGTTGACCTGCTCCCTGCAAACTTGGAGCTTTCGGCAATGGAATACAACCTGATGAACGCTCTGAGCCGTGAGACCACGATGAGGACATATCTGAATGAAGTGAAAAGCCGATACGACTTTATACTAATTGACTGTATGCCCTCTCTCGGTATGGTTTCCCTCAATGCTCTGTCGGCGGCGGACAGCGTAATCATTCCCGTGCAGGCGCAGTATCTTCCTGCAAAGGGAATGACGCAGCTTCTTCAAACCGTTTCAAGAGTAAAGAGATATATCAATCCAAACCTTGTGGTAGACGGTATGCTGCTGACCCTTGTAGACAACCGAACAAACCTTGCTAAAAGCACGGTGGAAGCTCTGAGAGAGAATTTCGGCGGCACAATTAAACTGTATCGGACTTCCATACCGATTGCTGTGAAAGCCGCCGAGACTTCTTCAAAGGGCAAGAGCATTTACGCCTACGAGCCAAACAGCACGGTTGCAAAAGCCTACGCCGAATTTACAAAGGAGGTGATTGCCGATGGCAGGAAGAAAGAGCGACTTCACTCTCACGAAGCTCGATGACCTGTTCACAACGCAGGAACAGCGAGACGATGAAAAGCTTTCTAAAATCAGGGATATACCTCTGACGGAAATCGACGACTTTCCCGACCACCCCTTTAAGGTGCGAGATGATGAGGATATGGCGCAGCTTGTAGAGAGCGTCAAAGAGCGTGGGGTTATCACCCCTGCCACCGTCAGACAGAAAGAGGACGGCAGATATGAAATCATATCGGGACACCGACGAAAGCGAGCCTGTGAGCTTGCTGGATTTGAGACACTCCGATGTGAAGTCGTAGACCTCGACCGTGATGAAGCCATTATCTTAATGGTAGAAAGCAATTATCAAAGGTCGCAGATACTTCCGTCAGAGAAAGCTTTTGCGTACAAAATGAGGTTGGAGGCGATGAAAAGGCAGGGACAGAGAACCGACTTAACTTCTTCTCCACTGGATAATAAGTTGAGAGGAACGACAGCAGCCCAAGAAATTGGGAAAGAGAGTGGAGACAGTCAACCGCAGATTTATAGATATGTTCGTCTGACGAACCTTGTTCCCGAACTGCTCGAATTTGTTGACGAGGGGCGTATCAAAATGCGACCCGCCGTTGAATTGTCGTATCTTGACGAAGATTGTCAGCGTGATGTGGTTGATGAAATTGACCTGAACGACTGCACACCTTCCCACGACCAGACTATCCGTATGCGAAAGTTCTTTGGCGAAGGAAAACTCACGACCGAGGCTATCCAAGCAATTATGAGCGAGGAAAAGCCGAACCAAAGGGAAAAAATCGTTTTGAGGGGCGACCGTGTAAGGCAGCTTATCCCCAAGAATATCTCTGTCAGTCAGACCGAGGATTATGTCTGCAAGGCATTGGAGCATTACAACAACTTCCTTCGCAGACGAGCCGAGCGAGACGAAAGATAGCTGCTTTTCCGTTTCCCCTTTCTCACACTCTAACCCCTTTTACAAGCTGTTACTCACCGAGAAAAATATCATCTATCTCTTAAAAATAAGCTATCTCGAATATAGAGCAGTCTATGTAAGAGGGTCGCACATTTGGAGCAATGTTTCTGCGTTTGTTATGCTGAAAAGTTAGACCAATCGCACCTTTGATGTTTTCAGTGCTTTTGAGTACGATAAAGGCACAAAGGAGGCTGATTTGAATGATGAAGAAAGCATTGATTTTTACGCTTACCGTGTTGGTTGTACTGCTTGCAGGCTGCGGAGTAATGCCCGCCGATGAAAAAGAGAGTGCCACACAATCACAGACTGTTTCTTTTCCGGCAGGTAATGAAACAGTAAGCGAACAAGAGCCTACCGAAGCGGAAAAAGAGACAGAAGTTCCCGTGCAGACCGAGGAAGAACCAAGTTCAAAAGCTTCGGAGCTGGAAATCGAAGAAACCCCTCAACCGACGGGACAGCCGAAAAAGGAAACGCCAAAAAGCAAAACGCCTCAGAGCCAAGCGCAAAAAGCTGAGACCACGCAGACGGAACCGAAGCCGACACAGCAACCTGCCGAGACAAAACCCGTGCAGGAAGAAACGGTCAGTCAGCCCCCGAAAGAACCGGAGCCTGAACCGACTGCTCCGCCGGAGCCTGCCAAGCCAAAGTCAATTTACGACTATGAGTTTGATGTGGAAGCCATAAGGCAGGAACTCTTAGGCATTGGAACGGGAATGGGTCTTACAATAGACAGTTCCCTCACGCCGGACAGCGCCTCTTGGGGCAATCCGGTTACAGCTTCCAAAGACTTTCAGGGAACGAGCTTAGAGCGCAGCCTGAAAGATTATGTCCGCTCAATGCCCGACCTTATCACGGCATATGGCGGCAGTCCAATTCAATACTTCACAATCTATGCGGAAAATCTCGGCGGCGGCAGTTACCGCTTCTACTTCCTCTACTGATTGTGAAACACACAACCCTCTGTTTTAACCGACAGAGGGTATTTTTTTTGCCCAAAAATATGAAAGGACGGTATTTAACCGATGAAAAACAATTCAAAATTCAAGAGGATTATCGCAGGGTTCCTGTGTGCAGTCCTCTCCCTCGGCGCTTTGCCGATGTCTGCTTTTGCATTTACGGCAGAACCGGGGAAAACCTGTGAAGCCTTCTACGGTCATAAATACACAGGTTCTGACGGTAACACCTACCATTCGCCGGAAAGCTATCAGGCAATTCATTATGATACTGCCGGCAATCAGACTGTGAGAAGCCATAACGGGGGCGGCGCAAGAGCTACCCTTTGGCTTAGAGACGACAGCGGCGAGCGGCAGGTGATGTGCATTGAGTCAGGCGTTGATTACGGCGCTTATGAAAACTATGAAAGCGTCAATGGCAAAAACAGCGCATATTTTCAGAACCTTCCTGCCACAGCGCAATACGGCATTATGCTTGCCAGTATCTATGGCTGGGCGCCGGATAGAGCAGTTCCGGTCAGTGGGTGCAACGAAGATGATTTTTCGATTGCAACGCAGACAATTTACTGGGAGTATCAGCAGTTGCTTAGAGTTTCTCCTGCAAGCCGAACTACCAATTCTTTCGGAATTGATAAAGACACCTACTATAACGGCATTAAAGGCAGACCTGCCGAGAAATGCTACAACTGGATTTTGGAGCAAATGCAGCGCCACGCAACCGTGCCGAGCTTTGCTTCCAATCAGAAGCAGTCGGCTCAGACCTACACGCTGAAATACAATCCTGAAAAGAAGAATTACAGTCTGACTTTGACAGATACCAACAACACGCTTGCTGACATCAACTTTACCGACAGCCGCATTTCAGTTTCGAGAAGTGGAAATAAGTACACTTTTACTTCCAACACGATGATTGAAAATGCGGTCGGCATTACAGCGCAAAAGAAAATTGCACAGCCTATGGGAAAATTCCTCGTTTGGGGTAATGTCGGAAAGCAGACGATGTGTTCGGGCGCAGAAGACCCCGTGTATTTCTACTTCAACATCAAGACCGAGACAACCGGTATCGGGCATATCATCAAGCATTCCGAGGACGGCGTTGTGGGCGGTATCAGCTTCACGATTTCCGGCAACGGCGTGAATAAGACCGTAACCACAAAGGACGACGGAACGGTTGACATTGAGCTTATGCCGGGCGTTTACACCGTTACCGAGCAGACGATTGATAAGTATGTTCCGCAGAATGTGCAGAGAGTCACCATCGTCAGCGGCGGTACTTCCAATGTCACATTCAGCAATGTGCTGAAACGAGGCGACTTGAAGATAATCAAATCTTCCGAGGATAACTTTGTGGAAGGCGTGAAGTTCCACCTTTTCGGAACCTCTCTCAGCGGTATCCCCGTTGATGAATACGCAGTAACCGATAAAAGCGGCGTTGCGACTTTCAGCGATGTCCTTATCAGCGGCTCGACCCCGTACACTCTTGAAGAAGTCGATACCGCCATCCGCTATGTCGTTCCCCCGACGCAGACCGCTCCCGTGAAATGGAAAGAAGTCACGAACCGAAGCGTGGACAACATCCTCAAAAAGTTCGCCGTGACCGTTACCAAGAGCGACTACGAGGAAGGAACGGCGCAGGGCGACGCTACTCTTGCGGGAGCCGTTTACGGCATTTACAAGGGCGACACCCTGATTGATGAGTATGTGACTGACGAGAATGGTCAGTTCACCACCAAAGAGTATATCTGCGATACCGACTGGACAATCCGTGAAATCAAACCGTCCGAAGGTTATCTGCTTGACGATACGGTTCACGCTGTCGGCGCAGACCCCAAACTCTACACCGTAGAGCATAATCTGACTTCCAACGATGTGACCGAGGAAGTCATCAAAGGCAATATCGCCCTCATTAAGCACACGGACGACGGCGAGACTCAAATCGAGACTCCCGAAGAAGGAGCGACCTTTGAAATCTATCTCAAATCTGCGGGCAGCTTTGAAGCCGGCGACGCCAATGAGAGAGACACCATCGTGTGCGACGAAAACGGTTTCGGACAGACGAAGGATATGCCGTATGGCGTATATACAGTCCATCAGACTTCCGGCTGGGAAGGCAGAGAGTTGATGAAAGATTTTGATGTTTTTATCGCTCAGGACGAAGCGACCTACCGTTATCTGATGAACAACGCAAACTTTGAGAGCTATATCAAGGTGGTCAAGGTAGACGCTGAAAGCGGTAAGAATATCCCCTACGCCGGTGCGGGATTTGAGATTTACGACCCTGACGGCAACAAAATTTCAATGACCTTTACCTATCCGACACCGACTACAATCGATGTTTTCTATACCAATGCGGACGGAGAACTTGTCACACCCGAAATGCTGCCCTACGGCGAGGGATACTCTCTCGTTGAGGTTCAGGCACCTTACGGCTATGTGATTGACAGGTCTCCGGTTTATTTTGATGTGGCGCAGGATAATTCCACCGAGGAAAGCGGGGTTACTGTGATTAAAGTGAATAAAGAGAATATGGCGCAGAAAGGCGTCATTATCGTGGAAAAGACCGGCGAGGTCTTTTGGGGCGTGAATGTCTCCGGCGATGAGGACAGCGAGACGCTTTATCAGCCTGTTTATCAGGTAAGCGGTCTTGCGGGTGCGGTTTATGAAATCCGTGCGATTTCCGATGTTGTCACGCCCGACGGAACGCTCCGCTATGCTGCCGGAGAACTGGTCGATACCATTACGACCGGCGAGGACGGTATCGCAAAGAGCCGTGAACTCTATCTCGGCAAATACAGTGTTGTCGAGGTTCAGGCTCCCCACGGTATGCTTCTCAATTCCGAGACCCACGAAGTAGAACTGACCTATGCGGGTCAGGAAATTGCCGTGACCGAAACGGCAACCGACTTCTATAACGAAAGGCAGAAAGTCTCTGTAAATCTCTCTAAGGTTATGGAGCAGAACGAGAAATACGGTATCGGAGCGAACGGCGAGGTCGTTAATGTCAGCTTTGGTCTGTACGCAGCGGAGGAACTCATTTCCGCAAGCGGAACGACAATCCCTGCCGATGGTCTCATTGAAATCCTGATGGTTGATGAAAACGGTAAAGCTGTTGTTTCAAGCGACCTGCCTCTTGGCAAATACTATGTCAAGGAAATCGCTACCGACAGCCACTACCTTCTGAACGACGCCAAATACCCGTTTGAGTTCGCTTACGCCGGTCAGACCGTCGAGCTTGTGGAGATTACCGCAAACGACGGAAAGGACATCGAGAACGACCTGATTTACGGTTCCGTTTCCGGCAAGAAAGTCGATGAAAACGGCGAAGCTCTCGGCGGCGCTCTTATCGGTATCTTTAAGGCTGACGAGACCGAATTTACAAAGGACAATGCCATTGAAACGACTGTATCCGCCGATGACGGCAGCTTCTCTTTTGAGAATGTGCCTTACGGCGTTTGGGTCGTAAAGGAAATCGAAGCGCCGACCGGATATGTTCTTGACGGTACGCCTTATCAGGTGACGGTCAACGAGGACGAACAGGTTATCGAGATTACCGTGACCGATGAGTTTGTACGGGGCAATATCTCTCTTACAAAGGTAGACAAGGACTTCCCCAACAACAAGCTTTCCGGCGCTGTCTTTGAGGTATATAAAGACCTGAACGGCGACGGTAAACTGGACGATGGCGATGAACTTTTGGGTGAACTTGAGGAAACCGACAAGGGAATTTACGAGATGAAGGAACTGCTTTACGGCAAGTACCTTGTCAAAGAAACGAAAGCTCCCGAAGGCTTTGTATTGGACGAGGGCGTTTACCCTGTCTTTATTGAGGAAAACGGCAAGACCTATCAGATTGAGAACGAAGCCGGCGTTGGCTTTATCAACGACGCTATGCGTGGAAGCCTGAAAATTGTCAAGACTTCTTCCGATGGTAAAGTGGAAGGCTTCTCTTTCCGTGTCACGGGAGAGAACGGTTATGATAAGACTTTCGTGACCGACGCAAAGGGTGAAATCCTGATTGAGAACCTGCGTATCGGGGAGTACACGATTTCCGAGGTTTCCGACAAGGCTTCCGCAAACTATGTGCTGCCTGCCAATAAGGACGCAACCGTTAAGGTGGGTTCGACGACCGTAGTTACAATGCACAACGAGCTGAGAGATACTCCTAAGACCGGCGATAACAGCCATCTTGGTCTGTGGTTCACCCTTGCGGGTCTGTCGGCTCTCGGAATTGCGGCAACTACCTTTGTCGCTTTGAAAAAGAAGAAAAAGGAGGACGCTGAATAATGGAACCTAAGACAATCATAGCTATCGTTTTGGTCGCCTTTATCATAGGCGGCTTTATCTTTTTACAGGTCAAACACCGTAAGAAGTAAGAAAACCCATTGTGGGGCGGGACTATCGGGGTTCCCACGGAGTCAGTTTGACTCCGTGGGGAGAGGAGGAGCAACGAAGCGAGTGAGCTTTTCGCCGTAAGGCGGAAACGAGCAATGCGAATTTGCGACGACGATAACCCGCCCCTATTTCTATTTTGGAGGTCAGAAGATGAACAAGTTAAAGACGGTTGACAGCAAAGTGCTATCTATTCTCAGAGAATGCCCCGAAACGAGGTTCGACGATATGAAGCTTATCCTTTGCTATTACAACCGATACAGCTATATGCGGGTGGGCGAGCTGTCGCTTGAAGATATTGTCTACAACTACAAAGGCTACGGCTTGCCGTGTTTTGAGACTATCCGCAGAGCAAGGCAGAGAGTACAATCCCTGTTTCCCGAACTGTCGAGACAATGCACGGGCTGTTGCTGCGATGTTACGGACGAGTTAAAAATCGTCATTGAAGTGAGATAAGGAGGGCGAAACAATGAAGGACACCTTTACTTTACAACAGAAAACAAAGCTTCTCTCAAAACTGTTTGACTCCGGTATCAATACCGAGAAGAAATTACAGCAGCTTGATATGGAGCGGATTTTGAAAATCACAGGCATTACCATTCCCGAAATGAACCTGATTATTGAGCTTCAGAAGCAGACGAAAGCCAACAAGCTGTATTCGTACTTGGGAGGTGGAGCAGATGAACCGACAGCCGAGTGAACGACACATCATTTGGAGCAATCTGAGCCTTGATGTGGACGACTGGCGAGAGGCATACAAAGAGTTCCTCGAAGCAAATGAGATTGACGCCGACCCCAATGATGAAAACGGACTGTATGAGTATATGGTCGAAACAAACGATGAGTACCTTACCGATGAAAGGTTAAATCTCGATGTGCGGCTTTCTCAGCCGATTATCGTTATCGGTGATTTGGGGCTTTGGAACGGTCGCAGAAGCGGCTATAAGATGATTGACTCCGGCAACATCAAAGATTGTCTGTTTTCGGATACCGACTATACCGAGTGGTATGTGGATAAGTACGGCGACCTGAGAGCCGACGCCGTTCATCACGACGGGACAAACCATTATCTTTATCGTGCGTTCAAGGACGGCGTTTCGGACACGCAGAAAGAAAATCTGCAATACAAAATCTACTGTGGCAAGGCGACCCGTGCCGACATCACAAGGGTCACAAAAAGGCTTGGCGATGAAATCGCAAAAGTCTATGGGTTTCCCATTCCGAAACAGCGAACCGCAGCGGAGCTTTCGAGGTGATATGAAATGAACGATTATCTAAAACGACCGATGACTGAGGAAGAAGAAAAATATGCCTTTCGCCAAAGCAGACAAATCAGCGGGCAAACCGGTCTTATCGGCTATCTTTATGCAGACTTTGGCAGAAACGGAAAAGAGTTCGATTCCTCTTGGGAGGATTGCAACAGCAACTTGAAAACATTTGATTTTAAGCAGGAGTTTGTTGAGGTTATCAACAGCCTGCGTGAAAAAGGTGATATTTTAAGCGATAGAGCAGCTATGAACAGATATTGTAACGACACGCCGCAGAGCAATATGAAAATAGAACCGTATTTTTACGGAGTTCGAGTGGATACGGATAAGTACGCCTATCTTCTGTGTATGAACCCAAATAAGGGCGAATACAATCTTTTCTGCTATTGCTATGTAAAGGAATGGCTTGACAATCATATGGAAAAGGCTCGCCGTGGCATCCGCTTTATTGACAGCAATTACAACGAGAAATTCCGCATTGCGGACGGCGATAATATCCTAATACGTCTGAGCAACGGAAATACCTCGGTTCGTACCTGTCGATATATCGACGACTATCATTTAGAGGTCGGCAGCTATGTCTATCATATCTGCGAGTTTGCCGAGCATTGTGAAAGGAACGGGCATAAGGTGGAACCGTTTGAAAAAACAAAAACACCACCTAAACGAAACAAAACACTTGAAAGATAAGGAGGCGATGACCGATGGCAAGAAAATACGATTTGATTTCCGAGTTGTACGACCGAACCTGTGCGTCTGTATCGGAAAATCCGTTAAACTGGCAGGGGCTTCTCAGAACGGCAAGCTATAATTTCAGGCTGCGTTTTGACGAGCAGCTTCTTCTCTATGCCCAGCGACCGGACGCAACGGCGGTACTGCCCATTGAGCGTTGGAACGGCAGCTTTGGCAGATGGGTCAACCGTGGGGCGAAAGGTATCGCCGTATTCGAGGACGAGAACCGTCAGAGACAGAGACTTACCCATTATTTTGACATATCGGATACCCACGGAAGCCGTTACGCAAGACCGGTTCCCCTCTGGCAGATGAAGCCGGAATATGAGAGCGACGTCGCAGAGACGCTTGAAAATACCTTCGGAGAAGCAGACGACAACAGTACCCTTGAGAGTATCATCGAAGGGTGCGCCGGCAACGCTGTTGACGACAATATTGCAGATTACCTTGCCGATTTGCAGAGTTTGCAGGAAGGTTCAGTCGCTCAATCTCTTTTACCGGAAGCAGCAAGCGACATCTATACGCAGCTTGTGAAGCAGAGCGTGGCGTATATGATAACCGTCCGCCTCGGACTGGATACTTCCCGCTATTCTGCGGAAAGCTTTATGAACATCGGGTATTTCAATACACCCGAAATGATTAACGCAGTCGGATTTGCGACGAGCGATATTGCTGAAATGGGGCTGACGGAGATTGCTCGTACCATCAACGTCCTCGAAAAGCAAAATCGCATAATTGCCGCCGAGAGCCGTTCCGATTACAATAGAAACGAAAACAACGAAAGGAGCAACGACAATGGCAGAAATCACTTATTCGATGGTGGGAGATTACAATCTTCCGAACCTGAAAATGCCGGAGCAGCCGAACGTGAACCTGGGCAGATGGGCGCAGATGAGGCGGTCTTATCTGAGAGACCATCACAAAATCCTGTACTACAATCTGCTGACCAAAGGAACGCTGACGCAGCACTTGGCGGAGGTTCAACAGAGAGCGACCGAGATGGAGGAAACGCTCGTCAGGCAGATGGCGCAGAAAGAGGGTCTGACCGAGGAACTGAAAGCGACCGATATGATGAAGTGGGTTCGCCTGATGAACAATCTGAGAAACTCGGCGCAGGAAGTGGTGAAAGCGGAAGTAATATTCGCTTAGAGTATTATGACCGTAATAACGAGGACAGAAGCCTGCCGTTTTTCGGCAACGATGAGACGATAAACGAAATGCTCCGCACGACCCCGCACCTGAAAGCGTCAAAGGAAGAAATCGACGCTTTCTATGAAGGGCATACCGATAACGGGGAGCGTACCGAGTATATCAAGAGCATTTTCAACAACGATTATACCCATCTCACATTGGACGACGGCAGGCTCGTAGGCTACAAGACCTATCAGAATGTGCTTCATCTGTGGGAAGGCGAATACGACAGCCGAACCGCACAGAGCTTCTACGACTGGGGCGTTATCGCACAGCACTTTCAGGCAATGCGATTGCTCGGAGAGTTAACCGATGAGATGAAGCCTTTACCGTCTATGGACGGGCAGTTCACTTTAATACTTGACAGTCAGGCAGAGGAACGAAAAACCTCTGCCTTTACTTTTCCTCAGGAGATTATAGACGAAGTTCTGACTCGTGGAAGCGGCGTTTCGGAAGGAAAAATGCGTATCTATGAGCAGTTTGAAAAAAGTCTGTCCGCAAAGGAAAACGCAGATTTTCTGAAAAGCGAGTACGGCTGGGGCGGTGTTTACCCTGCCATTGTCGGAGCCGGCATTGATGAGCAGCACGACGGCAAGGGTATCCGCATTTCAAGAGGTATCGGGAACGATAAGCCTCATATCGACCTGTCTTGGCAACAGGTAGAGAAGCGTATCGGTGAACTTATCCGTATGGACAGATACCTGAACCCAAAGGAAAAGGAAGCCTATCCCGACTGGCTTCAAAAGCAGGAAGAAAGGCGGGCGGAAGCTGCCGAACAGCGTCGCAATCGTGAAATCCTGTCTGCTGCTCCCCCACAACCTGAAACGGAACAGGAAGCAAGATACGAATATCATCTTGGGGACAGCGTGTATATCGGCGCTTCCGAGTATGAAATTCTTTCCTTTGACGAAAGCCGTGTTATGCTCTACGACACGCAAATGCCACTTTTTAATAAAGAGCTTACAAGGGAGGAATTTGACCGTAAAGTGCGGGAAAACCCGATGAACGACCACTTAAAGGTTTTGGACACACCCGCCGAGGAAGAAAGGTCAGATGACGAGCCGGCTCCGTTTGATATAAACGAATACGACGACCCCGACTACTATGAGCAACAGCAGTTAGCCGAGCAGGAAGCGCAGGAACAGGCGGAAGTTCGGTTCAGTAGCACCGAATTTGAGAAACTTATTCCCCACCATATGCGCTTTAAGGAAGCCGATTTGGTAAACGGAAACGAGATGTACTGGGTAACACAGGGCATTTTTACCGTTGAAGATTTGCAGGTTTTTCAGCAGGCAGTCAGGAACTATGACGGCAACATCAAAAAGTTCTATGTTACAAGCCGTTCCATAAGTCCGTCTTACACATTTGAGGACGACAGGGCAAACAGTGTCCTTGCGACCATCACGCCAGACGAAATCCTGTCAGACGACTATGTAAAAGCCATCGAGGAAGCCGGTCTTGGAGAGTACCTGAACCCTGAAAGAGAAGAAACCGACCCCAACACTACTCCTATCGGAGAGATTGACTACTTCTTCCACCGCCCCGAAGCGGAGGAATATGAAGCGATATATTACAACCCCGACGCTGTGGCAGGCGGTCAGTTTGTAATCCTGCATTTGCCTTATGACCTGATTGCCGAAGCAAAGGGAAAAACAGAAACGGCAGAGGAATTCTTTGATTTCCTTGATGGACACGCCTATACAGAACTAATCGACTTGGGTACGCCCGAATATGCCGAAATGCTCATTGAATACGCCGACCCGACGCCCGACTTCATCGGCAGGAGCGAAGAAACAATGCTCGCTCTTACAGAAAGGTCAGGCAGAGAAATACCTGAACAGGTGGAAGCGCCGGTCGTCCCCAAATGGGAGCAGACGAAAAAAGATAAGGTCAGAGGTTTTGACCTGCACCCCGATATACCGATGTCGGAGCGACACACCTTTGACCTGAAAGTAAATCCCGTGGAAACGGTCGGTAAAAAAGAACGCTTCCGCAGAAACATTATGGCTATTCAGCTTCTAAAAAAATGTCAGGAAGAAAACCGCTTTGCAACACCGGACGAACAGATTATTTTGTCGAAGTATGTCGGATGGGGCGGTATTCCCGAAGCGTTTGACGAGAACAACTCCGCTTGGGGTACAGAGTATTTGGAGATGAAAACCGTGCTGACGCCGGAGGAATACACGGCGGCAAGGGAAAGCACCCTGACGGCGTTCTACACGCCGCCCGAAGTAACGACCGCCATTTATAATGCGCTTTCGCAGATAGGCTTTCGTGAGGGCAACCTATTGGAACCTTCCTGCGGTATCGGCAATTTCATCGGTATGCTTCCGCAGTCGATGGAAAACGCTAAGATTTACGGTGTGGAGCTTGACCCCATCTCTGCCGGTATCGCACAGCAGCTTTATCAGAAGTCCTCTATTGCGGCTCGTGGATTTGAGGAAGTAAACATTCCCGACAGCTTCTTTGATGGAGTTGTAGGCAATGTGCCTTTCGGGGATTTTAAGGTTCTCGACAAGAGGTACGACAAGCACAACTTCCTCATTCACGACTATTTCTTCGCCAAAAGCCTTGATAAGCTGCGACCAGGCGGAGTGATGGCGCTTGTGACGAGCAAAGGCACTATGGATAAGACCAACTCTGCGGTTCGCAGGTATATCGCACAGAGAGCCGACCTTTTGGGAGCAATCCGTCTGCCGAACAACACTTTTAAGAGCAATGCCGGCACGGAGGTCGTATCGGACATTCTGTTCCTGCAAAAGAGAGACCGTCTGATAGACATTGAGCCGGATTGGGTTCATCTTGACACCGATGAAAACGGTATTGAGATGAACTCATATTTTGTCAGACACCCCGAAATGGTGCTTGGCGAGATGAAAATGGTGACGGGGCGCTTCGGTTTGGAAAGCACCTGTGAACCGTATGAGAACGCCGACCTTGAAAGTCAGCTTGCGGAAGCTGTCTCAAATATCCACGGCGAGATCTCAGACTATGAGATGGACGACGAAATGGAGAGTGAGGACAATTCAATCCCCGCCGACCCGTCCGTGAGGAACTTTTCTTACACCGTCGTGGACGATGTGATTTACTTCCGTGAAAACTCAAAAATGACGCCGGTGGAAGTCTCTGCGACTGCGGAAAACCGCATTAAAGGTATGATTGTCATTCGTGACTGCGTGAGAGAACTTATCGAATGGCAGACCGAGGATTATCCCGACAGCGAGATTAAGCAGGCGCAAGAGAAGCTGAACACGCTTTACGACAACTTTACGAAGAAATACGGACTGATTAACAGCAGGGCGAATACTTCCGCTTTCAACGCCGACAGTTCCTACGCTCTGCTTGCCGCCCTTGAAGTGCTTGATGAAAACGGCGAATTGGAACGCAAAGCCGATATGTTTACCAAGCGAACCATTAAGCCGCACATTCCCGTGACCGAAGTTGATACCGCAAGCGAGGCGCTCGCCGTTTCAATGGGCGAAAAAGCGACCGTGGATATGCCGTATATGCAGCAACTCACCGGTAAGACGGAACAGGAGCTTTACAGCGACCTGAAAGGCGTTATCTTCCTAAATCCCTTGTATGGCTACGGAAACAGCACAGAGCCGAAATATCTGATGGCGGACGAGTATCTCTCCGGCAATGTCAGAGAGAAGCTTGCCCTTGCCAGAAGGTCTGCGGAGGTCTACCCCGAAGATTATACGGTCAATGTGGAAGCACTTGAAAAAGTGCAGCCGAAAGACCTGACAGCAAGTGAAATCTCCGTGCGTCTCGGCGCAACTTGGCTGCCGCCTGAAATAGCACAGCAGTTTATGTATGAGTTCTTAGATACACCCCTCTGGGCAAGGTATAATATTAAAGTTCACTTTTCTCAATACTCAGGCGAGTGGAATGTCGAGGGCAAATCCTACGACCGAGGCAATGTCAAGGCATACAACACCTACGGTACTTCCCGTATCAACGCCTATAAGATTATCGAGGAAACCCTGAACCTGAAAGATGTGCGTATCTTTGACTATATCGAAGATGACGAGGGCAAAAAGAAAGCGGTACTCAATAAAAAAGAGACCGCAATCGCTCAGTCGAAGCAGGAGCTTATCAAGCAGGGCTTTCAGGACTGGATATGGGCAGACCCTACCCGCCGAGAAAAACTGACGAAGCTGTATAACGAAAAGTTCAACAGCATAAGACCCCGTGAGTATGACGGGAGCCATATCACTTTTAGTGGTATGAACCCCGAAATCGAACTGAGGGAACATCAGAAAAATGCCGTGGCACACATTCTCTATGGTGGGAATACGCTGCTCGCCCACGCCGTCGGCGCAGGAAAAACTTATGAGATGGTAGCGGCGGCGCAGGAGTCGAAAAGGCTTGGACTTTGCAACAAGTCGCTCTTTGTCGTGCCGAACCACCTGACCGAGCAGTGGGCGGCAGAATACTTGCAGCTTTACCCGTCCGCCAATATCTTGGTGGCTACGAAAAAAGACTTTGAAACAAAGAACCGCAAGAAGTTCTGTGGGCGTATCGCTACCGGCGACTACGACGCCATAATCATCGGACACTCGCAATTTGAAAAAATCCCGATGTCAATCGAAAGGCAGAGGGCAATCTTGGAACAGCAGCTTGAAGAAGTGACCGAAGGGATAAAGGACTTGAAGCAAAATCGTGGAGAGAATTTTTCCATAAAGCAGCTTGAAAAAACCCGAAAATCCATTAAGCAGAAGCTTGAAAAGCTGAACGACCAAACACGCAAGGACGATGTGGTGACATTCGAGGAACTCGGCGTCGATAGGCTTTTTATCGATGAGAGCCACTACTACAAAAACCTCTACCTTTACACAAAGATGAGGAATGTAGGCGGTATCGCACAGACCGAGGCGCAGAAAAGCTCCGACCTCTTTATGAAGTGCAGATACCTTGACGAAATCACGGGCGGTCGTGGTACGGTCTTTGCGACCGGAACGCCAATCTCAAACTCTATGGTGGAGCTATATACCATTCAGAGGTACTTGCAGTATGCGACCCTTGAAAGGAACAATCTGCAACACTTCGACGCTTGGGCTTCCACCTTTGGTGAGACCGTGACAGCCGTGGAATTGACCCCCGAAGGTACGGGGTACAGAGCCAAAACAAGGTTCGCAAGGTTCTATAACCTGCCGGAACTGATGGCAATGTTCAAAGAGGTGGCGGATATTAAAACCGCAGATATGCTTGACCTTCCCGTGCCAAAAGCAAACTTTCACAACATCTCCGTGAAGCCGTCTGAAATCCAGAAAGAAATGGTGAAGGCGCTTGCAGAACGAGCCGAAAAGGTACACAGCGGAGCGGTGGACGCAAGCGTAGATAATATGCTGAAAATCACAAACGATGGGCGCAAACTCGCCCTTGACCAACGCTTACTCAACCCAATGCTGCCTGATTTTGAGGGCAGCAAGCTGAACGCCTGCGTTAATGAGATGTTCAATACTTGGGAAAAAGGAAAGGAAAAACGATTGACGCAGTTATTCTTCTGCGACCTTTCCACCCCGAAGAACGACGGCAATTTTTCCGTCTATGATGACATTCGTAAGAAGCTGATTGAGAAAGGAGTACCGGTTGATGAGATAAAATTCATACACGAAGCGGATACCGAAGCGAAGAAGTTAGAACTGTTCAAAAAGGTGCGCCGAGGTGATGTCCGTATCCTGATGGGTAGCACACAAAAGATGGGAGCAGGAACCAATGTGCAGGACAAACTCGCCGCTTCCTCTGACCTTGACTGCCCGTGGCGACCGTCCGACCTTGAACAGCGTTTGGGCAGAAGCATTCGTCAGGGCAACTCAAATGCCGAAGTCGATGTGTTCCGTTTTGTTACGGAAGAAACCTTCGACGCATATCTGTATCAACTTGTGGAGGGCAAGCAGAAATTCGCAAGTCAGATTATGACGAGCAAATCGCCTGTCCGTTCCGCAGAAGATATAGACGAAACGGCGTTGTCCTACGCCGAGATAAAAATGCTCGCAACCGGCAATCCGTATATCAAAGAGAAGATGGACTTGGATATTCAGGTTCAGAAATTGAAACTCTTGAAATCCAATTTCCTGTCCGAAAAGTACAGCTTGGAGGACAAGATAATCAAATACTATCCGCAGCGTATCGCCTCTCTGCACTCCCGTATCGAGGGATTAAAGGCAGATGTGAAAACGGCGCAGGAACACCCGAAGCCTACCGATGACCGCTTTGCCGGTATGGAGGTCAAGGGTGTTTTTTATTCCGAAAAAGCGGAAGCCGGCAAAGCAATTATCGACGCCTGCAAGGAAATGAACAGTCCCGACCCCGTTCCGCTTGGAGCATACAGAGGGTTTACGACCGAGCTGCTCTTTGATACCGTGGAGCGTCAATATGTCGTCAGACTCAAAGGCGAGACGAGCCGCAACGTGCCTCTTGGCGAGGATATTCACGGCAACATCACCCGTCTTGACAACGGCATTGAACGCTTTGAGGAAATGCTGAAAGGCGCGGAAAACGACCTTGAAAATACCGAGAAGCAGTTTGAGACCGCAAAGGCGGAAGCCGAAAAGCCTTTCTCAAAAGAGGAAGAGCTGAAAAGCAAAATGGCTCGTCTTGATGAGCTGAATATTCTGCTCAACCTCGATAAGAACGAGAATGAAATCGTAGGCGGTGAACTCGATGAGGGCGAGGCGCAACCGGAAAAAAGGGAGCGAGATTATGAACGCTAACAACCAATTTACAATTAAATCAACAAAGGAAGGAGTTCTTGAATATGGCAACAGATTATAACCAGCTACTCTGCGAAAAAATGAAAAAGGAATATGATAACCTCGTTGAGGAATTCAAGTCCAAAGAACCGGCAGAGATTTTGAAACACACTTACGAGCTTACGATCAAAGAGGATTTCCTGAGTGAGTGCAGTTTGATGGAGCTTGAACCGACAAAAGCAAAAGCTTTGTATCTATGCAAACACCCTCTCGACCGGCTGTATAACGATTGGCTTAAAAGTGATGTGAACTATATGGATATGGTGCGTGACAGCATTGACTCGTCGGTAAACCGTGCAGTCAAAGAGATGAAAGCACGGCAGAAAGAAAGCAGGTGACGATATGCCGTATATATCGCCGGAGGTGATATTGGAAGCAAAACAGATTGACCTTTTGACCTACCTGCAAGCCTGCGAACCGAGCCAGCTTGTGAGAGTTTCGGGCAGCACCTATTGCACGAAGGAACACGACAGCCTGAAAATATCCAACGGAAAATGGATGTGGTGGAGCCGAGGTATCGGGGGCAAAACTGCTCTTGACTATCTCATAAAAGTGCAGGGATACAGCTTTCTCGAAGCCGTGCAAGCAATTTTGGGAAACGCTACTGTTGCCTATCCTGTTATGGGGAACGTACAAAAAGAAGAAGCGAGGGCGGCGGAAACGCCGCTCCTGCTTCCTGAAAAATGCAAGTCGGCGGACAAGGTTACAGAGTATCTGTTTGGTCGTGGGATTGACTATGAAATCATCAACTACTGCTTGCGGAAAGGGTTTCTCTTTGAGTCTCTCCCGTATCATAACGCCGTCTTTGTCGGCTTTGATGAGAACGGACAAGCGAAGTACGCCGCATACAGAGCTACCAATGCCGCAAGGATTATGGGCGACTGTTCCGGCAGCAAGAAGCAGTATTCGTTCCGTATCTCAGATGGAAACGGACGGGATTTGCACCTCTTTGAATGTGCCATCGACCTGCTCTCCTATGCCACTTTGATGAAACTTGACGGCAAGGACTGGCGAAGCGAAAACCTTGTTTCTCTTTCCGGCGTGTATCAACCGAAGCGAGACATAGCCGAAAGCAAAGTGCCGGTTGCCCTTGAGGTGTTCCTTGAACAGCACCCAAATATCAATCGTATTGTTCTTCATTTTGATAACGACACGGCGGGCAGAAGAATAACGGAAGCTCTAAAAACTATTCTACCCGACCGTTACGAAGTCGTTGACGATCCACCGCCTTGTGGCAAGGATGTCAACGATTTTTTATGTTCAAAGCTGCATATCAGGCAGCCAAATCACAATCGTGAAAGGAGCGTTGAACGCTAATGAAAATCAAAATTTATCAGGTTAGTTTAGACCGAGATGAGCATACCGCAGCCTTCCGTGGCTTATACGATAAAGCTATGACGGAAGCCGGAGTGCCGGTCGTTGACAGCAGCATTTACGACTGCGTTTTTGAGGGCGAAGTCAACTGCGAGAGCTTGGAAGATGTGTTCCGAATGCTTAATATCAACCACCCCGAAGGGTATCGAGCGAGGTCGCTTTCGGTCTCCGATGTGGTGGAAGTGACCGGCTCGGACAAGCTGAAAGACGGTTTCTATTTCTGCGACAACATCGGTTTTAACGAGGTTGTTTTTGACCCGACCGCAACAAAACAGAGCGAGCTTTTTCTGAAATTGGAACCGGCAAATAAGATTACAGTCCTCTTGGTTGAGCCGAACAAGTACCCGAAATTCATTGAGATTGAGGACAGCCTTGAAGCTATGCAAAGGGCGGTCGGCGGTGACATTGAGGAATATATGCCATTCAGCGATGAGGTTGCTATCATCTGCAACGAGGAAGGAAAAATCAACGGCGAGCCGTATAACCGTGCCATTTACAGCGAGGCTCCCGAAGAAGAAATGACCTATGAGGAAATGACTTCCCGCTTCCGAGAAGCGGAGCGCAGCGGCGGAAATTCTGTCGTCGGCTTCATCGTTTTTTCTGCGGACAGTTTCGATAAGGAGTATCCCGAAGCGGCAAGAACTTATGCGGTAAGCAGCAACAACAAGGCGTTTATGCCGAATATGGGTGGCTACTCGATTTACGGTTCTTCCCTTGACGGGAGCGATAGAAATGTTCGCTTGGAGCGATATATGGCAAAGGAACACGGCGGAAAAGACGGTTGGAAAATCGAGAGATGTTATATGAAAGACGACAGCAAAAAGCAAATGCTTGACGTCATCGCCGGCAAATTCTTTGTCTGCTATGCCCCGATTGAGTCCGAAACATTCCAAAGCCTTCCGAAAGATTTGGCTCAGAAATACGAGAGGATGTTCAAATATCCTGAGACTTTTGTGCATACCCAAAACGGAATTACGGCTGTGCCTTTTAAGCCAAAGTCAAAGGAAATGGAGCGATGAGCGACAGAATTTAGGGCAGCCCGATAGGAGTGCGTATTCTTAGCGAGCAGACCATTTGGATAGCCAAAGCTCCCAAACGGTACTCTCGTTAGGGGCTGCCCCTAATACCCCAATACAGAAAGCGAGTGAAAATTATGAGTGAGTTTATCTTTTTTATGATAGGTCTAATGCTCGGCGGTTTGGTCGGTATCGTGATAATGTGCCTTCTGCAAGTAAACCGCCTGCACGATGAAATATGTGAAAGGAACGAGGTCAATGAGAGTAAGAAACATTCAGAAGATTATCCGTCTTAACCGCAGCGAAGCACAAGACTTACAGAAGAAAGCAAAGAAAGCCTGTGTGTCGGAGGCGGGGTTAATCCGTCTGCTTCTCAAAGGGTACGAGCCGAGAGAGAAACCCGACGAGAAGTTTTACGACGCAATGCGTGAGTTGTCCGCCATCGGCAACAACATCAATCAGCTTTCCGTTAAGGCAAACACCCTCGGTTTTGTGGACGCTCCGATGTTAAAGCGTGAAGCGCAGCGATGGCACAAATTTCAGGCGGACATCGAGAGAGCGTTCCTTCGCCCTGAAAAGAGCGAGATGAAGTGGCAGTAAGTAAGCTATGGTCTGTTACCACTCGGCTCGGACAGGTCATTGACTATGCGACCAATCCCAAAAAGACTGCGGCGAGGATTATTTATACCAAAGCACAGTATCAGGCGCTCCGAGATGTGATTGACTACGCAAAGGACGAGGAAAAAACGGAGCAGGAGTTTTATGTTGAGGGTATCAACTGCAATCCTGCGACTGCCCGTGACCAATTCGTGTCCGTAAAACAAGGCTACGGCAAAGAGGACGGCATACAAGCCTACCACGGATACCTTAGTTTTAAGGAGCAGGACATCTCGCCGGAGCTTGCACAGAAAATCGGAATGGAGTTTGCAAACGAGGTTTGGGGAAAGCGTTATCAAATCGTTGTGACGACACACCTGAACACCAAACACCTGCATTGCCATTTCGTAATCAACTCTGTGTCCTTTGTCGATGGCAAAAGACTATGGGGAGAAGAAAAAGCGTGGTTCAAGTTCAGGCTCGTTGCCGACCGTATCTGTGAGAAGTACGGACTGTATTATAATCCAAAACCGAACCGCAGCAAACAGTCGTCCTATTACTACAAAAAAGAGAAAGCCGGTATGCCGACCCGCTACACAATGGCGAGAGAAGCAATCGACAAAGCAATCTCCCACTCTACCAATCTTGCGGCGATGAAATACGCTCTCAAAGAAATGGGGTGCGAGCTGCAAGTGAGCGAAAGCAGAAAGTATTGGACGATAATCCTCAAAGGCTACGACAAACCGATACGCCTGAAAAATCTCGGAGAGGAATACACCAATGAAGCTATCAAGCGAAGGCTCATCGAAAATCAGAGGATTAAGATAGAGCCGTTTCAGAGGGAAACCTTTCGACCGAGACAGTACCGACTGCCAACGAGAGGAAATAAGCTTCGCAAGAAAGGCGGTCTGTACGGACTGTATCTTTACTATTGTTACCGACTTGGTTATCTGCCCAAGTATAAAAAGCAGAATACGGCACGACTTCACTATCTTCTCAAAGAGGATCTGCTGAAGCTCGACCGCATATCAATGGAGGCAAGGCTTCTTGGCAGGGAGAACATCTCAACTGACAAGGAGCTTTTCTCATATAAGGCGTCGATTGAAAATCAAATCGCAACCCTGACTGACGAAAGAACGCACCTGCGAAAAACGCTTAGGAGGAATTTGAGTGACGATGAGCTTTCAAAGGTCAAGGGACAGATTTCGACAATAACCGACAGAATACGGACACTCCGAAAGGAGGTCACGCTTTGCGATGGGATTGCAGAGAGGTCAAAGGTCATAGAACACAACCTCGAACAAGTCCACGCAGATGAAGAAAAATCCAAAGGAAAGGAGCGCAACCGTTATGAACAACGGAGGTGACGCAGCGGAACAGGTCGTCAGGCTATCGCTTGAAGGCTTTGAAGTCGCCGCTAAACTATCGGGGTCGGCTGCGAAGAATGTTGCCCTCTTGCTTGTTTCGGTCTTGAAGCAGGAGCAAAAGACGAAGGGCAAGGCGAGACTTACCAATATGATTAAGTCCGGCAAAGAGCTGAAAGTGTTTACTATCCCCAACAAGGACTTGAAAAAGTTTACGGAACAAGCAAAGCGTTACGGCGTTCTGTACTGTGTACTCAGGGACAGAAACACCAAAGGCGACAACGTGCCGATTGACATTATCGCCCGTGCCGAGGACGCTTCCAAAATTCAGCGTATCGTTGAAAGATTTGAACTCAGCTCTGTTGACAAGGCTGCCATTGTTACCGAAGCGCAGAAAGCTGTCGAGCAGCGTGAGGCGAAGGAACAGGACAAGCCGACCAAGAGCAAGAGCGAAATCATTACGGAGGAAGCAGTCAGGAAACCTATTCAGAAAGAAATGGGCAGCAACGAAAACCCCACAGTCGCCAAGACAGACAAAAACCCTCTGTCAAGGCAAAACTCAGAACCGGCAGATTTGCAAACTGATAAGGGTATCTCAAAGCCCGCCGAGAAGAAGCCTTCGGTCAAAGAAAAACTCGACCGATATGCTGCCGAGGCGAAACAGAGAAAAGAAGCAGAGCGAACCGTGCCGGAGACCGAGAAACCTAAATCTCAAACGAAAACGGCTCAAACCGTTCATCAGCAACCCAAATCCAAATCGAAGAAACCGAAAGAGAGGTAATCATAATGACAAACAATTTTACGCCGAAAAAAGCTTCTGATAATCGACCGAAGCTTTCCAAAGAGGAGTATGCCGAAAAGAAACGAGCCGAAAAGGAAGCCGTCTATCAGATGGCGGACGAAGCGGTAGAAGAAATCGTAAACGACCCTGAGAAGTTCACCGCTTTTCTCGATACGCAGAGCCGTATGGACAGATATTCTGCTGTGAATGCTCTGCTTATCTATAAGCAGCTTCCCACGGCGACGCAGCTCAAAGACTACGATGATTGGAGCAAAGAGAATGTGCGTGTCTCGAAAGGTGCAAAGAGCATTTCTATCCTTGAACCGGTCGAATACACAAAGAAGGACGGTTCGACCGGCGTTTCCTACAATGTGAAAAAAGTATTTGATGTGTCGCAGACCAACGGGCGCAAAACGCCGGCACCAACGGCGAATAAAGACCCAAAGGCTCTTATCACCGCTATGCTTGACTCGTCTCTGGTGGAAGTAGAGGCTTGCGATGAGCTGCCGTATCCCAATATGGCGGCATTTTACAACAACGATAAGCAGACGCTTTTCGTAAAGAGAAATACGGGCGACAGCGTGGCGGTGGCACAGTGCGTAGCGCAGGAACTCGGTCACGCTCAGCTTTCCATCAACAGCGAACGATACAGCCGTTCCGAGATGGGATTTCCCGCCGTGTGTATCGGGTATATGCTCTGCAAGAAGTACGGCGTAGATACACAGAACTTTGCTATCAACCGTATTCCCGACTCACTCAAAGAGATGGAGCCGAAAGGAGTCCGTGCCGAGCTTTCCAGGACAAGGAACGCAATGTCTGAGGTTCACTCCCGTATCTCGGAAGTGCAGTATAAGCAGAAGCAGGCACGAAGCAAAGAATACGAAAGATAAGGTGCGATTATGGAAAGAGAAAAACTGTATCACGTCGCTTTGGACGACTATGAACACGGTATCATCATTCGCACTCTGAATGATAAAAAGACAGACCTTATGAATGAGGGAAAGTCAACCGACGCCATTGACGACCTGATTGTGAAGGTCGGTACAGCCCCACAGAAAAAGTTCAAAGTGATTAAGGAACGAGATGAAGCGAGATAACGACCGTCAGGCTTTGATTATCCTTGCCATCATCGGTATCCCTTTGGTCATTTGGCTTGCGCTGCTCATAGCGCCGTCTGTCAAAGGCGGCTTGCCTGAGATACTGCCAAAGCTTTTGACCGTTTTCAATGACCCTTTCCATATTGAAGTGTGCGAGGACAGCTTAAAAACTGTCCTCGTTTTGCTTCTTGCCTATGCGATGGGCATTGGAATTTACTTCTCAACACAGAAGAACTACCGAAGGCGTGAGGAACACGGTTCTGCGAAATGGGGCAGCGCAAAAGCCGTGGATAAGAAATACCGACAATCCCCGCCCTCGGAAAATAAACTGATGACGCAGAATGTGCGTATTGGTCTCAATGCCAAAAAGCACCGACGAAACCTGAACACTCTTGTGTGCGGCGGTTCGGGCGCAGGTAAGACAAGGTTTTATTGTAAGCCGAACCTTATGCAGTGCAACACATCATTCGTCATTCTTGACCCGAAAGGTGAGATATTGCGAGATACGGGAAGGCTCCTTGAGAAAAAAGGATATGAGGTACGAGTCCTTGACCTTATCTCTATGGAAAAAAGCCATTGTTACAATCCCTTTGTTTATCTGCAATCGGATAACGATGTGCAAAAGCTCGTGACGAACCTCTTTAAGAGTACCACTCCGAAAGGCTCGCAGTCCAACGACCCTTTTTGGGATACGGCGGCTTCAATGCTGCTTTTGGCGCTTGTGTTTTATCTGCACTACGAAGCGCCGCCGGAAGAACAGAACTTTGCGATGGTTATGGAAATGCTCAGAGCTGCGTCGATTGAGGATGAGGAAGATACCCGCCCATCTCCGCTTGACGAACTGTTCTCGGAATTAGAATTTCAAAATCCGGAGCATATCGCCTTGAAATATTATCATTCCTACCACGCCGGTTCTGCCAAAACCCTGAAATCCATTCAGATAACCCTTGCGGCGAGACTTGAAAAGTTCAATCTTGAAAGTCTTGCTTCACTCACAATCACGGACGAACTGGACTTGCCCTCTATGGGCGAGAAAAAGGTCGCTCTGTTTGCCTTGATACCCGATAACGACTCAAGCTTTAATTTCTTGGTGTCTATCCTTTATACGCAGCTTTTTCAGCAGTTGTTTTTCGCTGCCGACCATATCCACGGCGGGAGCCTGCCAATGCCCGTCCACTTTTTGATGGACGAGTTCGCTAATGTGTCGCTTCCCGATGATTTCGATAAGATTTTGTCAGTTATGCGTTCCCGTGGCGTTTCAGTGAGTATCATCTTGCAGAACCTGGCACAGTTGAAGGCGCTGTTCGAGAAGCAATGGGAAAGCATTGTAGGTAACTGTGATGAGTTCCTTTACCTCGGTGGCAATGAACAGTCCACCCACAAATATGTGTCGGAGCTGCTCGGCAAGGAAACCATCGACACCAATACCTTCGGCAAGAGTATGGGGCGTAACGGCAACTATTCTACCAACTATCAAATCAGCGGTCGTGAACTGCTCACACCCGATGAGGTGAGGCTACTCGATAACCAGTACGCTATCCTCTTTATCCGAGGAGAGCGACCTGTGATGGATTTCAAATACGACATTTTGAAACATCCAAACGTGGCAATGACAGCCGATGGAAAAGAAAAGCCGTACCGACACGGCGAAGTGAATTTGAAATCGTCGTCTATCGCTGTCTTGGATATTAACCCGAAAGAGGTATCTGATATTCAGACACCCGAAACAACCTATGAGCTTCTGTCCGATGAGGACTTTGAAGATGACAACAACTTTTAATATTTGGAGGTAAACACAATGTTTATGAATAAGAAAAAGAACAACACCGCTACTCGGCTGCCTATGACCGGCAAGGTCAAGAAAGGCTTCCGGTTTTACTGCTCTCTTGTCGCTGCGCTGACAATCCTTGCCGGCACCTGCGTACCCGCATTTGCGGCAACTTCTGACCCGATTACGGTGGTAAACAACCTGTCCGATTTCATTTTCGGACTTATCCGTGCAATCGGACTTATCCTGCTCGGCTTCGGTATCGTGCAGGTGGGTCTCTCGCTGAAAAGCCACGACCCGTCTCAGAGGGCGAACGGCTTTCTGACTCTTGCAGGCGGTATCATCATCACTTTCGCAAAGGAAATCCTTACCCTTATCACCGGCTGATTGAAAACTGGCACAGGGGGCGTATCGGTAAAACGGTACGCCCCCAAATTTGTATAAGGAGGTGCGAAAGATGAGTGATAACTGGGTAGTTCAAAACCTTGAAAACGCCTTAGAGACTTGGAACGAGAAACTTGCCGAGATATGGCAGCTTATAACGACCAGTCCGCAGAATTTCAAAGGCGGCGGTATTTGGAGCGTCATTGTCAATATAAACGGTGCGCTTCAGGCTATCGGCTTGGCTCTGCTCGTGCTGTTTTTCGTAATCGGCGTGGTCAGAACCTGCGGAAGCTTCACGGAAGTTAAAAAGCCCGAACACGCACTCAAGCTGTTCATTCGATTTGCCATTGCCAAAGGCGTCATCACCTATGGAATGGAGCTAATGCTTGCGCTTTTCAATATCGTGCAGGGAACCATTTCTTCGATAATGACGGCGGCAGGCTTCGGAAGTCCGCAGCAAACCACCCTGCCGGCAGAGATGATAACCACAATCGAGGACTGCGGTTTCTTTGAGAGCATACCGCTTTGGGCAGTAACCCTCATCGGCGGTCTGTTCATTACCGTACTCTCGTTCATTATGATAATGACCGTTTATGGTCGTTTCTTCAAACTGTATATGTACACGGCTATGGCTCCGATACCGCTATCGACCTTTGCGGGAGAACCGACGCAGAATGTTGGCAAAAGCTTTCTGAAAAGCTACTGCGCCGTGCTTCTTGAAGGTGCAATCATTGTCCTTGCCTGTATCATTTTCTCACTATTTGCGTCAAGTCCGCCGGTCGTCAACCCCGACGCAGCGGCAGTCACACAGGTGTGGGCATATATCGGAGAGCTTGTGTTTAATATGCTCGTCCTTGTCGGCGCAGTGAAGATGTCCGACCGTATCATCAGAGAAATGATGGGACTGTAAGGTGAGCGTTATGAAAAAGGTATTGAACAAATTCAAGGGATATACCCTTGACGACTGCGATTGTAAATACTGCCTTTACTATGGCGGTAAGCGCAAAGGAAAAATTAACTGCTTGGCTGAAAAATGCGTCTGCGAGGAAGAAATCAAACACGCAAAGGAAGCCTACCGCAGAGAAAGGAATAACCGATGGAAGTAAAAATCAACCGTGAAATCAGAAATTACACAGAAGCGATGTTTTTCGGACTGTCACTCAGACAGTTCATTTTTTCTCTCTGTGCCGTAGTGGTGGCGGTAGGGTTATATTTCCTGCTGAAACCATACCTCGGCACTGAAACCGTGTCGTGGGTGTGTATCTTGGGAGCCGCTCCGTTTGCGGCTCTCGGCTTTGTCAAGTACAACGGTATGACCGCAGAAAAAGCGATTTATGCGTGGATTAAGTCTGAGTTCCTTATGCCGAAGAAGCTCGTGTTCCATTCCACGAACACCTACTACGAACTGATGAAGCCGAATATCGAACAGAAACAAAAGGAGGCTATGAAAGCAAATGATTAAGACACTAACAAGTCTTTTGAAACAGGATAAAGAGAAGTTTATCGTGCCGAAGGGAGTGCAGGATGTCATTCCGGTAAAGGCGATTTACGACGATGGCATTTTCAAAGTCGGCAAGGATAAGTATTCCAAGACATATAAGTTTACGGATATTAACTATGCCGTGGCAAGCCGTGAGGACAAAGAGGCGATGTTCCTTGAATACTCCGAGCTGCTCAATTCTCTTGACAGCGGAGCGACAACGAAGCTGACCATTAACAACAGACGGCTCAATCGCCTTGACTTTGAAAAGGCGTTCCTGATTGATGAGACTGGCGACCCGCTTGATAAGTACCGCAGAGAATACAACAAGATACTTCTCGACAAGGCGACCGGCGCAAACGCCATCGTTCAGGATAAGTATGTGACCATTTCCATTAACAAAAAGAGCGTTGAGGACGCCCGCACTTACTTCGCTCGTGTCGGAGCGGATCTCATCGCTCACTTTTCGAGGCTGGGCAGCAAGTGCGTGGAACTTGAAACGGACGAAAGGCTGCGTATCATTCACGACTTCTTCCGTGTCGGGGAGGAAACGTCCTTCCGCTTTGACATCAAAGAGACCCGAAAGAAAGGACACGATTTCAAAGACTATATCTGCCCCGACACAATGGAGTTTGAAAAGGACTATTTCAAGATGGGAGACCGTTTTGGGAGAGTCCTTTTTCTTCGTGAATATGCGTCCTATATCAAAGACAGTATGGTTGCGGAGCTTACAGATATGAACCGCAACCTGATGATGTCGATTGACATCGTGCCGGTTCCTACCGATGAAGCGGTACGAGAGGCGGAAAGCCGTCTGCTCGGCGTTGAGACCAACATCACGAACTGGCAGCGCAGGCAGAACGCTAACAACAATTTTTCCGCTACCGTCCCCTACGATATGGAGCAGCAGAAAAAGGAAATGAAGGAGTTCCTCGATGACCTGACGACCCGTGATCAGAGAATGATGTTCTCGGTACTGACAATGGTTCATACAGCCGACACGAAGGAGCAGCTTGACAACGACACGGAGGCGCTTCTTACTACGGCAAGAAAACACCTATGTCAGTTCGCCGTGTTGAAATATCAGCAGATGGACGGCTTAAATACCGTTATGCCTTTTGGCACGAGAAAGATTGACGCTTTCCGCACATTGACAACTGAGAGCCTTGCCGTGTTTATCCCGTTCCGAGTGCAGGACATCTACCACGAGAACGGCATTTACTACGGGCAGAATGTAATCAGCAAGAATATGATTATCGCTGACCGCAAGCAACTACTCAACGGTAACGAGTTTATCTTGGGCGTATCCGGCGGCGGTAAATCCTTCGCAGCGAAGAATGAGATTATCAACCTGATTTTGTCAAGCGACGCCGATGTTATCATCATTGACCCCGAACGAGAGTACAGTCCGCTTGTCAAGGCTATGGGCGGTCAGATTATCAATATCTCGGCAACCTCGCCCAATCACATTAACGCTATGGATATGAACAAGGAGTACGGCGACGGAGCGAACCCTGTCATTCTTAAATCGGAGTTCATTATGTCATTGTGCGAACAACTCATCGGCGGAAACAACCTCGGAGCAAAGCAGAAGTCCATTATCGACCGTTGCACCGCAAGCGTCTACCGTACCTATCAGCAAAATGACTATCAGGGTACGGTTCCCACCTTGCAGGATTTCAGAGACGAACTTCTGAAACAGGACGAGCCGGAGGCAAAGGAAATCGCCCTTGCTATCGAGCTGTTCACCCACGGCTCTCTGAATACTTTTGCAAAACCGACCAATGTGGATACGAACAGCTATCTGATTTGCTATGACATTCTCGACCTCGGAAAGCAGCTTATGCCTATCGGTATGCTTGTCGTCCTGGACTCTATTCTCAACCGTATCACGCAGAACAGGGCGAAGGGAAAGAAAACATTCATCTTCATTGATGAGATTTACCTATTGTTCCAACACGAGTATTCCGCAAACTTCCTGTTCACGCTTTGGAAGCGTGTCAGAAAGTACGGCGCTTATGCGTCCGGCATTACGCAGAACGTGGACGACCTTTTGCAGAGCCATACGGCAAGAACAATGCTTGCCAACTCCGAGTTTATTATAATGCTCAATCAGGCGGCGACCGACCGAATTGAACTTGCGAAGCTGCTGAATATCTCTGACCTTCAGATGTCGTATATCACGAATGTTGAAGCGGGACACGGGCTGATTAAGGTGGGCAGCTCGCTCGTTCCGTTTGTGAACAAGTTCCCGACGAACACGCAGCTCTATAAGCTGATGACGACCAAACCGGGCGAGGGCGTTTGACCCTCGCCTTGCGAAGAAAGGAAAACCTATGAATAAGAAAATCTTAATTCCGATTTTAACGGCGTTTATCCTTGTTTTTGCGGTAAGCGCCGGTTTTATTATTAAGCATTACACCGAGTCGGCAAAGCAGGAGGTACTCTATGACAGCCTTGCTGAAATCGTGGAAACTAAACCCGATGATAGTGTTGAGCCTACCGAGCCTATTCAGTACACGGAGACAAAGTTCATTCTGCCGGAATATACGGAACTGTTTACGCAGAACAGCGATATGGTGGGTTGGATTACCATTGAGGATACGAAAATCAATTATCCCGTAATGCAGTCAAAAAACGAGCCGAACTTCTATCTGAAACACGGCTTTGACAAAGCCTATACCGACTATGGCTGCCCTTATGTGCAGGAAAACTGCGATGTGCAAGAGCCGAGCGACAACCTCATCATTTACGGTCATCATATGAACGATGGGTCTATGTTCGCAGGACTGATGAAATTTACCGATAAAGAGTTTTGGGAGCAACACAAGCGCATTAGCTTCAATACCCTGACCGATGTACAGGAATACGAAGTTATCGCCGTTTTCAAAACCTTTGTTTACTCGGACAGCCCTGACAGTTTCAAGTATTATCACTTTGTAGACGCAGAGAACGAGGACGAGTTCAACGCTTATGTCGAAAAGTGTCGGGAATTGTCGCTGTATGATACCGGTGTCAGCGCAGAGTATGGGGATAAGCTGATTTCTCTTTCCACCTGCGAATATTCGAGGGCGAACGGAAGGCTCGTTGTCGTAGCTAAATTAGTGAAGTAATGTAACGCTTTTCAGGTCGAAAAACCGCCATTTTACAGGGCATACAGAGTGCAAAACATCGAGGGTAAGGGTCTAATACCTTTACCCTCATTTTTGCGTTTAATAAGCGTTACAGGAAAGGAGGAAGCGATGGCTGATATAAAGACGAGAGATGTTGTCAAAGGTACGGTCAGGACGATTGACAAGGCTGCGGTCGCCGGTCAGAGAATGAAACACGCCTATATTGCGACAAAAGAAAAGGCGGAACATTCTGTCGAGGCAAGAGAGATTTCAACCGAAGAATATGCTGCCGACCGTTTTGAGGCGGGTACGGATACCGTCGTACACGAAGGCGCTCACGCTTTGGATAAAGCGGGACGTAAAGGCGTTCAGACCACAAAGAAAAATATCGTCAAGGCAAAAGACGGCGTGGAACGCTTTAAGCAGAAGCGAGCTGAACAGTCCTTACGACAGCAGACATCTCAATCGGTGCAGAGGCAGACTACCACGACCACAGGCAGACAAGCTGCTCAAACCGGCAAATCTTCTATCAAGACCGTAGAACAGACGGGAAAGACAGTAAAGCAGTCTGCCACTTCCGCAGGAAAAAAGACGATTAAGACGGTCGGTAGAGGTACTGCCAAAACCGCCCAAAAGACCGTTAAGACTGCGGAACAGACAGCGAAAGCCACGATTAAGACAGCAAAACAGTCCGAAAAAGCGGCTCAGAAAACCGCACAGGCAACTGCGAAAGCCGCACAAAAAGCGGCGCAGGCTGCAAAAGCGGCTGCGAAGGCAGCGGTTCAAGGCGTGAAACTTGCAGTTAAAGCCGTTATTGCCACCGTTAAAGCAATCATAGCGGCGACAAAAGCATTGGTTGCTGCGATTGCGGCAGGCGGTTGGGTTGCCGTTGTTGTGATTATCGTTATCTGTCTGATAGCGTTGTTAGTAGGTTCCGTTTTTGGTATCTTCTTTTCGGGCGAGGACTCAGGGACAGGTCAGACTATGCAGACGGTCGTACAGGAAATCAATGTTGATTACGATGGCAGGCTACAAGAGATAAAGAACTCCGTCAGCTATGACAAGCTTGAAATGAGCGGAAGCCGTGCGGTTTGGAAAGATGTGCTTGCCGTCTACTCCGTCAAAGTCAATACCGATCCCGACAATGCTCAGGAAGTAGCAACGATGAACGATGAAAAGAAGCAACTTCTCAAAGACATCTTTTGGGAGATGAACGAGATAAGCAGCCGAACCGAGACAAAATTGCATACGGAGATAACCGAGACTGATGACGGACACGGGAATATCGTGCAGACGGAAACGACAGTAACCGAGACGTTTCTGTATATTACAGTCTCGCATAAGACAGTAGACGAAATGGCAGCGCAGTACGGCTTTAACGAGGAGCAAAAGGAATACCTTGCCGAATTGCTCCAAGAGGAAAATAACTCGCTATGGTCAGCCGTTCTATACGGTATCGGATACAGCGATGACCAAATCGTGACGGTTGCGTTGTCTCAGGTCGGGAATGTCGGCGGAGAGCCGTATTGGTCTTGGTACGGATTTAACAGCCGAGTGGAATGGTGCGCCTGCTTTGTCTCGTGGTGTGCCAATGAGTGCGGCTATATCGACGCCGGTATCATTCCGAAGTACGCCGGCTGCGTAAACGGCGTTCAGTGGTTCAAAGACCGAGGGCAATGGATAGACGGCTCGCAGGAGCCGATGGCGGGTATGATTATCTTCTTTGATTGGGATAACAAAGGCTCGTCAGGCCCGCAAGACGGACTATCCGACCATACGGGTATTGTGGAAAAGGTGGAAAACGGCATTGTATATACCGTCGAAGGCAACTCCGGCGATAGCTGCCGCATAAATCAATATGCCATAGGGCATTACGAGATACTCGGCTACGGAGCGCCGCAATATTGATATGATGGCTGTCCGCAAGGGCAGCCATCGAGTACATATTTTATGGGTGTTCAAGAAACGGTAGTACATCGAAGGGGGTGTTCTCACCGAAAAATCTCTGTTTTTTGTAGATTTCTTCATATCTGGGTGGTAAAATAAAAAACGCTACAACCAATAGTAGCCGGTTAGAAGGTAGTCCGTAACCTAATTGGAAAACAACACGAGTAAACCGAGTACCGGCAATATTTTAGCATAATATTTCTTCATATGAAGGTATGAGGTGCGAAACATACATATGAAAAAGCGATTTTCTGAACACCCTTTATTATGTTTTATTCTAATGGGGCTGCTGTTGCCCGCAATAAGTATTTTCATCGTTGTTGTAGATGAACTTATGCCACAAAGTCTAAATGAAAACCCGTTTCTTTTCGGGGTTTCATTTATTCATACCTTTGGAATCACAAATCTTATTCTTTACAGCATCATTGCAAACAATAGGCTGTTTCAATCAGTCAGACTAAGAAGTATTGCATTTGTCTGTGTTGCAACAGCCTTAGTCAGTTATCTGATTCCTTACCTTACAACTCCTGTGCTTAGGGGAACAAAATGGGGAATTGATTATTTGGTACACGCTTTGCTATTCTCAGTTTTACCTGCTTTACTCCCCATTTTCATTAAATATGCTATTTGGCGAATAAAACGAAAACCAAATGTAAAGCAGGACGACATAGCATAGTTCTTTTAGTATACTTGACAGGGGTAGTTGTTATCGGAGCTTTTTGTGGATTATTGTTTCGTCGCTAATGGGAGAAAAATCAAATGACTAAGAAATCTTATTGGTTAAGTATTAGTGCCTTCGTGTTAATGCTGATATGGACAATTTATTATTATGCGATGCGGTACACAGGCGGTTTTGCAGACTGGAAGGATACCATCATTTGTGGAGTTGTAGGGTTGATATGTGTAATATTTATTGTGAAAAGAACGATTAACTTTTTGAAAAGGAAAAAGTCGTGATTTTCTCGTTTGTCGAGAAGAAAATGAGGACGGCAAATTGGGATTTGAGGGAAAGAAAAAATGGAAGATAAAAAGCCAGTAAACAAAAAATTGATGGTGTTACCGCTTATACTGGGAATCTCTTCTTTTTGCACGTTTGCGCTTTATTTTTACAGTGCAAACCATGCCCCCTATACATATACCGACATTATACTTGTAGGACCGATACTATCCTTTATTGGCGTGATTGTTTCCATTATTACGAGGAGGAGCAGAAAACTGTATCCCACCTTATGGACGAGTGGACTTATAGTCTGTTTATTTAGCCTTGTAGTATGTGTTCTGATTATTATATTATTGATAGCAATTATGGCAGCAGCGTTTAATGGGAATTGGATATGATATAGTCATAAGATTACAATGTAAATCTCCGTTTGCGGAGTTCAAACAAATGAAATTTGTGGGAGGAATTCTTATGAAAAGAGTATTTGCTTTCATGCTGACGTTTGTGGTATGTTTGTCTCTAAGTGCGTGTGACGGAGGAAGTTCAGCATCTATTGAACCAACAATATGGGTAATGTCCTCTATTCAAAGAGCAGATGATGGGGCTGTCATTTATTGTTCTGCAAACGAAAAGAACCATTATGTAGGAGCAGATACGCGGGATATTACTTGTCATATCAGCGGTTCAAGCATAGAAATACTGAATAACGAAACCTCTGAAAAATGGAGCGGTACTTATAGACTCTTGGACAGTGACGATACAAGCAGTATTTATGAAGCGACTATTGAGGACGCAGTATGTCAGATGGTGAAGGGTGTGACGGAATATGAGGATGGAACAGAGGCAAGAGATACGCTAATTCTTAGTTGTGAGGATTATGTGCTGAATTTTTTTGCTCAGGAATAAGTTCTTTTATTTCATAATTTCCCATTTGTACGGAAATTACCACTGCATAAAAATTTAACCACAGCGTTCAAGCGTAAAACTTGGACGCTTTTTTCTTCCCCAAACGCCGCATAAAGGCGTATGACCACAACTGAATACAAATCATAGCCCTTGCTTTCAAAGGCAGATACAGAGCGCCCATCGAGTACATATAAGCTTAATTTTACATTGTTCACAAAAATGTTGACAGTAAACCGTGCTTTCGCTCTGATTGATGTTGAAAACCATCGGATTTCGTGGTATAATAACTATGTATCAGTGTGTTTCAGGACAGGAGGTACGAAAATGGCAGTAAGCTACAAAAGGTTATGGCATTTACTACTTGACCGTGATATGAAGAAAAAAGACTTGATTGAACTGGCGCATATAAGCGATTACACAATCAGAAAACTCAACCGTGGTGAAAATGTGACTACCGATGTATTGGTAAGGATTTGCCGTGCGCTTGACTGCTCACTCGACGACATCGTAGAAATTCTACCGGAAGATAAATAACAGAAAATAAGGCTGAGATAACTATACAGAAAGAGAGGTCGCAAGAATGGCAAGGGCGACAGCAAAACCGAAAAAAGAAATATCTATGGAGGAAGCTCTTTGGAAAAGTGCGGATAAACTTCGTGGCGCTATTGAGCCTGCCGAATACAAGCACGTTGTTTTGAGTTTGTTCTTCCTTAAATTCGCAAGCGATAAATTCGTGAAATGCAGAGAGAAGATAATTAAGACCCACGGCGAAAAATACGCCGATATGAAACCGTTCTATACGCAGGAGAACGTGTTCTATCTGCCGGAGGAAAGCCGTTGGAGTTATATTATCGAGAACGCAAAGCAGGACGACATAGCTTTGAAGATTGATACGGCTCTGTTTACGATAGAAAAAAACAATCCTGCCTTGAAAGGCGCTTTACCCGATAACTATTACTCCCGTTTGCATTTTGATACGGCGAAACTTGCTTCGTTGCTCGACGAAATAAACCGTATCAACACCGAAGATGAAGAAAACGATATTATCGGACGTGTGTATGAATACTTCCTGAGCAAATTCGCTCTTGCCGAAGGAAAAGGCAAAGGAGAATTTTACACACCGAAATGTATCGTCAACCTGATTGCCGAAATGCTTGAACCGTATGACGGTATTCTTTATGACCCCTGCTGCGGTTCGGGCGGTATGTTCGTGCAGTCGATTAAATTCGTGGAAGCTCACAGCGGGAACAAAAAGAATGTGTCTATCTATGGGCAGGAGTACACCAACACCACCTTCAAACTGGCAAAGATGAATTTGGCTATTCGAGGCATATCCGCAAACCTCGGAGAAATGGCTGCGAATACCTTTACCAATGACCAACACAAAGATTTGAAGGCAGATTATATAATGGCAAATCCGCCCTTTAATCAGAAAGAATGGCGTGCGGAAAACGAGCTTGTGGACGACCCTCGATGGCGGGGCTATGAAGTTCCGCCAACGAGCAACGCCAACTACGGTTGGATATTGAACATCGTCTCAAAGCTTTCGCAGAACGGCGTTGCCGGCTTCCTGCTCGCAAACGGAGCGTTGTCCGATGACGGTACGGAACTTAAAATCCGTCAGCAGCTAATTGAAAATCATCTTGTCGAAGCCATCATTATTCTGCCGAGAAACCTGTTCTATACGACAGACATCAGCGTAACGCTTTGGATTTTGAACAAGAATAAGAAGGCTCGTGTCGTAGAACAGAACGGGCAGCTTAAACGCTATCGCAACCGTGAAGATGAGATACTCTTTATGGATTTGCGACAGATGGGCAGTCCTTACGAAAAGAAGTACATAGAGCTAACTGAGGAAGATAGAGCGAAAGTCACGGCGGTATATCACAACTGGCAGCAGGAAGGCTTTGAACAGACATATGAAAATGTGCCGGAGTTCTGCTATTCAGCTTCCTTTGATGAGGTCAAAGAAAAGGGATTTACTCTTGTTCCGAGCCGTTATATCGAGTTTATCAACCGTGACGAGAACATTGACTTTGACACTAAAATGAAAGCTTTGCAGAGTGAACTGAAAGACCTGCTTGTGCAAGAGGAAAAATCAAAGGCTGAACTATTGAGCGTGTTCAAGGAGTTGGGCTATGAAATCGAAATGTAAACTTGGAGATATCATCTCTCAAAGGAGAGAAAAGTATAACGGAGAAAATCTTCCGATATGCGGCGTTACACGTGATGGCTTTATTCCGCCTAAACAAAAGGACGCTGATTTAAGTCTCTATAATGTGTTCTACAAAGATGATTTCGTTTTTAACCCGGCAAGAATGGAACTCAATGCCATTGTTTTTAATGACATATACGAAAAGGCGATATGCTCATCTTTGTATGAAATATTCTATGTAAGCAAACCCGACATAGTATTGCCAAGCTTCCTCGCATTATTAGTTAAGCAAGCTTGGTTCACACGCTATTGTGAGTTCTTGGGTAGTGGTTCTGCCCGTGAATATTGCAGAGTAGTTAATATATCCGAGATAGAAATAGAATATCCAGATTTAGACGAACAGAGGCGAATAGTAAACGAATACGACGTGATAAGAAACCGCATAGCGTTAAAAAGGAGGATAAATGATAATTTAGAAGCGACTGCAATGACTCTTTTTAAGTCGTGGTTTGTGGACTTTGAACCATTCGATTGCGATAAGAGAGGAGTACCGTTCAATTGGCAACTGACCACCCTTGAAAGTAGAGTCTCTACATCTACTCAAAGTATAAACCCTCAAAAAATAGCTACCTCAAAGGTCTGGCATTATAGCATACCGGCATTTGACAGCGAGCGTTTGCCTTGTCTCGATACGGCAAAAGATATTTTAAGCAATAAGTATTTAGTTCCTGCTGACGCCATATTGGTGTCAAAACTAAACCCTGAGACAAAGCGTATTTGGCGTACTTTGAGGTGCTTTAATGACGCAATTTGCTCTACGGAGTTTATTGTGTTCAATTCTCTTAACAAAAAGCACCGAGCCTTCTACTACTTGCTTTTTAACACAAACCAATTTATTGACTTTTTAGTTAGCAATGCTACTGGTTCAACAAATAGTCGAATGAGGGTCAAACCGGCTTCGTCTCTTGACTTTGAATTTATCGTGCCGCCTGATAATGTTCTTGACAGATTTTGTTCTGAGGTTGAGCCACTTCTTTCAGAGATTGACAACAATCTTCTTGAAACAAGAAAACTTTCATCTCTAATACCGGTAGCAGTCGCAAAAATGATGTCGTCAAGCCGCTAAATTATCATTTAGCAGAGAAAGGAGGAATCGATTTGGCTGATAAGATAACTACCTTCAAATACCATTGGTACAACTGCGGATTGTCAAACGCTGATGATGTGCAGCACTGCGAGGTAGCAATATATAGAAACCTGAACTTGTTGACTATCTTGCTTGACAATGGCTACAAAAAGCGTGTCGGTATTAAACGCTTAAAGCTTAATAAGGAACAGACCAATGGCTTTTTTGAGTTCCTGGAACTAAATGAAAGTAATTGGAGGTCAGACTACCGAGTAGAGGTATGTGATGGCAGCGAGTGGAAAATTCAACTTTACCATAGCTCCCATAAGGTCACAAAAATCTGCGGCTCAGTAGGTAATCTGCCGCAGATAGACGAGTTTAGAGAACATATTAGTTTGTTGGCGGACAACGATGAAATGACGGATGTTTCTCGTTATCTCGGATAAACCGACGGACACAAACTCCCACCAACGGCGGGAGTATCCCAAAAGAACTGCCGTTGACTGTCGTTCTCTTAATCTAATCAAAAGGAGAAACGACAATGAAACAAAAGCTAATCAACGATGTTGTTCAGGGAATGTTGCCATTTCTGAATAACGCACAAGCCGAAAGGCTGCAAGATGTGCTGCAACACGCACTTTGGCGCTATGAGGTCTGTGAAACGACAGACGAAGAACCCGAACAGGAGCAGGATTTGGTTGCCTTGTTCCTGTCCGCAAAGAGGATTGAAGGGTGTTCGGAAAAATCTCTGAAATACTATCAATCCACTATTCAGGCAATGCTTGATGAACTGGGAAAAGGGGTAAAAGAAATTGTAACAGAGGACATTCGAGGGTATCTGACGAATTATCAATGGAAGAAGCGGTCGAGCCGAGTGACGATAGACAATATCCGCCGTATCCTCTCCTCTTTCTTCTCGTGGTTGGAAGATGAGGACTATATACTGAAAAGTCCGGTCAGGAGAATACACAAAGTTAAGACGGCGAGCAATATTAAAGAGACCTACTCAGACGAGACTCTTGAACTGATGAGGGATAACTGCTCGGAAATAAGGGATTTGGCGATGATTGACCTGCTTGCTTCCACCGGTATGAGAGTTGGCGAAATGGTACTGCTGAACCGAAAGGATATAGACTTTAACGAGCGAGAATGTATCGTGTTCGGCAAGGGTGACAAGGAGCGAATGGTCTACTTTGACGCAAGAACGAAGCTGCACCTGCAAGCCTATCTCGACTCACGAACCGACGAAAACCCCGCCCTGTTTGTATCGCTGAAAGCGCCGCACAACAGAATGACGATAGGCGGCATTGAAACCCGTCTGCGAGAAATGGGGAAACGCTTGGGAGTGCTGAAGGTACACCCGCACAAATTCAGACGAACCCTTGCTACTATGGCGATTGATAAGGGAATGCCCATCGAGCAGCTTCAACAGCTCTTGGGGCATAAAAGAATAGATACGACCTTGCAATACGCAATGGTCAAACAGAGCAATGTGAAGCTTGCTCATAGGAAATACATCGGTTGAGGTGAAAGAAATGAAGGAAGGCTACAAAACTCTTGGCGAATTTATCCGTCAGGTAGATATTCGTAACACTGAGGGCAAAGAAGACAACCTGTTGGGCGTGTCTGTTCAGAAACAGTTTATCCCTTCTATTGCTAATACGGTTGGAACGGATTTCACAAAATATAAAGTCGTCAAAAAGGGTCAATTTACATATATTCCTGACACTTCACGCAGAGGCGATAAAATAGCCATTGCATTGCTTCAAGATTACGAGGAAGGTTTGGTAAGCAATGTTTACACGGTATTTGAAGTGATAGATGAAGAAAAACTCTTGCCGGAATATCTTATGCTTTGGTTTAGCCGTCCTGAGTTTGATAGATATGCTCGCTTCAAATCGCACGGAAGCGTTCGTGAGGTTATGGATTGGGACGAAATGTGCAAGGTCGAATTGCCCGTACCTTCCATTGAGAAACAAAGGAACATAGTAAAGGCTTACAAAGCCATAACAGATAGAATTGAGTTGAAAAGGAGGATAAATGATAATTTAGCGGCTTAGTCTGATAACTTGGCAAGAAAAAGAGATTGAAGCTCATATAGCTTATTTATCTCAATAGTATTTGCTTCGATTTGCTCGTTCAAGACATTGAGTTTATTCTGAAAGTCCTCAATAGCCTCTTTTGGCGGAACAAGGATTTTTATTGATTGAATGTTGTATATCGGTAACTTGGCTTGAACCGCTCCTACTGTCAACAATTCAATTTCCTTTGCTTGCTTTTTATAGCAAAGAGTATAGTAAAGGTAGTCGGAAGTTACAGTATGAATGTTTGTAAGCTTAACACAGTTTTCCGTTAGGTTTGCATTATCGAGAGATGAGTGAATTTTTCCAAGTAAGCCGATTGTGCCAACAATGGAAATTATTATATCGTCGGTATTTACGATATAACGAGAAATGGCAGAGTGAGTTTCTTCGTCGATATATTGGAATTGGTCTGTAAGGCAAACATAACGGCTATTTCCAACATCACGAACACGAATATATGGATGTTTTGTTGGGGTGTCAAGCAATTCACAATCAGCAGGCAAGCGTTTTCCGCCCTTGACCGTGCAAATACTATCTAAACCGGCAAAGCTATATCCATTGGGAAGCTCATCAGATCTATAAAAAGAAGCAAACTGCTCTTGAAATACAGATTGCGCTATCGCTTCTAAATTATCATTTACCGCAGATTGAGAGGAAAATATGAACCAAACGCTACTTAAACCTAAAAAGATACCTGACCGAGCAATCGGAAGATAACGAGAATGCCAAACAGAAGGAGTGACTACAATGGCAAACTTTAACGAACACGCTTTGGAAATGTCCATAATGGAGCTGCTGAAAGACGAGGGTTATATCTACGTCAGCGGCGACCAAATTCATAGAGAAAGAACAGAGGTATTGCTTACCGATGACTTGAAACAGTACCTCTATAATCGCTATGCTGCGGACGGTCTCACGCCCAGCGAAGTTGAGAGCATTATCCTTATGCTTCGCAATATATCCGGCACGATTTACGAAGCAAATAAGGCGGTGTTGAAGCTGCTTTGTGATGGTTTTATCTTCAACCGTGAGGACAGAACTCAAAAAGACCTTTACATTGAACTTATTGATTTCGACACTCCCGAAAACAATATTTTCAAAGCGGTCAATCAGTTTGAGATTGAGGGTATCAACAATCAGTTGCGTATCCCCGATGGCATTGTGTTCGTGAATGGTATTCCTGTTGTGGTCTTTGAGTTTAAGAGCGCAGTAAAAGAAAACACCACGATAATGGACGCTTACAGGCAGCTTACGGTTCGTTATCGCAGGGATATTCCGGAAATCTTCAAGTATAACGCATTCGTTGTGATAAGCGACGGAGCAAATAATAAGTATGGTTCTTTTTTCAGCCCGTATGACTTTTTCTACGCTTGGAGAAAGGTAAACTCAGATGATAAGGAGCTTGACGGCCTCAATTCTCTTGTCACGATGATAAAAGGACTGTTCCGTAAAGACCGACTGCTCGATGTAATCAAGGACTTTGTTTATTTCCCCGACAACTCCGATAGCGACTTAAAAATTGTATGCCGTTATCCTCAATTCTTTGCCGCAAACAAGCTGTTTGAAAATATCAAGGCACATATGCGTCCGACCGGCGACGGAAAAGGCGGCACATACTTCGGCGCTACCGGCTGCGGTAAGAGCTATACTATGCTCTTTTTGACCCGTAAGCTGATGAAAAGCAAATTCTTTTCCTCTCCTACTATTCTGCTTATCACGGACAGAACTGACCTTGACGACCAACTTTCCAAGCTTTTTGTCGGCTCGAAAAAGTATATTGGTGACGAGACTGTTGTAAGCATAGAGTCTCGTGAAAAGCTGCGTGAAGAACTGCAAGGCAGAGAAAGCGGCGGTGTCTACCTGACGACGATACAGAAATTCACCGAGGATTTGCAGCTTCTTACAGACAGAGCCAATGTTATCTGTATTTCCGATGAGGCGCACAGAAGCCAAATCAATCTCGACCAAAAGGTTCGAGTGACGGAAACCGGCGTAGAAAGAAAATACGGTTTTGCAAAATATCTGCACGACTCGCTTCCCAACGCCACCTATGTAGGATTTACCGGTACGCCGGTTGACGGAACGCTTGAAGTGTTCGGCGGCGTCGTGGACGCTTATACAATGACCGAGGCGGTGCGTGACGGCATTACGGTCAATCTTGTCTATGACGGGCGTGCGGCAAGAGTTATGCTCGATAACGATAAGGTCAAAGAAATTGAGAAGTATTATGCCCAATGCGAGCAGGAGGGCGCAAACGAGTATCAAATCGAGGAAAGTCAAAAGGCAGTAGCAAAGATGGAAGCTATCATCGGAGACCCCGACATTCTCCGTGCGGTTGCAGAGGATTTTATCAATCACTATGAAACCCGTGTCCGTGAAGGTGCGACCGTTGCCGGTAAAGCTCTCTTTGTGTGTGCCAACCGCTATATAGCGTATGACTTTTATAAGATAGTGACGGAGCTGAGACCCGAATGGGCAGAAAAGAAAATCTGCTCCGATGGCGTCATCCTCGACGATAAGGACAAAAAAGAGTTAAAGCCGATGGAAAAAATCAAACTGGTAATGACTCGCAACAAGGACGATGAGAAAGACCTGTTTGATATGCTCGGCACGAAGGACGACCGCAAGGAATTTGACCGCCAGTTCAAAAATCCGAAGTCTAATTTCAAAATTGCGATTGTCGTGGATATGTGGCTGACCGGCTTTGATGTTCCCGAACTGGATACGATTTACATAGACAAGCCTATTCAGCAGCATACCCTGATCCAGACGATTTCCCGTGTCAATCGTGTGTGCGAAGGCAAGGACAAGGGATTGATTGTCGATTATATCGGCATAAAAAAGAATATGAATACCGCCCTCAAAAAGTATACGAACTTTGAAAGCGAGGAATTTGAGGGCGTTGAGCAGTGCGTTACGATTGTGAAAGACCAGTTGGAAGTCCTCGGTCAGATGTTTCACAACTTTAACAGCAAAGACTTTTTTGTGGGGTCGCCTACGGAGCAGCTCGCCTGTCTCAATCGTGCGGTCGAGTATGTTCAGCTTTCAGATGAACTGGAAACAAGGTTTATGGCGGCGGTTAAGAGAATGAAACAGGCTTTTAACCTTTGCAGTTCGAGCGAAAATATCTCCGACGAAGAAAAGGACTATATCCATTTCTATTGCGCTGTGCGCTCTATCCTCTTTAAGCTGACAAAGGGTGACGCTCCCGACATCTCACAGATGAACGCCCGTGTGCGTGAAATGTTAGAGGGTGCCATACAGTCAGACGGTATCGAGGAACTCTTTGAAAGCGGCAAGCATATAGCGGTCGATATATTCAGCGACGAGTATATGGATAAGATAAATGCTATTCAGCTTCCGAACACAAAGATTAAGATACTGCAAAGGCTGCTCTCCCAGGCGATTGACGAGTTCAAAAAGGTAAATAAGATAATGGGCGTCGAATTTGCGGACAGACTGAAAAAAGTCGTTGATGAGTACAATAACCGCCGCAGAGATGAAGCGTATGCCAATGAAGTTCTCGACGATGTGGCAGAGCAACTCGCTCAACTGTTAGAGGAATTGAAGAAAGAGAAAAATTCTTTCCAAAGTATGGGGATTGACTACGAGGAAAAGGCGTTCTATGACATTCTAAAAGCCGTTTCCAAAAAGTACGAATTTGAGTATCCCGACGACAAAATGGTTGAGTTGGCTAAGCGTATTAAGATAATCGTTGACGACAAATCAAAATATACCGATTGGGCGACCCGTGAGGACATCAAAGCGAATTTGCAAGTGGATTTGATTTTGCTCCTTGACGAGTTCGACTATCCGCCGGTCACTTTGGACGATGTTTATAAGGAAGTGCTTGAACAGGCTGAGAACTTCAAGAAATATGCAAAGTAAGCTTAACAAAGTTGGAGCGGGGTGATTATAATGGCAGGCTTATCGTATAAACCTTTGAGCTATACAGAGTTATCTACATTTCAGCTACTCTGTATCAAAGATGTTTATCAGTTGATAGATACTATTTGTGCCGATAAGTATGCCGACTGGAACATCATCGACTTTGAAAAAGCGGTTGTGAGCAACAAATATCCCAATTCTTATGATGAGCAATCTGTCAGGGCAGCGATTGAAAGCAGCCTTTTGAAGCTTGACGCAGAGAAGCCGAGGAAACGGTATTTAGAACAGGGAAAGCATTACGCCTATGAATTGTTTCTCTATTTGCCGGAGCAATTTCGTTTTGACGAGCAGCCGTATAAGTTGTTTTGGGCATATATGGCAAGGGAATTTTCCAATAACGAATTGCCCATCGAAAAAAAGCAATTCAGGGAGCGATACATCGCCGTTCTCAAACAGTTTAATATGCGGCTATATTCAAACAGAACCTTATATGTAAAGAGATTTTCTGTGAAAACTCGGTATGGAGAGCAGATGGAATTAGAAGAAAGAGACATAAGAAATGCCTTCTCGACTCTTGAAGGCAGAAATCAAGCTTATACAAGGAAGTACGAGTGTATTGGAGAGACAGCCTATCTTGATAGGGCAGTTGAGAAGCTTGGAGAGTTCACACAGAGAATTTACCCTGATTATCAAATCAGGAAAGACCTGAATGTTCACGAACTTTGCTTTGCGATTGATAGCGCCTGCACAGAACTGGCAAGAAATGATATTTTACTGCTTTGGGGCGTTTTTACGGGAAAACCCATAACTCTTGCGGCTTGCGGGAGTAAAAGAGGAGTAAGTCCTTCTTGTATCCGGCAGCGACAGGAAATGGTTGTTAGAAATACCGGACACGGAAGCAGACGAATAATAATGGAGCCGAAATCCGATGATGAATAGCCTCGAAGGGCTTTATGAGAATGAGATTAAGGGAAAAGTGCAGATGAAATTCTATACATTTAATGATAAGATGAACGACTTGGAGATTGACGATGAAGCCTGATAATGTGTTATCTGCAAAGAACCGTAACGAGCTTCGCCAATGGCTTGAACATAATCATCTGACTGAAAAGGAATGCTGGGTTGCGGTGAAGCGTGGCAGACCGACATCTGACGATGTATTTTGGTATGTTGACGCAGTGGAAGAAGCCTTATGTTTCGGTTGGATTGACAGTACGACAAAAACGTTGCAGGACGGCGTCACATATCAGAAATTAGCTCCAAGAAAAAAAGGCAGCCTTTGGTCTGAACTGAACAAAGAACGCTGCCGTAGAATGGATAAGCTTGGAATGATGACCGAGTATGGTCGTGCTGTTTTACCTGATATGACGCCGGCAGGGTTTGTCATAGATGATGACATTCTTGCAGCGTTGCAGACAGATGATGTAGTGTGGTCTAATTTTCAAAGCTTTCCGGAATTGTATCAGCGAGTGCGTATAGATACAATTCAAATAAAGAAGAAGCAACCGAAACTGTTCCTTGCACGATTGCAGAAATTGATAGACAACACACGAAACGGCGTTATGTACGGGGAATGGAACGATAACGGGCGTTTGTTGAATTACTGATTAAGATAGAAAGAGGTGCTGTCTGTGGTTTCATTGATTTTATTGTTAATTAGCGTTATATCCATCAGTTGTGCATATATTATTCAGTATAAAAGTCCAATATTGGGGAATTTGGGACAAGCTTTACCGGAACACTTTGTTGCGATATTACTTATTTTTACTTTGATTTTTTCGGTAGCAGGAATAATAATGTGCTTTGTCGAGCGAAAAAGGAAACACGCCACTGGTCTATTGTGGTATGTGAAGGTTATTGTATTCAGTGTTCTTTCAGTATACTTGACAGGGGTAGTCGCTATCGGAACTTTTTGGGGATTATTGTTTCGCAGCTAATGGTTATTTTAACTTATGTCGAAATTAAAGAAATCCGTGTGCTGTGATAACATAAGGAAATGAGACGATGAAATGTGGGATAACCTAAGTTATTATAACGTATCAACTGAAAGAAAAGCATTAGAGATTATTTTTGATTATTTGCAGCTTGATATGCTTACGAAACCTGAGTGTAGCCTTGCCTCAAACAACTATCCGCTATCACAAGGTCTGACCTTATCAAAAGAAGCCGGAACATTGCCGACATCATTCGACGCATTTCGCCGCAAAGTATTATCTGCTGATTGGGAAGTTGTTTTGTGTATTGCCGGCACCGATAAATCGGATATACGAAGGGTAGTTTTTCTTTATCATAGAGACGAAAAGAGTTTTATAGTAAACTTTCCTAATGGTGGTAAACTGACTGAAAACGAGACAGCAATAAAAAGCTGGATTGATAGCAGATTAAAATAATAAAGGAAATTATACTCGATTTGGAGGTTCACGGATGTTAGAAGTTTGTTTCAACGACAGTGTAAAGGGCGCATTGATTTTAGCACAACACTGTGAAGATAACCTCATAGGGGGAGCGGTCAGCGTAATATCAAATCGAAAAGGATTGCTTCCATTTTTCTCTAAACGAAAAGCAATCAAAGAGTATAGAAGGAAATATGAAAAACTTCAAAACTCAGCTATTTCATTGGGTGGAGTGAAAGAGGATATTATAGGAGTGTCATTTGCCTTGTCAGAAGGAGATATAGCTTCATCTATATCATTAGAAGAATGTCCAAGAAAAAAATATCTCCGTGAACAATTTCTTTTTCCAAGATATTGTGGGCGTGAAGATGGTAGTAAGGATTTTGAGGATTTTTGGATTGCGTGTATCAAAGATTTGGAGGTGTTGAAATCTAAGCCTGCACAAATCAGAATATGGTTAGACCAAACGCCGGACGCCCAATGCGGCTTACTGTTTATAGCCCATATGCTTAATGGGAGCGGAACGGAGATACATATTGTTTCTCTCCCCGAACAGATTATAGGGGAGGATAATATCTGTATAAAATATCGAGGATGGGGTGAAGTAGAGCCTCAGCTTTTCGGTACTTATCTTGAAAATGAGACGACGCTAACGAATGAAGAAACAGACTTACTGGCTAAACAGTGGGAAGTCCTAAAACAAGAAAACGCAATGCTTAGAATAGTTGAAAATGGGATTGTTTGTAGTGCCGATATAAACTATTATGACAGTTTAATAAAAAGAGAGTTTCCTGAAAGCAGTTGCAAAGTAGCTTTTCTCATCGGAAGTGCATTGGGTAAACAGAATATACTGACCAGTGATGTTTTTATTGCAAAGAGGGTGCAGCATTTTCTGAATACAGGGGAGCTTGTTTTGTTGCAGCAATCTAAGGATGGTTTTTATTCTTCAACAATAGCGGCAAAGTGATGGCGCAAAGGTAGAACACTGTTGAATAAGCATATAAAGCAGCCGTAGGAAAGCGAGGAAAAAATGAAACGAGGTTCAGCTATCAGCGTTGGATTAAGCGTCGGTATATCAATGAGTATCCTTTTTAGCGTGGTTTTCTGCAAGGTATTAGAGAGCTACGCCGGTATTGGTGTAGGTATTTGTTTTGGCATTGCACTGGGTGTCCTCACCTTCGTGATGTTTCGAGCTTATCGGAAAAAGAAGTGAGAAATTGCTTTCAGGAAAAAGTATAGAGAAAGACCGCCGGATCTCCGCAGAGAACTGACGGTCTTTTTGTAATGCTTATAACCGATTGACTGTTTTGATTTCTTTCTTTAGATACCAGATGTTGTGTGCTAATAGCAGCCCGCTATATAGTAAGATGGACAAGAAGATAATAAGCGAAAAATCACGGCTGATAGAATATGTCGTCCAGTTAATACCTGATACTATGCAATGGCTGACAATATAAGCAACAGGATATAATCCGATACGCTCTACCCACAAACGTACAGTTTGCTTCTTCCTTGTAAGGAGCCAAACGATTACCATAATGCCCAATACACCAGTCGCAAGGATAAGATAGTATCCGAGTACCAGTCTCGGCAGGGTAGTTATGCCTTTTGTTTCGCCGTCTATTTCGATTTGGTTTTCAGCAGAAGGGTCATATTTTGCAAGGCAAACATTTTCGCTTGTATCATTTGGGATATAGAAAAGGTACATCGGCTTGCCTTCGCTGACGACCGTAGCCGAAAGGTTCTCTTTTCCTTGTGAAAACCATTTGTCCCAAAGTGTTGTCCACGCCTCAATATCGCAAATGCAAATGCTGCTGTCATCAGGGTCATCGTGAATATCGTAATGAAAGTCAGTTACATTTTTATCAAATGTCAGCGTTAGTCCTTTATCTCCGAGTTCCTCGATGGTAACAATTCCTTCGGAATACGGTTGATAGATAGGAGCGCCCAACACGGCGAAAGCCGAAACGAGCAGAGCGATAACAAATACGGCAGTCAACGCAATAGTCTGAATGCGTTTTAATTTTAGTTTATGGCTAAGTTTTTGTAAAGGTGCTGCGTCATTGCTTTTTTGTATCGGCTTTGGCTTTTTGATTTGTTCGTATTCTTTTCTGCAAGCTTCGCAGCTTTTCAAGTGTTCAGCTACAAAAGCTGCCGTGTCGTCGCTGACCATATTCTCAGCATAGAGAGGTAAAAGGTCTCGAATAATACTACATTCATTTTTCATCGGTTCCGTCCCCCAGTCTTTCTTGTATCATTCTTTTGGCTCGGTGGTAGGTTACGCAAGCCCAATTATCGGATTTTCCGAACAACTGACCGATTTGAGAGAAACTCAGTTCTGCAAACACACGCCACATAAAGACTTCTTTATATGTTTCCGGCAAAGTATGCAATACTGCTCTTATTCTTGAAGCTTCGTCCTGCCTGATAAGTTGTTCCTCGGCGGTTGCTTCCTCAGAAGGCAGTTCTGAAAGTTCAGTTTCGTCGATACTGTCCGTTTGAGTAGACTTCTTGAGGTAGGTATAGTAGCAGTTCTTAGCTATTTGACAAAGCCATACTCTAATGTCACAGTTACCACGGAAACTTTTAATGGAGCGCATTGCTTTGAAGAATGTTTCGCTTGTGATTTCATCGGCTATGCTTTCACTGCCGGACAGTCTGCGGATATATCGGAACACGTCATCGAAATATGTTCGGTATAATTCCTCGAACTCCGTCACTCTACCACCCCCTTTCATCTATAAGACTTCGCAGAGAGCAAAACCTTACAAGAAATTCAAAAAATTTTTTTGGTCTGCAACTAATAAAAACGGCGGGAGTTATTCCGCCGTTTTATCATCTTTGTGGTTATCGGATATGGACTTTGCCCGTTCTTCAAGCTCCAACATATACCTGTCAAAATCAGATATAAAAAGTCTGTCTTGAATGATACGGTATTTTTCAAACTCCGTCTCGGCGTGGAGCTTGGCTTGCTCTGCGCTGATTTTACCGGCTCCGGTTAAAATCTCCGTGCCGTTAAATTCGAGAAATCCGTCAAGGCGTTTTGCCCAATCTTCCATACTCATCGGGATATGGCGCTCTGCCTGCAACTCAGCGTAATCGAGATAGAGCGAAACAATCCTTTCCAAAAAGGACAGTTCGCTTTCCGTAAGATAGTTCTTGGCTATTGACACATCGCTCTTAATGATTTTTCCGTCAGGCGCATTTTCCCAAGAGGTGAGACCCATATGTTCTTTTTGTGCGTCGGCTCTTTCGACAATGAGTTCGGCAGCCGTATGTCTGTGAGTGGCATAGTGCAGCTTGTTTTGAACGGTTTGAAAAAAGAGTTTGGTGGTGCTTGCGTCCTTGTCGTAGTCAAATGCCGTAGCGTATAAGTCCGTTACTTTCTGATAGAATTTACGCTCGGAAAGACGGATTTCACGGATATTCTCTAACTGGCGGTCAAAATATTCGTCAGTGAAAAGAGTGCCTTTTTTCAGGCGTTCAACATCCATTGTCCAACCTTGTATCGTATAATCCTTGACAATCTGCCCCGCCCATTTGCGGAACTGCACAGCACGCTCATTGTTGACCTTGAAACCGACAGCGATAATAGCTTGCAAGTTATAATGATTGGTCAGGTAGCTCTTTCCGTCTGCGGCAGTTATTAAGTATTTCTTAATAACTGAACCTTCAACAAGCTCCCCATCATCAAAAATCCTTTTCAAATGCTGATTGATAGCAGGTACCGAGACATCATACAAGGTAGCCATCATCTTTTGCGTCAGCCATATATTCTCATCTTCATATCGCATTTCAACGCTGCTTTCCTCGCCGCCAACAGAGGCAACGTAGGTCAGATATTCAGCAGCACTTGAACGGATTGTTATTTCGTTCTTTTTCTTTTTCGGCATAACCGGTTCCTTTCTTTACGCTTTTATATTCTTAAAGAAATCGCTTTTCGGCTCAAACGGAACCCGAATGTGATAACCGAGTCTGCTTAATTCCTGAAGCTTTATCAGCATAAGATTGATTTCAGAGTTCATCGCCTTTGCAAGCTGCACTACATCGTAGCCTTCACGGGCATATTCGAGGCATTCGTCAGTATCAATCAGAACGTGTGCTGCAAAGGCATTGGCTTCGTATTCCGTGGAACTTTGCATTCTAAAAAGCTCAAACTCTTTCATACCGTCGCCTTTGGCAAGCTCTCTATGGTAAATATCGTGACCGAGTTCGTGTCCGGCTACCATTAGCGTCAGGTATTCGTCCATTCTGTTGTTGAGAAACATTGCACGGTGTTTCCAACGGTACACATACATTCCGAGAAGGCTATTGAAACAATCGACCGGAACAACCTCAACGCCGGACGCTTCCGCTAATTTAATTGTATCTCTCGTTCCGTGCAGTTGAACGAGGCTATTTGCCTTTCTGTATATTCCAACAGAGTCAATCATTTCATTTACACCCCCTTTCAGGGCGCATTTATGCCCTGATACAAAGTATAGCAAAATATTCGTCCCATAAGGCGGACTTATTTCCTATACTTTTTGGGGGTGTATTTTTTATTGTCCTCTTTGGCTTTCCAGTATAAGTCCTGCAAAGCCCTCATCACACCGTCAATATCTTCTTCGCTCATCTCGCCGCCGGCGAACATACCGCCCATCTGCTCAACAAGCTCCATAGCCTGCTTCTTGCCACGATACCCATATTTCTGTTGAGCCACCTCAACAAAATCATCGTTCTCGTTATGTAGATGGTCGGGGTCAACACCGAGTATCTCCGCAAGCGTCTTATATACTTCTCTATTCTGCGGATATGTCTTTCCGCTTTCATAGTTGCTGATTGTGTTGACGCCTAATCCGGCAAGCTTTGCAAGTTCAGTCTGTGAGAGCCTTTTTTCAGTTCTGTATTTGCGAAGCTTCTCTCCGAATGTCATATCGTTATCCCCCTTTTGGAATTATCACAAACAGTTTGGGAAATTTTCTGCACTAACCTCTTGACATTCACAAACGGCTTGTGTATAATAAGAACTACCCAATCGGTTTGTGATTACATTATAAAACGGTTTGGGAAGTTTGTCAAGGGGGTCAAGAGAATTGTTGCGAAATATTTTACATTGCGATATGAACAACTTCTACGCAAGTGTCGAGTGTATGCTTGACCCTGCCCTGAGAGAATATCCGGTTGCTGTTTGCGGCTCAGTGGAAGAAAGACACGGCATTGTCCTTGCCAAGAACTACAAAGCGAAAGCCTTTAATGTGCAGACCGGCGACGCAGTATGGCAGGCGAAGCAGAAGTGCAAAGACCTTGTTATCGTTCCGCCTCATTTTGAGGAATACATCAAATACTCAAAGCTTGCCCGCAGCGTCTATGAACGATATACAGACCAAGTGGAACCGTATGGAATGGACGAGTGTTGGTTGGATATTTCCGGCACAAGCGGGATTTTCGGTTCGCCTGAAAAGGTCGCCAATGAAATCCGTGAGACGATTAAGTTTGAACTGGGTCTTACTATCTCCATAGGTGTTTCCTTCAATAAGATATTCGCCAAGCTCGGCTCGGATATGAAAAAGCCGGACGCAGTTACAGTAATCGAGAAAGACACCTTCAAAGATAAGATATGGGGACTCCCTGCTTCCGACTTGCTCGGCGTAGGTCGTGCAACAAGGAAAGTTTTAGATAGATATTACATCAAGACAATCGGTGATTTAGCGAATACCGACCCTGACCTGTTAAAGCGATGGCTCGGCAAGAATGGGGTTGCTCTTTGGCAATTCGCCAACGGTTTGGACTGCTCCACCGTTGCAAAGACTGACTTCGTTTCGCCGGTCAAAAGCGTAGGTCACGGCATCACGACGGTTGCCGATTTAGAGAATGGCGAGCAGGTGTGGCCCGTCATTCTCGAATTAACCCAAGAAATCGGGCATAAGCTTCGAGTCCACGGATTAAGCGCCGAGGGAGTGGCGCTGCATATCCGAGACAACACACTCTATTCAAAGCAATGGCAGACGAAGATTGATTATCCCACGCAATCTCCGATGATTATTGCGAAAACGGCGTACAAACTGTTTGAGCAAAAGTACCCGTGGCAAAATCACATCCGTTCCGTGACCGTACAGGCTATCAATCTTGTCCCACAAGATACGCCCCGACAGATTGGCTTGTTTATGGATTGCGAGAAGATGGATAAGTTTGAAAAATTGGATAGATGTGTTGAGGCAATTCGTCAGCGTTTCGGGAAGGACAGTATCAGGAACGGGGTTCTTTGTCAGAACCTTAAAATGCCGCCCGAAAAAGCTGAAATCGCTATGCCGACCGGTATGGTTGGGTAAGGAGGGTTTTAAGTGGAAACGAAAAGAAGAAAAGTTTACGTTGAGGTCGAGGTGACGCACAGAACAGACGGCACAGCGAGACCGAATTTAATAAGATTTGAAAATGGTGAAAGGTATGAGGTTGACCGTGTAATACAACGGTGCCGTGCAGCTTCCACGAAGGTGGGCGGAACAGGTATTCGCTATACGGTTCAGATTTGCGGTCATCCGACATTCCTGTTCGATGAGGAAAACGGCAAATGGTTTGTAGAAGCGAAAACGGATTAAAGGAGGTCGCATAATTGAAACACTTATCACGCTTGGATATTGAAGCGATTGCGGAAAAGTACATCACCGCATATATGGAACTGCCCGAAGTGCAGGATATGCCGGTTTATCGAATAGAACCGGAGCTGTTCTTGGAAAGAGTGCTTGGGTTGAAAATTGATTACGCTCATCTTTCCTACGATGGCACACTCTTGGGAATGACATCGTTTGTCGAGGTTATGGTTGATGTAATGACCGCCGAATTTGAGGAAGAACATATCCTTTTGGACGGCAGCACGGTATTGGTAGAGTCAGACCTGAGAGATGACAACAAGCGGAAAGGCAGGAGGAATTTTACTCTTATGCACGAAGGCAGTCATCAGATTTTCAAAAGGCTGTTTCCCGATGAGTATGGCACAGCCAAAGGCAGGGGCGCACCTGTTCGCTGCTATAAAGTCAGCAGCGAAAACAGCGGGCGCATAAAGGATTGGGAGGAATGGCAGGCGAACGCTCTTGCTTCCGCCACGCTGCTTCCTGCCAATCTGATTGCAAAGGGTATGTATCTGTTTGGTCTCGGAGAGAAAATCGACTGCCTTAACAAGATATACCGACCGCAGGAATATGAGAGGTTCTCGGCGTTGGCAGACTTTTTAGGCTCGTCCAGGAAGGCTCTCGCTATTCGTATGAAGCAACTCGGCTTGGTCAAGAAAGAGTATCTCGATAATCCATTCGATATGATTTCGATTTACAAGTGAGGCGATGGAAATGGCTAAGTTCAATATACGAGAGCAAGACCCGCAGAAATACAGTGCGGTCAAGGCGGAACAGGACAAGCTGAGCGCCATCTGCGGTGTTCAGATGAAGATAGCGAGGATTTGTCCGTACTGCGGGCATACGGTTTCCATCGTCTATAAGGGAGACCATTCCTACACGCAGGAAAAATGCAGCAAATGCGGCGAGACCGTCACATTCCCGCCGATTTCATTCAGGCTCAGCAAGTAGCCTGAGCGTTCTACAACTGAATAATCAATAAAAGCAAGCTTAGTGCTTTGGAGCCGCTTGGTGCGAGACTTCCTCAATGCCACTTGATTTTATAGACTACTTTATCCCAATGGGATAGGTCTATATTCTCGTGGCAGCAGTCCGCATCAAGTGGCTTTTATTCTATTCGCTCATCGGCTCCGAGAAAGGAATCCGATGAGCATTTTTTGTTGGCAGAGCCAAATTGCGAGGTATCCGTAATCTCCGAATTTTTGATTTCAACCCTACATCAAAAATTCAAATTTCAAGGAGATTACGGAAATGACAAAACAACTGAATATTACCGAACAGGAAGAACTGTTCTCAACCGAGTGCAAACTCATCAACCTCAAATACGAGTATCAGGGATATACCGGTACAGTGAAATGGGCGGTCGTCAGCGAGCTGTCCGAAAAGGAACTGTTTGAGAAGTACCCCGATGTTATCAGCCGGTACACACCTTTTGTGCTGCTCTCGGTCGAGCAGGGTGAAGTGATAGCCGAAGCCAAGCGGAACGATGACAAATTTGCAAAAAGGGCGAAACGATCCGGTCACATCTTCGATGTAGATACCGATGACTTTAACAATCTGCATACTGAGGTTTCCTATGAGCCGGATTATATTGAGGAAATCTGTCTCAACGAGTTGAGGTTGCTGGTAAGAGAGGGACTTACAATGCTGACCGACACCCAACGCAGCCGTTTGTTCAAGTATTACTATGAAGGCAAAAGCACATTGGTGATAGCTCAGGAAGATGGTGTAAGCTACTCCAAAATCACGAAGTCGCTTAATCAGGCTCTTGAAAAAATAAAAAAATTGCTCTGAGGAGGGGGTTAGGATATGCCTTCCCAGTCCAAACAAGTGAAGGGGTTAATTTTTATCCGGATATATGAAGCTCTTTCAAAACTCAATCTGAAAGGTGAAAAATACAATGGAAAAGTCAAATAACAGAGCAATCAGATGGGGCGACATTTTTTATTGCGATTTGGGGAATATGCAAGGGAGCGTGCAGTGCGGGAAAAGACCCGTTATTGTAATTCAAAGTGACCGTCTTAACCGTAACAGCCCTACCGTTACCGTCGCTGTCATCACTACCGTGTTGAAAAAGCAGAATATGCACAGCCATATTTTAATCGGCAAAGAGTCTGGCTTGAAAGAGCCGTCTATGATTATGCTTGAACAGACGAGAACCGTGGATAAGGAAAAGGAGCTTTTGGAGTACATCGGCGCTGTGAAGAACAGCGATAAGCGCCTTGAAATCAAGAGAGGAATTAAGGCGACCCTCGGATTACCGATTAAGCCGAATGAAGAAAGAAAAGCTCTTATCCTTTCCCTCTGCCCGAAGTGCCGCAGCGAGTTTATGTCCGTGCCCGATAACATTGTGAAGCGAGCCGACTATTTACAATCCGAAAAAGAAGTCTGCCACAAGTGTCAAGTCGGTTATGGCTACGACTATATCATTATGAAGAAGCACAAGCATAAGAAAGGGGGTCAAGACAATGTTTGAGGAAAAGATTGCCGAAATGAATACGCACCCCGAAGCTGCGCCGGTTCCACAATATGAGAAGCGAGTCTATACGACCGATGAGATACAAGATATTTTAGGCATAAGCCGAACAACGACATATCAGCTTATCAGGTCAAATGTGTTTCACAGCGTTCGTGTCGGAGGGCAGTACCGCATATCGAAAAAGAGCTTTGACAAGTGGCTTGACAGTCAAGTGTGCGATTAAGGAAATCGCATAATTAACAAAGGCGGCTTTCTTGTGTAGCATATAGCCAAGCTGTTGCTTGGCTATATCACACACGAGGAGGAACCATAATGGAAAACAACGAAACGGCTTCCTGCTGGGAGCCGACTACATCAGACAAGAGAATATATACCGCAGAAGATATTGCGGCTATTCTCTCTATCAGCAGAAACACCGCTTACGCCCTTATCCGTTCGGGTGCGTTTCATACGGTGAAGATTGGCAGCAAATATAGAGTGCCAAAGATTTGTTTTGACAAATGGCTCGAAGGAGGTGAAAACGATGGTGAATGAGACAATTATAGAGCGTATCGAAAAATTCAATGAGGTCGCTGAACTTAAACTGCAAGAGGAATTGTTTGGCACGGAGAAGGAAAAGCAGGAATTAAAATGGGAAAGCTTTTCTGTTGCTGAAATTCAAAAGGAACTGTCTGTTACCGCAGAAGAAGCAAAGCTGTTGATGAATTGCGGTATATTCAAAACCTACCGTGCGGGGAACGAGTATCGTGCCCACAAAAAAAGTGTTGAGGAACGCAGAAAAATCATCAAATCGGCAACTACATACCGAGATAAAAAGACCATCTCGGTAATGGAGTTAGGGCGGTTGCTCGGACTCGGAAAAACGGCGGTTTACCGTCTCGTCAACAAGTGCTGGTTTAAGACATACCTTATCCTCGGCGTAATGCGTATTGATGTTGAGAGCTTTGAGGATTGGTACGCAGGGCAGTTTCATTACAAGAAAGTCACAGGCGAACGCCCCGGCAAAAAGTACGGGCTAACGATGAGTACGACAACGGTTGGAGAGGTTCTCGGAATACCGAGGTCATCCGGCAGAGACCTAATTTCTGATGAAAAAATCCCTTATACCGTGATTGACGGGGTTCATCGTGTTTCTGTTGACGGTTTCTTAAAATGGTACAAATCACAAGTCAAGTACCATATGGTAAAAACAATTTCGGAGGTGGAAGGCTATGTCGATTGAGGAACGAATTAAACAGTTCAACGGAAGCGGTTTTGATAAGCGGAGCTACTCCGTGGCGGAAGTCGAAAAAATACTCGGCGTCACACGCCAAACGGTTTATAAGCTCATAAAGCGAGGCTGCTTTGAAGCCGTCAAGGTTCAAGGCGGACACCGAATAGTAAAAGCCAGTTTTGATAGATGGCTTGATGGCGAGGAGGTTTAAGTATGGCATCTATCGTAAAGAGAAAAAATAAATATGCTGTTGTTTATTCGTACAAGGACGAAAAAGGCAATCAGCGTCAAAAATGGGAGACATTTGATACCAATGCGGAAGCGAAAAAGAGAAAGTCTCAAATTGAGTTTGAACTGCAAAACGGTACATTCATCGTACCTACGGCAAGGACGGTGAAAGACTTGTTAGAGGAATATACCGAGGTCTACGGCGTAAGCACTTGGTCGATGTCCACCTATTCCTCACAGGTGTCTCTTATGAATAACTACATTATTCCGTTAATCGGTGATATGAAGCTGGATGACATTACGCCTCGATTGATGGATAAGTTTTACCGAAGCCTTCCGAAAGTAAAGTCGAAGGTCACGCAAAACCATAAACCTCAAAGCGAATACCTGACGCCGACAAATATTCAAAGAATACACAAATTGCTTCGCAGCGCCTTTAATCAGGCTGTAAAGTGGGAACTGATGGCGAGAAACCCCTGCCTGAACGCAACCCTGCCCAAAGCGGAAGCAAAAAAGCGTCAGATATGGACGGCTGAGACTCTGCTACACGCATTGGAAGTCTGCGAGGATGACCTTCTTGCCCTTGCGATAAATCTTTCCTTTTCCTGTTCCCTGCGTATCGGAGAAATGCTCGCTCTTACTTGGGACTGCATTGATATATCCGAGCAAGCGATAGCGGAAAACAACGCCTCGCTGTTCGTCAACAAGGAACTTCAAAGGGTAAAGAAAGACACGATGAAGGAGTTAGACAACAAAGATGTCATCGAGCAATTCCCTGAATTGCTCAAAGTGAATAAGACCGTCTTGCTACTGAAAACACCAAAGACAAAAACAAGTATCCGAAAAGTTTTTATTCCGGCAACCGTTGCGGAAATGCTTATAAAGCGCAAGGAACAAATCGAGGATATGAAGGCTCTCTATGGCGACGAATATATGGACTACAACCTTGTTTTCTGTCATCCGACCGGCAGACCGTTAGAGGGTCAAGTTATCCGAAACGGACTGAACAAGCTCATTAAAGAACACGACCTGCCGCCCGTTGTCTTTCATAGCTTCCGACACGCAAGTATCACCTACAAGCTAAAATGGAACGGCGGCGATATGAAATCGGTGCAGGGTGACTCAGGACACGCTCAAATGGATATGATTGCCGATGTCTACTCCCACATCATTGATGAGGATCGTCGTTTTAACGCTCAAAAATTTGAGGAACAGTTCTATAAGACAAAAGGACTGCGAACCGAAGAAGGAACGGTTGTGCCGACACCAAAGTTTGAGCATATCGAAGAAAAGACCAAAACCGAAGCTTACGGAGAGAAAATCGAGAAGCCGCCGGAACCCGAAAAGGAAACCGAGCCTGAACAGGCTCAGAAGCAAGCTGATGACGGATTGAATGTGCTAACCAAGCTGCTCTCCAATCCCGAAACAGCGGCGCTCTTAAAGGCGCTGGCAAAAAACATATAAACTGACGAACAGACCGAAGAAAAAGCGGTCTGTTCGTTTGTTTTAACAGTAGATTTTTCGCTCAAAATGATTTATAATTAAAGCTGGTCAGCGGTAGTCTTATTGATGTAACAAGTGGTACTATCTGTGAACGGAATAACGGCAAAGCACTCACCGTTTTTTAAGTCCTGCTAATTCCCTGCTAATTGGACACCGAAATCAGGGTTGTTTTTAGGTGATTTTGGGTGATTTCAGACGAACACCAAAGTGGCGTTAATCCCTTGATTTTACGGCGTTTTTTGGACTTTTTTAATGGTGAAAAACCGCCGCCGGGGGCTGCTCCTAAGCGAAAGGCCGTGGGTTCGAATCCCGCCGGGGACGCCAGAAAGTGCCTGCCTCTTTAGAGGCGAGCACTTTCTTTTCATGTGAGGAGGGATTCGAAGGACGAGCGGTACAGAGCAACAGTCCGGTGGACTGTTGTGACCGCGAGCGACCAAGCGCCCGCAGGCGCGCGAGTCAAATCCTGTCTCCGCAACCAAAAAAAGCACTTGCGTACGCAGGTGCTTTTTTCAATGAAGCGCACCTTACGGTGCATGAAAAGTGAAGCAGGGCTTCGCCCTATGAAGCGCGGCTTCGCTGCATGGAGAGGTACGGGCGCTTCACGTTTGCCGACGGCAAACGCTTCATCACCGATTATGTTGCTATCGTGCGTGAAATCGCTGCGGCGACGGGTGAATTTTATTTCACATTTTGCGTGTGCAAAACACTTTACGCATTCATTCGGAACCGCTTTTGCGGTTCTTTTTTTGTTTTGAATTGCATTGTGAAAAATCCGAAAAATCGCTTAAAAACTATAAGAAACAATAAAAATGCAAGTCAGATGCAAGTCAAAAACTTGATGGGTTTCGAGATAAAAAACGAGACCTGCACCGTTCAAAGTGCAGGTCTTATTCTCTCGTCGTATTTCATTCAGCAATCGCATAGACAGCTCTTGCAACGACAGCTTTATCGGTGAGCTTCTCCGCTGCTGTCTTTGACACAAGCTCACGATCGTTATCCGAGTTTTTCTCTTTAAGCCATTTCTCGGCTTCGCCGTAATCGTAAAACACCTTAACCTTAACGCAATGACTTGAGCCGTCTTTGGATTCTCTCAATACTCCGTAGATCCTGCCATGTGTTTCAAAGTACTTTTTCGCAGTCATTTTATCGCTCCTTTAATTGTGTTATACATATTTGTTATCGCACTCATTATTTAATTTGTCAAGTATTTTTTACAAGATTTTATGAAAATCCCCATAATTTTTTAGAACTAAACAAATTATCAAGAAATCAAATTTAAAAACAAAAAAGACCGGTTTTGTATAATGCCGGTCTTTGAACTATGATTAAAAACAAACTTATGTTGAGTGTTTAACTTATAAAACTGCTGCTTGCCTCTCAGGCTCCTTCTTGAGGGAGAGACGATTTTACGCAAATTTACCGCAATTTATCGGTTTCTCCTTTCTCTCCCTCGTCAGATGGAGGCTGAAGTCACTGACGGCACTCTAATTTTAAACGGGCGAGCACAGTTCGCCCCTAACGGTATTCAATTCACATTACGGTTTTGCTTACAGGACACCGAGGCCGTCGTCCCCTACGATTAACTCAGACCCTTTGCCGCATTATCACCTCATCACGGATTAAGCACTTATCGGGCAAACCATATAAAAGACAGGCCTTCTCGGTTGAGAAAACCTGTCTTTGCTATCTGCGGCTCATTTTCCTTTTGTTTCGCAATAGATACAGCGGTAGACGCGGTGCTCACGGTCGGTGAGGCGGAATATATGCGGCAGCTCCTGCTCCGTGGAGGTTATGCAGCGCGGATTTTTGCATTTGAGGACGTCGGTCAGCTCTGTCGGCAACTCAAGAGTCCTCTTTTCGGCGATCTTGCCGTCCCTGATGATATTGACGGTAACGCCAGGGTCGACATAACCGAGGATATCGGTATCCACATCGAAATCCGAGTCGATTTTGATTATATCCTTTTTGCCCGTTTTGCGGCTTGTGACATTCTTGATAAGCGCCACCGAGCAGTCGAGCGACTCAAGCCCCAAGAGGCGGTATATCTCCATGCTGCGTCCAGCGGTTATGTGGTCGATAACTATGCCGTTTTTTATCGAATCAATATTCATCATTTCACCTCCAGGAGCTTCAGGATAAGAGCCATTCGCATATATTTGCCGTAGAGCACCTGCTTGAAGTAGCAGGCGCGGGGGTCGTTATCCACGGCGACGCTTATCTCGTTGACCCTCGGCAGCGGATGCAGCACGCGGAGCTTCTCAGAGGCGAGAGCCATTTTTTCGGACGTTAAGATATAAGTATCTTTAAGGCGCAGATAATCCTCCTCATTGAAGAAGCGCTCCTTCTGAACACGGGTCATATAGAGAATGTCGAGGTCGGCTATTGAGCCCTCGAGGCTGTCGGTCTCGGTGTATTCAACGCCCGCCGCATCGAGCTTGTCTTTCACATATCCGGGTAATTTCAGCTCCGTCGGGGAGATCAGCACGAACCTGACACCGCTGCAGCGTATCAGCGCCGAGATGAGCGAATGCACCGTCCTGCCGAATTTAAGATCGCCGCAGAAGCCGACGGTCAGGTTGTCGAGCCCTCCCTTTTCACGGTGTATCGTGAGCAGGTCGGCGAGGGTCTGGGTCGGGTGGCTGTGACCGCCGTCGCCCGCATTGATAACGGGTATCGAGGCGTTCATTGCCGCCACGAGCGGCGCCCCCTCCTTCGGGTGGCGCATGGCGATGATGTCGGCGTAGCAGGATATGACCTTCGCGGTATCCGCTATGCTCTCGCCTTTGGCAGCCGAGGAGCTTTGAGCCTCGGAAAAGCCGAGCACGCTGCCGCCCAGCTCAAGCATCGCCGCCTCAAAGCTGAGACGGGTCCTTGTGGACGGCTCAAAAAACAAGGTCGCGAGCTTCTTGCCCTTGCACTTCTCGCTGTATTTTACGGGGTCGGCTATAATATCGTCGGCAGTTGCGATAAGCTCCTCTATCTCAGTCGGGGTAAGCTCCGAAATATCAATAAGGCTTCTCATTTCATCATTCCTTTGCACCGTAAATTTTGAGGTAATTCTTTATCCGCTCAACATTCTCGGAGTTCTTCGCATCCTCCTCAAGGTACTCGATGATATCGTAGACATTGACGACGGAGTAAACGGGGAAGCCGAATTCCTCGCCGACCTCCGCCATAGCCGATCTCTCACCCCTGCCCTTTTCGCAGCGGTCGACCATGACGAACGCCGCAGCGACCTTTGCACCCTTGAGCGACGAGAGAATAGCCATGCTCTCCCTTATCGCAGTGCCTGCGGTTATGACGTCCTCGACTATCACTATTTCCTCGCCCGCTGTAGGTTTATAGCCCACGAAAACGCCGCCCTCGCCGTGATCCTTCTCCTCCTTGCGGTTAAAGAAGAACGGCACGTCGAGCCCGTTCTCTGAGAGAGCCGAGGCGGCGGAGACCGCAATGGGTATGCCCTTGTAAGCGGGGCCGTAAAGCACGGCTCTCTTATCACCGAGCTTCTCAAAATATGCCTTGGCGTAGAATTCGCCGAGCTTCCTTATCCTGCCGCCCGTCTTGATCTCGCCCGCATTTATGAAATACGGTATCTTCCTGCCGCTTTTGGCAGTGAAGTCGCCGAATTTGAGCACTCCCGCGCTCTCAAGGAATTCAATAAATTCATGTTTGTAATTCTGCATTTTTATCACCTCATCCTACAAATTCTCTTACGCAGCGTTCATATGCCTCAACGGGGTCCGCAGCGGCGGTTATCGGTCTGCCGACCACTATATAGTCGCTGCCAAGCTCCTTTGCCTTTGCAGGGGTCGTGACGCGGGATTGATCGCCCTTGTCGCCGTCGGCAAAGCGAATGCCGGGGGTCACGGTCAGGAAGCTCTTGCCGCAGGCGCTATGTACCGCGGCGGCCTCGAGCGGCGAGCAGACAACTCCGTCAAGCCCCGACTTTGCGGCGTTGCGGGCGTAATGCATGACAACATCCTCCATTTTGCCGCTTATGAGCAGGTCGCTGTGCATCGTCTCCTCGCTCGTGGAAGTGAGCTGCGTAACGGCTATCAGCAGCGGACGTGTGCCGTCGGGTCTTGTAAGACCCTCGAGCGCCGCAGCCATCATATCGCTCGCCCCCGCAGCATGGAGATTGCACATATCGACGTCGAGCCGCGAGAGCACCGCCATTGACTTTTTGACGGTATTCGGGATATCGTGCAGCTTGAGGTCAAGGAATATCTTATGCCCTCTCGCTTTGATCTCTCGGACTATCTCGGGGCCTTCGGCGTAGAAAAGCTCCATTCCTATTTTGACAAACGGCTTCCTACCCTTGAATCCGTCGAGAAAATCAAGGCAGGTCTTTTTATCTGCAAAATCGCAGGCTATTATGACATCTTTACCCATCAGTGTGCGCCTCCTATTATTTCGTTTAAGCTCTTAATGCCGTATTTTTCCATTGCTCTCGGCAGGTCGTCTATTATCCTCTTGCAGGCGTAGGGGTCGATGAGGTTTGCCGCGCCAACCTCGGTCGCGGCAGCACCCGCAAGCATGAATTCGAGCACGTCCTCGGCACAGGATATGCCGCCCATGCCGACTATCGGTATCTTGACCGCTTCAAAGGCCTGATACACCATCCTGACCGCCACGGGCTTCACCGCAGGGCCTGAGAGCCCGCCCGTTTTATTCGCAAGCAGCGGCCTTTTAGCCCTCAGATCTATCCTCATGCCGAGCAGAGTATTGATGAGCGAAACGCCGTCGGCTCCTGCCGCTTCGCACGCCTTTGCAATCTCCGCAATATCCGTCACATTGGGCGAGAGTTTTATTATTATCGGCTTATCGGTCGACTTTCTCACCGCCTTTGTGACCGCAGCGGCATTCTCGGCGCTCGTGCCGAAAGCCAGTCCGCCGCCGTGGACGTTGGGGCATGATATATTTATCTCAAACCAGCCTATCATGCTCTCGCAGTCAAGTATTTTAACCGCCGTCACATAATCGTCGACGGAGAAGCCGCTCACATTCGCCATGACGGGCTTTTTATAAACGCTTTTGAGTGTTTGCAGCTCGTCGTGAAGCACGCTTTCCGCCCCCGGATTCTGAAGCCCCACGGCATTCAGCAGCCCCGACGGGCACTCAGCTATCCTCGGGGTGGGGTTGCCGAAGCGCGGCTCGGCGGTGGTGCCCTTGAGCGAGATCGAGCCTAAAATATTGATATCGTAAAATCTTGTGAATTCATAGCCGAAGCCGAATGTGCCGCTGGCGGGGATTATCGGGTTATCGAGCTTTATGCCGCAAAGGCTGACAGATGTGTCTACCATTCTATCTCCTCCCTTAAAAGTACGGGACCCTCGGTGCAGATACGCTTGGGGCCGCTCTTGGTCTTGCAGGTGCAGCCCATGCAGGCGCCCGTGCCGCAGCCCATCCGCTCCTCAAAGCTGAATTGACCGCTCGTCTTGGCGACGGCGTTGACCGCCCTGAACATCGGCTTTGGCCCGCAGGTATAAAAATAGGTGTATTCGGCGTATTTCATCGCCGCGTCAACGAAGCCTTTCAGCCCGTATGAGCCGTCCGCCGTGGTGACGGCGACATTCGCGCCCAAAGCCCTGAATTCTTTCTCAAGGAATATCTCGCCCGCCGTATTGAAGCCCAGGATCACGTTGACGGTCTTGCCCTCGGCTATAAGAGCCTTGCAGAGGCCGAAAAGCGGGGGTATGCCCACGCCGCCGCCAACGAGCAGGGGCGTATCGCCCGACGGCTCGGTATCGTAACCGTTGCCGAGAGCTATGAGCAGGTCGAGCCTGCCGCCGGGTTTCATGCGGCTGAGCTCCTCCGTGCCCTCACCGACGGTTTTATATATAAGCGTGAGGGTCTTGTCATCCCAATCGCAGATCGAAATGGGACGGCGCAGATAAAGCTCGGGTATCTTGATATTGACGAACTGCCCCGGAGCGGTTATGGGCGAAGTATCGCCCGAAAGCACCATTCTGTAGACCGACGGGGCTATCCGCTCATTCGATACGATCTCATAAAAATCCTGTTTCATAGCTACTCCTTTCATGCGTCTATGGTGGAAATGCCGAGCGTTGTCTCCTCGAGCACGTCGAGCAGCACCTTGACGGTGTCAAGCGAGGTGAACATCGTGACGTTATTCTCAACGGCACAGCGGCGGATCTCGTGACCGTCGGAGAGCACGTCGGAGGAATTCATATCCCTTGTGTTGATGACATAGGTGACGTAGCCCTGCCTGATGGCGTCGGTTATCTCCTTGCTGCCGTCGCTCAGCTTGCCGACCTTGTGGGTGCGTATCCCGTTTTGCTTGAGGAAGAGCGCCGTGCCCTCGGTGGCCTGGATATTGAAGCCCATATTGTAGAAGCGGCGGATGAGCGGCAGCGCCTCGTCCTTATCCTTATCGGCTATGGTCGCGAGCACCGTGCCGTAATTCATTACGTTCATTCCGCTCGCCTTCAGCGCCTTATAGAGCGCGCGGGTCAGCTTGTCGTCGTAGCCTATCGCTTCGCCCGTGGACTTCATCTCGGGCGAGAGATAAGCGTCAAGCCCTCTGAGCTTTGAGAATGAGAACGCGGGCGCTTTGACATACCAGCGTTTCTTCTCCTCGGGGTAAATGCGCTCAAAGCCCTGCTCCCTGAGGCTCTTGCCGAGAATAACGCGCGTTGCGATATCCGCAAGGCTGTAGCCCGTCGCCTTTGAGAGGAACGGAACAGTTCTTGACGAGCGTGGGTTGACCTCGATTATATAGACATTTTCATTCTTATCAACGATGAACTGGATATTGTAAAGCCCCACTATGCCTATGCCGAGGCCGAGGCGCTTGGTGTAGTCAAGTATTGTCTCCTTGACCTTAGCGCTTATGCTGAACGTGGGGTAAACGCTTATCGAATCGCCGCTGTGGATGCCCGTACGCTCGACAAGCTCCATTATGCCCGGCACAAAGACGTCGGTGCCGTCGCAGATGGCGTCCACCTCCAGCTCCTTGCCCGAGATATATTTATCGACCAGCACAGGCTTGTCCTCGTCTATCTCAACGGCGGTACGCAGATAACGGCGCAGCTGGGGCTCATCGGCAACTATCTGCATCGCCCTGCCGCCGAGGACGAAGGACGGGCGCACGAGCACGGGGTAGCCTATCTCGGCTGCGGCGGCAACGCCGTCCTCTATCTTTGTCACCGCCCTGCCCTTGGGCTGCGGGATATCGAGCTCACGGAGCACCTTCTCAAACAGGTCGCGGTTCTCGGCTCGGTCAATTGCGTCACAATCGGTGCCGATTATCTTCACTCCCCTGTCTCTGAGGCTCTCCGCCAGATTGATAGCCGTCTGACCGCCGAGCGACGCTATGACGCCTATCGGCTTCTCAAGGTGGATTATATTCATCACGTCCTCGGTGCAAAGCGGCTCGAAATACAGCTTGTCGGAGCAGGTGTAATCCGTCGAGACGGTCTCGGGGTTATTATTGATTATTATTGCCTCATAGCCCGACTGCTTAATCGTTGAGACGGCGTGGACGGTGGAATAATCGAATTCAACGCCCTGCCCTATCCTGATGGGGCCCGAGCCTAAGACGATTATCTTCTCTTTATCCGACACTTCGGACTCATTCTCCTGCTCATAGGTCGAGTAAAAATACGGGATATAGCTCTCGAATTCCGAGGCGCAGGTGTCTATCATCTTATAGACGGGGAACATATTGTGTTTCTCTCGGATCCTGAATATCTCCTCGCCTGTCATATCCCAGAGCCTGCCGATATATTCGTCGGAGAAGCCGAGGCGCTTCGCCGCATAGAGCGTGTCGATATCGCCGATATGCTCCTTCAGCTTATCCTCCGCCCTGACAATATTGCTTATCTTCTCAAGGAAGAGCATATCTATCTTTGTTGCGTTGCATATCATGCCCACATCCGTGCCTCGGCGCAGCAGCTCCGCTATCGCATAGATGCGGTCGTCCGTGCCGTCCTTAATGTAGGCGAGCATCTCATCCTCGGTGAAGCCGTCGAATTTCTTCATATAGAGGTGATTGACGCCTATCTCAAGCGAGCGGGCGGCCTTGAGCAGGCTCTCCTCCACCGTCCTGCCGACGCTCATCACCTCGCCAGTGGCTTTCATCTGAGTGGAGAGCTTGTTATTGGCAGATGAGAATTTGTCGAACGGGAAGCGCGGCATCTTTGTAACGACATAGTCAAGCGCCGGCTCGAATGAGGCAGGGGTGTTGGCTATCATTATCTCGTCAAGGTGCATGCCGACCGATATCTTGGCCGACACCCTCGCTATCGGGTAACCGCTCGCCTTGCTGGCAAGGGCGGAGGAGCGGGAGACCCTGGGGTTGACCTCGATCAGATAATATTTGAACGAAAGCGGGTCAAGAGCAAACTGCACGTTGCAGCCGCCCTCGATCTTGAGTGCCCGTATTATCTTGAGTGCGCTGTCACGCAGCATATGATATTCTTTATTGGTTAAGGTCTGCGAGGGGCAGACGACTATCGAATCGCCCGTGTGGATGCCGACGGGGTCGACATTCTCCATATTGCATATGGTGATCGCGGTGTCGTTTGCGTCACGCATGACCTCGTATTCTATCTCTTTGTAGCCCTTTATGCTCTTCTCGACCAGCACCTGATGAACGGGCGAAAGCTCAAGCGCACCGCGCAGTATCTCGGCGCATTCCTCTCTGCCGTCGGCAAAGCCGCCGCCCGTGCCGCCGAGTGTGAAGGCAGGTCGCAAGACTACCGGGTAGCCTATATCCTCCGCGGCTTTAAGCCCCTCCTCAACGCTCTCGGCAATGACCGACTGCAGGACAGGCTCGCCTATCTCCTCGCAAAGCTCCTTAAAGAGCTCTCTGTCCTCCGCACGCTCGATGCTCCTGCTGCTCGTGCCGAGCAGCTCCGCGCCGCATTCACGCAGCACGCCTTTTTTCTCAAGCTGCATTGCAAGGTTGAGACCGGTCTGACCTCCTATGCCCGGCACTATCGCGTCGGGTCGCTCGTAGCGGATGATCTTTGCAAGATATTCGAGATTCAGCGGCTCCATATAGACCTTGTCCGCAACGGAGGTGTCGGTCATTATCGTCGCGGGGTTGGAGTTACAGAGCACCACCTCGTAGCCCTCTTCCTTGAGGGCAAGGCAAGCCTGAGTGCCCGCATAGTCGAACTCCGCCGCCTGACCTATCACTATCGGACCCGAGCCGATGACGAGTATTTTTTTGATATCCGTTCTCTTAGGCATCTTCGTTACCTCCCATGAGCGCTATGAATCTATCAAACAAATATGCGCTGTCCTGCGGCCCCGGCGCGCTCTCGGGGTGATACTGCACGCTGAACATCTTTGACCGCTCATCCCTTATCCCCTCGACCGTGTTATCGAGGATATTGACATGAGTCACTTTAAGCCCCGTATTCTCAAGGCTCTTTTCATTCACCGCATAGCTGTGATTTTGCGAGGTTATCTCTATCTTGCCCGTTTCAAGGTTTTTGACCGGGTGATTGCCGCCCCTGTGACCGAATTTCAGCTTGTAGGTCTCCGCCCCGCAGGCGAGGCTTATCATCTGATGACCGAGGCAGATGCCGAATATCGGGTATTTGCCCCTGAGCTTTTTCACAAGGTCGATAACGGGTATGACGTCCTCGGGGTCGCCCGGGCCGTTTGAGAGGAATATGCCGTCAGGCTTCATCTTCTCGACCTCGGCGGCGGAGGTGTTATACGGCATCACGGTCACATTGCAGCCCCTCGCATTCAGCGAGCGGATAATATTGAGCTTGATCCCGCAGTCTATCGCCACCACGTTATATTTTGCGTTCGCCGTCCTCGAATACCAGCGCTTTTTGCAGCTCACCTTTGCCACGGCGTCGTGCGGCACGGGCGAATTCTTTATCATTTCGATTGCTTTATCCGTCGGAGTGTCGGCGTCCGTTATCACTCCGCAGCGTGAGCCGATATCGCGGATACTGCGTGTGAGCTTGCGGGTATCAACGCCCGCAAGGCCGGGAATTTTGTATTCCTCCATGACCTCCGAAAGGGTCTTGGTGTAGCGGAAGTTTGACGGCAGGTCGTTGTATTCCCTGACTATAAGGCCGCCGATGGTCGGTATCTTGGTCTCGTAATCCTCGTCGGCGATGCCGTAATTGCCGATGAGCGGGTAGGTCATGACCACCGCCTGATAGGTGTATGACGGGTCGGAGATAATCTCCTGATAGCCCACCATCGAGGTGTTGAACACTATCTCGCACACCGCGTCCCCGCCGTAGCCGAACCCCGTACCGTAATACTCGGCGCCGTCCTCAAGCACTAATTTTCTTGTGAATTCCATACTGCTTTACCTCCGCATACCGTAATAAGATTTTTGCCGAATACTTTCATTCCCTCGAAAGGAGTGCTCCTGCCCATGCTCATGAAATCATTCGGGTCTATCGTAAATTCCTTGTCTAAATCGTAAACGCAGATATCCTCTGTCGGCGGCAGGCCGAACCGCCGCCTCGGGTTTATCGCCATAAGCTTCGTCAGCCGCTCAAGCGTTATCAAGCCGGACTTCACGAGCCTTGTATAGAGCACGGGGAACGCCGTTTCAAGCCCCACGACGCCCATCAGGCTCCTCTCAAGCCCTCTTGACTTCTCCTCCTCGCTGTGCGGCGCATGGTCGGTCGCTATCATATCTATCGTGCCGTCCCGCAGCCCATGTATGAGCGCAAGTCTGTCCTCCTCGCTCCTTATCGGCGGATTCATCTTGAATCTGCCGCTCTCCTCAAGATCGTTATCGCTGAAAACGAGGTAATGCGGCGCTGTCTCGCACGTCACGTCAACTCCGTCCGCCTTGGCTCGGCGTATCAGCTCCACGCTCTCTTTGCATGAAACATGGCACACATGATACTTGCAGCCTGTTTCCTTCGCGAGCCGCAGATCGCGCTCTATCGGCCGCCACTCGCTCTCGGAGCATATGCCCCTGTGGCCGTGCAGGCGCGCATACTCGCCGTCGTGAATGTATCCGCCCCGCAGCAGCGAATTATCCTCGCAATGGGCGGCGATAACCTTGCCCAGACGCTTTGCCTCGGTCATCGCGCGGCGCATAAGCTCTTCGCTCTGCACTCCCCTGCCGTCATCCGAGAAGGCTATGCAATACGGCGCAAGGCTCGCCATATCGGTCAGCTCCTCGCCCCGCTCGCCGACGGTTATCGCCGCATAAGGGTGAATGCGTATCGCCGAATCCCGCTCGATTATGTCTATCTGCTTCTTTATATTATCTATGTTGTCGGGTACGGGATTCAGATTCGGCATGGTGCAGACATCGGTATATCCCCCGTGCGCCGCCGCAAGGGAGCCGCTTTTGATCGTTTCTTTATAAAAAAATCCCGGCTCTCTGAAATGCACATGCACATCACAGAAAGCCGGAAAAACATAAGCATTGTTGAAATTTGAACCAACGCCGGCATTGCCGACGTTCAAAGTCAAATCCATCTGCCTGAATTTGCCGTTATTATAGACCGCAGCGTTCTTAAATATCATGATCTGCTCCTTAATTATGCGCCGGAATTGCATAGACCGCGCCCACAAAAAAAGACCCGCTTTAAAAAGCAGGCCGTGAACGCAAGAAAACAGACCGATATCCGGTCATCTATCACAATCTTGCCGGCGTCACAGCACCTTGCTTAAAGATTTTTTCTCACGCATATTCTATCACCTTTCCCCGCCAAAGTCAAGAGTAAATATCGCACTCCGCCGAATTTGTCCGCAGGTCGGCAGCGCAGCCATGCCGACCGACCCAACCGCATTCCGCCGTTCACGCATGATTTAATACTTGCGCAAACGATACTTTATGTGTTATAATCGTTTCGGCACTTACAAATAAGTAATATCAAAAATGGAAATCGCAAAAACCGACGCCCGACGCATCAAAAATCACAATTCTTAAGGAGGCATTACCATGAAAAAATCAATCAAAGTCACCCTTGCGGTTCTGTCCGTCGCGCTGTTGGTCGTTCTCTCGGCGGCTGTGTATAATGCGAAATTCGACCTGCCGTTTGAGCCTGTGGAGCGGATAGCGGTCAAGGATATCCCGGATTCCGAGCTCGCGTGGTTCTCGCTGAGAGATGAAAAATACAGCGGCTTTTTCGATATTGAGAAGCTGACCGAATACGGCGCGGATGCGAGCGATCTGAATTTAGATTTTTCGCATTACACCTATATCGTGACCTGCGGGCACGAGCTGAGGAGCATTAAATACAGCCTCTCGCAAACCAAAAACCGCAGATTTCTTTTCATCCCTAAGCAGTTTGTCGGCATAGTTGAGCTGCAATATGACTCCTCACCGTATGTGTATATATACAGGGTCAAAAAACTTGATATCGACTGCGATTACCACGAACGCAGTAAAAACGTGTACTATGTAAAATGATCTGCAAGCGGGGCAATGGGGAACCGTTGCCCCAGCCAAAGAATCGTTTGTTAGAAAATTTGGTTATTGTTTTTTGTATGACTTTATTATGGAATGACAATGTCTTTAAATTGTGGATTTGATATAGCCTTTCCATGTGATTAAAATAAAAGCGAGCAGGTGCAAAGGCTGTTTTTGTCTTAATTTGTCATGTAATCATCTTTCACAGGCGGAAATACTGTCTTTGCACACAATAGTATTAGATCGGCGAAAACAAATGAGGATTTTTAAGGGTGATTTGAGGACGTTGGGGAGCACATGGCTATCTAAAGTTGACGATAATCAACGGCAAAGATGATGATTTGGAAAAATAGCGTCATAACGAAGAATAAAATCAAAAGCTCTGAAGCCGTTATATACCAACGATTTCAGAGCTTTGCTTTGGCAGGGACAGAAGGACTTGAAGTTGCCCCTCAGAAACATAGTCGCATTGCTCGCTTGGAGCGCTTCGCGCTGCTCCTTGTTTCTTCACCTCACCGCCGCGCCTTCCTCCGCCGCAGGCGGCGGCGCAACGGTTCGCCCCGGCACGCTCCGCGCGCCTCGGTTTCATACAATTCAATCCGAATAAAACAAAAAAGACACCCGAAGGTGTCTTTTTGCTTTGGCAGGGGCAGAAGGACTTGAACCCTCGGCACGCGGTTTTGGAGACCGCTGCTCTACCAACTGAGCTATACCCCTATGAATGGTGGGCCACCAGGGACTCGAACCCCGGACCATTCGGTTATGAGCCGAGTGCTCTAACCAACTGAGCTAGTGGCCCTTTTGTTTTGCAACGATAGATATAATAGCAAAAAGAAACGAATTTGTCAATCGTTTTTTGCTATTTTTTTATTTTTATTTGCTGAAAGCAATTGCGGTTTTATGCTTTGCTAAGCGCCCGCCCAAGCCGGTTATCTATTGTCGGATATCAAGTAACCGTCAGCCTGATCGAAGTTACGATCATCATTTGCTATTCGGCGCAGCTTTTCGTACACAAAAAATAAATAATAAATAGCTTGTTAATTGTGTGGATATATGCTAAAATTAAATAGATTTTACGCTTTTGTGAGGTAATCGAAATGCACAAGGAATTTTTGATGGGCAACGAAGCAATGGCTCTCGGCGCAATAGCGGCGGGCGTCGGCGTTGTCGCGGGCTATCCCGGCACACCCTCGACCGAGGTGCTGGAGACGGTCGCCAAGCGCAACGACGGCAGCATCTACGTCGAGTGGTCGGTCAACGAAAAAGCCGGGCTTGAAGTGGCGGCAGGCGCGGCATACAGCGGAGTCCGCTCGCTGGTGACGATGAAGCAGGTCGGCCTAAACGTGGCCTCAGACCCGCTGATGAGCCTTGAATACATCGGCGTCAAGGGCGGCATGGTGGTCATGGTCGCGGACGACCCCGGTCCGATATCCTCCCAGACGGAGCAGGATACCCGCAGCTTCGCTTTTTTCTCAAAGCTGCCCGTATTCGACCCCTCAAGCGTGCAGGAGGCCTATAACATGATGATAGCGGCGTTTGAATTCTCCGAGAAGCACTCGACCCCCGTTTTTCTGCGCTCGACTACGAGAGTCTGCCACGGCTACGCGGGCATTGAGGTCAGAGACAGGGAGGAATACGACCGCGTCGCACCCGAGGGCTTTGTGCGTGACCCGTCGAAGTGGGTCATATTCCCGAGGCTCTCTTATCAGAGCCACATGAACATAGTCAGACGCAACGAAGAGATCGCCGACGAATTCTCCGACGGCGTTTATAATTACATACTGCCCGAGACGGGCGACGGCTGCAGGCTGAGGAAGGGCATAGCCTCCCACGGCATCAGCTACGCCTATACACTCGAGAATCTCGACCCCGATAATATGCTCCGCACATTCAAGGTCGGCAATCCGCATCCGTTCCCAGAGAAAAAGGCGCTCGAATTCCTCTCGGGGCTGGACGAAGTGCTCTGTGTAGAGGAGCTTGACCCCGTTATCGAGAAAGAACTGATATATATCTGTGGCAAGCACGGGCTTAAAACAAAGATACTCGGCAAGCTGAGCGGCCATATCAAGACAGCGGGCGAGAATACCGTTGAGAGCGTCGGCGCAGCGATAAACGCATTCGTCGGCGTGGAAGCTCCGAAAACCGAGCCGCTCGACGCACCCGCATTGCCCGTCAGGCCGCCCGTACTCTGCGCCGGCTGCCCGCACAGAGCCTCATTCTACGCCGTTAAAGCGGCCATGAAGGGCAAAAAGAGCGTTTTCTGCGGCGATATCGGCTGCTATACGCTCGGCAACGCAATGCCGCTCGACATGGTGGACACCTGCCTTTGCATGGGCGCGGGCATCAACATTGCCCAGGGCATAGGCCACGTCGACCCCGAGATGAATTGCTTCGCCTTTGTCGGCGATTCGACATTCTTCGCCTCAGGCATCACGGGCGTTGTGAACGCCTACTACAATCAGGCGAATATGACCCTCGTGGTGCTCGACAACTCCACCACGGCAATGACGGGTCATCAGCCCCACCCCGGCACGGGCCGCACGATGATGGGTGAAATAGTCCAAAGCGTGAGCATTGAGAAGGTGCTGCGCGCGATAGGGCTTGAGACGGTCGTTACCGTTGACCCGCTGAAGCTCGACGAAGCCATAGAAGCGGTCAAGGCTGTCACCGCAGAGCCGGGTGTTAAGGCGATAATATTCAAATCCCCCTGCGTTGCGATAACCAAGCCCTCGGGTCGCTCCGTGATAGACCCCGAGAAGTGCACGGGCTGCAAGAGCTGCATAAGGAAGCTCGGCTGCCCCGGCATTATAATCCGTGCCGGCAAGGTCACTATAGACGAAACTCTCTGCACCGGCTGCGGCATCTGCGGCTGCGTGTGCCCGTTCGGGGCGATAAGCGGAGGTGAAAAGGCATGAATAAAAATATAATCCTCTGCGGAGTCGGCGGTCAGGGCACGGTGCTCGCGTCAAAGCTGCTTGCCGCCGCCGCAATGAAAAAAGATATACCTGTCAAGACCGCCGAGACCATAGGCATGGCTCAGAGGGGCGGCAGCGTGACAAGCCACATCCGCCTCGGCGCGGATACCTACTCACCGCTCGTGCCGATGGGCAAAGCCGACCTCATTGTGGCGTTTGAGCCCGCCGAGGCCGTCAGAATGCTCCCTTATCTCAAAAAGGGCGGCGCGGTGATAGTCAGCAGCAGAGCCGTCATGCCCGTCACGGCGGCGCTCGCAGGCAGCAATTATCAGGGCGGCGAGATGATAGATTATCTGCGCTCGAAGGTCGATAATTTGACCGTTGTGGATACCGACGCCGCATGCGCCGAGCTCGGCTCATCCAAGATAGTGAACGTCCTGCTGCTCGGGGCCGCGGTCAACAGCGGCGAGACAGGGCTTACAAAGGACGATATCCGCACCGCCATCAAAGAAAAGGTCAACCCCAAATTCCATGAGCTGAATTTCAAGGCTCTGGATTATCTGAAATAACGAAAGGCTCGTGACAAATATGAAGATCAACGCTACTCAGCTTGAGCAGGTCAACAACCAGATACAAAAGCTCATCAAGGCCGACAGCTTCTACGGCAAGAGGCTCAAGGAGCACGGCATCACCGGCGTTTCAAGCGTCGAGGATTTTGAAGCCCTCCCGTTCTCGGAGAAAAAAGATCTCAGAGGCGCTTATCCCCTCGGCCTGATGGCTGAGCCGGAGGAGAATATAGTCCGCATTCACTCCTCCTCGGGCACAACGGGTCTGCCCGTCATAATCCCTTACACCGCAAAGGACGTTGACGACTGGGCGATAATGTTCAAACGCTGCTACGAAACGGCGGGCATCACCAACCTTGACCGAATCCAGGTCACGCCCGGCTACGGTCTCTGGACCGCCGGCATCGGCTTCCAGAACGGCGCAGAGAAGCTCGGCGCAATGGTTATACCCATGGGCCCGGGCAACACCGACAAGCAGTTACAGATGATGGTCGACCTCGGCTCGACCGTGCTCTGCTCCACCTCGTCATATGCTCTGCTGCTTGCGGAGGAGATCGAGGCAAGAGGCCTGCGCGACAAAATTAAGCTCCGCAAGGGTGTCATCGGCTCAGAGCGCTGGGGTGAAAAGATGAGAAAGCGTATTTCCGACGAGCTGGGCATCGAGCTTTACGATATCTACGGTCTGACCGAGATATACGGCCCGGGTATCGGTATAAGCTGCAAATACGACTGCGGTATGCACTACTGGGACGACTATATCTATATCGAGATAATCGACCCCATCAGCGGCAGGCCCGTGCCCGACGGCGAGATGGGCGAGATAGTCATATCCACCCTTTGCAAGGAGGGCGCGCCGCTCATCAGATACAGAACTCACGACCTGTCGAGGATAATCCCCGGCGAATGCAAGTGCGGCAGCCGCTTCCCGAGGCTTGACGCCATAATGGGAAGAACTGACGACATGATGAAGATAAAGGGCGTCAACGTCTTCCCGAGCCAGATAGAAGAGGTGCTCAAGCTCTTCCCCGAGATTTCGAGCGAGTATCAGATAAGGATATCTCACCTCGACGGCAGGGACACCATGCGCATATATGTTGAGACCACGGGCGACGTGGAATTCGAGTCTCTCGCCGAGCGCATAACCGCCATGGTCAAGAGCAGAATAGGCTTCACTCCGCTTGTGAAGGTGGTCGAGGTCGGTGTGCTGCCGAGAAGCGAGAAAAAAACAAAAAGAGTATTCGACGAGAGGTACGACTGAGTTTAACGCCATGAACGAAAGAACCTTTTATAAATCATTCTTTGCCATGACCGTTACGATGGCGCTGCAAAACATCATCGTATTCGGGGTCAACCTCGCCGACTCTATAATGATGGGCGCTTACAGCGAAACGGCGCTCAGCGGCGTCGGCATATGCAACAATATTCAGTATTTCCTTATGATGGCCGCCACGGGAGTTTCCTCAGGCATGACGGTCATCGCGGCAAGATATTGGGGTCGGAACGACAGAAAGTCTATCCACCTGATCTCCGCCGTCGGAATGTGGCTCGGCGCCGCGTTCTCGGTCATCATCTTCCTGTTCGCCGCGATCGCGCCCGAATTTCTCATTCGGCTTTATACAGATAAACCGGCTGTTGCGGAGCAGGCGCTCCAATACCTCGACATCATCAAGCACACCTACATTATTTATGCGCTCACCACGGTGCTGCTCTCCATCCTCCGCAGCGTTGAGACGGTGAAGATAGGCTTCTATGTCTCTCTTTCCTCATTTGCAGTCAATATTGTGCTGAACTATATCTTTATCTACGGCAAATTCGGCGCGCCTGAGATGGGCGTTCGCGGTGCGGCGCTCGCAACCCTCATTGCACGCTCGATAGAGCTTGTCGTTGTAGTGATCTACACTCTCTTTATTGATAAAAAATTGAGTTTCAGGCTGCGTGACCTTTTTGTTACGACAAGGTCGATGTTCGGCGACTACTTCAGGACGGGGCTACCGCTTATGATGAGCAGCGTTTCCTGGGGCGTTGCCATGAGCATCCAGGGCGCAATAATCGGCAGGCTCGACGAGAGCGCAATAGCCGCCAACAGCATAGCTACCACGATATTCCAGATAGCGACGGTCATCTGCTACGCCTCGAGCAACGCCACCTGCGTGCTGATAGGCAAGACCATCGGCGAAGATGCGCCCACGGAGACGATAAAGAGCCGCAGCCGCCGCTTGCAGCTGATATTCCTGGGTATTGGCGTTGTCTCAAGCGCAATACTGCTGCTTTGCAAGACTCTGATAATCGACTTCTACGACGCAACGCCGCAGACTATCGCTTACACAAATCAATTCATCTGGGTGCTCGCGGTTTCGATAATCGGCACTTCATATGAAGCGCCCTGCCTTTGCGGCATCGTCTCGGGCGGCGGCGAAACGGGCTTCGTACTCAAAAACGACTTCATTTTTATGTGGCTCGTCGTTTTGCCGATATCGGCACTCAGCGCGTTCGTATTCAAATTCCCCGTCGTCGTAACCTTCGCCTGCCTCAAGGCCGATCAGGTCATCAAGTGCATCGTTGCATATTTTAAGGTCAACAGCTTCAATTGGGTCAGGAAGATCACAAAGGAAGCAGAATAAATCAAACACACGGTTCCCCGCGGAGCCGTGTGTTTTTTCAAATATTTCAAAATTCTTCCCGTCACGGTGTAACGCATATGCCGCAAAACGGACTTAACAGGGTGAGAGCGGTTGAACGGTCAACTGCAAAAATCAGGAGAGGAGAATGGTATGGAGGACAGCAGGATAGTCGACCTATATCTCGCCAGGGATGAGAGCGCCATAAAGCACTCCGCCGAGAAATACGGCGCGCGGCTGCACGGGATATCGCTCGGCATAGTCAACGACCCCCGCACCGCCGAGGAATGCGAAAACGACGTTTACTCCGAAGCGTGGCGGCTGATCCCGCCGAATGAGCCGAGGGATTACTTATTCGCTTTCCTTGCGAGGATAGCCCGCAGCCTGTCGCTCAAACGCTGCCGCAGCGAGCGGGCGTTGAAGCGCAGCGCCTATATCACTGAGCTGTCGCATGAAATGCAGGAATGCGTTCCGTCGGGCGCTTCGGTGGAGGCGCAGGCGGATTGCACGCTGCTCGGTGAAGCAATCAGCCGCTTCCTTTATTCTCAGCCGCAGGAGAAGCGGGAGCTTTTCATCAGGCGGTATTGGTATCTCGACAGCATATCGGCTCTCGCCGAGAGCTTCGGCTTCAGCGAAAGCAAGGTCAAGGTCACTCTGTCGCGCCTGCGGGCACAGCTTAAAAAGCATTTGGAAAGCGAGGGATACAGCGTATGAACGGGAACGACATCTTAAACGGCATGGAGCATATCGACCCGAAGCTCATCGAATCCGCCGAAAAAATCAAGCCGCACCGAAGCCGAAAACCTTGGCGTTTTGCCGCAGCGGCGGCGCTCTTTCTCTGCCTCGCCGTGGCGGGCGCAATGCTGCTGAAGCAGGATAAGCCTGAGCCGAAGCCGACCGAGACATCTTCCGCCGCACCAAGCTCGGACGGGATATTCATAAACACCGCGCTGCCGCTCAAATTCGGCTTTGTCTCCTGCTACACCAACCCTCGGCACGAAGAAAATCCCGAAAGCGAGGATAACCTGTACGGCGTTATGGACTCGGACGGCAATGTGGTAATAGAGCCGAGTTATTCCAACGCAGTCCCGCTAAGTAAAGACACATTCGCCGTATCATCCAATGAAAACGGCAAAACTTATTCGTCAATGATCGACAAAAGCGGCAAAACGATCATTTCGTGGTTTGAGGGCACAGTTTGGGGTGTTGATGAAGATGGCGGCAAGCCCATTGCGATCGTTGCTCCGAAATACGGCAAAACATATATTGTCGATATGAGCGGCAAAAGGCTGCTTGACATTGATTTTGACAATGTTTTAATGCCTATTGCAACACGGCGGCATATTTTGGAAGCCTACAACACTGAGCGCGCTTACTATATTTCATGCGGCGGTGAAATCATCGCTGAACTCCCTGCAAACAAAGTAGTGCTCGACCCATTCGGCGAGGGCAAAGGCGGCACGGTCGTCGCCTGTATGTATAAAGTGCCCGAAGAAGGCAACTCATGCATACTGTACGGTCTGTATGACTCGTCAAGCGGTCGTGAGCTTGTTCCGTGCTCCCGTAAAGAGGGTTTTGCAATTAATGAGGATCGCTTTGTGCTCAAAGACACATGCTTGATAGGCCCCGATTACGATGATTTTGCCGCCATATATGATAGAAACGGCAATGTCATTTGCGACGGCGGCGAATATCAGGATATAATCTTCGGCTACGGCTATTCCAAGGGCGTCGGCGTAATTCTTAAACCATCGGAATCCACAGAAACTGCCGATCTGAAGAGTTATGTGATAGATGCCGACGGCAACAAGCTCTCGGAAGAGCTTGACTACCTCACTGCAACAGACGAAAGCTAAAACAAAAGGCTGCCGCATAAGCGGCAGCCTTGATTTGTTATATGGATTCGAGTTTATTTTTGATGATATCAGGAAAATCGGTTATCACGCCGTCGGCGCCCCAGTGGCTGAGCTTTTCGGCGGTCTCGAGCTTATTGACAGTCCAGACAGCGACTCTCTTGCCGGCGTCATGCGCCTTTTCAATGAGCTTCTTTGAGACGTAGCCCTGATGCGGCAGCAGATAGTCGATATTATACTTCCGCACGATATTCATAGGCGAGAAGAGCTTGCGCTTGACGATATCGCCCATGGCGGGGTAGAGATAGCCCGTCCGGACGCACGGCTCAAGGCTCTTCGCTTTATCGAGGATGCGGTAATCAAAGCTGGAGATAAAGAGTTTATCCGCAAGCCCGTATTCCTTGGCCTTTTGAATGACCGTATCCACAAAGTCGAGCCTGCCGCCCTTCTGCGGCTTGAGCTCAATATTGAGCACTGACACGGCGGTGTCCTTCATTGTTTGCAGAAATTCATCGAGAGTCGGTATGGTCGTATTCTTGAAGCGTCTGCCGAACCACGAGCCGAAATCGAACCGCTTCAGGTCGCTCAGGCTCATATCCGAAATCCTGCCCTTGCCGTCGGAGGTCTTGTCGACCGTGCCGTTATGGCAAAGCACGAGCTCGCCGTCCTTGGTGACGTGAACATCGGTCTCAACGCCGTCGGATTTAAGCTCCGCCGCCTTCAGAAACGCATGAATTGTATTCTGAGGCGCAAGTTTATTGGCGCCCCTATGAGCAATAACGAACATACTTCTCTCCCCTTTCGCTTGTTTTTTTGCTGTTATTATTGCTTCGGGAAAACAACGTCAAAGAATTTGACATCGTAGCCCTTATCGATCAGCTTCTGATAAACGCTGATATTATTAAACATGGTATAAACCGTGCCGACAAATCTGACGAACGCATTGAACGGATTCGGGAACGCCTTGGTGTGGCCGCCCTGCTGCGAGGTCTTATTGATGGTGAAGCTGTTGAACTTCTCGCCGCTCTCGACGGTGTATGAGCTGACGGTGAGCGAATCCTCGGTGAAGTCGATGATATTATATATCTTCTCCTGCGTGAGGTAAGCGTAGCCGATATTGTCGCTCAAGCCGAGGGAATCCTCATCGTCGTTCCTCGGTCTGTTGATCGAGCCGGAGACCATATATACGGTGCCGTTCGGGTCGGTCAGCACGCCGTTCTGAGTCATGGGCGCAACGGTCTTGTTGCCGCGCAGGACGTTGGAGACGGTGTAGTAGTGGCTGTGACCGAGCAGGACAAGGTCGATATTGAATTCATCCGCCATGGGCCCCCAAAGGAGACGGAGCATCTTATTCTCGCTCTCTCTGTGAGGGATCCTGCCGCTGTAGAGGTCGTGATGCATCATCATAACCCTCCACTTGACATCGGGATTCTCTTTGACGGCGTTCTTGATGAAGGCGTGATGATCCATGCCGCTGCCGCTGTTGCTGTCCATAACGAGGAAGAGCACGTCGCCCTTGACGAAATAATAATCCGAGGTTATGTAGGACGACTCATAGTTGCTCTTGCGCTCATTGGGCATGAATTTGAAGGTCTTGTAGTCAACGCCCTTGCGGTCATGGTTGCCCGCCGCCGTGGCTATCGACATGCTTCTGCCCAAAGGAGTTGAGCTGAACGCCCTGTATTCGCTTTCGAGACCCTCGCTGGCCTGATCGCCCGCGGAGAGAATGAGAGAGATATCGGGATTTTTCAGCTTTGCGGAAGCTATCGTATTGTTGAAATTATACGCAGTCTCTTTGAGACCGTCGGGGTTATTTTCGTCATATGTGATATGGACGTCGGTCACATACATGGCGGAGAAATCCTTGCTGTCACCGCCGCCGGTGGTGAAGGTGTATATAGCCGACTTATAGTCGCCGCTGAAGCACCTGTAGCTGTAGGTCGTATCAGCCTCAAGCCCGGTAACGGCAACTTTATTGACATAGCTGCCGCCGTAGGTGCGTGTGCTGGTGCCTTTGAACGCCTTGGTAAAGTTGATCGTATAGATCTCTACACGAGGCTCCGATTCGCTGTCGCTGTACCATGAGAAAAGGCGCTCGCTTTCATCCGAGCCGGGGAACACGTTGATGCCGGACTGCGACTCAGTGCTGCTCCACCATGCGTCCCATGCAACATCCGAAGCAAAGGTCGGGATCGCTGCGCTGACAATGATTATCGCCGCAAGCAGCAGGGAAAGCGCTCTTTTTGAGAGTGTTTTCATTAAATAACTACCTCCAAAGTAAAATTTTCACTTATATTTTACCGCAAAATCATAAAAGTGTCAAGCGTCGAAAACGACAATCAACGTACCTTGACTGACTTTAACAAGGCTGTCCGTGCCCGTGAATTCATTGCTGACCCCGAGCGGGAAGCGGATGCTGAGCGTTGCGTTATCGAGCGTGTATTTCAGCCCCTTGAGGGTCACTCCGAGGCACTCGTCGCTGAAGGCAAAGACGGAGATATAACCCTTGTGCGACTTATCAAAGCGCATTTCGCCGCAATGCAGAGCGGTCAATATTTGCTTCTCGGCAACGAAATCAGCCCTGTAGCCTCTCTCGACGAGAGAAGCGCAGAGCTGAATATTGGCAAGGGTATGGTCGAGGCGTCCGCCTGACCAGCCGTAGAATTTGAACTCGGTGTAGCCCGCGGCGACGCCCGCTTCGGCGGCGGCATACATATCCGTCACGTCCTTCTCGGCGGGCAGCACGGTAACTTTGCCGCCCTCGGGGACGCTGCCGAGCGAGTCGAAATCGCCTATCACGGAGTCGGGATTTATACCCGCCGCACGCAGGTAACGCAGCCCCGCGTCGGCGGCAATGACCGTATCGCCCTCGTTTATTCGGATGTTGTCAAGCGGCGGGCAATCCCCCGCCCCGACGATATAGCAAACAGCCATTGCCTTACCTCCGCAAAATCATTTTATTTTGAGAATATCTTCTTGTACCACGGCTGAGCCTCGGTGGTCTCGGTATCGGTATTTGCCTCAACGGGAGCGGAAATGCTCTCGGTGGTGAGGATGAACGAAAGGCTGGTCTTCATGCCCTCGGCGCTCTTGGTGAAGAGGCCGTAATCCTTACCGTAATTGAGCCATTCCTGAGCGAGAGCCACGAGCACATCGCCGTCGCTGACGAGACTGCCGTATTTGTCGCCGAGACCCTTGAAATCATCAAGGTCGATGCTCTCGAGCAGGGTATTCACCATATCTGTGCCGTCGTCGCTGAGCAGCGCGACTATCGCGTTTATCTCCTTGGAGTTTGCGTTGAGAGTGTCGCTTATCTCGGAGAGGGTCTTCATCGTCTCGGGCAGATTGTCAAGCTCCGCCTTGACCTCGGGCTTTGCAAGGTCGGCCTGCATCTCATTGAGCAGAGGCGAAACAGCTTCGAAGCCCTCCATGATACCGGGCAGCTTATTGAACAGCTTCTGCACGGTGGGGTCGGCAAGTATCTTGAGCGCATTCTGCACGTCGGGGTCATTCAGACTCTCAAGCAGGGTCTTTATCGCCTCCGCATTCTCGGGAGTGGCGTATTTGCCGAGCATCTTGACGAGATTCTGATTCTTCTTATAGACCTCAATGGTCTTGGTGAGGGTATTCATCAGCGTGGTGACCTTATCTTTATCGGTTATCATGCTGTAGAGGAGCTTGTCGGGGTCGATCTTATTCAATGCATTCTGGAAAGTCTTGAGAGCCGCAAGAGTGCTCTTGAGGTCGTCGACCGTCTCGGGCGCCGCGATATCAAGGTTGAGCGAGGCTATGGGCAAAGCCGCGAAATAGAGGTTGCCGAGCGAGAAATTCTCGACCGTTGCGGTGACGCTCGCTTCGCTGCCGATAACAAGGCCGCCGAGGTCGCCCAGATCCTTCTCGGAGAAGCCGAGGCTCTCGGAAAAGCCGGGCATACCGGTGAATACGACTATCTCCTTGGAGCCGTCGCCGATGGACTGGCCGTTCTTGACCGTAACGCCCGAGAAGGTGCCCTCGGGCAGGACCATGCCGCCGACAACGAGCATGGGCAGATAGACCTTATGCTTCTTGCCGTTGACAAAGCCGTCCTTGGAGGCATTGTTTATCATCTTAATGTCTATCTTGACTTCGCCGCTCTTGCCCGCAAGATCCTCGGGCTTTATTTCTTTGCCGTCAAGGTAGTATTTAAGCTGCACGGAGATGGGCAGCTCTCTGTCGGTAGTGCCGCTGTAATAAAGGTCGGTGTCGGGCATATTCCAACGCAGTTTCTCGCCGTCGGTGACGGGAGTTACCTTGCTCTTGACGTTGGTTATATTTTCAAGGTCGCTCATATCGTCGACATAGACCTCGTTTTTATCGGTATGGAGCCAGTCGCTGACGCTGACCTTGCTGACATCGCCGTTTGCCTTGAGGTTGACATAGACCGTCTCGGTCTTGGTAACGCTGCCGGCGGCGGTATCGTAGCTCGGCTGGATATATTCATCCTGCCCGTCGTTTGTAGTGGTCGTATCGTCGCCCTTACCTGAGCAGGCGGTGCACAGGAGCATCATTGCGGCAAGGAGCAGAGCGATTATTCTTTTAGCTTTCATGGACCGTTTCCCCCTTAGTTATCCATTTATAAGATGTTTTGTTGATTATCTTCTCACACAGGCACAGCAGCGCAGGCATGAACACCATGATGATTATTGCGCTTATGACCGCGCCTCTCGCAAGCATGGCGCATATGCTCTTGACAATGTTGACATTGCAAATGAGATACACACCGAACGTCGCGCAGAAGAAGACGAGCGCGCTCTGGAATATCGAGCGGCTGGAGGCCTTTGCGGCGTCCCTTATGGCGTCGATCCTGTCTTTGCCGTTGTTGAGCTCTTCTTTATATCTCGAGGTCATCAATATTGCGTAGTCGACCGTGGCGCCGAGCTGGACGCAGCTGATGATCGTGGGAGCGATGAACGGTATCTCCGCCCCGGTTATCAGCGAGCAGGCCTCGTTTATCAGTATTGCAAGCTCTATCGAAGCAACAAGTATCACGGGGATGCTTATTGACTTGAAGCAGATAGCTATGAGGATGAATATTGCGGCTATCGAGATGATACCCGTTATCACGAAGTCGCGGCTGGTGACCGAGATAAGATCCTTACTCAGCGCGCCCTCGCCGGTGATATAACCCGTCGGGTCATATTTTGCGAGTATGCCGAGCAGCGTATCTATCTGGGCGTTGCCCTCATCGGTGGCCGTGCCGTAAACGGAGTTTATCATCATCAGCCTGTATCCGCCCTTCTGACAGATCTCCTTTATCTGGTCGGGGATAATGCTCTCGCTTATTGCGGCGCCGAGGAAGGAATTCAGGGCGATGACGTTTGAAACGCCGTCGACTTCCTCAAACTCCGTGACCATCTGAGCCACCTGATAGGCGGGCACATCCTCGTCAACAATAACGAAATGGGTCGTCGCCATGTTGAACTCCGTCTTGAGCTTTGCGAGGGACGAGACGGAAGCCATATCCTCGGGCAGAGCCTTGGTGAAGTCGTAATACATATTGACGTGATTCTTCATTACATATGAAGGTATAACAAGAAGAATAAAGACTATCGCGAGCACCTTTCTGTGCTTGACGCTGAAGTCTGAGAGCTTGTTGAAGCTCGGCACATGGGGCTTATGCTTGAAGCGGTGGATGGGCGTGTCAAACATCAGCAGCATTGCGGGCAGGACGACTACAACGCTTGCAACGCCGAGCACGACGCCCTTCGACATGACGATACCGATATCAAGGCCAAGCGTGAAGCTCATGAAGCAAAGGGCAAGGAATCCGAAAACCGTGGTCAGCGAGCTGCCCGCAAGCGAAATGAAGGTCTTTGATATCGCCTTGGACATTGCTTCTTTTTTTCCGTTCTTATCGGATCTGTCGACCTTTTTAAGCTCCTCCTCGTATCTGTCCATGAGGAATACCGAGTAATCCATCGTAACGCCGAGCTGAAGTATCGCGGCAATACTCTGAGTAATGTATGAAATGCTGCCGAGGAAGATATTGGTGCCCATATTATAAATAACAGCGTAGCCGAGGGCAAACAGAAGCACGAAGGGCAGCACATATGAGCTCATCGTGAACGACAGGGCGACAAGCGCAAGGGCAACGGCGATAACGATATATATCGGTGCCTCCTTGTCAACAAGGTCCTTGGTATCCGCCATTATGGCTGACATACCGCTCATGAAGCACTGCTTATTCATAATTGACTTGATCTGCTTTATTGCCGACATTGTCTCGGCGGAGGCGCTCTCATTCTCAAACTGCACCATGAGCATGGTCGCGGTACCGTCCGAGGAATAGAAGATGTCGGTGAGCACATCGGGGAGCATCGACTGCGGGATGCTGATATCAGCGATGGTGTCAGTCCATGTGACGCTCTTGACACCGTCCACATCGGCTATTTTTTGCTTTATCTGGGCGACATCCTTCGCCTCCATATCCTCGACCACTATGAAAGCGTTGGCGGAATTGCCGAACACCTCGTCGAGGATGACCTCGCCCTTGACGGAATCCAGATCCTCCGGCAAATAGGAGAGGATATCATAGTTTATCTTGGTGCCGACATAGCCGAGCAGGCTCGGTATCAGCAGCAGGGTAGCTATGAGAAGGATCGTCTTTGGGTGGTAGGCGATGAATTTTGACATTTTTTCAATCATATTTCCCTATTCTCCTTTCTCAGCAGGCTCCTGACGGTTTCGCACAGGAAGCCTCTTATTTCATCAATACCGTATGGGCTGCCGAGGATTATTGCGTTGCAGCAGGTGGAGCCGGTAAGCTCGGCGATAATATAGAGCGCCTTGCCCGCCTCCTCGGCAGTGTAGCCGCGCTTCTCAAGCTCGCCCTCCATCATCAGCACTGCGCTGCGAATGGCGGGGTCGTCGCCGCCTATCAGCTTGCGGAAGCAATATGCCAGATTCTTTTGAAGCAGCGCCGTAAACTCACGGTTGGCGGCGAGGAAGTCGATGATGTTATTCACAAGCAGCAGCATCTTATCCTCAAAATCCGCATCTTCATCGGCAAAAGCAGCCTCATAAGCCTTGATAAAAGCGCTGCCGCTCTTGTGGGCGACAAGCTGATTGAGCAGATCGTATTTATCCTTAAAATAAAGATAAAACGTACCCTTTGCCACCCCCGCGCCCTTGACCACATCGTCAACTGCGGTGGAATTCACGCTCTTATCGAGGAAAAGCTCAAACGCCGACTCCAGCAATCGCTTCTTTTTATCGGTTTTGTTGTCATTCACGCTGGGCATCACGCCGCACCTCGGTATCGAAATATACTCAAAATGACCATTGGTCATTTCCGCACAAGATAATACATCAAAAATGACCAACAGTCAATATTATGCCGCACGAATTAACAAATTGTTAAAAATCATTGGAAAAATCAAAAAATGCTGCCGCAAAAAAGCGACAGCATTTGATGATTTTTATGCAAATTTGCTGAGATAGCCGAGAACCTTGAAGATCGGGGATGCGGCCCTGCCGAGGACCTTGGCAACCTCGCCGAAGAACATCTGGATCTTTGCGAAGGTCGGGTTGATGCCCACATCGGCCGCGAAGGTCTCATCCGCAATAGCGGCGTCATTAACCGTGACGATCCTGCTGGTGAAGGTGCTCGTGTCCTTCTCATTGATAGTGATAAGGCGGCTGCCTCTGACGAGGTCATTGCCGTAGGAGTGGTAAGTTGCGCCGGGGGTGTTGATTATCCACACGCCGTCACGCTCGGTCTCATAGCTGTTGACATGATCGTGGCCGGAGAATATACCGAGCACGTTGCCCTGCTTGACCATTGCGTCAAACTGACCGCAGTTGTAGTAACCCGGGCAGGGATATTCAAAGAGCTGACCGGTGAAGTTCTCGGTCTTGGGCAGGAATGAATAGTGCTTGCCGTTAAAGTTCCTGCCGAGCTCGCCGAGGTCAAATATTGATTCATAGAAGAGGTTGTCATAGACGTCGCCGACAACGATATGCTGGAAAGCAAGTGACTTGACCTGCTCACCGGCGAGCTTGTCGAGAGCCGCGCTCTTCTCCTGATACCAAGCTATCTGATCCTCTCTGACGCAGTCGTAGCCGACCTTCTTGCCGTTCTCGTCTGCGGCATAGCTGCCGGAATCGAACATCCAGAGATTGAACTTGATCTTATTGGAATCCGAAGCAAGGATGGGGAGATTGTGTGTGCCGACACCGTGAAGCGAAGGATCGGCATCGTATGCAAGGCAATAGCCCTTGCCGTACTTCTGATAGAGACCGAGGAGATGCTCCTTGACTTTGCCCTGACCAACGGGGTCAATATCTATGCCGTCAACATACTGATGGTCATGGTTGCCGAAAACAAAGGTGAAATAGGTCTTGTTCTCAACAAAGACAGAGACAAGCTGCTCAATTGAGCGCTCAATATTCACCGCAGGATCCTGATTTTCTTCGCCTTCGATTTCCTTGCCGACGCAATTGTCACCGCCGAGGATGACAATGTCGGGCTTGTAGGTCTTAAGCATATAATCAATATACTTAAGCATCTTCTCGCTGGTGGGATAGCCGTCCTGCGTATCCGTCAGGTGCATGATAGTGAATTCACCGTTCTCATTGAATCTGAGAACGCCGTTCGCGTCATCGGCATAAACGCCGACGGCAAATGCCGCGCTCATTGCAATGCAAAGAGCGAGGACAACTGAAAGAATGCGTTTTTTCATCGTTATTTCCTCCAAAAAATTTGTTAAGATGATATGATATTTTATACCTTTTAGCGATAAAAGTCAAGGAAAAACGGCAAAATTTAAAATTCGATAGTAATTCTCAAATTCCGCTTGACATTTAGGAATTAAGGGGTATAATAATATAGTAATTTGATAGTAATTCTCAATTTTGAGGTGATTGAATTGAAAACCTATAATACTCACCAGCGGGCAAAGCTGATCGACTTTCTGCGTGAGAATCAGGATAAAGCATTCCGCATAGAGGAGATAACCGAGGCGATAGGCTCCGAGGATATCGGCAAAAGCACCGCTTACCGCCTGATGACGAAGCTCGTTGAGGACGGGATAGTTCACCGCTCCGTCAGAGGGAACGGCCGCAGCTTCGTATATCAATATATAAGCGACGGCAAATGTGACGGTCATCTGCACATGAAATGCACCGATTGCGGTAAAGTATATCACCTTGATAGCAACGTAAGCTCACTAATACAGCAGGATATCAGCAGCAGCACGGGGTTTGAGGTCGACAGTCATACACTCATCCTCGGCAAATGCGACAAATGCAGGAAATGACCCACGGAGGATACATTAATGTTTAAAAGAATAGCTGCGGGCATAGCGGCGGCTCTCCTGTTACTCTCGCTCGCTTCATGCGGCATTCAACCGATAAGCTCCGAGGGCTTGAGCATAGTCTGCACGGCATTCCCGCAATATGATTTCGCCAAAAACATTCTCGGCACTGACAAGGGGTTGACCTTGCTCCTTGACGGCAAGGAGGACTTCCACAGCTATGAGCCGAACGCCGCAGATATCGTAAAAATCGCCACGGCAGACCTCTTTATCTATATTGGCGAAGACTCCGAAAAATGGGTAAAAAAGACTCTTGCGGCGGCAGGCAACGACAAGTTGAACACCTTTACACTCACAGAAGCGGTGAATCTGCTCGAGGAGGAGACGGTCGAGGGTATGCAGGCGGAGGAGGAGCAACATCACGGCCAAGATGAAACAGAGCAAGACGAGCATGTCTGGCTCTCGCTGCGTAACGCGGCGAAAATAACCGATAAGCTCTGTGAAGCGATATGCTCCGTTGACCCGCAAAACGCCGAGAAATACAGAGCGAACGCCAAAGAATACATCACCCGATTGAACGAGCTTGACAGCGAATACTCCGCCGCCGTATCGAGCGCAAAGCGTGACACACTGATATTCGCCGACCGCTTCCCGTTCCGCTATCTCGTTGAGGATTACGGGCTTGAATACTACGCCGCCTTCCCCGGCTGCTCCGCCGAATCCGAGGCGAGCTTCGAGACGATGGCGACATTGATAAACAAGACCAAAGAGACGGGCACGCCCTATGTCTTTATCATCGACGGCTCGGACGGCTCGATAGCCGAGGCGGTTTGCAAAGCAACAGGTGCGGGCACATTAACGCTTGATTCCTGCCAATCCGTCTCCGCCGACGACATCGCCGCAGGCGAAAGCTACCTCGGCGCAATGACCGATAATCTGACTAAACTAAAGGAGGCGCTTAACTGATGGCGCTTATAAAATGCACGGATCTGACTCTCGGCTACGAGGGCAAGCCCGTTGTCTCCGAGCTTAACTTTGAGCTGTATAAAGGTGACTACCTTTGCATAGTCGGCGAGAACGGCTCCGGCAAAAGCACGCTGATGAAAGCGCTGCTCGGGCACAAAAATATACTGAAAGGTAAGATAGAATTCGGCGACGGGCTGCAAAAAAGCGAAATAGGCTACCTGCCGCAGCAGACGGAGGTACAGAAGGATTTCCCCGCCTCGGTGCGCGAGATAGTCCTATCGGGTTGCCTGAATTTATCGGGATTTCATCCGTTCTATACAAAAGCTCAACGTGAGCTTGCCGCCGCGAATATGGAGCGCCTCGGCATAACCGATCTTGCCGGCAGGTGCTACAGGGAGCTTTCGGGCGGTCAGCAGCAGCGAGTGCTGCTCGCACGCGCGCTTTGCGCTGCCAAGAAGCTGCTTGTGCTCGACGAACCCGTGGCTGGTCTTGACCCTGTTGTCACTCAAAGCCTTTACAAGCTCATCAAAGAGGTCAACGACAGCGGCATGACCGTCGTGATGGTCTCACACGACCTCGGTGCGGCGCTGACATACGCCTCGCACATACTTCACATCAGCCACACTCCCCTTTTCTTCGGCACAAAGGACGAATATATTAGCAGCGATATCGGCAGACGCTTCACATCGGCTGGGGGTGACGCACAATGAATATCATAACCGCACTTCAGACCTACCTCAGTTATTCATTTGTGCGCTACGCGCTGATAGCAGGCGTGCTCATCTCGCTTTGCGCCGCCCTGCTCGGAGTCAGCCTCGTGCTCAAACGATATTCTATGATAGGCGACGGGCTCTCTCACGTTGCATTCGGCGCAATGTCGATAGCCGCAGTGCTCAGTCTCGCCCCCATGACCGTGGCAATGCCCGTGACAATAGTCGCCGCCGTGGTGCTGCTCGGCTTAAACTCCAATGGCAAGATCAAAGGCGACGCCGCAATAGCTATGATCTCCGTCGGCGCGCTGGCGCTCGGCTACCTGCTGCTGAATGTATTTCAGACCGCCTCCAACGTCAGCGGTGACGTCTGCTCCACCCTCTTCGGCTCGACCTCGATACTCACCCTCTCTGTGAGCGATGTTTGGCTCTGTGTGGGGCTGGCCATCCTTGTGATTCTGACCTTCGTTATATTCTATCACAAGATATTCGCCGTCACGTTCGATGAGGAATTCGCCCGCGCCACCGGCACAAACGTGAGAGCCTACAACATTCTCATCGCCGTAGTCACCGCCGTTGTGATAGTGCTCGCAATGAACCTCGTCGGCGCGCTGCTCATCTCGGCGCTCATCATTTTCCCCGCCCTCTCGGCGATGCGGGTATTCAAGAGCTTCCGAGCGGTCATGGCAAGCGCCGCCGTTATCTCGGTGCTCTGCTCCGTGCTCGGGATCCTCGCCTCCGTCATATACGGCACCCCTGTCGGCTCGACGATAGTTGCCGCCGACATTGTGGTATTCGCCGCATTCTCACTTGCGGGCAGACTTAGAAAAGCAAAATGATCATTCGACCTCCGCGGCTCTGCGGGGGTCATTTTAATGCCCGATATCCGTCAAAAAACACAGCATATTGCATTCATACGCCATTTTTCGTTTGCCGCTCGTGTATTTCTCTAAATCACTTGACCGAAATTGTCGCAAATGATATAATTATGTTGTTTTGGCAATGCCGATACTATCCCGAGCACGATTCATTAAGGAAATGAAGCTGTTCTGGCGGCAAGGGTACTCCCGCAGTGCCCGTTCAAAGCTATTTTGGTAACTGTATCAACCGATAATATTTACACGGAGGAATTATTAATGAGCAACAAACGTCCCGAAACCATGGAACGCATCACCACCCCCGAGCTCGCCAAGAAATTCATTGACGAGCAGATCGAAGCAGTCAGAGCGCAGGTCGGCGACAAGAAAGTCCTTCTCGCCCTCTCCGGCGGCGTCGATTCATCGGTCGTCGCGGCTCTCCTTATCAAGGCAATCGGCAAGCAGCTTGTCTGCGTCCACGTCAACCACGGTCTGCTCCGCAAGGGCGAACCCGAGCAGGTCATCGAGGTGTTCCGCAATCAGATGGACGCAAACCTCATCTATGTTGACGCCGTTGACCGCTTCCTCGATAAGCTCGCGGGCGTTGCAGAGCCGGAGAAGAAGCGCAAGATAATCGGCGCGGAATTCATCAGAGTGTTTGAGGAAGAGGCAAGGAAGCTCGACGGTATCGAGTTCCTCGCTCAGGGCACAATTTATCCAGACATTCTTGAGTCCGGCCCCGTAAAGGCTCACCACAACGTCGGCGGACTTCCCGAGGATCTCAAATTCGAGCTTGTCGAGCCCGTCAAACTCCTCTTTAAGGACGAAGTCAGAGTTGTCGGCAAAGAGCTCGGCCTACCCGACGGCATGGTCTATCGTCAGCCGTTCCCCGGCCCCGGCCTCGGCGTCAGATGCCTCGGCGCTATCACCAGAGAGAGACTTGAGCTTGTCAGAGAATCCGACGCTATCCTGCGTGAGGAGTTCGCAAAGAACGGTCTTGAGGGCAAGGTCTGGCAGTATTTCACTGTCGTGCCCGATTTCAAATCTGTCGGCGTTAAGAATGACGCCCGCACCTTCGCTTACCCCGTCATCATTCGCGCGGTCAATACCCGCGACGCAATGACCGCCACCGTCGAGAATGTCCCCTTCGAGCTTCTCGAGCATATCACAAACCGCATCACCACCGAGATCGACGGCGTGAACCGTGTCCTCTATGACCTCACTCCCAAGCCCTGCGCCACTATTGAGTGGGAATAATCCCCGAAAGGCTGAAAAGCCTTGAAAATGCTGAACTTTTGCGCCCGGGAATTGCCCCGTGACAACAAAATGACAACATTTTAAGATTATCCAAGAATAAAGAGCTATCTGATTTCTGTTAGAGAAGTCAGATAGCTCTTTTTTGTTAGTCATTAAATTTATTTAGAACCTTGATAATATGCACCGTCGATAGAACAGCATTATAGCAAAGTTCGGCATCCATTTGCGTAGCGGTTCTGTTATGGGTTAGTTCGTTTGAAAAATCAATAGAAGATTTCGCAAACTTGATCTCTCGTTCTTTACTACGCTTATGAAGACAGTAATGAATATACGCTTCAAGCATTCGTTTCGAGTCTGCTTTTCCAATATCTGTTCCGTCTGGTGATGGATGCTTTTCTTTATCAAAAACTGTTTGCGCCAAGGTAATCAACAACTCTCTACCATACATTCCCACGGATTGAAAATCTGCTGTCTCATTTGCTTCGGTTAGTACTTCTTTTAGTCGAGCAACCCCGTCGTCAACTTTTTCCCATCCGGTGGGTTCATAACTGATCAGTTGAAGTGCAGATTCTTCGGAGTTCTGAATGGTATTTAGTAAGGGCTCAAAAATGTTTTTGATAAATAAACGGCGGCTTTGGTATGTTTTTAGTTCCCGTAAATTATAGTCGTTATACCAATCCCACAGATCGTTATAAGCGTGGACAGGTTCCAATCCTAACTGTTTTAATAAAGAGACCAAATAAGAGTGCTTCGCTTTATATTCGTTGTTGACCTTTACATCTCTAATTTGGAGCACACCCGTCCCAGCTTTGATTAAAGTGTCTTTTTCAGCAGTAATCAAAGCAATGACTGAGTCTTTATTCTCTTTAGGTGCTATGGCTGCCCAATCTACGAACTGATCAATCTTTGTGGCAATCTCTACGCAGGCAATAATGTTTCTTTCGTCCTTGTAAAAAGAATCTATTGAGTTCATTATGGCATCCTCGTAAAGCTTTTTCAGATCGATGATTTTTGTGTAATCTGAATACTTCAAATAAAACACAAGTTTGTATGTGTCTATACCGCCATTCCAATTATCGTGGTCGAGCCATTCAAGCGAAAATTCAGATTTCTTTATAACCTCAATAATCGCACCTTGGTTATGCTGACGCAGATCTTGGACTGCCATTGATACGATTTTTTTTATTAATTCTTCCAATGCTTTTCCTCATTACTTATATTAAATCCTTTATGTATAACATTGGAGTAATAAGAGCAATCTTACCTCCCGTTTCATCACTCATTGTACCGTGAACTATTCCGTGTAACACTGTTTTTTCCTTGGTAGCTGTTGCACAACCCATTTTTTCATACCCCATATCAAAAACAGGTCCGCCGCTATATCCACCTACGCTTGGATTTTCTAAGCAGAAAAAGTCAGATGGTGTTTTGGTGTCTGCTCTAGGTAATGTTAAAAAGGCGGATGACGCATAGGATCGAAATGTTAAAGGACTAAATTTACCTTGAACGCCTAATCCGTGAGGGAAACCTATAACAGTAAGTTCATCATCTCTTGATGCAGGTATATCAGAGTCATTTATGTGATCGTATGGAAAACATCTGTCTTGGAAAAGGTTAAGATGTCCTAAAATATTCAGTTCAATCACTGCCATATCTGCTATGGGGTGGATTTTCCAAGCATTACCATTTGATAATGTGGTTAATGGAAGAACAACACAATTTGACTGATGCTTACCAAAGGCTAAGACGGTATTGTTATCAACAGTTTTTGCTACGTGGTCGGCAGTAAGTAAATACACCTTATTATCTTTAATAATAAAACTTCCTGTACCGATAGAAATTTTTCCATCAGCCTTTGGTGTCCTAATATTACATACAACGTTAAAAAGACGGTCACGAAAAATAATCATTATACCTCACCCTCCTTTTTGATCTCTCGTAATTTATCAAGAGCATCCCTTGTGCGCTGTACCTCTACTTCGGGATATGTATAACGCCAACGGTCATATTCCTCTTTGCTGATTTCGCCGTTGCGATATTTCTCCGCTTCTTTCTGCCAAGCGGTAAAACGCTCAAGCAAAGAAATGTAAGATGTTCCTCTGTTTTTATCAAGACGAATGCAGACCTCGTCATCAAGCTTGTCGATTTTCAAACCGTAAATGTCCTCTAATGCAAACAGCGTGTGCATAAAGCCGAGGTCAGTATCAATATCGGGAACATTCAAAGCCATAGTAGAAACACCTAATACATTCGCAAGTGCTTCTGTTAAATCAGCTTTGGGGCATCTTGAGCCGGACTCATATTGTGCCATACGAATGTCAGCGGTTTTCTCAGGAAAACCGACCTGAACACCGAGAAACTTTTGTGTCATTCCTTTTAGATTTCGAAAAAATCTTATTCTTTCACCGATTGCCATAGCAATTACACTCCTTAATCTGTGTTGTATAATGAGTATAGCATATACAGTTAGTACATGTCAAGATGACAAAAGCAAAAAAGTTAAATATTTTCCTGCAAGCCTCTTGACAATAGCAAATTTGTTTAGTATAATGGCTATAGCAAATAGCGTTAAGTTACTTGTAGACAACAGAATATCCGTCGCGCGTCACGGTAATGGCGCACCCGCTCGGGCAAATCGGAATGCGGCCAGAAAGTTCTCCGACAATAAACAAGAGAACTATATGCAGATGAAAGGGGTGATGAAATGGAAAACACAAGCTTTATGAGAGTGGAGGAAGTAGCACAGGAATTGGGCGTTTCCAAATCCTACGCCTACAAGATCGTGCAAAAGCTGA
>ERZ824488.24-NODE-24-length-178665-cov-12.765030_pt1 | contig 178665 bp, 177 predicted proteins | sample MGYA00519936_ERZ824488 | MGnify/ENA primary metagenome ERZ824488 (study PRJEB31778, sample SAMEA3449153) | human gut metagenome | biome: human gut; feature: human-associated habitat; material: faeces | place: United Kingdom | collected 2010/2012 ...
ATGATTAACACTTCTTGCCGCCGTGCCGATACGGGCGGCTTTTGTTGTATTCGTGTTTTACCTCCAGCACGTTTTCAATGTCAATTCCGGCATACGCGCAATAATCAAGAACGCGAATAATCACGTCGGCAAGCTCCGCCGCGATCCCTTCTGGCTTTTTGCTCTGCGCGGAACAACGGGCGTTCGGATTTTCCGGATCGTAAGGGCGGCTTCCGCAATGCGCGCTTCCGTCCTCTTCGCAACAAACGCCGCCAGCGTTGCAGGGGAAATAAAGAAGCGGTTTCCCGTCGCGGTATTCCTCCAGCGCTTCGGATACCTCCGAATGAATAAGCGCCACGATCTCCGGAAACGTTCTTTCGCCGTCCCACCATCCGTGGTCAACGGCGTTCTTGTGAACCTCTGCCGCGAACTCGTTAATTGTCATTGTCCTTTGTCCTCTCTTTCAATTCTTTTTCGGCGTTGCCGTCGGCTTCCGCCGCGCGGCAATCGCATTTTTCTCCGCTGTCAAGATGTGCGCCGCAATGCGGGCATTCCTTGTATGGTGTCGCCATGTCGTTCTCCTTCTTGATAATCAGCCGCCGGAAGCCGTCGGCGCATAGCGTCAAGCCGTGTTCCTTCACGTACTCCCGCCGCCGTGCGGCTTCTGCCGCTTCCCAGCCGCAAGAAGCGCATTCCGAAGGCTTGCATTTCTGCGTTTTCTCCGGATCAATGCCCAGCAAGCACTTCAAGGGCGGCTTTTCCTGTCGGTTATTCATTCTTCACCCGCTTTCCGCACGAAGGGCAATAATTGAGCGGGTAGCCCTTGCCGTCCTTCATGTAATCCGTTGTCCGTCCGCATTTGCGCCCGTTTACTACTGCGTAGGAAACAAGCGCGGCGGATAAAGCCATTCCGAACCCTGCGGGCTTGCTGTGGTGTTCTTCAATGAACCGTTGAAGCGCGATCGCTTCGCAAAACGGGCATTTCTTTTTATCGCTCATTCCTTCACCCGCTCCCCGTTATAGATAACTACCATTGAAGGGAAGGGCGCGGGATCGGCGGCGTTCCCGTCGTCGTCCGTGAACCGTAGCCGCCCGCGCACGAAGCGGATTTCCGCTTTCCCGTAAATGTAATCGTGAAAATATGCCGTATCCGTCCGCGCTGGGATAAGTAAAACAATCGGATACCCCCCCCGCGCTTCCTCGAAAGCCTTTTGAACCCACTTGCCGATCTCGCGTCCGTAAGGCGGATTGCAGAATACCGCGCCGCCGCGATCCCAGCTTTGCGAAAGCCCGTCCGTTTCCGGTGTGTAATACAAAGAGCATTTCGCCGTCTTGTCGGTCGCCGCCGGATCAAGCACGAAGCCGAATTCGGCGTTCAGCTTGTCGAAGAAGTCTTGCGGCGTACACCAGCACATATTTTTAGAGGATAGAAGCGCCGCGTTCATTCGTCCGCCACCTCGCTTTCCTCGACAACCTCGCCCGTGTCCGGATCGACGTTCAAGGAACATTGTTCCGGCTCTGTGAATGTGAAGCGGTCGCGGGCTTCGCGTTCCCTGCGTTCCTTTTCAGAAAGGGAAAATTCGCATTCCCGCGTTAAGCTCTGCAAGCTCTCCACGAACTGCTGATTGATAACGTCATAAGGCATAATCACCGCTTGAAGCAGGAAGCCCGCCTTCGCGACGATGTAGGGCGCTCCCTCCGCCGTGCGGCGTTCGTAAAGCTCCAGCACGTCCAGCACGTCAGCAACGGGCGAAAGATAGCGGCTTTCGATGAATATCAGCCCGCGCGTTGTGCGGATCGGCTTCAAGGTTCGTCCGGAATAGATGATCGAAATTCCTTCCCGCTCGACGTGCCTTTCCGTTTCGTCTGTGTCCTCGAAGCTGATACCCACCGGAACGCCCAGCGTTTTCACGAAGTAATTATCGCGGTCTTTCTCCGGAACGTCGAAGATCGTCAAAAGGCTTTCTTTGTCAAGCTGGGGAAGCCCGACAACCGGATAAACCGCCGATCCGTCGCCGATGTACTGCGTTAATATGTCGCCGTCGTCGCTGTACCGCTCGAAGATTGCAATATTCTTGTTCTTCTTGCAGATAGCGGCGATACTTTTAATCTTCATCTTCGCACCCCCACTTGATAGCCTGTCCGCATTGCCCGCAAAAAGCGTTTTCGTTTTCGTCTGCGTTGTGCAGATATTCACCGCTTCCGCAATTCGGGCAATCCATAACGCCTTTGCCCCCGTCCGGATACGGTGAAGCGGGAATGTTGAGCGCGTCCGCGTCGTGCCGTTCCGCATTGTCCGAAATGTCAACGCGGGGAACGCGGATCGCCAGCGCGATTTGGCAACCGCAAATCGGGCAATCAACCGCCGAAAAGCGCGTCGGCGCTTTCGTCAGCATATCCGCCATAGAACGCGGTTCTTCCGCCGTGTAGATGTTTTCCCGCTCCGGTGTGAAGCGATAGCCGCAAACGCGGCATTCTGTCTTTTTCTTGCTGAACATAATTGAATAGCTCCTTTCGTGTGATTTAATATTTACCGTAGACGCGGACGGCGGTTTTCCCGCCATGCGTCGCCGCCGATACGATAGCCGAAGGCATAAAGGAAACGCGCAAGAAGTCCCGCGCGGCGCGCTTCGCAAGCCGCCATGTAATCAACTTCGCGTTCGGCTCTTCCGCCGCCGTGTCGTCGATCGGATATTCGCAAATAAGCACGGTGTTTCCGAACGGGCGGCGCGCCGGACGTTCCTTCATAAACTCTTTGTTTCCTTCCTTGCACTTGATAATTTCAAGCGCCTTCGGGAACTGCCAGCCGCTTTTGTTGTCCTTCATTGTGTGTCCCTCCCTTAATCTGTGTACGGGCTTTCAAGCGTCCAGCCGAAGCAATCCGTACTTTTCCATTCCGTTGTGAAGTGATTGCGCCGCCCGTCGCCCGTAAAGAAGCAGTATTCCGCCGGAAGCACCCGCCCGACGTTTTCTTCGCCGTCCCGCTCCGCGCGGTATCGTGTCAGCACGTCCGCCGCAAGAAGGGCGAATTCCTCTTTCACGGGATATTCGGGATCGTAGCCGCTGAACTGATAGGGCGCTTCGATAACCTCCAGCACCGTGTCGGGGAAGCGCGGATCGTCAACGCGGTTCAGAACGCACCATACAACCGCCGCTTGCTCCGTCGTAGAAGGAACGATCCCCGCTTCGCCGTAGATCAGCTTTGCAAGGGCTTCAACCTCCGCCGCGTTCGGCACATATCCCGCCACCGTCCCGCTCGAAGGAAGAAGAACGGCGGTCGGCTGGTGTACCTCTTCAAGCGTTCCGGCGGTCGTATCCTTCGGCTTGTCCGCCGCACCGCTCCCGCTCCACGGCATAAGCGCCGCAAGAAGGGCGGCGACGGTCAGCAACGCAACCGTAAGGGCGACGCGACGGCGAAGCATTGCCCGCCGCCGTCGTTGTGCCTGTATCCGCCGGGGCTTGTGTGCGCTGGCTGTCTGCTCGACTATGTAACCGCAAGGCACTTCGCAAATAAACTTCCCGTCCGCGTCTTGCAGGACGGCAAGCGCTCCGCGCGCCCGATCCGCCGTCATTGTTCCACCTCCGCCGCCGGAAGGGAAAGCCACCATTCCGGATTGTTCCGGAACTGCTCGTTCGGGCAATCGTCGCAACTGTCCGCGCCGCACTCTACGCAAAAGCGTTCTTGAAACGCGCCGTCCCACGGCGCTTCTATGACCGGAAGGGAACGAAGGAAGCCCGCCAGCGTGGGCTTGTCCTTCGTGATAGCGTCAAATACCGAAGTGAACTGCCGAACGTTCAAAACTTCGTCGCCGATAATGCACCCGTTCGCGATCCGCTCTTTGATGAACTCAACGCACGGCATTTCCTCCGAAACGCGAAGATCATTGAACCGCGCTTCCGCTTCCTCGAAGCTGTCGAAGGTAACGGCGTTTGCGGCGGACGCTTCGCCGTCGTATTCCCATAAACGGATTTTGTATCGTGTTGTACTCATTCCGAATAGCTCCTTTCCCGCGTTACTCTTCAATGCCGATATAAAGCACGTTTTCATCGGCGCGAAGCTCCGTAATCTTGCAATATGCGTATTTGTTCATTTCGTCGTGTGCGAAGTGCTTATACAAGCCCCTGTAAATGTCCCGCTTCTGATAGCCGCATTCCCGAACGTAGATATACACGTTCGTAAATCCGCTAATTACGTAGCCGATCGTTTGAAGTGCCACGTTGTTTGCGATCCTCTTCATCTTCATATTGAATAGCTCCTTTCGTATTTCAGCAATTCGCGCCGCGTCGGTTTCCTCTGCGTCGGAAATTCTCTTGCACCGTCGCTTGTGCAAGATCGGCGCTGTACTTCGGGCGGGCGTAGCCGTCAAACTCTCCCGTATAGCCGCGCTTCAACTCTTCGTAGATAGCGGCGGCGCTCCTTTTCAGACGGGCGGCAATGTCAACAACGCGTTCACCCTCTGCATACATTCTTTCGATCTCGCGGCGCTGTTCCAGCGTCAAATAACTGTATCCGTTCAATGTTTTAACCTCCTTCCGCCTGCCTTCGGATAAAAAAATAATGCAGGAAAAACCGTAACGGTTTCTTCTGCATTTAATGATACTCTCAACAATGGATCGCCGCATGAAAAGCGTTGATTGACGCGAAGAAATATAGTATAATATAATCCCCTGAAAAAAGGGGACATCACTTATCATGGGGCCGTAAATGGTTTCGACGGGGATCACAGGGGCCGGATAAGCGAGCCGAAGCCCCGCGCTTCGTAAAAAGCGGGAAAATTAAAAATTAACTGACGAAGCTAATTTTGTACCCGTCGCTGCTTAAGCAGTGACCGTCCGCCCTTAGGTTCCCACGCCTAAGGATACGGGCGTCATCAATGTGGGGAACCAACCTGCGTAAGCTTTGCCGCAGGCGGGATATATGAAGCTACCGCAAGCGCCGACCCTGCCGCCGGGGGCTCCGCCGAGGGAATTGTAAATCAGCGGCTACGCTCGTAGAAAGTCTTGCTGAAGGGTTTTCGGACAGGAGTTCGACTCTCCTCGGCTCCACCACCAAAAAGCCCAGATTATCTGGGCTTTTTGCTTATCTGCTACAAGACTGATGAGGCAATTCTATGCACCTTTGGGCTATAACAAAATGGAAGAAGTTTTATTCCGGCGTACCTGTGCGGCATAGGGACGGCCTGAGGACGCGATTTGAAAAAGGCATAGATGCGGATTTGCGCAATGCCTGCATTCGCTTTTGCGATTGGGCAAGGCATGAATACTATTTCCCGATACGGGTATGCGTTTATTTCAAAAAGGATGAGTTGATACGCGCCATGGATGGGGAAATGGTGAGCGCAACATTCTTCGGCCCATATGATAAAATGGAGGAGCCGTATATCCGCGTTTCAACGGGCGATTTTGGGGAGATTAAAGCGAGAAACGGCAGAGATAATGCCGTGTTTGCGATTTTGCATTCCGTCGCGCATGAGCTTACGCATTATTTTCAATGGGTAAACGGATTGGAGCTCACCGCAATCGGCGAAGAAAGGCAAGCCGCATATTATGCCGATATTATCATAGATGAATATATGGATGTATATGACCACCCATGAATCCAGCTAAAAAAGGAGGGATTTTCATCCCTCGTCCGGCATTTGGGAATCGTATATACATTCGTCCCAGATGCTCTCTTTGCAAAATTCGTCCCATATGGCGGTCTCAAGCTCGCTCAGCGCGGATGCAAGGCCGTTTTCGTTTGCGGGGAATGCGGCGGCATAGCCCGCTGCGTCCGCATCGCAGAAGCCGGTTTTGTTGCTCCAGCCAACTATTTCCGGCAGTATCCCGCGCGCATCAAGCCATTCGGCAAAGGCCATGGAAAGCGCAGGGTAGTCTATCTGCCCCAGCGGCGCCGCGCCGAAGCCCTCGTGCGAAATATAGAATGGGCCGGCGTATTTAAGTTCGTTTTTATATTGAGATACAAGCGTTTCAACTTTGCTCATAGTAATCACCCCGTTCAGCGTTTATAGCTATAGTTTACCCGCCTTTATTGCTTTTGTAAACGCCTGCTTTTGAACATTGTAATCAAACCAGTCGCGTCCGCCAGCAGCCAGCCTATGGGTATTGCCATCCATATGCCTATTTCGCCTATTTTTGCGGAAAGCATATATGCAAGCGCCACGCGCGTGCCAAGCGATATAACCGTAAGCACAACGGACATTGCGGGCCGCTGCACCGCGCGGAAATAGCCATACAGCAGGAAAAGGCAGCCTATACCGAAATAGAACGCGCCTTCTATGCGAAGATATTTTATTCCCGCCAGCAGCACGGCCGTTTCGTTTGCGTCAATAAATATAAGCATCAGTGGGCGGGCAAATGCGAACACCAGCGCCGATATTGCCACGCTGAACGCCGTACTTATAATAAATGCTTGCTTCGTGCCCGCGCGTATGCGCCCATGGTCGCCCGCGCCGTGGTTTTGTGCAACGAATGTGGAATAAGCGTTGCCGAAGTCCTGTACGGGAAGGTAGGCGAATGTGTCTATCTTCACCGCGGCGGCAAACGCGGCCATTACCGTAGCGCCGAAGCTGTTTACAAGCCCCTGCACCATAAGTATGCCGAAGTTCATTACGGACTGCTGAAGGCAGGTGAGGGAGGACAGGCTGAATATATCCTTCAGTATAGGCTTGCTGAAGCACATATCCTCGTGCCTTGGGATAAGCTCCGGGCATTTGAAAAGCACATACAGGCATAAGCCCACCGCTGAAACGTACTGCGCAATAACCGTCGCCCATGCCGCGCCCGCAATGCCCCGGCTGAATACCAACACGAATATCAAGTCAAGCGCAATGTTCAGCACGGCGGATATCGCAAGGAAAATCAGCGGCACGGAAGAATTGCCAAGCGCGCGCAGCAGGCAGGAAACATAATTGTAAAGCGAGGTCGCAATAAGCCCAACGTATATAATTGCCAAATATTCGCGCATACCGCCGCGCACAGCGTCCGGCACGCGCAGGAACAAGAGTATAGGCTCCATGAAGGCGTATACTGCGGCGTTAATAAGCACGGTTATTGAAAGGAGGAGAATGAACGCATGCAGTATGCCTGATCTCAGCGAAGAAGAATCATTCCGCCCGCGGTACATCGAAAAAAGCGCGCCCGAACCCATGCTCAGACCCAGGAATATGGAAGTGAGAAACGTCATGAGCGTATAGGCCGAACCAACCGCGGCAAGCGCGTTTGCGCCAAGCGCACGGGATACGATAAGCGTATCGGCAATGTTATAAAACTGCTGCAGCATATTGCCCGCCATCATTGGCAGCGCAAACAGAATGAGCGAGCGGGATATGCTTCCGCGCGTAAGGTCACGGTACATGGCATGTTCCTCATGAAAAATGATAATGCGAAAGCATTATAAAAAATACTAGCGCAATAGTCAACAATATTGCCTAAAATGTTTGTTTTTTGCCGCGCGCGTGGTATAATGCAGGGTATGACAAAAACGGCGTTATCCCGTTAGGCGGATAGGAAAGGTGAAACATGAAAGTCAGCGAGCTGTTAGGCGAAAGGTATAAGGACAGGGTTGCGGAAATAGAAAGCCAAAACCTTATGGTAAGGGGCGGCTATATTAAGCAGGTGGGCAACGGCATATATTCCCTTATGCCTCCCGCGCGGCGTATACATAATAAGATAGAGGCGATATTGCGCCAGGAGATGGACAGGATAGACGGGCAGGAGGTACTGTTCCCCGTTACCATGCCCGCAACGCTTTGGCAGGCTTCCGGACGCTGGGAAAGCGTCGGCAAGGAGCTTTTACGCTTTAAGGACAGGAGCGGCGCGGATATGGTGCTTGGCATGACTCATGAAGAAGCGGCCGTGCATATGGCCATGAACGTGGCGAGCACATATCAGAAATATCCCTTTATGATATATCAGATACAGACTAAGTTCCGCGACGAGCCCCGTGCCCGCGGCGGCCTTATAAGGGTGCGCGAATTTACAATGAAGGACGGCTATTCGTTCCATACCTCGCAGAAGGATCTGGAGCGGTATTATAAGCGCTGCTACCGCGCGTATGAGCGCATATATGCCCGCGTAGGCATACCGGAAGTCGTTGCCGTTGCGTCTGATTCTGGCATGATGGGCGGCAAGGTTAGCCACGAGTTCATGCTGCTTACCGATATCGGCGAGGATACCATCGTCCTTTGCCCGGAGTGCGGCTACCGCGCGAACATGGAGGCGGCGGACTGCATAGTGCATAACGACCCCGATGAAGCCATGGCCCCGCTTGAAAAGGTTGCAACGTATGACAACAAGACCATTGAGGATGTGTGCAGCTTTCTGCACGGCAGCGCGGAAAAGAGCGCCAAGGCCGTTGTGTATCAGCGCAACGAGGACGACAGCTACGTTCTGGTATTCGTGCGCGGCGACCTTGAGGTTAACGAAACCAAGCTGAGGAACTACCTTAAGGCGGAGGTGCATCCCGCCGTTGAAATAGACCACGCCGGCCTTGTTGCGGGCGCGATTGGCCCCGTAAACCTTGCCAAGGGCATAACCGTGGTGTACGATCGTTCGCTTGAAGGCACAAGAAATCTTGTGTGCGGCGCGAATGAAGAAGGCTACCACTTCACAGGGCTCAACATGGATAGGGACGTGCCTAATGCCGAATATGTGGACGTTGCCAAGGCGACCGTGGGCGGCGTATGCCCCAAGTGCGGCAAGCATTCGCTTACCATTAAAAACGGCATAGAGGTCGGCAACATATTCCAGCTTGGCCGCCGCTACACCGAATCCATGGGCATGACCTATGACGATGAAAAGGGCAACCGCGTCAACCCCATAATGGGCTGCTACGGCATAGGCGTGGGCAGGCTGATGGCCAGCGTGTGCGAGGAGCATCATGACCAATACGGCCCCGTATGGCCCATATCAATAGCCCCTTGGGAAATAGAGATATGCGCCCTGCGTGCGGATCAGGCGCACGTTAAGGAGGAAGCCAATAAGCTTTATAAGTCACTTATGGACGAAGGCTACGAAGTGCTGTTTGACGACCGCACCGTGTCCGCAGGCTTCATGTTCTCGGATGCAGACCTTTTGGGCAGCCCCGTGCGCATAGTAATATCGCCCAAGACGCTTGACCGCGGCGTGGTTGAAATAGTTACAAGGGACAAGACCATAAAGGAGGACGTTCCCCTTGAATGCGCCATGCAGCGCACCAAGGAAATAGTGGCGGAGCTTTACGCACGCATAAACAGCCACGTTCCCGAAAGCATATAATTTAAGCTGAAGTAAAACAGCGGGCAGTCCGGTAAGGGCTGTCCGCTTTTGCGCAGCATTTTTTGCAAGTGCTATCTTTTTTACATTCTTGCCGCATAGCTGTTTTTGTTTTTGCGCATAACCATGGTATAATATAAATTCAGCATGAAAAATGCTTTATGGCAACGAAAGGAAAGATTACTATGGGTCTGCCGGCAAAACTGGTTCACTCTCAATTGAACTTCTTCAAACCGCTGGTGGCTAACTGTTCGCTGGAAACTATACGCCGCGGGCAGGATAAGCTGGGCGAGCTGATGGAAGCCATACACAGGAAGGACGTGATCACGCGCGATCATGCCTTCGCAAACTTTGAAGGCGCGTGGATAATACCCAAGGACGAGCGCAGGCAGGGCGTTATACTTTACCTGCACGGCGGGGGATACACCTGCGGAGACCTTAACTACGCAAAGGGCTTTGGCGCAACGCTTGCGGACGAGGAAGGCGTGCGCGTGTTTGCTGCGGCATATAGGCTGGCGCCGGAAAGCCCATACCCTGCGGCGGTGGAGGATGCGCTGGAAGCATATAACTACCTTCGGCAGAAGGGCTATAAGCCGGAGCATATAATGCTCTGCGGCGAAAGCGCGGGCGGCGGGCTGTGCTTTGCACTGTGCTTAAAGCTGAAGGAGCTTTCGCTGCCGCTGCCCTGCGGAATAATAGCCATTTCCCCGTGGGCGGACCTTACGGCCTCCGGCAGCACATACGAGACAAACCGCGAAAAGGATGTTTCGCTCACGGCAGAGGTGCTGGAGTTTTACGCCCAATGCTACGCCGGTGAGCACGACAGGCGGGAGCAGACAATATCGCCCCTGTTCGGGGAGCTTACGGGCATGCCGCCTTCGCTCATATTCGCTGGCGGGGATGAAATACTGCTGGATGATTCCGTGCGGCTCAACAGGCGGCTGACCGAGTGCGGCTGCAAGAGCAGGCTTATAATTGCGCCGGAGCGTTGGCACGCATATGTGCTGTATCAGCTTAATGAAAATCAGGATGATTTCACAGCCATAAACGCTTTCCTCAACGACCATCTTTGCCCGGAAAGAAAGCTTAGATGGATGCGGCTGGACAACGCGGCGAAGATTTACCCCGCGGCAAGGCGGAAAAACTGGAATAATTTCTTCCGCGTGTCCGCCATTATGACGGAAAACGTGGACAGGGAGGTGCTTCAGGCCGCGCTGGACGTTACGGTGCGGCGGTTCCCGTCCATAGCGGTGCGGCTTAGGCGGGGCACGTTCTGGTATTACCTGGAGGAGCTTTCAAACGCGCCCAAGATTCGGGACGAGAAGGCTTACCCGCTGGCGTATGTGCCTTTCAAGGAGGTGCGGGAGTGCGCGTTTAGGGTTATAGTATACAAAAAGCGCATAGCGGTGGAGTTCTTCCACGCGCTGACGGACGGCAACGGCGCGCTGACATTCGTTAAAACGCTGGTTGCGGAATACATAACGCAGAAATACGGCGTGGAGATACCCAATGAGGACGGCGTACTCTGCCGCCTGGAAGCGCCCAGCGATGAGGAGCTGGAGGACAGCTTCCTTAAATTCAGCGGGGATGTGCGCGCCAGCCGCAGCGAAAAAACGGCGTATCACCTGAGCGGCACGCCGGAGGAAAGCGGCTTTGTGGACATTGTTACGCTTATGCTCAGCGCGGACGATGTGCGCAAAAAGGCAAAGGAGCACGGCGTTACCGTGACGGAGTTCCTGTGTGCGGCAATGATGGAGGCCATACTTGAAATTCAGGCGGAAAGGGTGCATTCCCGCCGCAGGAGAAAGCCGGTAAAGGTGCTTATACCCGTTAACCTGAGGAAGCTTTTTTCAAGCAAAACGCTCAGGAACTTTGCCCTGTACATAACGCCGGAGGTCGATCCCACGCTCGGGGAATACACGTTCGATGAAATATGCGCCATAGTGCATCACCGCATGGGGCTTGACTACACCGCAAAGCTTATGGGCACCCGCATTGCTACCAACGTGAGCAGCGAGCGGGCGCTTGCGCTGAAGGTTATGCCGCTTTTCATAAAGAACATTGCAATGAAGGCCGTGTTCGATGCGGTGGGGGAAAGGAAAAGCTGCCTGTGCCTATCCAACCTTGGCAACGTTACGCTGCCCGGGGATATGCCAAAGTATGTTGAGCGGATGGATTTTATAATAGGCGTGCAGGCGCGCGCGCCGCACAACTGCGGCATAATAACATACAACGGCACAATGTACATAAACATGATCCGCAACATAAAGGAGCCGGAGCTTGAGCTGAGGTTCTTCCGCGCGCTCAAGCGGCAGGGGCTTAACGCCGCCGTGGAGAGCAATCAGGCTTAAACGGATGGGAAAGAAAGGAGAGACGAATACATATGTATTGCATAAAATGCGGAGTGGAGCTGAAGGACAGCGAGGAAAAATGCCCGCTTTGCGGCACGGTGGTGTTCAATCCGGACATGAAGCGGCCGGACGGCGAAAAGCCGTATCCCGCCGAAAGCAGGCGGCCTGCCGAAACGGCCAGCCGCTCGGGCATGCTGTTCATAACAAGCATAATGTTCTTGGTGCCGTTCGTGCTGTCGCTGCTGTGCGACTGGAAGGTGAACGGAACGCTTGTATGGTCGGGCTATGCGGCGGGCGCACTTGCGCTTGTATACATAATAGTAGTGCTGCCCATGTGGTTCCGCCATGCAACGCCGGTTATATTCGTTGCGGCGGACTTTGTGGCGATAGGGCTATATTTACTGTATATCGATTTTGCCGTGAACGGGCATTGGTTCCTTTCCTTCGCGTTCCCCGTGACCGGCGGGGCTATGCTTATTGCCTGCGCCGCGGTAACTCTGCTGCATTATCTTAGAAAAGGCCACCTGTTCGTGTACGCGGGCACGCTCATAGCCATTGGCGGCTTCGCGGTGCTTGTGGAGTTCCTTATAAACATAACGTTCCATGTGAGCGATACGCTCGTGTGGTCGCTGTATCCGCTGGCGTGCAGCCTTATTTTCGGCGTAACGCTTATAGTAATAGCCTGCTGCCCCAAGATGCGCGAGGGACTGAGAAGGAAGTTCTTTATATAGGGGCTGCGGTAAATACAAACAAACCGGGGGACGGCAATCCGTCCCCCGGTTTAGCTTTATTCAAACCTGAATACTTATTTCTTATTTGTTCCTTATGTTGGCCTGGGCCGCGGCAAGGCGGGCGATAGGCACGCGATAAGGCGAGCAGGATACGTAGTCAAGACCAACGCGGTGGCAGAAGTCTATGCTGGAAGGATCGCCGCCGTGTTCGCCGCAGATGCCCAGATGGATGTCCGGGCGGGTAGCGCGGCCCATCTTGGCAGCCATGTCTACCAGCTTGCCTACGCCAATCTGGTCAAGGCGCGCGAAGGGATCGGACTCGTAAATCTTCTTCTCGTAGTAAGCGCTCAGGAACTTGCCCGCATCGTCACGGCTGAAGCCGAAGGTCATCTGGGTAAGGTCGTTGGTGCCGAAGGAGAAGAACTCCGCCTCGGTGGCTATCTGGTCGGCGGTAAGGGCCGCACGCGGAATCTCTATCATGGTGCCTACGAGGAACTTGAACTCGGTGTTGTTCTCCTCCATAACCTTCTTGGCGGTCTTTACGACGAAGCTCTTAACGTAAGCAAGCTCCTTCACTTCGCCTACCAAGGGAATCATTATTTCGGGAACTATGTTCAGCCCGGTTTCGCGGCGCACGTTGATGGCGGCCTCTATAACGGCGCGGGTCTGCATTTCCGCAATTTCGGGATAGGTCACGCACAGGCGGCAGCCGCGATGGCCCATCATGGGGTTGAATTCGTGCAGGCTGGCAACGGTGGCCTTCAGCTCTTCAAAGGTCATGCCCATTTCCTTGGCAAGCTCTGCAATTTCCTCGTCCTTATGGGGCAGGAACTCATGCAGCGGGGGATCAAGGAAGCGGATGGTAACGGGATGCTCGCCCATGGCCTTGTAGATGCCTTCAAAGTCGCTCCTCTGCATGGGCAGCAGCTTATCCAGCGCCTTGCGGCGGGCTTCTTCGGTCTTGGACACTATCATTTCGCGCATGGCGGGGATGCGATCCTCATCGAAGAACATATGCTCTGTACGGCAAAGGCCAATGCCTTGCGCGCCGAAGCTTACGGCAACGGAGGCATCATGCGGATTGTCCGCATTTGTGCGTACGGCAAGCCTCTTGTGCTTGTCCGCCATTTCCATTATGCGTCCGAAATAGCCGCTGTTGGGATCAGCAGGGATGGTGGGGATAAGAGCATCGTAGATGCAGCCGGTGGAACCGTCAAGGCTCAGCACGTCGCCCTCGTGATAGGTCTTGCCAGCAAGGGTGAACTGCTTGTTCTCTTCGTCCATCTTTATTTCGCCGCAGCCGGATACGCAGCAGGTACCCATGCCGCGCGCAACGACGGCCGCGTGGGAGGTCTGTCCGCCGCGAACGGTCAGAATACCCTGGGAATACTTCATGCCCTCAATGTCCTCGGGGCTGGTCTCAAGGCGAACGAGTATTACCTTCTCGCCCATCTTGCCCTGCTCAACCGCATCCTCGGCGGTGAACACGATTTTACCGGCGGCAGCTCCGGGGCTGGCGGCTATGGCCTTGCCTACGGGCTTTGCGGCCTTCAGCGCGGCGGGGTCAAACTGCGGATGCAGCAGCATGTCCAGGGACTTGGCGTCTATCTGCATCAGCGCTTCTTCTTCGCTTATCATGCCTTCGTCAATCAGGTCGCAGGCAATCTTGATGGCGGCGGCAGCGGTACGCTTGCCGTTACGGGTCTGCAGCATGTAAAGCTTGCCGTGCTCAACGGTGAACTCCATGTCCTGCATGTCATGATAATGATTTTCAAGGGTCTTGCAGACTTCCACGAACTGCTTGAACGCTTCGGGGAACTTCTGCTCCATCTCGCTTATGGGCATGGGGGTGCGCACGCCGGCAACGACGTCCTCGCCCTGAGCATTGGTCAGGAATTCGCCGAAGAGGCCCTTGCTGCCGGTAGCGGGGCTGCGGGTGAACGCAACGCCGGTGCCGCAATCGTCGCCCATGTTGCCGAAGGCCATCATCTGCACGTTAACGGCAGTACCCCAGGAATAGGGAATGTCGTGATCCATGCGGTAAATGTTGGCGCGGGGGTTGTCCCAGCTGCGGAAAACGGCCTTGATAGCCTCAAACAGCTGCACCTTCGGGTCGGTGGGGAAATCGCTGCCGATCTGCTGCTTATATTCGGCCTTGAACTGATCGGCCAGCTCGTGCAGGTCGTTCGCATCCAAATCCAGGTCGCTGGTAACGCCCTTGCGTTCCTTCATGGCGTCTATCAGCTTTTCAAAGTATTTCTTACCGACTTCCATAACAACGTCGGAGAACATCTGTATGAACCTTCTGTAGCAGTCCCAAGCCCAGCGGGGATTGCCGCTCTTGGCTGCGATTATTTCAACAACCTCTTCGTTGAGACCCAGGTTCAGTATGGTATCCATCATGCCGGGCATGGAAGCGCGCGCGCCGGAACGGACGGAGACGAGGAGCGGATTTTCCTTATCGCCGAACTTCTTGCCGGTCACTTCTTCCATCTTTATGATGTTTTCCATTATTTCCGCCTGGATTTCGTCGTTAATCCTGCGGCCATCTTCGTAATACTGGGTGCAAGCCTCGGTAGAGATGGTGAAGCCCTGGGGAACAGGTAGGCCTATCTTGGTCATTTCGGCCAGGTTGGCGCCCTTACCGCCCAGCAGGTTGCGCATGGAAGCGTTGCCCTCGCTGAACTGGTAAACGTACTTTTTCGACATTGATTTCAGTCCTCCAATATTCAATTTAAATAAAAACACATTGTCGCGCAAAGGGGCAGCCGCCCTTTCGCACTTAATGGACATTATACTATTATTCTCCCTCACAGGCAAGCAAAAACATAGCATATGCAAGATTTTTGTACCATCCTGTGCACTTATGGGGCTATTATCGCCGCTTATAGGCAAAGGAATGTTATTATCGGGTCAAATTGATATGAACTGTCACATATATGTTATAATTTACACATATATATGCCCATATTCTCCCCTGCTATTGGCTAACGCCTTAAAATATGCTACAATACGGCTATGTTTGGATATATTGAGCCGGATAAGGGCGAACTGAAGATGAAGGAGCTTACGCGCTACCGCGCGTTTTACTGCGCCCTGTGCAAAAGCATAGGCGCGCGGTATTCCCAAACCGCCCGATTGACGCTCAATTACGACTGCGCATTTTTCGCCCTTGCGCTATGCAATACGCTGGGGCCAAGCAGATGCATGCCCATGCGCTGCGGCTATAAGCCGCTGAAGAAGCCCATGCCCGTAATAGAGCAAAGCGCGGGCATAGACTTTGCCGCAGACGTAAACGTTGCCCTTGCGTACAACAAGCTTTGCGACGATATTGCGGACGAGCGCGGGCAGAAGCGCATACGCGCCAAGGTGGGCCGCGCCGCGCTGAAGCAGGACTATGCCAAGGCAAGGCGATATAACAAAGCCCTGTGCGGCGCAATAGAGCGCAGCAGGGCGGAGCTGAACGCCATAGAAAAAAGCATGGACGGCAGCATAGACGCCCCCGCCGCCGCGTTTGCGGGGCTGATGCACTCCGCAGCGCTTTGCGCACCGATAGAGAGCATGCCCATAAGGAAGGCATTTGCCGCGCTGTGCGCCGCGCTGGGCCGCTGGGTATATATAATGGATGCATGGGACGACCGTGCGCGGGACAGGGAAAGCGGCGCATACAACGCGTTTAACATTGCCGCTAAAGACGCGGACGAGGCTGAGCTGAGCGAGCGGGCGGAGATAATGCTTTTCAATTCGCTCAGGGAAGCGGAGGAAGCATATATGCTGCTTAGGCCCCTTGAGGACGGGGCTATAATAGAAAACATACTGAAAGAGGGCTGCGGGCTGAAAACGCGCCGCTTAATTGGAGGGAACGATGACGAATCCGTATAAGGTATTGGGCGTGAACGAGGGCGCATCGAACGAGGAGATACGCGCGGCGTATCTTTCGCTGGTGAAAAAATACCATCCGGATAAGTATACCGACCCGGACATGAAGCAGCTTGCCAACGAAAAGCTGAAGGAGATAAACGAAGCCTACGACCAGCTTACCAAAAACCCCGGGAAAACCGCGTCCAGCGGATATTCCGGCGCAGCATATGGCGCGGGCGGCCACGGCGGGAGCTATTCCGGCCCCGAAGCGGATAGGTTCGTGCGCGCGCGCAGCCTTATTAACGCGGGCAATCTGGACGGGGCAAAGACAATACTTGACAGCATACAGACCCGCAACGCGGAATGGTATTACCTGTACGGCATAATATATCTTAGGCAGGGCTGGTACGACAAGGCGCGGGAGTTCCTGGGCCGGGCGTACCGCACGGAGCCGGGCAACGCGGAATATGCACAGGCATACAACACGCTGCGCTACACGGGCAACCCGTATTCCCGCCCGCGGCAGAGCACAAGCTACGGCAACTGCTCCGCGTGCGACATATGCTCCGGCCTTATGTGCGCGGACTGCTGCTGCGAATGCATGGGCGGCGATTTGATACGCTGCTGCTGAGGTGACGCAAAATGAGAAGGCTTAGCGGAGCAAAACTTATATCCATAGGCGCAATGTGCACGGCGCTGGGCGTGCTGTGCCTGTATGCGGCGGCTGTGCTGCCAACGGGTCGCGTGGCGCTGTATTTCTTAGCATCGCTGTTTGTGTATGTCCCTGCGGCGGAGGGCGCGTATTTGGGCGCGGTTGGCGTTTATTTGGCAACGGGCGTGCTTTCGCTTTTGATACTGCCCAGCCGTGCCGCTGCCGTGCCGTACATAGTGCTGCTTGGGCATTTCGGCATATTCAAAACGTGGTTCGATTCAGTTATGCCCGATAAGGTGGTGCAGAGCGCGGTAAAGGTGCTGTATTGCGATGCATTCACGGTGCTGGGCGTGTTCGCGGCGATAAAGCTTTTTGGGTTTGATATGACTACGCTCAGCGTTGCGCTGCCCATATGGGCAATAGTGCTCATAATGCAGGCGGCGTTTTTCGCATATGACAAGCTGTATTGGATGTGCCAGCGGTTTTATGACGAGCGTATCCGCCCCGCCATAAGCCCGAGAAGGTAGCATGCTTACGCATGGGGTGAAATTGCGCTTAGGCGTTGTAGAGGCGGCTATTAGCTGCCCGCTCTAACTCCTTCCGTCTGCTCGCTTTGCTCGCATCCACCTCCCTAAATAAGGGAGGCTTAACGCAAGAGTTTAGATACCGCCCAAAAGGCTCCCTCTTAGAGGGAGCTGGCACGGCGCAAGCCGTGACTGAGGGGTTGTAACAAGCAAAGTGCTGTTAGCTGCTTTATAACCCCTCCGTCAATTCGCTGACGCTCATTGACACCTCCCCTTTCAGGGCAGGCTGACTCCCTCCGTCTTTTGCTTCGCAAAATCCACCTCCCCTGCTACGCAGGGCCACTCTGGTTGGAACAAGGTCGCCTTACTCACTGCCGTTCGTAATTCTCCCTGTTCCTGCCCGTTCTCCGTTTCGCTTACTCGTCCACAGGACGCGCTCAACTCCGAACCTCAAGGAGGGAGGCTTAACGTAAGAGTTTGGACATCGGCCAAAAGGCTCCCTCACCGAGGGAGCTGGCTATGAGCGTTAGCGAATAGACTGAGGGAGTTAAAGGCTCCCCGAACGGGGAGCTGGCACGGCGCAAGCCGTGACTGAGGGGTTGAGGTAAAAAGCATAGCCACGGCGGGAGGCCAATAGCCGCCCCTACAAATGGAGTTAACTATTTTCAAAGGAGACACAACATGAGACTGGACAAATACCTGAAGGTTTCGCGCATAATCAAGCGGCGCACCGTTGCCGCGCAGGCGGCGGATTTGGGCCGCATACAGATAAACGGCAAGGTCGCCAAGCCCTCTACCGAGGTTAAGGAAGGCGACGAGCTGGATATTTTGATGGGCGGCAAGCATATGCGCGTTAAGGTAATAAGCGTGCGCGAATTCGCCCCCAAGGGCGAGGCTGCCGCAATGTATGAAATACTCGGCGAATGATGCACGATAGCGCGCCCGTGTTCGCGGCGATACTTGCCGCGGGCTCATCCTGCCGCATGGGCAGGGACAAACTTAGCCTGTCTTTCGGCGGTAAAAGCCCCGTGGAGCTTTCCATAGAGGCTTTTTCGGTATGCCCCATAAATATAGAGGGCATTATTGTTGCCACTTCTGCGGCCAATACGGAGGCCGTGAAGGCATTATGCAGCCGCTATGAAAAGGTACACGTTATAGCCGGGGGTGCAAGCCGCGGGGAAAGCGCGCACAACTGCGTTAGGGAAGCGCTGCGCCTGAGCGCGGGCAGAAAGGCCGTTATTGCGATACATGACGCCGCGCGCTGCCTTGTGGACAGCGGCACGATATGCCGCGCGGTGGAAGCCGCATTTGCGCACGGCAGCGGCATAGCCGCCATTCCCGCACGGGATACGCTAAGGCGTGCGGACGGGCAAAGCGTGGAGCGGGACGGGCTTCTCGTAATGCAAACGCCGCAATGCTTTGATTTGGACTCCATTGCCGCTGCGTATGACAAAAGCCGCGCCGATGGCTATCCGGACACGGACGACTGCGCCGTATACATGCGCCGCATTGGCGCGCCGCATTACAGCGAAGGCAGCATAATGAATCAAAAGCTTACATACGCGGCGGACATACCGTTTTTCACTGCCGCAAAGGGGGACACGATGCGCATAGGCTGCGGAGAGGACACGCATATACTTACCGAAAACCGTAAACTGATACTTGGCGGGGTGGATATTCCCTACGAAAAGGGCCTGCTTGGCCACAGCGATGCGGACGTGCTGCTGCACGCCGTGACGGACGCGCTGCTGGGCGCGGCTGCGCTGGGGGACATAGGCCGCCACTTCCCCGATACGGATGAATGCTACCGCGGCATAAGCAGCCTTACGCTGCTGAGCGCCGCATATGAAAAGATACGCTCCGCGGGCTACGCCGTGGGCAACATAGACGCAACGATAATAGCCCAGCGCCCCAAGCTCGCCCCGTACATAGACGCCATGCGTGCCAACATTGCCGCCGCGCTCGGCGTAAGCACAGCCGCCGTGAGCGTGAAGGCCACCACTACCGAGGGCATGAATGCCGAAGGCCGCGGCGAATGCATAAGCGCAAGGGCAGTCGCCTGCCTGCGCAGTGAGGTCGGTTAAGTTGCTCTGGCTATACGCACCATACCAAAAGGCTCCCTCTTAGAGGGAGCTGGCGAGCCGAAGGCGAGACTGAGGGGTTGAACCGAACATTCTACACTATCAGCATCAAAAGCTTAAACAGCCAGTTTGCCACCACGCCCGCGAACAGGCCGCTTATCGTGTGGTACAGTATGGCCTTGGCGGTGAAGCGCGTGCTGTGCAGCAGCTCCATCATGGATACATGCGTGCTCAGATAGCCGCTCCAGCACATGCACATTGCCGTGAAAACGGCTATATCGTTGGTGTTTGCCATGCCGCTTTGCAGAAGCCCGGGTATAAGCCCCAGCGCCGCCCCTGCCGAGCCAAGCGCCGTTACCGGCACGCTCAGTCCTGCGCTTGAGGAGAAGCCGAACAGCGGATGCAGTATAAAATCAAGCTTTTCCGCTATCCACGGAAGAACGGGTATGCCCTCGTAAGCCGCGCCGGTGTATGCGCCGGTTTCCGATGGGCCGTTGGTAAGCATCATTACTATTGTGCATATAACCAGCACGCCCGGTATTATGCCAAGCCCCATGTCCACGCCCTTCTTGCCGCCGTCCATAACCGCATTGAGAAAGCGCATAAGGCCGTTGCCCTTGCCCTCCGTGGGTTCGCTGGTCTGCTCCGCAGGATCAATAGGCTCCGCTTCCGCCTCGCTGCCCATTGCCTTTGCCGTATGGCGGAGCATAAGGCGCGTTGCCAGTATGCTGCCGCATACCGCGCCCAGATTGCCGCACAGCGCCGCCAGCCCAACGTGCTCACCGCCCGCCGTGCCAAGGCCGATTATGAACGTTGTAACTATCAGGCCCATGCCGAAGCTGGTGCCCAGGTTTGTCAGCGCGGGTATCTGATATGCCTTAAAATAGCGGCGGTACTTGGGGTCGTCCGCAAGGGTGAGTATGGCGGGATTGTCGCTCATATATGTTGTAACTATGCCCAGCGCCGCGGCTCCCGGCATACCGTACAGCGGCCGCATCAGCGGGGATAGCACGTGGTTTATCAGCTCAACTACGCCGAATTCCGTAAGCACGGCGGAAAGCGCGCCAACTATTACGGCTATTGCCATAAGGTAAAGCGTTGTGTCCATCAGCAGCCTGTACGCCGTATTCATCATTGTGTTCATCATGTTCGCAATGCCCATCGGCACGGCGAAAAACGCAAAGAACGCCACGAAGCATATAAGGAATACAACCGCCTTCCATGCTTTGAAGCCGGATTTAGCCTTTGCCGCAGCCTTTATCTCAGCCGCAGCGGTAGAATACATGCTCATTTCTGTTACGGTAGCCCTTTCTTGGAAATAATGGGTATTTCTTATGGAAAAACGAACGAAATACAACCCAAATGCGATTATATAACCATATGCCGCGCAAGTAAAATGAATATGCTTTGTGTTATGCATGAGTAAAACTGATATCTTGCAACTAATTGAATATGCCGCGATGCATTGACATGGCAATGCTGTAATTATTATAATAAAGCATAACGAAGCGAAACCGGAGGGCATTGTCGTGGCAAACAGCAAATACGCCGCATTTATAGCCGCAGCGGAGGAGGGCAACATGACCGCCGCCGCGCAGAAGCTGGGCTACACCCAATCGGGCGTTAGCCACCTTGTGCATACGCTGGAGCAGGAACTGGGCGTGCAGCTGCTTATCCGTTCCAAGGCGGGCGTGGAGCTTTCGCCGGAGGGGAATGCGCTCATAGGGCACATACGGCGGCTTATAGCGGCGGAGAACGCCGTGCTCGGCGCGGCAGAGGAATTGAGGGGAGTTGAGCGCGGAACGCTCAGGATAGGCACTTTTTCAAGCGTGGCGATAGCGTGGCTGCCAAGCGTTATGGCAAGGTTCAATGCGCGCTACCCCGGCATTGCCATAACAATAGAAAACGGCACATATTCGCCCATTGAGGACATGCTGAGCAGTTCTTTGCTTGACTGCGCATTCGTTGCGCTGCCTTCGCGTGCTGAGTTTGAAACCGTACCCCTTGCGCGGGACAGGCTGCTTGCGGTTGTGCATCCGGATAGCCCCCTTGCGGCAAAGCGCAGCCTTTCGGCGGAGGATGTTGCAAACGAAACGTTTATAGTTCCCGCGGAGGGCACAAACCACGACGTGGGCCGCTTTTTCTCAAGGGCGGGGATACGGCCCAAGGCCGTGCTGAACATGGGTGATGATTATGCGGCGGCCGCAATGGTGGAACGCGCGCTGGGGTTCACAATACTGCCGGAGCTTATGCTAAGCGCAATGCATTTGGGCAATGTGCGCACCGTGCCGCTTGAGCACAGCGAAAGGGAGATTGGCCTTGCCATGAACGCCAATTACCACAGCCCGGCCCTTGCCGCGTTCGGCGCGTTCATGCGGGAATTTATAAAAGAAGGGTAAAAACAAAGCGGCATGGCCTTTTGTGGCTACGCCGCTTTTATCGCGTAATGATACCTTAATTAGTTGAGCGCTTCCTTGAGAGCCTTGCCAGCCTTGAAGGTGGCAGCCTTGCTTTCCGCAATCTGGATTTCGGCGCCGGTCATGGGGTTGTGGCCCTTGTGAGCGGGACGAACGCGGGTCTCGAATACGCCAAAGCCAACCAGCTGTACCTTTTCACCGGTCTTCAGGGTTTCGGTGATGGTTTCAAGCGCGGCAAGCACTGCCTTTTCGGAATCCTTCCTGGTGAGACCGCTTTTCTCGGCTACTGCGGCTATAAGCTCGGTTTTGTTCATTACTTCTATCCTCCTAAAAATAATTGGCAACAATTTTGCGCAAGGGATATTGTATCAGCTTTTTAGCTTGAGTACAAGCACTTTTTTGCTTTTTTGCGTTAAAAAAGCCTTGATTTTCGCCTATTTTGCTCTTTGCAGCAGCGCGTGCAGTCCATCCGGCGTAAGCGGCCCCAATTCAGTGCCGTTTTGGCGGGATTCATGCTCAACTTTGGCGAACGCATCAAGGAAGGCGCTGCCTGCATCCCTCAGCGTAAGCTCCGCGTCAAGCCCCAGCGCACGCATAACGTATACCGCCGCAAACAGCAGCTCTTCGGCTAAAAGATACAGCGTATCCTTATCCGCACTGTCAGCGTATTCCGTCCGTATCCGCTCCGCCGCTTCCGTAACGGCCGAAAGCGCGGCGGGTGCATCCATATCGAACCCCGTGGCGGCGGCGCGCTTTTGCAGCTTGCCCGCGCGCATAAGGCTTGGGAAGCATTGCGGAACGGCCTGCATGGCCTCCGTAGCGGAATGGATATGCTTTTCCTTCTTTTTCAGCTCTTCCCAGTTTTTCAGCACCTCCTCCGTGCCGGATACTTTAAGCGCGCTGAAAACGTGCGGATGGCGGTACATAAGCTTTTTAACTATGCCGGTAGTAACGTCGCGTATGGTAAAGTCGCTCGCTTCCGTTTCTATCTGCGCATGGAAAACTATTTGCAGCAGCACGTCGCCCAGCTCTTCGCACAGCGCGTCCATATCGTCCCGCTCTATGGCGTCAACGGCCTCGTAAGCTTCTTCTATCATTGTGTTTCTCAGGCTCATGTGCGTCTGCTCCCTGTCCCAGGGGCAGCCGTTTTCGCCGCGCAGGCGCTTCAATACGTCAACAAGGCTGTCCATGCCGTGCCTGTCCAGCTGCTCAAGCGCCGCAGAGGGCACTATAAGCACAGTCGCCGCAAAGAAGCTGTTCCTCTGCCTGTCCAGCTCATATAGCTTTATATCGCTGCAATGGTACGCGCCGCGCCCGTCCATGCAGGCAAGCGTAACGCCATGCTCATCGGGATAGTATTCGCCAAGGGCCAGCTTAACTTCGCCCGCGCGAATGGGCGTGTCCACTTCCTCTATGCACAGCGGCACGCTCGTATCTATGCGGCAGGGCAGTTCGTTCGCGCTCAGTATGCGCACGCTGCCCGTTGGCTGTCCCGCGGCGCACAGGGCGGCCTCCGCGTAGCCGCTTGCGCTAAGTATGCTAAGCTTTGCGCCCGTTTCATCAGCGCGGGTGCGTATTGCCTCAAGCAGCGCGCTGCCAACTCCGCGGCCAACAGGGGCGTATACCGTGTCCGTATCGCCCTCAAGCAGCCTTTGTGCAATGGCGGCGTTCAGCTCGTCAAAGTCATAGCAGCTTTCGTATAAATCATCCATGCTGCCGTATTCTATGCCGCTGTCCTTAAGCCAGTATGCGCTGGGGTGCTGCTCGGTTTGGATAAACAGCCTGTCTGCCGCAATTATTGCCTGCTGCGCGGCGGCGGTTATGGACAGGGGAGTTGAAAGCGGGGCTATCGTAAGCTTCATTATAATAATATCTCCTTAGCGTTTGCTTGCGTTTCTGTACATTATGCGCCTCAGCTTGCTTCCGCCGGGGATAAAGCTGAGCTCGTTCGCGGAAAGCATTTTCAGCAATATTACCAGTATGCCGTATACAGCAACGCCCGCTATTACCGATGCAAGGGTGGCAAGCGTGCCGTGGCCTGCGTTTGCAAGCAATGTGTAAGTAAAGTGCACCGTAAGGCCCATGGCTACGGATGCGGCAACGGGCTTTATGAAAGTATCGTAAAGCTTAACGGGGCATTTGGTGCGGCGCATCATGTAAATCGTGTCCGCAACGCCGGCGTATGCATAGCATACCACGGTGGATATCGCCGCGCCCTGGATGTTTACGGACGGTATGTTCATAAGTATAAGCATTGTTATGACCTTGAGCACAAAGCCTATGAACAGATTGAAAACCGGAATCTGCGGCTTGCCCAGTCCCTGAACAACGCCGGTCATGGACTGCACCATGGAAAGGAATATAACGCCCATGCTCGCCGTGTGCATAAGGTCCGTGGCAAGTGCCAATTCGGCCTCGGTAAGCTTTGGATAGAGCATATGTATAATCGGCTGCGCCAGCACAAAAAGCCCCACCGCGCACGGTATGCCTATTATAAGCGCAAGCTTAAGCCCAAGCCTTGCCGTGGCCTTTACGCCCTCGCGGTCCCGCATGGCATTCTTGGCCGATATTGCGGGCACAAGGCTCATTGCAAGCGCCATTGTAAGCACGCCGGGCATGTTTATAAGCGTGGTAACGTATGTTCTAAGGAGTGAGTAGGCGGTTTTTGTGACCTCCTCGTTGTACCCCAATTTCGTAAGCATTCTGCCTATAAGTGCGCTGTCCACCATACCTGTGAGCGGGCTTATGGATGCGCCTATGGTTATTGGAATGGCTATTGCAAGCAGCGCCTTTGATACCGTGCCGAAGCCGCGCGGCTTTGATGCGGAATGCTTAGCAAGCCTGTCAAGCTCCCCTTTGCGCCTGCGGTAGAAAAGATACACAACTATTAGCCCCATCAGCTCGCTTGCGCTAACGCCTATCAGCGCGCCCATGGCGGCGTATTCGGGGCCCTTGGGCAGCAGCTTTATTGCAAGCGTAAGGCCTATAACAAGCTTGCCCAGCTGCTCCGCAATCTGTGAAAGGGCGGTGCCCGCCATCTGCTGCATGCCCTGAAGATAGCCGCGGTATGCGCACATTACGGATACGAACAGCAGCGCCGGCGCAAGCGCGCGGAAGCTCAATACGGTTTCGGGATAGGATGTTATGGCGGCGAACACATTCGCGCCAAGGAACATTGCAACGCTTGTTATTATGCCTATTATGCTCAAAAGCTTTACCGAAACGCCAAGCACTTCCTTTGCCCCCGCATGGTCGCCCAGCGCCACGCGCTCGCTAACCTGCTTTGATATTGCCGTGGGCAGGCCGGAAGAGGATATTACCAGCAGAAATGAATAATACGGGTATGCCGCGTCGTAATAGCAGGCACCCTCGGGCCCAACTGCGTTTGCAAACGGTATGCGGAATATTGCGCCTATTATTTTTACTATCAGGCCCGCCGCGCCCAGCAGCGCCGCGCCCTGAACAAATGATTTTTGCTTCTTTTCCATGTTTTCTCCACCCTTTGGCCGCGGCATAGGTTTTCCGCAGCCGGCTGTTATTATATCATAGTATAAGGCTAAAATAAGGGAAAGTATGAATAATTCGCCAACTTTTCAAAATTTGTTGGCTTTCGGCTTTATATTGGGCGGTTTTGTTGTATAATGATTAACATATAAAACGGAGGTTATGATATGAAGATAACTGCGGACTCAATGGTGTGCGAAATAAAGCACGGGGAGAGCCTGCTTGACGCGGTGAAAAAGCTGGATCTTGACATGATGTCGCTTGCATCGCGCCCGCTGGCGGCGCAGATAGGCGGCGAGGTATTCAGCCTTAGATATACGCCGTTCAAGGACGTGGACATACATCTGCTTAACTATAAGGAAGAAGCAGGCAGAAGGGTATACGAACGCACGCTGCAATTCATATTTATTGCGGCGGTAAGGCGGCTGTTCCCGGCGGCGCGGGTATGCGTAAGGTATACGCTCGGGCCGGGGCTGTATATAACAATAGATAAGGAGCCCGCGCTCGGCGAGCAGGACGTATTGAAGCTGGAAGCCGAAATGCGAAACATTGTGCGCGCGGCAATACCGCTTGAAAGAAAGCGGCTGGATATAAAGGACGCGATAGACTTTTACGAGCGCGACGGGCAAACGGATAAGGCCGCGCTTTTGAAATGGCGCAAATTCAGCTATTTTGACGTATATACTATAGGCGGCTACATGGATTATTTCTATGGCGAAATGGCGCCGTCTACCGATTATGCGGACGTATTCCGCCTTAAATTTGTTGAAGGCGCGGTCATATTGCTCATGCCCAGGAGCGACGAGCCGGACGTTCCGAGCGACTATGAACCCCTGCCGAAGCTCGGCATAGTGTTTAAGCAGAGCGACGATTGGGGCAAACTGATGCATTGTTCAACCGTGGGAGAGCTGAATACGCTCGTATCCACCGGCAGGATACGCGAGCTTGTGCGCGTGAACGAGGCGCTGCATGAAAAAAGCTATGCCAACATTGCGGATAAAATAGTGGCTCATTCGGCGCGGGCGGTGCTTGTTGCGGGGCCAAGCTCATCCGGAAAGACTACCAGCGCAAACCGCCTTGCAACTCAGCTTAGGGTGCTGGGGCAGGATCCCAAAATGCTTTCGCTGGATAATTACTATCTTGACCGCGACGCCATCCCTGCCGACGAAAACGGGCAGAAGGATCTGGAGCACATAAACACGCTGGATATACCCCGTTTTTCAAGCGACCTTGCCGCCCTTATGCGCGGGGAGCAGGTGGAGGTTCCCGTGTTCGATTTCCTTACCGGCAAGCGCGCCAAGGAAGGCATAGTGATGCAGCTGCATCCCGACGAGCCGCTTATAATAGAGGGCATACATGCGTTAAACCCGATGCTGTTGAACGACGATATAGACCGCGATAAGCTTTTCCGCGTGTATGTAAGCGCGCTTACAACGCTGAATATAGACGACCACAACAGGATACACACAACCGATGCGCGGCTTCTGCGCCGCCTTGTGCGCGATTATGAAACCCGCGGCGCAAGCATGGAGCACACGCTTTCCATGTGGCCGAGCGTAAGGCGGGGCGAAGAAAAATGGATATTCCCGTACCAGGAAAACGCGGACGCGCTTTTCAACACAACCCTTGTGTACGAGGTTTCCGTGCTGAAGAAATACGTTTATCCGCTGCTGCAGGAGGTACCCAAGGAAAGCCCCTGCTACGCCGCCGCGCGGGACATAACAAAGGTGCTGAACTACTTCCTTGATGCGGACGGGATAGAGGACGAAATACCGCCCACGAGCATACTGCGCGAATTTATAGGCGGCTGCACGTTTTACAGAAAGGATTGATGAATATGCGGCTTGTATCATGGAACGTGAACGGGCTGCGCGCCTGCATGGGCAAAGGCTTCATGGAGTTTTTCCATACCGTGAACGCGGACATTGTGGCGCTGCAGGAGACCAAGCTTCAGCCGCACCAGATAGAGCTTGAGCTTGACGGCTACGAACAATATTGGCACAGCGCGGAGAAAAAAGGATACAGCGGCACGGCGGTATTCACTAAGCAAAAGCCCCTCTCCGTAAGCTATGACCTGCCGGACATGGAAAACCTCGGCTTCCCGAACGAGGGCAGGGTGATAACGCTTGAATTTGACGAATTTTATTTTGTCAACTGCTATACGCCCAATTCCCAGCGGGAGCTTACGCGGCTTGAATTCCGCATGGATTGGGAGGACGAATTCAGGAAATACCTTACGGAGCTTGATAAGAAAAAGCCCGTAATAATGTGCGGCGACCTTAACGTTGCGCACGAGGAGATTGACCTGAAGAACCCCAAAACAAACCATAACAACGCCGGCTTTACCGATAAGGAGCGCGCAAAGTTCAGCGAGCTTATGCAAAGCGGCTTTGTGGACAGCTTCCGCTATCTTTATCCGGACAAGCGGGATTGCTATTCATGGTGGAGCTACATGGCAAATTCCCGCGCGCGCAACATAGGTTGGCGCATAGACTACTTTGTTGTGAGCGAGCGGTTTAAGCACAGGATAGAGGAAAGCAGCATACTGCCCGAGGTGACGGGCAGCGACCATTGCCCGGTTATGCTTGAAATACGCTGAAAATAAACAAATTCAGGGAGGATAATATGCACTACATCGACCTTAGAAGCGACACCGTTACCCAGCCCACCCTTGCCATGCGTGCTGCAATGGCCGCAGCGGAGGTTGGCGACGACGTATACGGCGACGACCCCACCATGAACGAGCTTGAAGCCCTTGCGGCCCAGATGCTGGGCAAGGAAGCGGCCATGTTCGCAACGAGCGGAACAATGGGCAACCAAATAGGCATAATGAGCCAAACGCGGCGCGGGGATGAAATAATAGCCGGGGCGGAAAGCCATATAATAATGCATGAGGTTGGCGCCGCGGCGGTGCTCAGCGGCGTGAACGTAAGGCAGATTGACTACCCGAACTGCATACCCGTGCCGGAGATGATAGCCGCGCGCATAAGGCCAAACGATATACACGAACCGCCCACGGCGCTTATATGCCTTGAAAATGCGCTGGCGAACGGCCGCGTGGTACCGCTTGAAACAATGGCGGAAATACGAAAGATTGCGGACGCGCATTCCCTGCCCATTCATCTTGACGGGGCGCGCGTATTCAACGCCGCAACGGCGCTGGGCGTTGACGTGAGGGAAATAACCAAATATGCAGACACGGTGTCCTGCTGCCTGTCCAAGGGCCTGTGCGCCCCCGTTGGCGCGGTGTTGGCGGGGCCTAAGGCCACAATAGAGCGCGCAAGGAAATGCAGAAAAATGCTCGGCGGCGGCATGCGGCAGTGCGGCATACTGGGCGCGGCGGGCATAATAGCGCTAAAGGACATGACAAAGCGGCTGGGCGAGGACCACGCAAACGCCAAGCTTATGGCGAATCTGCTCAATAAAATAGACGGCGTGAGCGTTGATATGGACGCGGTGCAGATAAATATGGTATTCTTTAAGGTGGAAGGGGACGCGGCGGAGAAAAGCAGGCTGCCCGAGCTGATGAAGGAAAAGGGCATACTTATAAATCCCGAAGAGCTGGGCGAATTCCGCTTCGTTACCAATAACGATGTTTCAACAAAGGATGTTGAATACGCCGTAAGCACGTTTGCATCATTTATAAACGCATAAACAAAACAAGGAGGGTATGAATATATGGCAACCAAAGTCTGGGCGCACAGGGGCGCCAGCGGCTATGCGCCGGAAAACACGATTCCTGCGTTTAAGCTGGCCGTGGAGCAGAAGGCGGACGGCGTTGAGCTGGACGTGCATCTGAGCAGCGACGGCAAGCTGATGGTTATTCACGACGAAACCGTTGACCGCACGTCAAACGGCATGGGCCGCGTGGTGGACATGACCTGCCAGGAGCTTAAAAAGCTGGACTTTTCAAACGGCATGCCGGGCTATAAGGACGTGCGCATCCCTACGCTTAAAGAGGTGTACGGATTGCTGAAGAACACGAACCTTACCATAAACGTTGAAATAAAGTGCGACGTGGTTATATACTACGGCATTTGGGATAAGGTTATAGAGCTTGAGCGCGAAATGGGTATGCAGGGCAGGATAATCTATTCCTCCTTCAACCATTACGTTTTGATGAAGCTGAGGGAGGTTGACCCCAAGGCCAAGATAGGCCTGCTTTATTCCGAAGCCATGGTAGATCCGTGGGTATACGCAAACTATCTGCATGCGGACGCGATACATCCGCATTATTTGGCGGCGCTGGGCTGCCCGGGGCTGATAGAAGGCTGCAAAAAGGCGGGAGTTGAGATACATCCCTGGACCTGCAACGACGAGCAGGTGGTGTGCGATTTGGCGTCCGCAGGCATAGAGGCCGTTATAACCAACTATCCGGATAAGGCGCGCGAGGCAATAGAGAACAGATAAACACGGGACGTAAGGATTCCTCCACGCAAGAGGAGGAGTCCTTTTATGTTAAATTATGGACGCATTAAAGACGATTGCCACCATCAGGAGCGATTTTACAACAAAGTTCGGCATACCGCGCCAAAGCGGGCTTGCGGCGGCGCAGCTTTCAACAATAGTATTCGAAAGCGAATACCGCGACGAAAACGCCCTGCGCGGGCTGGACGGCTATTCGCATATATGGCTCATATGGGGCTTCAGCGAGGTAAAGGCGGAGCGTTGGTCGCCAATGGTGAAGCCGCCGCGCCTTGGCGGGAACAAGCGCATGGGCGTGTTTGCCACGCGCTCGCCGTACAGGCCGAACCCGATAGGGCTTTCCTCTGTAAAGCTTGAAGGGATAGAGAAGCGGCCGAACCTTGGCACGGTGCTTATAGTATCGGGTGCGGATCTTATGGACGGCACGCCTATATACGATATAAAGCCGTATCTTTCGTTTACGGACAGTCACCCCGACGCTAAAAACGGCTTTGCCGGGGAAAGGCTTAGCTATGCGCTGAAGGTTGATTTCCCCGATGAGCTTATGGCGCTTATACCCCAAGGCAAGCGCGAGGCGCTGATTGAGTCGCTTTCGCAGGACCCGCGCCCGGCATACATTACGGAGCCGGATACGCCGTTTGGCTTTGAATACGCCGGATTTGATGTACGCTTTAAGGTGAACGGCGATACGCTGAGGGTTTATGAGATTATAAAGCTATAAAATGCATATTGACAAATGCTTCCAAAATGATATCATAATGATATCAGGAGGTGATTTATATGCAGGAAAAGATTTTATCCGACAAAAAGAACGGTATGCTCGTGCTAATCATGGGCATATTGCTTTATGCCGCATCGATAGCGCTTATAATATTCGGCGCGGTATACGGAATGATGCCACTTATGATAATAGGCATACTTTGGATGAGCTTAGGCTGGATACTTTTCGTCGGCCTTAGGGTTCTCAAGCCGCAGGAAGCGCTTGTGCTTACGCTTTTCGGTAAATATATAGGAACGATAAGAGAGGCAGGGTTTTACTTTGTTAACCCATTCTGCACTGCGGTAAATCCTGCCGCAAAAACAAAGCTGAGCCAGAGCGGGGACGTTAACGGAGCCGGGAGCAAGCAGGTGCTTATAAACACGGCGGAGATGGCGACGGCAAACGCCGAAATACCGAGCAAGCGGATATCACTCAAGATTATGACGCTTAACAATAACCGTCAGAAAATAAATGACTGCCTTGGCAATCCTGTTGAAATAGGCATAGCGGTAATGTGGCGCGTGGTTGACACGGCAAAGGCTGTTTTCAATGTTGATAATTATAAAGAATACCTGTCGCTTCAATGTGACAGCGCGCTCAGAAATATAGTGCGCATATATCCTTACGACGTTGCTCCCAACGTGGACACAACCGGCGACGGCATAGCGGACGAGGGCAGTCTGCGCGGCTCAAGCGAGGTTGTAGCCAACCGCATACGCGATGAAATTCAGCAGAAGGTAGCGGACGCGGGGCTTGAAATAATAGAAGCGCGCATAACATATCTTGCCTATGCTCCGGAAATTGCGGCGGTGATGCTGCAGCGCCAGCAGGCGTCGGCAATAATAGACGCCCGCAAAATGATAGTTGACGGCGCGGTGGGAATGGTTGAGATGGCGCTTGAACGGCTGAGCGAAAACGACGTTGTGCGGCTTGATGATGAGCGCAAGGCGGCAATGGTATCAAACCTGCTTGTTGTTCTTTGCGGCAACCGCGATGCGCAGCCTATTGTTAACAGCGGCAGCTTGTATTGACATATGGCGGCAGATAACGCAAAAAAACAGATACCGCTTAGATTATCACCCAAGCTATATGCCGCGATAGCACAATGGGCGGAAGATGATTTCAGATCGGTAAACGGCCAGATAGAATATCTGTTGAGCGAATGTGTGCGCCAGCGGAAGAAGAGCGGAGCAAGCACACCAAAGGAATTTGATATTCCGCCAAACCTTGAGATTGAATAAAAAGCGGGGCGCAGGGGTTATCCATGCGTCCCGTTTGCGTTCAGCTTACCAGTTGCACATGCGGTCAATAGCGCGCTTGCCGGTTTTTATCATTCTTTTTGAATCGCGGACGGCTCGCCTGGATACGTCCGGATACATTGCGCACACGGCCGCGGCCGCTACGGCCATGCCGGCGGCCAAGCCCGCCGCAAAAGCTACAGTTTTCATGCCCCTTATCTCCTTTCGCACTTTTTATTTAGCTTTTGTAATTTGGACGGAAATTTTCAAGGGAAAATTTGGCGAAGGAGATGGGGGAGCGAGGTTATCAAAAGCTGCTCGGCGCGTAGCGAACGGTTACGATATGCACCTGTTTCTCTTCCTTTTTTACACGGTAAACAATAATGTAGTTGCCAACGAACAACTGACGGTAATCGCGGTTGGCATAAATGCCGCTTCTTCGTACCGCTCCGCGTTCAGGCATCAATTCAAGGCTGAATACGGCGTTTTCAATCTCGTCAATTATATTCTGCGCCGCGTTTGGGTCATGCAGGTTATTGGCAATATATGCATATATATCCTCCATATCCCTATACGCACGCGCATATAGCTTTACTTCATATTTATCCAAGGTACTTCCTCCGCAAAGAGGAAAGCGCCTCCCTTGCGTCCAGCAGTTCGCCGCTTGATGCGAACTCCTTTTCAGCCTGCGCTATGGCAGCGTCAGTGCGCGCTGTTTCAAACATTTCTTCATATGCTTCAATGCTCATCACGACCAGATCGCCATATCCGTTTTTGGTGATAAACAGCGGCTCACGCCTGGCATGGCAAAGTTCGGATATTTCCGTGGTATTTCTTAAATCCGTTATAGGCCTTATCTGCGGCATAATATCGCCTCCTTTATACATAAAATTATAGCATTATTATGCACATTGTTCAAGAAGGGTATACAAAAAACTCCCCACGGGGGAGTTTTCGGTACTTATGGCTTTTAGTGCTCGTGCGGTTCTTCATGCTCGCAGGAGCATTTGGTGTTTTCAACTTCCTTGGCCTTGGCCTCCATGCCCTTCTTGCGATAGTAGTCCGCTATGGCCGCGCGAACGGCTTCTTCGGCAAGCACGGAGCAATGTATCTTCTGCGGGGGCAGACCTTCCAGCGCCTCCACAACGGCGGAATTTGAAAGCTGGAGCGCTTCTTCTATGCTTTTGCCCTTTATCAGCTCCGTAGCCATGGAGCTGGTGGCTATGGCTGCGCCGCAGCCGAAGGTTTTGAAGCCCACGTCCTCGATGATGCCGTCGTCATTTACTTTGAGGAACATCTGCATTATGTCGCCGCACTTGGCGTTGCCAACCATGCCTACGCCGTTTGCATCATCCAATGCGCCCACGTTGCGGGGATGCTCAAAATGGTCCAGAACCTTTTCGGTATACATATCTATATTTTCTCCTTCTGTTTTAGCTTATTTTAGTCTATGGGGCTGATGGGACTCATCGCCCTGAGCCTGTGCGCCACCTTGGGCAGCGTTTCAAGCACGTAATCGATATCTTCATCGGTGGTGTCGTCGCCCAACGTCATGCGGACGGAGCCGTGCGCAACCTCATGCGTAAGACCCAGCGCCAGCAGCACATGAGACGGGTCAAGGCTGCCGCTGGTGCAGGCGGAGCCGCTGGAGGCCGCTATGCCGGCCATGTCCAGCATAAGCAGTATGCTTTCGCCTTCGATATATTTAATGGAGAAGTTCACGTTGTTGGGCAGGCGCTTTGTCCTGTGCCCGTTCAGCTTAACTTCGGGAATGGTGGCCTCTATGCCCTCTATCAGCCTGTCGCGCATCCTTGTCATGCGGGCGGAGGTTTCGCTCATGTTGGTAACGGCAAGCTCAAGCGCCTCGCCAAGGCCAACTATACCGGCAACGTTCTCGGTACCGGCGCGGCGGCCTTTTTCCTGCTCTCCGCCTATTATGTAGCTGGGCAGGCGTATTCCCTTGCGCTCATACAGCACGCCAACGCCCTTGGGGCCGTGGAACTTATGGCCGGAGATGGATAGCATATCTATGCCCATTGCCTTAACGTCAATGGGGATATGACCCGCTGCCTGCACGGCGTCCGTATGGAACAGCACGCCCTTTTCATGGCACACGGCGGCAATTTCCGGAATGGGCATTATGGTACCCACTTCGTTATTGGCGAACATTACGCTTACAAGAATGGTTTTATCTGTGATGGCGTCGCGCACCTGCTCCGGTGTGACAAGGCCGTCCTTATCAACGGGCAGGTAGGTCACCTTTATGCCCTTTTTCTCAAGCGCGGCGCAGCTATGCAGTATTGCGTGATGCTCCACATTGGTGGTGATTATATGGTCGCCCTTCTTGGCATATCTTTCCGCAACGCCGAAAAGCACGGTATTGTCGCTCTCCGTGCCGCAGCCGGTGAATACTATTTCGCTCGGGTCGGCATTTATGGCGCGGGCCACCTGCTCGCGCGCATGCTCGACGCCTATGCGGGCGGTCTGGCCGAAGGAGTGCGGGCTTGATGCATTGCCGTATATGTCCGTAAGGTACGGCATCATCTTTTCAAGCACCTTTGGGGAAAGGGCCGTTGTGGCCGCATTGTCAAGATAAACCTTTCTCATTTGTCCTCTGTCTCCTGATCTGCATAAAATTTATCCATATTTATTGTTCTGCGCTTGGTGTAGGAGCCTTTCGGCGCGGGCCTGCGCACCATTGGAATATGGTATTCGTCGCCCTTGCCGCAGCGTTCAAGCTGGCTTTTATAATCCTCCGCCATGTCCGCAAGGGTGGTGGAAAACAGCACCTCGTTTATGCGACCCTGAAGCTTGAGCCAAAGCGGGCGGGCGGAGCAGCTGCACGCATTGATGCAGGCGGCGTTTTCCGTGCCTACACAGCTTACCAAATCCGTGTCCCCTTCAAGCACCCTTAGCACCGTGCCTACGTATATATCCTCCGGCGCGCGGCTAAGCTCATAACCGCCGTATGCCCCGCGGGAGCCGATTATAAGCCCCGCTTTTTTAAGCTGGCTTATCATTTGCTCGAGATAGGACGTACTTATGTCCTGCCTCTGCGCAAGGCTCAGCGCGCTTACCGGGCCGTTGCCGTATTCAATGGCAAGATCTACCATGGCCTTTAATCCATAGCGCCCTTTTGTGGAGAAGAACATTACCGCGTCACCTCAATTCCTACCAATACAGTATGATTTCACATATAATATACTACCTTTGTTCAGTTTTGTCAACACCGCTATTAAATATGATATGTAAAAATTGCGAAAAACGGGCAAAATTGCCCGCTTATGCCTATCCGTCCAGCCTTTCCTTCAATCCGGTAAGGCTTTTGTTCATTTCGTTCAGTATGCTCAGCGCCTCGTCCCGTTCCTCTGCGGAGAATGTTTCCATCATGGTGGTGTATATCATTTCGAAGTCAATATCGCACCAGCGGGCGTAATCCGCGCCCTTCTGGGTAAGCCGTATCCTTACGCAGCGGGTATCAAGCTTATCCCGCACGCGCTTAACGAAGCCCGCCGCCTCAAGCCTGCGCAGCGATACGCCCGCGCTGGCCTTTGTAACGCCAAGCTGGGAAGCAAGCTCGATCTGCGTGGGCGCGCCCAGCCGGTTTATGGCAAAAAGCACCTGCGGCTGGCCGGGGTAAAGGCCGTATTTGCTCAGCGTTTTCTGCATGCAGGCATTATATGTGCGCACAAGTTCGCAAAACGCTTCGCTTACGGCTGCTGTGGGCGCGTTCATGGGCATGAATCCTCCGTCAAAAAACCTTAGCGTTATTATCCTGTAAACTCAGCCCTTAGTCAAGGCCATGCGAAAACATTTGCGGCATATGTCGCTTTGTGGTATGATATATACTGATATAATTTTTTATCAAAACGGAGGGCCTATGAGCCGTATTGATTGCAACGAGATTGTAAAACGCATGGAGGAGCGCCTCAGTGCGGATTATCAGATAGAGCTGCACGAAGCTTCAACGGTGCAGTTGCATAACGCGCTGGCGGAGGCCGTTATGGCCGTTACCGCGAAGGACTGCCGCGAAAGCCGCCGCGCGCATGAGCGCGTGCGCAGGGCATATTATTTCAGCGCGGAATATTTGATGGGCAGGTCGGTATTTTCAAACCTGTACAACTTGGGGATACTGGACGAAATGCGCACACTCCTCCGCGAAAGGGGAGCGGACATTTCCGCAATGGAGGAAATTGACGATGCAGCGCTCGGCAACGGCGGACTGGGCAGACTTGCGGCCTGCTATTTGGACAGCGCGGCCACGCTGGGAATACCGCTTGAAGGCTACGGGCTGAGATATAAATTCGGCCTGTTCAAGCAGACTTTTGTTGACGGGTTCCAGGTGGAGAAGGCGGACGACTGGCTTAAATACGGCGACCCATGGAGCAAGCGCAGGGACGACAAAACCGTTACCGTTGAATTTGCGGACCAGAAGGTGCTTGCCGTGCCGTACGATATGCCCGTTTTCGGCTACAACACGGCACACAGCGGCACGCTGCGCCTGTGGCAGAGCGAACCGATAGAGGAATTCGACTTCAATCTGTTCAACGAGCAGGAATATGCCCTTGCCGTGCGGGAAAAGAACATGGTGGAGGATATTACCCGCGTGCTTTATCCGAACGACAGCACATACGCGGGCAAGCGGCTTAGGCTAAAGCAGCAGTATTTCCTTTCAAGCGCCAGCCTGCAGGACATTGTGCGCCGCTATAAGCGCACCCGCGGCACGGACATGAGCATGTTTGCCTCGCATTGCTCCATTCAGCTTAACGATACGCACCCCGTGGTGAGCATACCGGAGCTGATAAGGCTTATGATGCTTGAAGGAATGGACTTCAACGCGGCGTTTGAAACTGCGCGCAAAACCTTTAACTACACCAACCATACCGTTATGAGCGAGGCGCTGGAGCGCTGGGACGAGGGACTGTTTTCGAGCGTTGTGCCGGAGCTGACGGGCATAATTTACCGCATAAACGACCGGCTTAACGACGAACTGCGCGCCCGCGGCGCAAGCGACGAAATGCGCAGCCGTATGCAGATAATAGACAACGGCACCATACACATGGCCCGCTTGGCGGTTTATGTTTCAAGCGCGGTGAACGGCGTTGCCAAGATACATACGGACATACTGAAAAACGACTTGTTCCGCGACTGGTACGCGCTCTATCCCGAACGCTTCCAGAACAAGACCAACGGCATAACCCCGCGGCGTTTCCTTGGCCTGTGCAATCCCGAATACGCGGCGCTGATTGCCGAAAATACGGGGTCTTACGACTTCATTGCCGACCTTAGCCAGATAAGCAAGCTGAAGGAGCATATAGATGACGACACTATAGCCCACTTCAACGAAATAAAGGCCAAGAATAAGCGCAGGCTTTCTTCCGTTATAAGCGAAAAGGAGGGCGTGCTGCTGCCAACGGACTTTGTTTACGACGTGCAGGTGAAGCGGCTGCATGAATACAAGCGGCAGCTTATGAACGCATTCTCTATACTGGATATATATTATTCCATAAAGGATGGCACACTTACGGATTTCACCCCCACGGCGTTCATATTCGGCGCAAAGGCCGCGCCGGGCTACATACGGGCGAAGAACATTATAAAGTTCATAAACGAAATTGCCAACATGGTCAATTCAGACCCCGCCATGAAGGATGTTATGCGCGTTGTGTTCGTGCAGAACTACAACTGCTCCTATGCGGAAATGATAATACCCGCGGCGGATATATCGGAGCAGATATCCCCCGCCGGAACGGAGGCCAGCGGCACGGGCAACATGAAGCTGATGCTCAACGGCGCGGTAACGCTTGGCACATACGACGGGGCGAACATAGAAATTGCCGAGCAGGCAGGGCTTGAGAACAACTATATATTCGGCGCAACGGTGGAGGATATTGCCAAAATACGCTCCTCCTACGACCCCAAGGGCATTTATGAAGCCAATCCCCGCATAAAGCGCGCGCTGGACACGCTGGTGAACGGCACATTTACGGACGGCGGCATGGGCGGCTTCAAGGAGCTTTATGATTCGCTGCTGTACGGCGCGGCATGGCATACGCCAGACCAATACTATCTGCTGCTGGATATGCCCTCCTACATGGAGGCGAAGCTGCGCGCCAACCGCGACTACCGCGACCGCACGGCCTTCGGCCGCAAGTGCCTTATGAACACCGCAGGCGCGGGCAAGTTCTCTTCCGACCGCGCGCTGAAGGAATACGCGGAGGAGATTTGGCATATACCCACGGTGACGGGCTTACGTGAGCAGTGAAATTGCGCTGATGCGCAGTGAAATATTGCAATCGCCATGTGAAATATGGCTGCGCAATGTGAAATACGCCTAATGGCGTGTGAGCATGAGAAATTGTAAGGATATGGGGACGCTATGCGTCCCTGTTTTTTGTGTTTATTTGACTGAGGGGTTGCGGTAAGTAACAAAACAAAGGGGGACGGTAATCCGTCCCCGCATAATACATGCTGTGTTTATTTGCCGAGCTGGCGGTAAACCTCGGTCACCAGCTCTACGGAGCCATCGTTGAGCCATTCTTCGATAAGCGCGTTCCAAACCTCGTCCTTCTTGTCGGCGGTGAGGGTGGCGGCTATGGCGTCGTGTACCTCGTCAAGGGTCTTGGAGCCGGCCTTTTCATCGCTGATGTAATAGATTATGTGCAGCCCGTTGGTGTCCTCGAACACCTGGCTGTACTGGCCAAGGGAAAGCTTGGCAAAGGCATCCTTAACGGCCGATGACCAATCGGAAGAGGAAGTGTAGGAATTGGATATGAGCATACCGTCCGCGTAAGCATCAATCTCCGTAAAGTCGGTATTCTCCGTCACGTCGGCCATAACAGCCTTGAAATCCTCGCCCGCTTCAAGGCGCGCGTAGGCAGCGTTTATCTTTTCATAGGCGCTGGCGGTGTATTCGGCGTAATACTTGTCGTATTCGGCCTGCTTGGCCTTGTATTCGCTTATTATTTCCGCTATGCGTGCGGCGTTGGTGCTTGTGCCGTTTATTGCATCGTCAAAGGCAAGGGTGCAATACTCGGTCTTGAGATTGTTCATTGCGGTCTTAGCATCGGTGCATTCCTGCGGAATGTCGCCTTCGTAGGCAACGTAGATATCATATATCCTGTGGTAATCCTTAGGAACATAGAGCGGGGGAACGCCTTCCTGGCTTGCTTCGTAGGCGTCCTCATCGTCCTTGTAGTACTCGGGATTGTTATTATATGTGTCCATATCGGTCATGGAGTTGGTGTTGAACTGCTCCTCAATGTCCGCCTCGTCCGCAGCGGCGTCCTTGGTCAGGTCGTTCCGCATAAGCTCGACAAGGTATTCAACCTCAACGTCCTCGCTCAGCTTTGCGCAGTAGGATTCATAGGTGGCGTTTTCGTCGCCCATGTTGGCAATGGCTTCTTCGAGTATAAGCTCGTTCATCCTTTCGTCCACGTTCACGCTTTCGTCCGTTTCGGCTTCCTGTTCGGCTATGTCGCGGTAATAGGAATTGAGCCCGTCTATCTTTTCGGCAATGCGGCTTTCAAGCTCCGCCTTCTGCTCATCGGTAAAGTTGGCGTAGCCCAGCTCGCGCGCCTTGGCCTCTATAACCTTGTCCTGAACCATAAGGTTGATAAGGTCGTCCTGAAACTCCTCAAGCGTGGCCTGATCGCTTATCACGTCGTAACCATAGTTGGCAAAATACTCAACGTACATATCGAACATGGTCTTAACATCGCCGAGCGTAAGCACGGTTTCGCCGTTTATTTTGGCTACCGCGGCAGTCAGGTCAAGCTCTGCGCTGTTGTCGGTATCCGTGGGCTCTGCGGTGGATGCGGGCGCGGCGGGGTCTGTGGGCTCAGCGGTGCCGCTGGGGGTATCGGTGTCGCTCAGCTGGCAGGCGCACAGTATGCTTGCGGCCATAGCGGCGCACAGCAGCAGGGCAATAAGCTTCTTGGTATTCAAATCGTTTTCTCCTTCCATATCATGTGCAGCAATGGCTGCGCAAGTCAGTATTATGTATTATAGCATCAATTTGCGCTTAGGCAATCGGCAAGCATGTAAACAAACTGTGGCAGCATGGCGTAGAGCGCGGCGGCGTCGCTCTTGGGGCGGCTTATAACCATGCTCGGCGTGTCGCCGAAGGTCATGCGCGCGCCCGCAATGTTGCCCGCGGCGGCAATAAGCTTTGCCCCGTCTATGGGCGCCTGCTTATCGAACACGAAGCGCACCTCCTTATCCCGTATCCTCAGCTGCGTAACGCCCGCGCGGGAGCAGTCCGCCTTTATAAGGGCAATGTTGAGCAAATTCGCCGTGTCCTCCGGAATGTCGCCGTAGCGGTCTATAAGCTCATCCTGCACGTCGTAAAGATCGTCCCGCGTTTCTATCAGCGCTATGCGCTTGTACATGGAAAGCCGCTCCGATTCGCGCGGAATATAATGCGTGGATATGCTGGCGGGGACGGGGATATCAACCACCGTGTCTATCTTTACCGGCTCCTTTTCGCCCTTGGCTTCCTTCACCGCGCCTTCAACAATTTTGCAGTAAAGGTCGTAGCCCACGGCTGCCATATGCCCGTGCTGCTCCGGCCCCAGCAGGTTGCCCGCGCCGCGTATTTCAAGGTCCCGCATTGCTATTTTGAAGCCCGCGCCGAATTGGGTAAATTCGCGTATGGCGCTCAGGCGTTTTTCGGCAATGTCGCTCAAAACCTTGTCCCGCATAAACGTTAGGTATGCGTAGCCAAGCCGCGCGCCCCGGCCTACCCTGCCGCGCAGCTGATAAAGCTGGGCAAGGCCCATTTTGTCCGCATCGTATATTATAATCGTGTTTACGTTGGGTATATCAAGCCCGCTTTCGATTATTGTGGAGCAAAGCAGAACGTCGTATTGCTGCTCCATAAAGTCCAGCATCGTGCGCTCAAGCTGCCGTTCGCCCATCTGCCCGTGGGCATAGGCTATGCGCGCCTCCGGTACAAGCTGCTTCAGCTTTTCCGCAAACGTTTCCATGCCGCGCACGTTATTGTAAACGAAGAACACCTGCCCCCCGCGGCCGAGCTCTTTCATTATGGCCTCCCGCGCAACAGCCTCGCTGTATTCCATAACGTATGTCTGCACGGGGTAGCGCTGCTCCGGCGGGGTTTCGATGACTGACATATCGCGTATGCCCGTCATGGACATATGAAGCGTTCTCGGTATAGGCGTTGCGGAAAGGGTGAGCGCATCTATATCCTTGCGCATTTCCTTTATCTGCTCCTTGTGGCCAACGCCGAAGCGCTGCTCCTCGTCTATTATAAGAAGGCCAAGGTCCTTGAACTGCACGGATTTTGAAAGCAGCTTGTGCGTGCCCACAACAACGTCTATCGTGCCTTTTTTAAGCCCGTCTATCACCCGTGCCTCCTCCGAAGGGGTATTGAACCGCGAAAGCAGCGCAACGTTAACGGGGAAGCCCGAAAAGCGGGCGGCAAGGGTGTTGTAATGCTGCTGCGCAAGTATTGTCGTTGGCACAAGGAAGGCAACCTGCTTGCTGTCCGTCACGGCCTTGAACGCGGCGCGGAGGGCGACTTCCGTCTTTCCGTAGCCCACGTCCCCGCAAAGCAGCCTATCCATAACGCGGTCGCTTTCCATGTCCTTCTTTATTTCGGCAATGCTCGTAAGCTGGTCCGGCGTTTCCTGATAGGGGAAGCTTTCCTCCAGCCGCTTCTGCCACGCCGTGTCAGGCGGGAAGGCATGGCCCTTTCTGTGCAGCCTGTCGCCGTAAAGCTTTACCAAATCGAACGCCAGCTTTTTAACGCTCTCCCGCGTTTTGTTTACCGTGCGTTGCCATTCTCCCGTGCCAAGGTGGGAAAGATGGGCGGTGGTTTCGTCCCCGCCAATGTATTTCTGCACGCGATCAAGCTGATCCGTAGGCACGTAAAGCTTATCCCCGCCCGCGTAAACAAGATGCAGATAGTCCCGCGATACTCCCGCCACCTGAAGCGTTACAACGCCCACGAAGCGGCCTATGCCGTGCAGCTCATGCACGACCAAATCGCCCACGCTAAGCTCGCTGAAGGCCAATTTGGGCTTCTTTTTGGAGGATGACGCACTGCGGCGCGATTCCGTGCCGTATAGCTCGCATTCGCTTATTACCGCAAGCCTGAGCTCAGGGTATTCAAAGCCGCGCGCTATGCTCTGGCCCACTATAAGCTGCTCCCCGCTTACAATATCCCGCGTAAGGGCTTCGGCAATGCCTATAGTAACGCCTTCATCGCCCAGCATATCGCCTATGCGCTTTGCGTGCGCGCCCGCGTATATCATAACGGTGCTGCCGCTCCGCTTCCAGCTTTCAATGTCCGCGGCAAGGGCTGGCGTGTTGCCTATGTATTTCGCCATCGGCCGCGTTTCAAAGCGGAAAAGGCATTTGGGCTTTATCAGTCCGTATGTCCGCGTAAGGGCGAAAAGCATGGCCGTATATGGTGTGTCAAGGCTCTGCAATATGTGCGAGGGCTGGCATATAAGCTCCGCCTGCTCGGGCAGCGCCGTGCCTTCATGGATATATGACCCAACCCTGTCAAGATGCGTTGTGAAGGCAAGCTTTGCGCTTTCCTCAACGCGCTGCGGCTCGTCTATCAATATTATTGCGCCTTCGGGCAGATAATCGGTAATGAACGCCTCCGGATAAAAAAGGGGCATCAGCATTTCAAGCCCGAGTGGTACGCCGCCCTCCGAAAGCCGGTCGTATTCCTCCTTCATGCCCTCGGTTTTGCGCAGCGCACGCATGCCGCGCGTGCGTGCTTCCTTCGTAAGGGGCATCTCCGTTGCCGGGGGGATGACGCAGCGGTCTATGTTCTCTATCGAGCGCTGAGATACTGCGTCGTATGTGCGCATGGTGTCTATCTCGTCATCAAAGAACTCTATCCTTACCGGGTTCGCCATGCTTATGGGGAACACGTCCAAGTAACCGCCCCTCAGGCACACCTGCCCCTTGCCTTCGCACATATCAACCCGCTCGTACCCCGCGTTTATAAGCGCGGCCAAAAGCTCGCGCGGCTCAGTCCTGTCCCCTGCGGAAACGGTGCGCATGCATTGGGCGATGGCTGTGGGCGGGGTCATGCGCTGAATAAGTGCCTCTGCAGATACCGCAACGGCAATGTTTTCCCCGTTAAGCAGTGCGCACAGCGGCTCAAGCCGCCTTGCCGTAAGCCCAGCGGATGCGGCAATGCCCTTTGCGCCCAGCGGCAGCTCCCGCGCGGGCAGATGATACGCCCTGTCCGTAAACGCGGCCATGTCCTGCTGTATCCTTGCGGCGCTTGATTCATTGGCGGTTATTATCAGCACGGTTTTGCCCGTATGGCAAAACAGGCCCGCCGCAATGTGCGGGCGCACGGCCTCGCCCAGTCCGAACACGGCTGCGCTGCCCTCGCCCTTTTTCAGCGCGTCAACAAGGCGCGTATACTCCGGGTGCTTATTAAGTATTTTTATCAGCGGATGCTCATTCATCCTTCGTTTCGCCTTTCTGTTCAGCATTTTCGGCTTCGGCCTTCTTGGCTTCTTCCTTCTTTTTGCGCTTGGGCTTTTTGTTGAAGCGCATCTGCGCGTCTGCTATCCGGCCCGATACCATAAGCTCCGCCGCGTCCGCAGCATCGTTCAGCGCGGCCTTAACCTTGTCCAGCGCCTCTCCCGTGGGCATGGACATAACGTGCGCTATCAAATCGCGCCCGCCATCAGGCGCGCCAACGCCAACCCGTATGCGGGGAAAATCATCGAACCCAAGCTGGTATATAACGCTTTTCATGCCGTTGTGGCTGCCGGAGGAGCCTTTTTCGCGTATGCGAAGATCGCCGGGGTCAAGGTCTATATCGTCATATATAACAATAAGCTGATCGTGCTCGATCTTGAACCAGTTGACCAAATCCCTTACCGCCCAGCCGGAATTGTTCATGAAGGTTAAGGGCTTAGCAAGTATAACCCGCTCCGTACCTATGCGGCCTTCGCCGTAAACGCTGCGGAAGTTTTCCTTCCTTATATCTATATTGTGCCTTGCCGCCAATATGTCCAGCGCCATAAAGCCCATGTTGTGCCGCGTGTCGGCATATTCGCGCCCGGGGTTTCCAAGGCCTACTATTATATACATAAAAACCTCCGTAAAAAGTTTATTGCACGCAATCACGCCCTCATGCAGGCTCGCATGGGGGTGCCAACGCATATTATACCCCAAAAACCGCCGCCGCACAAGGCAATGCGCGAATAGAGCGCGGGCAGGGGCAAGAAAAAAAGAGCCGTGCAAGGCGGCTCTTTTGATATGCTCTGTTATGATTCCTTCTTTTCGCGGTTGAATACCTGCACCTTTGCATAGTGACAAAGGGCTATCACCGCAAGCACTATCGCAATGCAGAACACTATTATGTTCAGCATGCCTATCCAGGGCCAGAAGTTTTTAAGCAGCGTAAGCGCAACGCCTGCATTGAAGAAGCCCGCGGCAAACTTGCCGTACCAATCGGCGTACACAACCACCTCCCTACGGAAAAGCAGCAGGCCGCCTATTATCATTATGCCTTCTTTTATAAGCACCGCAAGCAGTATCCAAAGCGGCAGCCAGCCAGCGGAATAGAAGCACGAAAGCGCCGCTATTACCATAAGCTTGTCCGCAAGGGGATCGAGAACCTTGCCAAGGTCGCTTATCCAGTTGTTCCTGCGGGCAAGGTAGCCATCGAGCAGATCCGTGAAAAACGCCGTGAGGAACACAATAAGGCAGGCAAGATATTTTGCCCGCGCGAAAAGAAATATGAACACGCCGACCAATATAAGGCGTATGGCCGAAAGCACGTTTGGTATATGCCGCATAAATTACACTCTCCTATGCAGACCATTATAACCGATGGACAAAATATTTTCCATATTTTATTGTGAAAAGTAAGCTAAATGTAAGATGAAAATAGGATAAGATAGTGTTAATTCTGTGTACAATCGCCTTTTTCGTTGACATGCAGCCCCTTGGGCGATAAAATAGTAGGGCAGTTTATCCGCGCGCGGGGGTATCCTCGCGCTTATTACAAAGGAGATTTTTGAAAAATGCGCACAACAAAGACCATTGCCCTTGTACTGGCCGCTATAATGCTCGCGGCGGCGCTGAGCGCCTGTTCGGTAAACAACCCGAATTACACCGTGCTTAAAGTAGGCGACATGAACATAGGCGTAAACGCCTACTATAATAATTACAACTACCTTGCACAGGTCTATTCCATGTATGGCCTTTACAATGTTTCAACGCCCGAAGCCTTCAAGCGTATGCAGGATCAGGTGTTCGATAACCTTATCAACAATGCCCTGCCGGTGGTAGTGGCCAAGCAGAACGGCGTTACCTTGACCGAGGAGGAAGAGGCTCAGGTTCAGGCGGACTTCAAAGAGCAGATAGACCAGATGATAGCCCAGTATGCCTCCCAGGTGGACGAATCCATAACCGATGAGGACGCCAAGTATGCCGAAGAGGAAAAGCTGTTCAAGGCGGCGCTTAAGAGCAGCGGCTGGAACTACAACACCTATCTGAAGATGATAGAGGACGACGTCCGCGGCGCAGCCATAGGCAACAAGTATATGGAATCGCTCTATTCCGGCGTGAACGTGACCGAGGAGGACGCCAAGGCCTACTATGACGAGCAGCTTGCCGCCAAGAAGGCCGAATATGCCGAAACCCCCGCCCAGTTCTATACCGATTATTCCAACGCCATCAGCGGCAGCGACACCGTAGGCGTGCTTACCGTGCCCGAGGGATACCGCTTCTGCAAGCATATACTTATAAAGAAGGCCGAGGAGGGTGACACCACCAAGAACGTCAACCAGATAGTTGAAGAGGTGAAGGCCAAGCTGGCGGACGGCGAGGATTTCGATAAGCTCGTTGAAGAATACGGCGAGGATCCCGGCATGAAGGAGGAGCCTTACAAGACCGAGGGCTATCTTATAAGCGAAAACACCCTTGATAAGTATTACGACGGCTTCGGCATCGCCGCCATATCGCTCAAGAACATAGGCGACGTGAGCAACCCCGTTGAGACCGAGGCGGGCTACCACTTCATACAGTACACCTCCGATGCGGAAGTTAAGGACACCCCGTTTGAGGACGTTAAGCAGGCCATAATAGATAAGCTGACCGAGGATGAAAAGGTTGCCATATACAACGACTGCCTTGCCAAGTGGAAGGAAGAAATAAAGATAGAGAAGTATTATGACCGCGTGAGCGGCATCAAATAAGGCCAAGCAAACAAGGCGACATCAAAGCGGGCGAATGCTCGCTTTTTTGTATTGGCTGAGGCGTTTGTGATATGCTATAATCAAATAAAGCAAAAGGAAAGGGGAGCGGACGCATGTGCAACAAAGTATATACGCTCGATGAAATACGCTCCATCGCCGCGCCCATCGCCAAGGATTACGGAGTGGATGCGCTGTATCTGTTCGGCTCATACGCTCGCGGGGACGCAACGCCGGAAAGTGACATGGACTTCCGCATAGACAAGGGCAGCGTATGCTCCGTATTCAAGCTGGGCGGGCTATATAATGAGATGGAGCACAGCTTCGATAAAAAGATGGACATTATGACCACGCAGATGCTTTCGGAGGATTTCCTGCGTTCCATACGCGGAGAGGAGGTGCTGATATATGAGCGCGGTTGAGGTTCTTTCATATATTCCGTATCTTGCAGACTTCTGCCAAAAGCTTATATCAAAAGAGCTTTGAACGGGTGAGCCGTCCTGAGCGGATGGCTTTTTTATTAGCGCACCGGAGGAAAAGCGATGTTTCAGATAATGGTGGTAGAGGACGACATAAACGCGCGGCGGCTTATGCAGGCCGTGATTGAGCAGAACGGCTATGAGGCTATTCCCGCGTCCGATGGGGCGGAGGCGCTTGCGCTGATGGACAAAAAGCACGTTGATCTTATTGTGCTGGACGTGATGATGCCCCATATGGACGGCTATACGCTTGCGCGGGAGCTTAGGAGCGCGGGCAATAACGTGCCCATATTGATGGTAACCGCGCGGCAGAGCGCCAAGGATAAGAAGGAAGGCTTCCTTGCGGGGACGGATGATTACATGGTAAAGCCCGTGGACGAGGAGGAGATGATGCTGCGCATTGCGGCGTTGTTAAGACGCAGCCGAATAGTGAACGAACGGCGGCTGACGATTGGTAGCACCACGCTTGATTACGACGCGCATACGCTTATAGACGCGGCAGGGGAGCATGAATTGCCGAACAAGGAATTTATGCTGCTGTATAAGCTTTTGTCCTACCCAAACCATATATTTACCCGCAGACAGCTTATGGACGAAATATGGGACATGGAGAGCGACACGGACGAGCGAACCGTTGACGTGCACATAAACCGGCTGCGCGAAAGGCTGAAGGGCAACAGGGATATTGAGCTTGCAACGGTACGCGGGCTTGGCTACAAGGCGGTGAAGAAGCAATGAAAAAGCTTGGCGCACAGATGGTCTTTGCAACGTTCCTTGTTATGCTTTCAACGGCTGCGCTTACGGTCACGGTCATGCTGCTGCTGGAGTTCCTTGGCGCGCTGCCAGAGGTGAAATATCCTGCGGTGGTGTGGCCCGTAATTGCACTTGGCATATGCGTTGCGGTGGGCACGGGCATAAACGCGCTGCTCACGCGGTGGTACTTCAGGCCCATGAAGCAGATCATAGGGGCCGTGCGCCGCGTTGCAAAGGGGGACTTTTCCGTCCGCGTGGAGGAGATAAAGGGCGTAAGGAACGAGCTTGAGGAGCTTACGAAAAGCTTTAACATGATGGCGGAGGAGCTGGGCAGCACGGAGCTTTTCCGGCGGGACTTCATAAATTCATTTTCGCATGAGTTCAGAACGCCCATGGTATCCATACGCGGCTTTGCGCGGCAGCTTAAAAAGAGCGACATTACCGAAGCGCAGCGGCAGGAATACGCGGACATAATAATAAGCGAGGCCGACAGGCTTACCAACATGGCCTCCAACATACTTACGCTGACGCGGGTTGAAAACCAGCAGATAGTTACGGACAAGACCACGTTCCGCCTGGATGAGCAGCTGCGCACATGCATACTGCTGCTTGAGAAGGAATGGGAAGCCAGGAACATAAGCCTTGATATAGATTTGGACGAGGTTGAGTATACCTCCAACGAGGAGATGCTTTCCCAGGTTTGGCTGAACATACTGGGCAACGCAATAAAGTTCAGCAAGGATGGCGGAGAGGTGCGCATATACTGCGCCAAGCACGGCAGCAGTGTGCGCGTGGAGATAGAGGACTACGGCGTGGGCATGAGCGAAGAAACGCGGCAGCATGCCTTTGAGCGGTTCTATCAGGGCGCAGGCAGCCGCGCTACCGCCGGAAACGGGCTGGGGCTGAGCATTGCAAAGCGCATAGTTGAACTGTGCGGCGGGGAGATAAACATAACGAGCGAGCTTAACCGCGGCACGCTGTTCATAATAACATTGCCTACGGAGTGAGTTGGAGCATTGTGGGCAGGGCTTCTTCCTCCTCAACCTGTGCGGATGCGGGAGCCGAGGCGGCGTTGGCTATTGCCTCGGCCAGGAACTCAACGGAGTTCATGGCCTGCTCAAACGTGTTTGCATTGTGCCCAATCTCCGCCAGCAGGCAATGGGAGGACACGTGCTGGTTATATCGCCCCACCTTAACGCGGATATTGCGGGCAAGGCTATGGTGTATCGTGCCAAGGTATTCGCTTATGCCCTTGGCAAGGGCGTAGTTGGATTGAAAGTCCGGCATTTCATCGAATCCGGCCCCGGTTGCGCCCTCGCCCGTACCTACGACAAACATTATGCGGGCGCATTCCTTGCCGTCTATCACCAAATAATCCGCGGGAGCCTTTGGGTCGTTTCCGTATGCATCGCGGTGCAGATCTATAAACAATTCTATCGTGGGGTATTTCTTTTTGTATTCAAGCATTGTCTCAAGCGAGCGTGAATAGGCGCTGGAAAGCTTGGGCGGTTCATGGTCTGTAATATCATGTATCGCATAAATGCCGTAGCGTTCGTTGAGCAAAGTGCATAGCTTTTCGCCCACGGCAACAACGTTCATGCCGTTGTCCTTCGTGCGCCAGGGGGAGGAGGCGGCGTAGGTATAGCGCTTTGTTGGGAAGTATGCTTCCGTAGTATGCGTATGGTAAATAAGCACGGTAGGCCCTTCGGTTGATAGACCTATACCCGTGCTTTTATCTGTGTCCGCCTTCATAAGCTCCAGCAGCACCCTGCGGCTTACGCCTTCATCTGCATCAACATGGTCAAGCACTATCTCTATGTTCGTAAGCTCGTCCCCGTCCGGCTTATCCGTGCGCATGGCGGGGCGTATGAGCGCGGCGGCTATGAGCGCGGCAAGCGTAAACATAAAAAGAAGCATTGCGCCTAAGTGCGTTTTGCGGTGGTCAGCGGCGCGTGTGCGGCCGCGCATTCGTTTGTTCATGGCTTATCCTCCTTCCATATTGGTATGAAGGGAGGGCGCGGCTTATGCTATAAGGCTTTTAAGCTCGGCATGATCCGTGCCGAACAGCGCCATGTTGATCGCATTTGACAGTATTGCGCTCATGCTGCCTATAAGCGCGTCTATTTCCTTGGGCGTGACTATCAGCTCGCCCGTTTTTTCGCTTATGGCCTTGGCGGCAAGCTCCTTAACGCTTTCTTCGTTATTCATAAGGCCAAGCTCGCCCGCGATAAGCCCAACCGTGTCGCGGGAGATGGTGCTGGCGTATACCACGAGCGGCACGCCTATGGCTATCACCGGCACGCCCATGCTTTGCCTGTCAAGTCCGCTCCTTGCGTTGCCCACGCCCGCGCCGGGCTGAAGCCCCGCATCGCAAAGCTGAATGGTGCAGCCTATGCGCTCCGTCCTGCGGGAGGCAAGGGAGTCTATTGCTATTATTACGGCGGGTTTGCTGCTTGACGCCGCGCCCTTTATCATCTCCATTGTTTCTATTCCCGTAACGCCCAATACCCCGGGGGATACGGCGCAGACGCTCCGCACATGGTGCGGTATGGCGTCCGCCATGTATTGCTTTATGTGCCGCGTGACAAGTATCTTTTCCGCTGTGCGCGGGCCTAATGCATCGGGTGTAACGGCCCGGTTGCCAAGCCCTGCAACGAGCGCCGTGCCGTCAAGCCCTGCTATCATTGCGCTGAGCTCATTGGCTGCGGCCTCTGTAACGGCGGCTGTCAGCTCCGCTCCGCCGTAGGTAAGCTCAGGCGCGTCTATCGTAACGTATAGCCCTTTTGCCTTGCCGAGCGCTTTTGCCGCTTCGTCCGTTTCTATGCGTATGCGGGATATGGCGTAGCCCTCGCGCTGCTCGTTCTGCTCGCTTACGCCGGTGCCTGCGGCGTGCAGCTCCCGCGCCTCCATGGCAAGGTCTGTGCGAATATCGGCATTCATAATTGTCCTCCTTGAATAAAAAATGGTGCACAGGGCTATTATGCGCCGCTTTACGAATAAAAAAACCGATTTTACGCACGAATTATGCTTGCTTTATGCAAAGAGCCGTGCTATAATACACGATGTTCGAGTAAAAATAACAAGGGGGAAACCGTTTTGGCAAACCATAAGTCCGCTTTAAAGCGTGTGGCAGTCACCGCTAAGAAAAACCTTAACAACCGTGTAATTACCTCCAGGGTCAAGACCGCTATCAAGAGCTTTGACAAGTCCCTTGAGGCTGGCGACCAGGCCGCTATCACCGCCGCCTATGTCAACGCCGTAAGCACCGTTGATAAGGCTGCCGCAAAGGGCGTGCTGCATAAGAATAATGCCAACCGCAAGAAGGCTCAGCTTGCCCTCAAGCTGGCTGCGAAGGCTAACTAATTAACTAAGTAATTACCCCTTATTAGGGTTATGCAAAAGCCAATCGAAAGGTTGGCTTATTTGCGTTAGCTGAAGATTTTAAATTTATATTGCCTGCTTTCAGGGCAGGCTGACTCCCTCCGTCTTTTGCTTCGCAAAATCCACCTTCCTCGGTGAGGGAGGCTTAACGTAAGAGTTTGGACATCGACCAAAAGGCGTCACCGCTTGCGGGGGGGGAGTTGTCTGTGAGCGATAGCGAAACAGACTGAGGGGGGAACACCTCGCGGCACTCGCCCGCTCCGAGTTATTCCCCTTTCGTCACGGCTTACGCCGCGACACTTTCCCCGTAAACGGGGACAGCTTTTAGTTGGCAGTAGGTATGCGTAAGCCCCTCCGCTCAGGGACGCAAGATTTCATCGTCCCTGAAAAAACCTAGGCAAATAGCGGCTTAGGGACGATAGGGACGCAAGGGACGATAGTGTGTAAAGGTAGTTAATGTGCTTTAACCCATCACAGTGCAACTATGCTTGCCACGGCGCTGCCGTTTTCTATTTCAAGCTTGGCGAAGCTTTTGCGCCTGCCGCGGCGCGGCACGCTGGGGCTGCCGGGGCAGACTATCTGCACCCCGCCCGCGTACTCTATTTCCGAAACATGCGTGTGCCCGTACAGGGCAACGGCGCAGTACAGCTCCTGCGCACGGAGCATCAGGCGGTAGCTGTTCAGCGCAATGGCTCCGGCTGTCCGTTTCTCATCCCTTATTGCATTATACCATGCATACGCGGCAGGGGAAAGTGCGGCTTGGCAATGACAGCGGGGCAAAACTGTGGTATTATGGGAGTGGTAACTCTAGCCAAAAGCTGTCCCCGCTCGGGGCGCCTTTTGGCGGAAGCAATACGGGTATCGCCCGCATACTCCTCTGCCATCGCGAATAGTATTAGGTAAAAACGCGAACGGAGGGCGGAGAATATGAAATTACGCATAGCTGTGGCCGCGGCCATGATAATATGCGGCATGGCTTTGACAATGTGCGGCTGCGCAAAGGACGTGGCTACGGACGCGGGCATGTATGATGAACCCGCAGGCGAGGCCGGAATGCGGCGCACGGTGCTTTATTATAAGGATGACGATGGGTTCATAGTGCCCGTTATGAAGCTTATCCCGTGGGAGGAAGGCATAGGCCGCGCGGCGATAGGCAATTTGGTGGACACGGCGGAAAACCGCGCAGAGGCGCGCTCCCGCGGGCTGAACGCGACCATACCGGACGGGGTGGAGTATACGTTAAGGATACGCGACGGGGTGGCTACGATAGACATAAGCTCGCTGAGCGCATTTGCGGACGAGGCAAGCGAGCGGGCGATGGTCACAAGCATTGTGAACAGCCTTGCCGAGTTCCCCACGATAGACGCGGTGACGATAACCCTCAACGGCGAAAAGGTGACTAAGCTTCCCTGCGGAACAAAGCTGAGCGAGGCCATGACTCCCTTTATGCTGAACGCGGAGGATGGGGACGTGAGCGCCTCGGCAGACGGGATGGAGCCTATGACGCTGTATTTTGCCAACAACGCGGCAAGCCTTAACGTGCCCGTTACGCGGTACTGCGCGGGGCATGGGCTTGCGGCGGCGGTGGAGCAGCTTATTGCGGGACCGGAGGATGCGGCGCTGATGAACAGCTTCCCCGAAGGTACGCGCCTTATAAGCGCGGATATATACGGCGGGACAGCAACGGTTAACCTGAGCGGGGAGTTCCTTTCCGCCCAGTATACAGAGGGCATGGCGGAAACGGCGTTCGATACGCTTTTCCTTACCGCCAACGCCATTGAGGATATAAGCGAACTGAACGTGCTGGTGGAGGGCAAGGAGTGCGAGCTTACGCGCGAATGCACAGCGCCTGTTTACGCAAACACGTTTCAATAAATATTACTGTACAAAGGAGAAATACGGATGCGACTGATAATAGCATCGAACAATGCGCACAAGGTACGCGAAATAAAGGAGATTCTGGGCGATTATTTCAGCGAGATACTTTCGCTTAAGGAGGCGGGCATTGCCATAGACGTTGAGGAGGACGGCGAAACATTTGAGCAGAACGCGCTAAAAAAGGCGCAGGAGGTGCTTAAAATTGCCGATGCCGACGCGGCGCTGAGCGACGACAGCGGCCTGATGGTTGATGCGCTTGACGGTGCGCCGGGCGTATACAGCGCGCGCTTCGCCGGGGAAGGCCACGACGACGCAGCCAACAACGCAAAGCTTATGGACATGATGCGCTTAGTTCCTGAAGAAAAGCGCACGGCGCGCTTCGTGAGCGCGGTTGCGTTGGCACGGCGCGGCAAGGAACCGATGGTTTGCCGCGGCGCGGTGGAGGGCAGCATACTTTACGCTCCGCAGGGGGAGAACGGCTTCGGATACGACCCGCTGTTCTTCTATGCTCCCGCGGGGCTTTCCTTTGCGCAGATGAGCGCGGAGAACAAAAACGCCATAAGTCACCGCAAAAGGGCGCTGGAGGCGCTCAAGGCCGCGCTTGAGGCGGAGAAGCGGGCATGATACTGGGAATATTGAGCGACACGCACGGCGATACGGACGCGGTGAAGCGCGTGTATGCAGCGTTGCCAAATGCCGATGCATGGGCATTCCTCGGCGACGGGCAGCGCGAAGCGAACTGGCTGCGTGAACACAGCGCCAAGCCGGTATACACCGTTAAGGGCAACTGCGACGCGGGGGACATTGCAGAGGAGCAGGTGATAACGCTCGGCGGGGTGCGCATATTCATGACGCACGGCCACGCCTATGCCATTGCGCTGAACAGCTACCGCCTGATGCTCCGTGCGCAGGAACTGGACTGCGCCGTTGCCCTGTACGGGCATACGCATGTTTCAGGAATAGAGTACGCGGGCGGGGTGCAGATAGTCTGCCCCGGCAGCCCCAGCGTGCCGCGCCGCGGCAGGCGCAAAAGCTTCGCCAAGCTTGAAATAGAAAACGGCAGCGCCATGGCAAGCATAGTTGCGCTGTGACGTTTAACCCATTACCGTTCCTTCAGCCCTGCCACGGCTTCCTCGCTCGGGGTGACGTAGGCGGTTTTGTTGGTTGTGTATATCACCATGCCGGGCTTTGCACCGGCGGGCTTTTTAACGTATTTTCGCGGCGTGTAGTCAACGGCAACGTTCTCGCTGCCCCTTGCGCGGCTGTAATACGCCGCAAGCAGCGCCGCTTCTGTCATGGTGGCGGTGTCCTGCTCGCTCGCGCCCTTGACTATAACATGGCTGCCGGGTATGTTCTTGGTGTGCATCCATATGTCGTTTGGCGAAGCGAAGCGCAGCGTCAGCTCGTCGTTCTGGCGGTTGTTTTTGCCAACGTATATGTCCGCACCCGTGGAGGATACGAAGTGCATGGGCTTTGATGCGGCAAGCTTCATTTTCTTTTTGCCGCCCTTGTCCCGCTTTATGTAGCCCTGGTCCTTCAGCTCCTCTATAAGCTCGCTCAGCTCGTTTTCCGCGGTGCATTTGGTCAAATTGTCAAGCTGGCCTTCAAGGTAGTTCTGTTCACTCAGTGTTTGCTCCCGCTGAACAATCGCCATGTCCCGCGCGGCCTTCAGCTTTTGATATTTTTTATAATACCGCTGCGCGTTTTCCCCGGGCGTAAGCTGCCTGTCCAGCGGAATGGCTATGCGCTCCACTGGGTCCGCATAATAGTTATCCACCGCCGCGGTGTCTGTTCCGCTTTTGAGCGAATGCAGATTTGCCGTGAGCAGCTCGCCGTAAAGGCGGCATTTTTCCATCTGCTCCTCGCTGTTGAGCGCGTCCGCGTAAAGGGCAAGCTTCTTTTCGCAGCGTTCAATGTTGTTTTGAAGAACCTTTCTTGCGCTTGCGCCGTGCCGCTTGGCCCATTCGCGCCTGTCGCTGTTTATATAAAGGCTGTCCAAAGCCTCGCCAATGCTGTCGTACAGCTTAATGCCGCCGCCAGCTATTGCGAAGGGATACACCGCCTCCGTCTCGCCAAGGGCGTTGAGCACGGCGCTTGCCTTCTCCTTGCCATGCGCCATGTCCGCATAGAAGGCGGCAAGCCTTTCCGCAAGCTCCTCCCGCTCCGCTTCGCTTAGCTGAGTGCATTCGGTTTTATCGGTATATCGGGCAACAAGCTGCGCCGCAACGGCGGGGGATAGGCCGAAAAACGCATTGCTCAGCGCCTTTGCAATGCTCATGCCAACCATGCACATAGCCATGGAAAAGTCATCGACAGAGGCCTTTGACGGGTCCTGCTTGTCCTGCGCGGGGGGCGCGGAATACTCAAGCCCGGGCATAACGAAGCGCACGCTGCTCATTCCAAGGCCAACGTGCTTTATCGCATCCACTATAACGCCCTTTTCATTCACCAGTATAATGTTTGAATGCTTGCCCATCAGCTCGCAGTAAAGGGCAAATACGCTCAGGTCGCCAAGGTCGTTGTATGTTTCTATGCTTATTTTAAGCACCCTGTCCAGCCGCTCCTGCTCAAAGCGCACTATTTTGCCGCCGGCAATGCGCTTCCTCAGCAGCATGCAGAACATTGGCGCTTCGCTCGGGGCCTGCTTTTTAAGCTCCGTAAGCTGCACGCGGTTGTCCGCAGCCGATGCGTTTATAAGCAGCCTATATGTCTGCCCAAGGCTGCGCACCATCAAAAGCAGCTCCTCTTTATCGGTCTGCTGAATTTTGTCTATCTTTCCGCCCGCAAGGCGCTTGTTCAGTTCGTTCATAGCGCTGTACAGGCTCAGTCCGTCCATGGACATTTGGTATCATCTCCGTTCGTGCGGCATATGCGCGCTATCGCCGCTCAAGTCTTGCAATGGACAGCTCATACGCGGTTTTTTCGAGCATTATGCCGTTTTCATTCTTTGTGTATTGGCGGCTTTGCAGCCTGCCCTCTATGCGCACCCGCGCGCCTATGCAAAGCTCCTTCGCTGCGTGCGCCGCGCCGCCCCACGCTATGCAGGGTATGTAGTCAGCCTTTTTATAGTCACGGTTCACGGCAATGAGCATATCCGTTATCTCCCGCCCGAAGGGGGTTGTGCGGAACACGGTCTCGCGGCATATGCAGCCGGTGAGTATAACGCTGTTCACATGGCCGCAGTCCGCCCGGCAGCATTCTATGCGCCGCGCAAACGGCCTTAAAAGGAGCCGATTCGTGCCGCCGATTTGGCGGTTATAGGAGCGCAGCTCCCCGCTGAGCTCTATCGTGTCCCCTGTGCGGAAATCCCGCATCAGTCTGCCCGGCACGGTTATGGGCAGCGTGTCCGCCGTGCCGCTTAGGCGCATTATCTCTATTTTGCCAAGATACAACGTCTCGCCGTAGGCCTCATGCTCCGCCGTAAGCGGCTCTATAAGCCTGCCCCGCATAAACAGTCCGTTTTCATCCCGCGTGTAGCCCATATCCACTCTCCATAGCATGTAATGATGCTATATGGATATGCCGCCGCCCGTCGGGTTATGAATCCAGCTTGTATGCCCCCGTCACCACGTCGTCCAGCAGCGCCATAACAAGTATGCTGCCCTTGCCCGCGCGCGGCTCTATATGCACAAGCTCCGTCGTGCCTATCCGCGTTTCGGTCCCGTGGAACTGGCGCACGGCGAAGGGGAAGGGCATTGTAACATGGAAAGCGGCTGCTATGCAGGTGCCGTTGCTGCCGTTCTTCTTAAAATCGAATGTCTTTAAGCCCTTGCCGTTGCGGCCCTGTATATCGTATTCGAATACAAAGCTGCGCTTGGCGTAGCCGCGGTCGGTCAGGGTCAAAATCTCGCCCTCGTCCGTTATTTGGCCGAAGTATACAACCTCGTCCCCCGCGTCCAGCTTTATGCATTTAACGCCGCTGCTCACGCGGCCCATTTCGGGTATCGTGTCCGGCTCAAAGCGTATGCTCATGCCCTGCTTTGTTATCAGCAGTATCGTGCGCCCTTCGCCCGCGTCCGGCTCAATGCCTGTTATTTCGTCGCCGTCCTTCAGCGCGGCAGCCTGAATCTTCTTTGTTTTTGTTATGTATTCGGCGGCCTTTGTGCGCTTTATGTTGCCCTGCTTGGTGAAGAAGAAAAGATCGCCTTCGCCCATAGCGTCAAAGCAGGCGATTAGCCTTTCGTTCTTTTCAAGCGCGGCAATGGTGTTCAGGTTCACGGCCTTTGCACCGGGCTTTGTCTCCGCAATGTCGTCCACACTCAGCGTTATAAGGCTGCCAAGGTTGGTGAAAAGCTTTATCCGCTTATCCGTTGACGTATCGAAAAGCCACCTTGCGCGCTCGGCTTCCGTGTTCAGCGTGTCCCGCTGCCGCCTCGGCACGCGTCTCAGCTTACCGTCCGCGCTTATTGCAACGCTCACGTCCACCGCGGCAATCTCCGCTTCGTTCACCTCTATTACCGGCTCTGCGTTTATAATCTCCGTCATGCGGGGCTTAGAATACTTTTCCCGTATTTCGCCGAGCTCGCCCTTTATGACCTGGTGCAGCCTTTGCGGGGAGGCCAGTATGGCGTTGAGCTCCTTTATGGTTTTAAGTATGTCCTTATGCTCCTTCTCGATAGCCAGCAGCTCAAGATTGGTCAGCCTTTGCAGACGCAAATCCAAAATGGCCTGCGCCTGAATCTCCGTCAGCTCAAAGCGCTTCATCAATGCCTCGCGCGCGATTTTGGGCGTTTTTGATGCGCGTATGATGGCTATTACCTCGTCTATATTCATCACGGCTATGGAAAGGCCGTTCAATATATGCTCCCGCTTCATTGCCGCGTCCAGGTCAAAGCGCGTGCGCCGCGTTACAACGTCCTCCTGATGGGCAATGTAATAGCGCAGCATCTCTTTAAGCCCAAGCTGCTGCGGCTTGCCTTCGGCAATGGCGACCATGTTCACGCCGAAGGTCACCTGAAGGTCGGAATATTTATAAAGGTATTGCAGTATCTTTTCCGCGTCCGCATCCTTTTTGACCTCTATAACGGCCCTCATGCCCATTCGGTCGGATTCATCGCGTATGTCGCTTACGCCGGCGAACATGGCCTTCTTTTCCTGCGTTATCTTCAGTATGCCTTCAAGTGCGCGGGCCTTGTTTACCTGATAGGGCATTTCGGTGGCCACTATCAGCTTTTTGCCGTTCTTCTGCTCCTCTATGTGGCACCTTGCGCGCACGGTAAGCTTGCCGCGGCCCGTTTCGTAGGCGGCGCGTATTTCATCGCTTGCCAGTATGTAGCCGCCCGTGGGGAAATCGGGGCAGGGGATTATTTGCATAAGCTCGTCAAGGCTTATGTCCGGCTTCTCCATTTGCGCGATAACGGCGTCTATGGTTTCGGCAAAGTTATGCGGCGGTATGGACGTTGCAAGGCCCACGGCTATGCCGTTCGCTCCGTTTACAAGCAGGTTCGGGAAGCGGCCGGGCAGCACGTCCGGCTCCTTTTCCGTATCGTCAAAGTTAAGGCTGAACTTTACCGTGTCCTTATCTATGTCGCGCAGCAGCTCAAGCGCAAGCGGTGTCATCCTCGCTTCGGTATAGCGCATTGCGGCGGCGCTGTCGCCGTCTATGCTGCCGAAGTTGCCGTGCCCGTCAACGAGCGGCGCGCGCATATTGAAATCCTGCGCCATGCGCACCATTGCGTCATATACGCTGGAATCCCCGTGCGGGTGATATTTACCAAGACAGTCGCCAACGATACGCGCGCTTTTCCTGTGCGGCTTATCGGGCGTGTTGCCAAGGCCGAGCATTGTGTAAAGTATCCTGCGCTGCACGGGCTTCAGCCCGTCCTCAACGCGGGGCAGGGCGCGTTCCAGTATTACATGCTCGGCATAGGGCAGCATGGATTCGTGCATAACGTCGTCCATGCTCTTTGTCAATATGTTCCTATCCGCCGCAATGGGCGGCCTTTCGTCCTTTTTAGCCATTTACCTTAGCGCTCCCTTCTGCGTTATTGCGCTGCGCCTTTTCCGCCTTTTCTTCAAAGGCGTCTGTCTTGTTGAAATTGGCGTATTCGCTTATGTATTCCTTGCGCGGGCCAACCTTGTCGCCCATCAGCAGGGTAACAAGGTGCTCAACGTCCGCCGTATCCTCTATGTTTACGCGCACAAGCGTGCGGTTTTCGGGGTTCATGGTGGTGTCCCAAAGCTGCTCGGGGTTCATCTCGCCAAGGCCCTTGTAGCGCTGCAGGCTGTATCCCTTGCCTATTGCTTTAAGCGCCTTGTTCAGCGCCGCGTCGTCGTAAAGATACTGCACGTTTGTGCCCTTTTGCAGCTTATAAAGCGGCGGCTGGCCCATGTATACATGGCCTTCGGTAATAAGCTCCTTCATATAGCGATAGAAGAAGGTGAGCAATATGGCCCGAATATGCGCGCCGTCCTGATCGGCATCGGAAAGTATTATTATCTTGTCGTACTTCAGACCGGATATGTCAAAATCCTCGCCTATACCGGTGCCTATCGCGGTTATTATGGAGCGGAACTCCTCATTTTGCAGCACCTGGTCTATGCGCTTCTTTTCAACGTTTAGCGGCTTGCCCCTAAGCGGCAATATGGCCTGGAAGCGCCTGTCCCGCCCTTGCTTGGCGCTGCCGCCTGCGCTGTCTCCCTCAACTATGAAAAGCTCGTTTATCTTATAATCCCTGCCCGTGCAGCTTGAAAGCTTGCCCACGAGCGGCGCGTTATCCAGCTTGTTTTTTTCCCGCGCCATGGATTTTGCCTTGCGGGCGGATTCGCGCACCTTTGCCGCCTTAATGGCCTTGTCCGCCATAAGTGAGGCCGTTTCGCTGTTCTTTAAATCCTCAAGGAAAGGCGTAAGAAATTCGTTCATAACGAACTCCACCGCGGGCTTGGCTTCCGTGTTGCCAAGGCGCGTTTTGGTCTGCCCTTCAAACTGTACAGAGTGCATCTTCAGCGCAAGCACCACCGTAAGCCCTTCGCGGAAGTCCTCGCCGCTAAGGGATGCGTCCTTTTCCTTCAGCAGGCCGCTTTTGCGGCAGTAATCGTTCATTATCTTCGTAAGCGCGCTTTTGAAGCCCGTTTCGTGCGTGCCGCCTTCGGTGGTGGGTATGTTGTTCACGTAGGAAAACATGCTTTCCGTGTAGCCGTCGTTATGCTGCATGGCAAGCTCAACCACTATGCCGTCCTTCATTCCGCTTATGTGTATGGGTTCGGGGTAAAGCGGAGTCTTGTCCGCATTGAGATATTTTACAAAGTCCGAAAGACCGCCCTCGAAGCAATACTCGCGTTCCTTTTTGTCCCCGCGCGTGCGTTCATCCGTAAGGTTAAAGCGAACCCCGCGGTTAAGGTAGGCAAGCTCCCTAAGCCGCTTTGATATTATTTCAAAGTTCATGTCCAGCGTTTCAAAAACGCGCCTGTCCGGCAGGAATGTAACCCTTGTGCCGCGCTTCCTTGTGCGGCCTGTCTCCTGAAGCGGGCCTTCCGGTATGCCGGAATGGGTGTTGCCCTCTGCGTCTATATAGCTATGGAACCGCTGAATATAGCTTTTGCCCTCGGTAGCGACCTCAACTATGACGTACTCGCTAAGCGCGTTTACAACGCTTGCGCCAACGCCGTGCAGACCGCCGGAGAAGCCGTATGCATCGTTATCGAATTTGCCGCCGGCGTGCAGCTGGGTATACACAACCTCAACGCCGCTTACGCCCAGCTTTTCATGTATGCCCACGGGTATGCCGCGGCCGTTATCCTCAACGGTTACGGAGCTATCCTTATTCAATGTAACGTTTATCGTGTCCGCAAAGCCGTTGGCGGCTTCGTCCACGGCGTTGTCAACAATTTCCCAAAGCATGTGGTGCAGCCCGCGCGCACCGGTGGAGCCGATGTACATGCCCGGGCGCATACGCACGGCCTCCAGCCCCTCCATTACCTTAATATCGCTCACGGTATAGTCTTTAGACATATTCCCTCCAAGTGCGCCGCAGCGCAGAATAAAATCAATATTAACCAATTTTATATTATAATACAATGGTTTATTCTGGACAAGTCAAGCACGGATATTTAACTTTTTTACCGGTAAAACTAATCAAAAACCGAAAAGAGGTGACATTATGAACGACACGGCGGAAATATGCCGCGAAATAAGCGACAGTGCGGACATGGGCAAGGCGGCGCTGAGCCGGCTTATAAAGCGCTGCCGCGACGCATCGTTTTGCAGCGTTATGGCGGACATGTTCGCGAACTATCACGAACTGTATAACGATGCGCAGGAGATAATAAGGGAGCTTGGCAGGCGCGATTCGGGCGCAAGTCCGCGGCAGAAAAAGCCCATGCTCATCGGCCTTGCGCTGAACACGGCAATAGACAGCACGCCTTCGCATTTAGCCGAAATGCTGGTGCAGGGCTGCGCGATGAGCCTTATAAACATTGCCCGGGCGGAAAACGAATGCGTCCGCGCGGATGCAAAGGCAATGTGCTTATGCAAGCGCGCCCGCAGGAACGAGCAGGAAAACATTCAGCGCCTGCTCAAGTTTGTTTGATCATTCGCGGGTAAGCTCGGAATATATCGCGCTGAACACGGCCTGGCTGCGTTCTTCCCAAACGTCGCACGCATGGCGGGCCGTGGCCTCATCAGGCAGCAGCAGCTCTATTTTGACCAAATCACCGTGCGGCTCCATAGCCCTCAGCGTTACCCTGCGGGCGGTCTCGCTCGCGCTGTCGCGCTCTATTTTGGTTGCGAAGCGCGTGCGGCGTATCAATACGGGCGCGTATTCCGCGGCGCGTGCGGCGATTTTGTCCCTTAGCGACCCGGGCAGCCGCACGGAGAACATATCAAGCGTCTGCTCACCCTGCGGCGTGACGAAATACGCCTGACCGTACGGGCGCGGCACGGCGCTTATAAGCCCCTCCTCCTCCAACTCATACGCGGCGTTCTGCACCGCGAAATATCCAAGCAGATCATATATGCCGAAAAAGTCCGAAAGCTGCTCCTTGGTGGGCTGCATGCCGAGCGCCTTTAGCCCGTGAAGCACCATCAGCTTGTCCTTAGTAACTCCCGTTGAAAAGTATTCCATGTTTTCTCCTCACAGCATAGCTTTATATAATTATAGCATAAAACGCGGCGTATAAGAAAGAGGATGCTTTTAAGCATCCCCCGTTGTATTCGTTCATTCATCAAGGCATTCTATTGCCGCCGTTAAACCCCTGACCATATCCTCAAGCGGCATGCTGGGCACGTTTGGCTTATCGGCAACTTGGCTCGGGATATAGGGAACGTGTATAAAGCCCGCCTGTATAGGCATGTTGTTCGCGGCAATATGGTCAAGCAGGGCATACATCGTGCTGTTGCATACATATGTGCCCGCGCTGTTTGATACCGCCGCGGCAACGTTAGCGCGCTCCATTGCGCTCACCATGCGCTTTATGGGCAGCGTTGCGAAATGCGCGTTGGCTCCGCCCGTTACAACCGGCTCATCCTCCGGCTTATAGCCCGCGTTGTCCGCTATGCGCGCATCCATAACGTTTATCGCAACGCGCTCCGGCGTTATGGCCGCCCTGCCGCCGGCCTGCCCGAGGCATATGGCATAATCGGGCTTTATCTCGTCAGCATAGCGGCACACGGCGTCCTTTGCGCCGAGGAACGTGACCTCAAGCAGCCGCTTTTCAAGGCGTATGCCGCCTATCGTTTCGGGAAGAAGCTCCAGCGCCAATGCGGAAGGGTTCTCGCTCTCTCCGCCGAAGGGTTCAAATGCGGTTATCAGCAGCGTTTTCATGCACTCTACCTCGCCTTTCTGTATGCTTTGCCGTTTTCAAGGGCAATGCCCTTTGCTTCAAACATTTCGCTCACCGTTACAAGCTTGTATCCCTGCTCCACAAGGGCGGGAATTATCTGCTCCGCGGCGGCCGCGGTATCCTCCCTAACGTCGTGCATAAGCACTATGTCCCCGTCAACGGCCTTCAGCGCCTCCGCAACGGTGCTGTCCGTGTCCCGCGTTTTCCAGTCCAGCGTATCTATGCTCCAAAGTATCAGCGGATATTTCACCGTTGCGCGCACGTCGTCGTTCTTCGCGCCGTATGGCGGGCGCACCAGCTTAGAGCGCGTGCCGGTTATGCTTTCTATAATGTCGGCGGTGTCCTCAACCTGGCTTGTCCGCTCGTCCTCTGATATTTTTGTCAGGTTCTTGTGGCTGTATGTGTGGTTCGCCACCTCGCAGCCAAGATCCGCCGCGCGCTTAACGGTATTGGGGAATTTCTCCGCCTGTGAGCCGAGCGCGAAGAAAGTGACGTGTACACCATATTCGGCGTATTGCTCAACCACGTCCAGTATGCGGTTTGTAACCTCGCCATACGGCCCGTCGTCAAACGTTAATGCGACCAACTTTTCTTCGCTTAGCGGGTTATCCGTTTCGCCCGGCATTATCGCGCCCGTGACTTCGGGCGTGGCGGCAGATGTCTGCTCCGGCGTGGGCGAAGGCTCCACGGTCGGCACGAACGTGGGCGTTGGGTGCGGGGTTGGCTTTGGAACCTCTATCATGTCGCCGTCATTATCGTTATTCAGCGCGCAGCCGCATAAGCAAAGCAGCATTGCGGCGCATATAAGCATTGCGAAAAAAATCCTGATATATGTATAAACGATTCCGTTCATCGTGTACTCCTTATATAAACGCTTATGCTGCAAAATTTGCCGCAAAAGCCTGTATAAATATGCTATCCTTTATTTTGCCCCAAGTCAAGCGGTTCAAAAATATTTAACACTTTTTCTTGACGCTTTCTCCTGCGCCTTGCAAAGGGCAGGCTTTTCCAATATAATACCATCAGGCGCATAGGCTGACCGCGCCCGAATGTTTGGAGGCAACGCATTTGAAAACGAGTGATTTTTACTATGATCTGCCGCATGAGCTGATAGCGCAGACGCCCATAAAGGACCGCAGCGCCGCGCGCATGCTTTATTACGATATGAAGAATAAGCAGATGCATGACGAGATATTTACCGATATTCTTACCCATTTAAGGCCGGGGGACATACTGGTGCGCAACACCACCCGCGTTATACCCGCGCGCCTTTATGCGCACAGGGAGGATACAGGCGGGCTGATGGAGTTTTTGCTGCTCAAAAGGCTGGATGACCACCGTTACGAGGTTCTGGTACGCCCGGGCAAGCGCGCAAAGCCCGGCCTTATATATAAGGTAACGGACGAACTGAGTATAGAGGTTGAATCCCCGACCGACGCGGGCGGCAGGATAGTATATCTTCATTATGAAGGCATACTTGAAGAGGTGCTTGACCGCTGCGGCGAAACGCCGCTGCCGCCATACATAACCGAGCGGCTGGACGATAAGGAGCGCTACCAAACCGTTTATGCCAAGCAGAACGGCTCCGCCGCCGCACCAACCGCGGGGCTGCACTTTACGGAGGAGCTGCTCAAAAAGGTGCAGGATATGGGCGTTGAGATAGCGGATGTGCTGCTGCACGTGGGCCTTGGCACGTTCCGCCCGGTATCGGCGGAAAACGTGGAAGAACACCATATGCACAGCGAATATTATGAAATGAGCGAAGAATCGGCCCAAAGGATAAACCGCGCCCGCCAAAACGGGGGCAGGATAATAGCCGTCGGCACAACGTCCTGCCGCACGCTTGAAAGCGTGGCCGATGAAAACGGCGTTGTTCACGCCAAAAGCGGCTATACGGACATATTCATAACGCCGGGCTATCGCTTTAAGGCCGTGGACGGGCTGATAACCAATTTCCATCTGCCCGAATCAACGCTGCTTATGCTTGTGAGCGCCCTTTGCTCGCGCGAAGAAGTAATGGCCATATACGCCCATGCCGTAGAGGAACGCTACCGCTTTTTCAGCTTCGGCGATTGCTGCCTGTTCCTGTGAGGTTGACAGTATATCAATATTTGCATAAAATATTGATATAATAATTGCGGAGGTGATGGCATTGCCGGTTATAAGACCGAGTTCCGATCTTAGGAATGGGTACAATGAAATATCGGAATTTTGCCATAAGTATAATGAGCCCGTATACATTACAAAGAACGGCACGGGCGATCTGGCCGTGATGAGCATAGAAACCTATGAACGGCTCGTGGGCAGGTTTGAGTTGTATTCACTTATGGAAAAGGGAATTAACGACGTTGAACAGGGCCGCGTGCAGAATGCGGACGATGCTTTCGCACGGATAGAGCAAAAGCTTGGGCAGGGCAAAGATGGATAATTATTCCGTCATGATGTCCGCCGCAGCGGCAGAGGACATTGGGGGCATAGCGGACTACAAAGCCAATACGCTGCTTGAACCGGAAACGGCCGCAAAGCTTATTGGCAGGCTGAAAACGGCCGTAAAATCGTTTGAAACAATGCCTGAAAGGCATCCGCTCGCGGCTGATACATACTTGGCGCTTCGCGGCATACGGACATTGCTCGTGGATAATTACTGCGTTTTTTATGCCGTGAACCGCGCGGAACACACCGTGAACATAATCCGCGTGATATACACAAAGCGGGCGTGGGAAAAGCTTATTTGACTGCCCACGACCACATAGGAGGAAAGATGAACCAATTCCGTTTTGAACTGATACATACCTGCGCGCAGACGGGCGCGCGGCTGGGGCGGCTGCATACGCCGCACGGCGTTATAAACACGCCCTGCTATATGCCCGTGGGTACGCAGGCCACCGTTAAGGCAATGACCCCGCGGGACCTTGCGGACACGGGCAGCGAGATATGCCTTGCCAATACATACCATTTGTTTGAGCGCCCCGGGCACGAGCTTGTGCGCGAGGCGGGCGGCCTGCATACGTTCATGCGCTGGGACAAGCCCATATTGACCGACTCCGGCGGATTCCAGGTATTCAGCCTTGCGGTTGCCAACAAAATAAAGGAGGACGGTGTAGAGTTCCGTTCGCTGATAGACGGCAAAAAGCATTTCTTCACGCCTGAAAAGGTTATGGAAATAGAAGAAGCGCTGGGTGCGGACATAGCGATGGTGTTCGATGAATGCGCGCCGTGGCCAAGCGATGAAAGCTATACACGCGCTGCAATGAACCGCACGCACCGCTGGGCGGAACGCTGCAAAAAGGCGCATACGCGGGAGGATCAGGCGCTGTTCGGCATAGTGCAGGGCGGAACATATAAGCACCTTAGGATAGAAAGCGCGAAAACACTTGCGGATATGGATTTCCCGGGCTACGGCATAGGCGGGCTTTCCGTCGGCGAACCAAAGCCGCTTATGTATGAAATGCTTGAGGAAATAGCCCCGTATATGCCCAAGGATAAGCCGCGCTATCTTATGGGCGTGGGAAGCCCGGACTGCCTTGTTGAAGGGGCTATCCGCGGGGTGGATATGTTCGATTGCGTATTGCAGACGCGCATAGCCAGAAACGGCCTTGCGCTTACGTCAACAGGCAAAAAGATGCTCAGAAACGCAACGTTTGAGCATGATTTTTCCGTTATAGAAGAAGGGTGCGACTGCTACGCCTGCTCAAACGGCTTCACACGGGCATATATACGCCACCTTGTTAAATGCAAGGAGATACTGGCCGCGCAGCTTATAACCATGCATAACATACGCTTCTCGCAGCGGCTTATGGCTGGCGTAAGGCAGGCCATAGCGGAGGACAGGCTTATGGACTTCCGCAACGAATGCATTGCAAAAGGAATGTTTGATTGATATGAAGGAGCTTGAGCTGAAGGGGCTTAGCGAGCAGGACACCGCACGCATAGGCGAAAAGCTTGGCGAAGGGCTGTTCCCCGGCGCGTTCATAGCGCTGTACGGCGGCCTTGGCGCGGGCAAAACAACGCTTACGCGGAGCATTGCCGCAGCCCTTGGCATACGCGGCATATTGAGCCCAACGTTCACGATAGTGCGCGAATACGCGGGGCGCATACCGCTTTTCCATTTCGATGCGTACAGGCTTGGCGATGCGGACGAGCTTTACGCCATAGGCTTTGACGAATACATGGCCCGCGGCGGCGCGATAATAATGGAATGGTGCGAAAACGTTGAGGATGCCCTGCCGTGCGACAGGCTTGAGATACACATTCAGGGCAGCGGCGAAGAACCGCGCTCCATGCGCATTGCTGCGAGCGGCGCGGCGCATGAAAAGCTTATGGAGGGATTGGCATGAAGAATATATTGCTCATATCCACGTCCGGCCGTGCGGCGGGCGCGGCGGTATGCCGCGGCGGGAAGGTAGTCCGATCCAAGCTGAGCGACAACGGCCTTACCCATTCGGAAACCATAATGCCGCTGATAGACAGCCTTTTTGACGATGAAATAAAGCTTTGCGATATGGATGCAGTATGCGCGGACGTTGGCCCGGGGTCTTTTACGGGTGTGCGCATAGGCGTATGCATAGCCAACGCAATGGCATATGCGCTCAAGCTGCCGGTGATAGAGGTAAGCTCGCTGCGTGCGCTCGCGGATGCCATTGACACGGAGCGGCCCGTATGCGCGCTGATAGACGCCCGCAACGGCAACGGTTACGCCGTACTTTATGAAAACGGGAAAGAGATCATTGCGCCGAAGGCCGTGGCAGTGAGCGAGCTTATTGCCGAATTGCCCCCAAACACCGTATTTACGGGAGACGGAGCAAAAACATACCACGACGCGATAGCCGCTGCACTGCCGAACGCCGCATTCGCTGCGGAAGAAAAGCATATGCTTACGGCGGATATGCTGGCAAAGTGCGCCGATGGCAAGCTTGAACGCGGCGAAACATGCGAAGAAGCGCGCCCGCTGTACCTTAGGCCAACGCAGGCGGAGCGCATGTATAAAGCGAAGGAGCAGCAAAAATGAGCGATATTGTCCGCCCGATGCAGGCGATGGATATAGACAGGGTATACGAGCTTGAAAAAACCTGCTTCCGCACGCCGTGGTCGCGTGATTCGCTTGCGGGGGAACTGAAGAATAAAATTGCGCATTATCTTGTGCTGGAGCGGGACGGCCGCGTGGTGGCCTATGCGGGCATGTGGATAATATACGAAGAGGCGCATATAACAAACGTTGCGGTCGATCCGGCGTTCAGGCGGCAGGGCATAGCCAAGCGGGTTATGCTTTGCATGATGCGCACGGCGCGGCTTTTTGACGCAACGGAGATGACGCTTGAGGTAAGGGAGAACAACTTCGGCGCGCAGGCGCTCTATGCCCAGCTGGACTTTGAAAAGGCGGGCGTAAGAAAGGGCTATTATACGGACACGGGAGAGGCGGCCTACATAATGTGGAACCGCGATATCGGCTTGACACTTGAGAAAAGCAATGTTACCATAAACCTATAAATATAAAATAAAAAGGAGATATACAGCAATGAAACAGCAGATAAACGCCGCCAACGCACCCGCCGCCATAGGCCCATATTGCCACGCGATAGAGATGGAGGGCTTTATATTCACCTCCGGTCAGCTTGGCATAGACCCCGCCACGGGTAAGCTTTGCGAAGGCGTAGAGGCGCAGGCCAGGCAGGCTTTTACCAACCTGAAAAACGTGCTTGACAGCGCGAATGCTTCCATGGACGATGTGCTCAAGACCACCGTATTCATGGTTGATCTGGCGGACTTTGGCAAGGTAAACGCCATATATGCAGAGTTCTTCGGCCCCAACTATCCTGCAAGGAGCTGCGTGCAGGTTGCCGCGCTTCCCGCGGGCGGTTTGGTTGAAATCGAGGCCGTTGCCAACAAGGCGGCCGATGAAATAGCTTCCTTCTAAGTAAGGAGCTGCCATGCAATGCCGTAACGCGGCAAAATATCCATTCAATTTTCGCCCACTAGTGTGCGCGGCGTTCGGCCTTGGCGCGGGGGTGGCGATAGGTATGCACATAAGCGGAGCGCGCGCCTTATTGGCGGCGCTCCTTTTGCTTATTGCGGCATATATTATGCATGCGAAAAAGCAGCGCGCGGCAACGGTAATGCTTGTGTGCGCCGCGGCGGGGCTGCTGCGGGTGGCGGGCTATGCATTCCTCCCGCACGAAGAAGTGAGCGAAATTATCGAAAACGCCCGCTTTTCGCGCAATCGTACGCCGACAGCGCTTATGCCAATGGTTGAAAGCCTGTATGCGCGGTGCGATGCGCTATTTAACGAAGCCTCGCCTCTTGCGCGGGCAATATTGCTGGGGGACAGGAGCACGCTTGGGTATTTTCAGCGGTATGCATTCCGCGCAAGCGGAGTATCGCACACGCTGGCGCTGAGCGGGCTGCATGTGTCCGCACTTACGCTTGTTTTGCTTCGCTGCATTCCGCCTAACCGCCCAAGGGTGCGGGCCGCGTTCGTGTTTGCGTTCCTCGGCATATACTGCGCCGTGGCAGGCTTCCCCGCAAGCCTTATGCGCGCGGCAATAATGTTCATGTGCATTGTGCTTGCTCCGCTTTGCCTAAGGCGGAACGATACCGCGTCCGCGCTTTCGCTCGCGTTTATAATAATCGTGTGCGCAGAGCCGCTCAGCATTTATTCTGCGGGCTTTTGCCTTTCCTTTGCCGCCGTGGCCGGGATAGCCATGCTGTATGTGCCCATAATGCGCCGCCTGCCCCGCGCGCTTGCACCCGTAGGCACTACCGTTGCCGCAACGCTTGGCACGCTGCCGTTCACCGTGATGTTCTTCGGCGAATTCAGCACATATTCAATAATTGCAAATATATTCATTGTGCCGCTTATAACGCTTGCGCTGCCGATAGGGCTTATCGCGCTTGTGCTTTCGTATATATCGGCGCCGCTCGGCGCGCTTTTGGCAATACCCGCGCGGCTGATGCTGGGCGCGAGCGAAAGCATCAGCGCGGCCATTGCTTCGCTCCCGTATGCGCAGATAAAGCTGAGCGGCTTTAACGGGCTTACATGCGCGCTGTATTTTGCGGCGCTTATAGTGCTTTCAAAATATTGCCTTATGGACAGAAACAAAAAGCTTATTTATGGCTGCGTGCTGCTTGCGCTTGGCACGCTGAGTGTCATTCTTACTTGAACCGCCGCGCTTTATTGGCTATAATAGAAAATATGGAACGCAATGATTTTATGATAGCCGCCGGCAAGGGCGCGTTGAGCGGGGCATATCTTTTGCATGGCGAGGAGGAGTTTTTGAAGGAAAACGCCGTATCCTCCGCGCTGAAACTTATCGACCCCGCAATGCGGGACCTTAACGTGGACATATTGGAAACCGCGCAGGCAACTGCCGTTATAGCCGCGGCGGAAACGCTGCCGTTTATGGCGGAAAGGCGCGTGGTGCTGTGCCGCGCAATGCCAAAGGACGACGACGCAGCCCGTCTTGCCGCATACGCCGAAAAGGTGCCCGAAAGCACGGTTTTATTATTCTATATAAAGGGAAAGGCGGACGGGCGCAGCGCATTCGTGAAGGCTATGGCAAAGCTTGGCCGCAGCGTTGATTTTGCCCCGCTGAACGAGATTGAGGCGCGGCGATATGTGCAGAAACGGGCAAAGGCGATAGATGCGCCCATAACCGAGCAGGAGGCGGCGTTCTTCGTATCGCTTGCGGGAACGGACTGCGCTGCGCTTTATAACGAGCTTGACAAGGCTGCGTCCTACGCCGGAGCGGGCAACGAGATAACGCGGGAAGTTATAGCCAAAATAGTTACAAGGGATCTTGACTACGTTGTTTTTGAGGTACTGGATCAATTCATTGCCAACCGTGCGACGGATGGGCTGCGCACGCTGAACGGGCTGATGGAAAACGGCGAAAAGCCGCTGATGATAGCCGAACGTCTGCGGGACAAGGCAAAGCTTACGCTTCAGGCAAGGCAACTGATAGATAAGCGCATAGGCAAGGACGAGATAACGCGCCGCCTTGGCGTAAGTTCGGGCTATGCATGGCGCGTGAGCGACAGCGCAAAGCGGCTTTCAACCGCGCAGGTGGCTGCGCTGACGGATGCGGCGGAAGCACTCAGCCGCGTGACAACAATGCAGCTGACGGGTCAGGCAAAGGCAGAGGATGCGTTGATACGCGCGCTTATGCTGCTTGCGCACAGGTGAACGCCACGCCCCTTGACAGGGGCTTTTGATTACACTATAATATCGTTACACGATATCGATTAACGATATTGATGCGAAGGAGAATGAAAAATGCCGAAAAAGGCAATGGAAAGCCTTACGGAATCGATGTTCTATGTGCTTATGGCGCTGATGCGGCGACCAATGTGTGGCATAGAAGCGGTGCGCTTCGTAAGCGACAAAACGGCGGGGCGCATAAGCATTGGCCCGGCAACGCTGTATACGGTGCTTGCAAAGTTTGAAAGCGAAGGCTATATAGAAGAAACTGAGGTTGAAGGCCGAAAGCGCACATATCGCATAACCGAAAAGGGGCGCGGAGCATATATGGCGGAGCTGAGGCGGCTTGAAACCATGGCGGAGGACGCAAGGACGGAGGAATTGTTCTATGGAAAGCGGTAAGCGAGACGCGGTAAGGCTGATACCCTGCGCGGATTACGATATAGAAGGGCTGCAAAGCTATTTTGAGGAAATGGCGGCAAAGGGGCTGCATCTTAAAAAGGACGGCATATTTGCGTATTTCGCCTCCTTTGAGCGGGGCGAACCGCGCGAAGCGCGCTATCGCATGGACGTGAAGGAAAAGCGAAGCCCCATTATGGACGGCGATAACGGCAGGCCGACCGATGAGCAGATAGAGCTTTGCGGTGAGCTTGGCTGGGAATATGTGGATTCAATAGACGTGTTCCATATTTTCCGCACATATGACGCAGCGGCGCCGGAGCTGAATACGGACGCGGCGCTGCAATCGATAGCCGCCAGGCGCATTGTGCGCAGCCAAATAGAAAGCGTTTTGGTGTTGTGCTTCTGGCTGCTGATATATCCCGTGCTGAAGCTTGACGGCTTGCTGCTGCCAACCATGTTCACCGTCGGCACGGACGTTATGCTGCTCGCGTTTATAATAGACATATGGTGGATAGTCGGCAGCATAGCGCGGCTTGTATATCTCAGCCGCATAAAGAAGCGGCTTGAAGCGGGGGAGAGCATAGTGCGCCGCGTTAAGCGCAGCAGCGCGCGCTATATTGCCCCGCGCATAGCGTTTGCTGTGCTGGCGACGGTAACGGTATGCCTGTTCATAACGCGCTGGAGCGAGGCGGATAAAGGCCGTATACCGCTTGAAGAATACGCGGGCGAGTTGCCATTTGCCACCATTGCGGACATTGTGCCTGGCAAATATGAGCGGATGGGGTTCCCTGTGACGGACGGCATACAGACGCGAAGCGACATACTTGCGCCGGTGGTGATAGACTTCCGCGAATATGCGGCCGTAACGGTCACTGGCGGCAAAGCCTTTTCAGGCGGGCTGCTGATAGATTATTATGAAACCGTGTCGCCCCGGCTTGCCCGCGCCACGGCGGAGGAGCTGCTGCTCAACGCAAGGCTGAAAAGGCATTATACGCCGATAGAGCTGGACGATACGGGCGCGGACATGCAGGCTGCGTATTATGACGAGGTGCATATGCCCACGGTAATACTGCAAAAAGGCAGCAGAGTAATAAAAGCAACGCTGTACCAAACGGGGGAATACACCATAAGCATGGACGAATGGGCAGGCAAGCTGCTCGGCTGAGCATCACGGCAGCACAAGTATGCGTATGGTTATAACCGTTGCTCCGCTTAGCAGCAGCGCAAGCAGAAAGTTGACCCCGCAGCACAGCAGCAATATCATGATAAGCACGAAAAGCATTGCACAGCGTATTGATTTACGCTTCACGCATTGCTTTTTTACATATACTGTTGCGGGCCTTCGCTGTAACATATATATCCCTCCTTATATAAGTATAATACGCTTTCGCGGCATGGCATGACACACGCCCTGCCGCCTTTTTTTGCCGCACATTAGGCGCGGTTACGGAATAAGGTGAAGATATAACGATATGGAGGCCATTATGAACGGCGATAATGAATATATAGTTGAATTTAACGGGGTAAGCCTTAATTATCACGATGCGCAGGGCGAAACGCCGGCGATAAGGGGCCTTGACTTCGGGGTGAAGAAGGGCGAGTTCGTGTCTATAGTAGGGCCGAGCGGCTGCGGAAAAACAAGCGTGTTGAGCATAGCCGCGGGCATTGCCGTGCCGAGCGGGGGCAGTGTGCGCATAGAGGGCGGCAGGCCGGGCTATATGCTGCAGCAGGATCATCTGCTGGACTGGCGCACGGTGGAAGGGAACATATTGCTGGGGCTTGAGGTGCAGGGCAATCTGAACGAAGAATCCCGCAGCTATGCGCTGGAGCTGCTTAAAACATACGGACTCGGCGAGTTTGCCGGGAAATACCCTTCTCAGCTTTCCGGCGGCATGCGGCAAAAGGTGGCGCTGATACGCACCCTTGCAACGCGGCCGGAGCTGCTGCTGTTAGACGAGCCGTTTTCCGCGCTCGATTTCCAAACGCGACTCATGCTTTGCGACGAAATGCACGATATATTGAAGCGCGAGGGCAAAACGGTGATACTTGTTACGCACGATATTTCCGAAGCAATATCAATGGGCGACAGGGTGCTTGTTTTCAGCGCGCGGCCAACGGGAGTGAAGGCGGAGCACATAATCGACCTTAGCGGAAAAAGCCCGCTTGAGCGGCGCAACGCGGCAAACTTCAAGGATTATTTTAACGCCATATGGGGGGAACTGGACCATGACGAAGCAAAATGACGCGGCCTTTTCGGCGGAACACAGGCAATATATTGCGCGGCTGAACCGCTCCCGCCGGGGCATAAAGCTTGCGCGCTGGCTTATATTGATAGTATTCATTGCGCTGTGGGAGCTTTTTGCCCGCGTGGGGATAATAGATCCGTTTATAGGCAGCTCTCCCGTAAGGGTGGCGGAAACGATAGCGCGGCTGTATGCCGGCGGGGAACTGTTTTTGCACATAGGCGTAACGCTTTATGAAACGGTGCTGGGCTTTGTACTTGGCACGGCGGCGGGTACGCTGATAGCAATCACGCTTTGGTGGAGCCCTGCGATCAACCGCGTGCTTGACCCATATCTTGTGGTATTGAACGCGCTGCCTAAAATCGCGCTGGGGCCGATACTGATAGTGTGGTTCGGCGCGGGCATAACGAGCATAATAGTAATGGCGCTGCTTATATCCTTTGTGGTAACGATAATGAGCGTGCTGGCAGGCTTTAACGAAATAACGGGCGAAAAGCAGCTGCTCATGAAAACGCTTGGCGCAAGCAAGCTGCAAATATTCACAATGGTGGTGCTGCCCGCGTCTCTGCCGACTATTATGAACGCGCTGAAGATAAGCGTGGGCATGAGCTGGGTGGGCGTTATAGTCGGAGAATACCTTGTGTCCAAGGCCGGCCTTGGCTATCTTATAGTCTACGGAGGGCAGGTATTCAAGCTGGATCTTGTTATGGCGAGCATAGTGGTGCTGTGCCTGCTTGCGGCGCTCATGTATTACGGCGTGGCATATATGGAGAAAAAGCTTGTAAAGTGGCGTATGCACGGCGGCTGAGGGATGCTATAATATAACAATGATATAAGCATACGGAGGCACGCATGACGAACAAAGAAATGCTCTGTACGGCGCTGAAGCAATCCGCGCTTGAACTAAACTGCACCGTTGACGATCTGACCGGCGGAAAGAGCAAAGCCGTTATATCAAGTACTGCGGAGGGCGCAAGGAAATATCTTTCGCTGCCGTTTTATTGCCAGCTTGTAAGCTACGGCAGCGGCATAGTTGCATCCGTAAACGAGGAGATATATGCCGACGCAAAGGCATATATTGAGAAATACGCGCCTGAGCATTGCTTTGAAACGCCGAACATGCTCGTTTTGCAGTCCGCGCTTGAGCGGCGGGGCATGAGCGCATGCTTCATGGCGGAATACTGGCTTTGCGATACGAATGCAATAAGGATGATTGACTGCGGCTATGAACTGCGGCTGCTCACGGCGGAGGATTTTGCGCCGCTGTATACGCCGCAATGGAGCAACGCATTGTGCGAAAAGCGAAAGGAGCTTGATGTGCTGGGTATAGGCGCATATGACGGGGAAAAGCTTGTAGGCCTTGCCGGGTGCAGCGCGGACTGCGAAAGCATGTGGCAGATAGGTGTCGATGTTCTGCCGGAATACAGGCGGCGCGGGATAGCCTCGGCTGTGACAGGTCGCCTTGCGGCGGAGATAATGGCGCGGGGCAAGGTGCCGTTCTATTGCTGCGCATGGAGCAACGTGGCGTCTGCCCGCAATGCCATACGCGCAGGTTTCCGCCCGGCATGGGTGGAGCTGACCGCCAAAAGCGCCGAATATACCGCGGATATGAATAAATAATAAACATATATGTATATACCGAAAAATTAGCGGCAATACTCCCTTCCATAAATAAACCCAAAGCGGTTATCAGGAGGGGAGTATATGTTTTTTTCGGCGGGTGCATTGTTCGGCCGCGCGGCGGCGATAGATCTTGGCACGGTGAATACGGTTGTGGCGATAGAGGGGCGCGGAATAGTGCTGAACGAACCCACGGCGGCCGCGGTATATACCGAAGCGCAACGCGAGCGCGGCATAATTTCAAGCGGGGCGGATGCGGAACGGCTTTACGGCCGCACGCCGGGCGGGGTGAACATAATATACCCCATGAAGGACGGCGTTATTGCGGACATATCGGCCGTGGGCGATATGCTGGGCGATTTTTTTGTTAAGGCATTCGGGCGCAGGCGCGGCGCGGCGGGGGCAAGGCTGACGATATGCCTGCCGCTGTGCGCAACGGAGCTTGAGCAGCGCGCGCTTACGGACGCGGTCAAGGCCTGCGGTGCGCGGGAGGCCACGATAATACCCGAACCACTTGCGGCGGCTGCGGGCGCGGGCATGGACATATTTGCGCCGGTTGGGAGCATGGTAGTGGACATAGGCGGCGGCACAACGGACACGGCCGTTATAAGTTACGGCGGCATTGCCGCAAACGACAGCATAAAGACCGGCGGGCGGCATATAGACGGCGCCATTGCGGACTACATTGCCGCGCAATACGGCGTGAGAATAGGCGAAAAAACGGCGGAGGAGATAAAGCTTTCGCTCGGCGCGGCGCTGATAGGCGGCATGGAGCGCAGGCAGTTCAAGGGGCGCAGCCTGAAAACGGGGCTGCCGGAGTGCGTTGCGCTGACCGGCGGAGAGGTGAGCCACGCAATCGCGCCCACGGTAAGAAAAATAGTTGATTCCGTAAGGCGAACGCTTAGCGAAACACCGCCGGAGCTTGCGGCGGATCTTATAGACACGGGCATAGTACTTACAGGCGGCGGGGCGAAGCTTAAGGGGCTTGATAAGCTGATAAGCCACGAAACGGGACTGAAGGTGAGCATAGCGGAGGACCCTATGTACTGCGTTGCGCTGGGCGCGCTGAAGCTTGGCAGCGGGGAAGATATGGACGCGCCAAGGTACGCATAAGGCGTAATATAGTTTAACTTAGTGTGACGTTTTGCGTATTCTTATTGCGCGAGCGGCGGCAAAATATTATAATAAACGGGTTAAATGAGGCAATTTAGCGGATTTATTATAGAAAGGATGCCGTAATGCGCGGATTGTTCAAAAATAAGCCTTTGATAATAATGCTTGTGGCGGTGCTGCTGCTGGGCGTGCTGGCGTTCATAACCAGCGCGGACAGATCCGTATCGTGGGTGGAAAGCACGCTCGGCTCCGTTTTCCAGCCCGTGCAGACTTTTGCGGCAAAGGCTTCAAACAGCATAATAGGCTTTTTCCAGCGCATATTCAAAACCAGCGATGCTGATAAGGAGCTGGAGCAGCTTCAGGTGCGCATGGCGCAGCTTGAGCAGGCGGCGGACGAAAACGCAACGCTAAAGGCGGAAAACGAACGGCTGAAAAAGCTGCTCAACTACGTTGAAACCCTTGAAAATTACGATTATGTCACCGCCGTTGTAACGGGCAACAGCCAGGGCGTGTGGTTTGAAACGTTCACAATAAACGCCGGGCGCAACAAGGGCATAAAGAAGGACATGAGCGTTGTGTGCGCAGACGGGCTTGTAGGCAGAATAATCGAAGTGGGTGCGAACTGGAGCAAGGTTACCGCCATAATAGACGCTTCAAGCGAAGTGAGCGTTATGGTGGAGCGCACAAGGGATATAGGCGTTGTGCGCGGCGCGTTCAGCACGGCGGATGATAACCAGCTGGAGCTTTACTATCTGCCGTCGGGCTTTGACCTTGTGCCCGGGGACAGGATAGTTACAAGCGGCATGAGCAGTATATTCCCTAAGTCCATAGTGGTGGGCACTGTGTCCGAAGTTACGCGCCGTTCCGCGGAAGGCACGCAGTCCAATGCAATAATCGAGCCTGCGGTAGACTTTGGGCACCTTGAAGAGGTGCTGGTGCTGATAGAAAAAACGGGAGAGGAGTAGGCCCATGCGAAGGTTATACATCGTTATAGCTGCCGCAGCAGGGCTTTATCTTGATTCCGTGTTTTTTGCCCGCGTGAATATAAGCGGCATCAGGCCGGACGCCATAATGGCGCTCACAGCGTCATTGGGCGTGCTTTTAGGCATGAAGAAGGGCGCGCTGTTCGGGCTGATAATGGGCCTTATTGCGGACGTATTGTATTCGCCCATGGTTGGGCTGAGCGCAATGGGCTATATGTTCGCCGGTCTTTTGGGCGGCGCGTTTTATCAAAAATACTATGCGGATAATATAATAATCCCCGCGCTTGTTGCGGCGGTGGGGGCAATATTCAAGGAATGCGTAATGGCCGCGGCCTGTGCCGCCGGCGGGGCTAAGTTCGGCTTTTTTACCGTGCTCGGAACGTATATCCTGCCATGTGCGCTGCTGAGCGCCGCGGTGTGCATGCTTACCCATGCGCTTATGCGCCGCGCGCTTGCGGGGCAGCTTAAGGTGGAACATACATATGAACGGGATAGCCATGCCCAGGGAGGCGTAAAATGAAAAAGCCCATATCCCGAATCATAATAGTTTGCCTGCTTATGCTTTGCATGATGGGCGCGCTTATATATCGCCTTGGCACGCTGACAATAAAGGAAGGCGAAAAGTGGGCGCAGACGGCGGACAGCCGCTCCACCCAAACGATAGCCATAAAGGGTGAGCGCGGCAGAATAATGGACAGGAACGGCGTTGTGCTTGCGTATAGCGAAACGTGCTACAACGTTGAATTTCTGCGCAATGCGGACAACCGCACAAGCTACGATTCCGCCGTATATACCGAATCGCTCATAAAGGCGATAGAGATAATTGAACGAAGCGGCGGCCAAACAATAGACACATCATACATAGTGATGGACGAAAACGGGGAAATAGCCTACGACTGGCGCATAAGCGGCGTTGAAAGCAGCGAAGCAATAGAGCGCGTAAGGCGCATAAGATACAAAAACTTCTGCGAAGGTATGTATATATCCATAAAGGATCCGGCATATAAGGAATACCCGAAGGATCCGACCAAATGGGACATGGATCTTTGGCCAACGGCGGAATATGCCTATAACTACCTAAGAAAAACGTGGTATATACCCGAGGAATATACATTTGAACAGGCCAAAAAGATAATATCCATACGGCAGGAAGTAAACCTGAATAACTACCGCGCGTATGAGCCGATAACCATCGCCTATAACGTTGGGCAGGAGGTCGTGAGCGAAATAGTTGAACGCTCAAGCGAGCTTGTGGGCGTGCAGATAGCACAAAGCACCACGCGCGTATATCCCCGCGGAGAGACGGCGGCGCACATAGTGGGCTATCTTTCAAGGAATGCGGACACGGTAAGCGCGGCAAAGCTTATCGCCATGGGCTATACCCGCGCGCAGCTTGAACCGTATTACCTGAAAAACGACGACGGCACATATTCAATGGGCGACGACGGCGATTATCAGATAAAAATGACGGATATGGGATATGCATACAGCGATTACATAGGCGTATCCGGACTTGAATACACAATGGAGGCATATCTTACCGGCGCCACGAATGAGCATCAGGGCAAGCGGGAGGTTGAGATAAACAAAAACCTGAGCATAACGCGCGAGCTATCCTATGTTGAGGCCACAAACGGCAACGAGGTTATGTCAACAATAGATATAGAGCTGCAAACCGTGTGCGAAAACGCGCTGGGTTCCCTTATTACCAAAATGAGGGAACAGGAGCAGCAAATGATAGAGGAGGACGCGGCAAAGCCCGAAAAGGACCAGAAATATCAGGGCAAGGACATAACGCTTGCCTCCACGGGCGCAATAGTAGTAATGGATCCGCGAAACGGCGAGGTGCTTGCAAGCGCAAGCTATCCTTCATATGATCCGAACTGGTTCATGCAGGGCCTTACAAAGGAACAGAGCGAATATCTTTTCGGCGAAGCTGCGACGGACACTACCCCGCTGCGCAACAAGGCCGTTTCCGCGCGCTATGCGCCCGGCTCTATATTTAAGCCGTTGACCGGCGTTGCGGGCGTTAGCGAGGGCGTGGTGGGCATTGACGAAATAGTCAACGACCATGGCGACAGCGGCTATTATTACTTCTATTCCGTTGATGAAAACGGCAAGACCGTTGTGCAGAAGCAGGGCGCGCCGCGCTGCTGGAGCTACCGCAACCATACTGCCCACGCGAACATAAACCTGACGCAGGCGCTCACGTTTTCGTGCAACTATTATTTCTGCGAAATCGCGAACCGCATGGGTATAGACACACTGAACAAATGGATGGGCAAGTTCGGGCTGGATACCAAGACAAACATTGAACTCACCGGTGAGACTGCGGGCGTAGGCGGCGGGCAGAAGGTGCTTTTTGACAACGAGCTGACCGACAGCAACGGCGAGCTGAACATAACCGGACAGAAAACCAGCCTGCCCATACTTATATATAACCGCATACGCGAACGCCTGCGCGAGTATGTTACCCGCCGCAGCATGGAAATAGACGAACAGGCTATAAGAAAATGCGCGCTAAAGCTGATGATGCTGCAGGACGGCAAAGGCCTTGATGGTAAGGGCCCGGATATACGAAAAATACTGAGCGACGAACTGGGCATCCCCGAAGGATACAGCATAACGCAAAGCTGGACAAGCGAAATAGTTACGCTGCTTAACGAAATACAATGGAAACCTACACAGACCATACGCGCGGGCTTCGGCCAGGGTACAACGCTGGTTACGCCGATGGCAATAGCGCGCTACGTAAGCGCCATTGCCAACGAAGGCACTGTGTACGACGCGAACATTGTTGAGCGTATAGTTGACCAAAACGGCAACCTGATAGAGGATAAGAATGCGGCCGTGTACGAAACCATTGGCGAGGATACAGCCGAATGGGACGCGCTTTGGGCGGCGGTAAAGCAGGGCATGGCGGGCGTTGTGTCGGCAGAGGATCACGGTACCGCGGGCGGCAAATTCTCGCAGGAGTTTACGGAAAAATACCTTGACAGGATAGCCGGTAAAACCGGTTCCGCACAGGTTGGTACAACCTCAATAGATATAGAGAACACAAGCTGGTTCGTTTCCTATACCCCGCGCGAAGGCGAGGCGGAGCTGGTAATAGTTATATGCGTGCCTTCCGGCTACGCGGGCGTGTGGAGCGTAAGCGCGGCGGAGGAGATATATACCTATTATTTCAATAAGCAGGATTCCGCCGCACCGGAAACATTGGTGGATATAGGCGGCATTGCCCCGTAATAAATAGTGGTGTATAATTAACGGCGAAATAATTTTTTGCATAAAAGGAGGATTATTCAAATGAACATGCCAAGCAGGGTAGCGTTCAATCTTTTCGGGAAGGACATATACTGGTACGGTGTAATAATGGCCGCGGCAATGATAATTGCCGTTGGCCTTGCATATAGCGAGGAAAGGCGCAAAAAGCTGAAAAAGGACACGGTTATTGACCTGTGCCTTTGCATAATACCCGCGGGCATAGTGGGCGCGCGGCTTTATTATGTTTTGTTTGAGCTTGAAAGCTATCTTAAAGACCCGATAACAATACTGTATATTTGGCGCGGCGGCCTTGCCATATACGGCGCGGTGATAGGCGGCCTGCTTGCGGCGTTCATATTCGCCAAGGTCAGGAAAATACGCTTCCTCACCCTTGCGGACGTAATTGCGCCGGGTCTTGTGCTGGCGCAGGCGATAGGCCGCTGGGGAAACTTTTTCAATCAGGAAGCCTACGGCCTGCCTGTAACGCCGGAAATGCTTGCGGCGCACCCGATACTTGGCTATTTCCCCGTGAGCGTTGCCATTGAAGGTACGCATTATTTTGACAAGGCCGTATGCACCGCATGTGCGACTGCCGCGAACGGCGCGCATCTGCACTTAGCCACGTTCTTCTATGAATCGGCATGGTGCTTTATTGTGTTCATAGTGCTTTGGCTCACGCGCAAGCGCGTTAAGCACGACGGAGACACGTTCTTCCTTTATGTGCTGCTGTATTCGCTGGAGCGCACATTTGTGGAAGGCCTGCGCGGGGACAGCCTGTGGATAATCAAGCCCTCCGCCGCCGGAATGACGGACGGTGTAAGGGTATCGCAGGCGCTCAGCTTCCTGCTGTTCGTGGGCGTGCTCGCGTTCTTCATAATCCGTGCTGTACGGGAAAAGAAGGAAGGGCGGCTGATGTGGCCAAAGCCCATTGCTGTATGCGAATGCGCGAACGAGGCCGAAGCAAAGTGCGAATGCGAATGCGAGTGCTGCAAAGCCGAAGATAACGCCGCAGAGGAAAGCACCGAAGCGGACGCGGAAGATAAAGAGGAAACCACCCAAACCAACGACGATAATACCGAAAACGAAGAAGGCGAAGGTAAGGAATAAATGAACGACATAAGCTCGGAACGCAATTTGACCATGATGACGGATCTGTACCAGCTTACAATGATGTATGGCTATTACAGATGCGGCATGGATAAGAACGAAGCGGTATTCGATTTGTTCTTCCGCCAGCGGGACAACAGCGCCTATGCCATAATGGCCGGCACCGAATCCGTTATAGATTACATAAACAAATTACATTTTGCGCCGGAGGACATAGAATATCTCCGCTCGCTCAATCTGTTTGACGAAGGCTTCTTGAAAATATTGGCCGATATGCGTTTCACGGGCGAAATATACGGCATGCCGGAAGGCACCGTTGTGTTCCCTTACGAGCCGCTTATCCGCGTTAAGGCGCCCATTATGCAGGCGCAGCTTGTGGAAACAACGCTGCTTAATTTGGTCAATCATCAAACGCTTATCGCTACCAAGGCTGCCCGCGTTGCGTATGCCGCAAACGGGGACGGGGTGATGGAATTCGGCCTTAGGCGGGCGCAGGGACCGGACGCGGGCATATACGGCGCGCGTGCGGCAATGATAGGCGGCTGCACAGGCACAAGCAACGTGCTTACCGGGCAGATGTGCGGCGTGCCGGTATCTGGCACGCATGCGCACAGCTGGGTAATGAGCTTTCCTACCGAGCTTGACGCCTTCCGCGCCTATGCGGATATTTTTCCGGATAGCTGCATGCTGCTTGTGGACACATATGATACGCTCCGCAGCGGCGTGCCGAACGCCATAAAGGTGTTCAACGAACTGAAGGCAAAGGGGCATAAGCCAGTAGGCATCCGCATGGACTCCGGCGACCTTGCCTATCTTTCAAAGCGCGCGCGCACAATGCTTGACGATGCGGGCTTTGCGGAGGCGAAGATATGCGCAAGCGGCGATTTGGACGAAACCGTTATACGCGACCTTAAAGCACAGGGCGCAAGAATAGACCTTTGGGGCGTTGGAACAAAGCTTATAACCTCAATGGACTTCCCTGCATTGGGCGGGGTATACAAAATGGCCGCTGAAATAGTGGACGGCAAGCTTGTGCCCAAGATAAAGCTGAGCGAAAACGTTATAAAGATGACCAACCCCGGCTACAAAAAGGTTTACAGGTTTTACAGCAACACCTCCGGCATGGCGCTGGCGGACCTTATTGCGCTGGAGGGCGAGGAGCTTGACTTTACGCGACCGCTGACCATATATCATCCGGAGCAGCGGTATAAATCCAAAACGCTGTATGATTACAACGTGCGGGAGCTGCTTGTGCCGCTGTTCATAGACGGCAGGCAGGTTTATGACTGCCCGAGCATGGCGGATATACAGCACTATGCCAAGGCGGAGCTTTCCACATTCTGGGAGGAGAGCAAGCGCCTTATGAACCCGCATGTGTACAAGGTCGACCTGAGCGACGAACTGTATACGCTTAAACAAAAACTGATAGAGGAGCTGCGCAATGCGCGAAAGGGTGAATAAAGGGCTTATACTGCTGCTTGCGGCGGGGCTTATGGCGGCCGCGCTTTGCGGCTGCGTGCGCTTTGAAAGCACGGTTGATCCAAGCGTTACCATGCCGCAGGAGACCACTGGGGTGGAAGCCGAGCCTTCCCCGACGCCCGAGCCTATGGTGGAACCAACGGCCGAGTCCACGCCGGAAGAGGTGCAGCAGATAGACGTATATGACGAACTTGGCGCGTTCATAACCGGAAGCGACCATTACAGGCGCTATATCTCCTTTGAAAACATACAGGTATATGAGCAGGAGGAGGACACGTTTGTTGATATGCAGGCGGTGAACGCCTATCCAAAGGCCATACTCTGCGCGCTGCATATGCGCTTTACAGACGAAACGGGAGAGGTGGTTGCAGAGTGCCGGCTGCAAGCGCAGGACGGGCAATATCTGCTTTCGCTTGAGCCGGGCAGCAACACGCTTTATGCCCAGGTGCCTACGGATATGCGCATAACCGGGCTTGATTTCACGATAGAGTATGATGAAAGCGTTGAGGTTCTGCCGGATATTACAGAATAAACCGATGAAAAAACAGCGGACGGTGCAATAAATGCATCGTCTTTTTTATGACATATGGATATATGTATTGATTATGGATACGCGGTTTGGTATAATGCACAGTCGTGGGCGACAAAACAAAACTCTGCCTACGCAGGAGGAATAATGTTTAACCTGAAACAGCACAATACAACCGTGCGCACGGAGCTTATCGCCGGCATTACCACGTTCATGGCGATGGCGTACATACTCATGGTCAATGCGGGCATGTTCTCCGCACTTGGCGACGGATATTATAACGCCGTATATATTGCAACGGCCATATCCGCCGTGTTCGGCACGCTTTTGATAGGCCTGCTTGCCAATCTGCCGCTTGCGCAGGCTTCCGGCATGGGCCTTAATGCATTTTTTGTGTTTTCTGTATGCATCGGCATGAACTTCACCTATGCAAATGCGCTCGTCATGGTCCTTGTGGACGGCATAGTGTTCCTTATACTTACCGTTACCGGCCTGCGCCGCGTTATATTCGACGCCATACCAAAGGCCGTAAAGGCTGCCATAGCGCCGGGCATCGGCCTGTTCATCGCCTTCCTCGGCCTGCAGAACAGCGGCATTGTTGTGAACAGCGACTCCACGCTTGTTGACCTTCATTCCTTCAACCTTATGTTTGGCCACACCACCTGGGCGGAGATAATGCCCCTGCTTGTGACCATATTTGCAATAATAGCAATAGCTGCCATGGCCAAGAAAAAGGTCAAGGGCGCTGTGTTCTGGGGTATAATCGGCGGCGCCGTAGCTTACTATGCGCTGGGCCTCATAACCATAGAGAATTTCTATGCGGAGCATGTGCAGGGCAGCCTTTCGCTCAATATAATCCAGCCCTTCCGCGATTTCTTCAGCCTTTCCTTCGGCAAGGTATTTACGGAAGGCTTTGACTTCTCCGCGTTCATAGCGGCGAACGGCGCTGGCAGCTTTGTTGCAACGTTTATTGCTACCATGCTTGCCTTCTGCATGGTTGATATGTTCGATACTCTCGGCACCCTTTACGGCGCGTGCTCCGTGGGCAACCTGCTTGATAAGGAAGGCAACGTGCCCAATATGGACAAGGCCATGCTTGCCGATGCCGCGGCTACCTGCTTCGGCGCGGTCTGCGGCACGTCCACCGTTACCACCTTCGTTGAATCCTCCGCCGGCATAGCGGAAGGCGGCCGCACCGGCCTTTCCTCCGTGTTCACCGCGGCAATGTTCTTTATTGCCATGTTCCTTGCGCCCATAGCGTCCCTCGTGCCCAGCTGCGCTACCGCAGCATCCCTTGTGTACGTCGGTATACTGATGATTGGCGGCGTTAAGGAAATAGAGTGGAGCGACCCCACCGCAGCCCTGCCCGCGTTCATGACAATGGCCTGCATGCCCTTCACCTACAATATTTCCTACGGCATAGCGTTCGGCCTTATCACCTATATCTTCGTGAAGATATTCACCGGCAAAATAAAGGAAATAAACATCGGCACTTGGATAATAGGCGTGCTGTTCGCGGCCATGTTCTTCGTGGCAAGATAAAAAAGATAGTTAAAGCGTTGTTGTTTAAGGGCATCCGGAAACGGGTGCCTTTTGCTTTGTGCGTTAGCTGATGCAAATAATATGTTGACAAACTTATATGACAATAATATAATACATAATGACAATTAAAGTTGTCATAAAGACAAACGTCGTTGTTAATGGAGGTGCTGCGTGGTATTACGAAACCGATTGAAGGAAAGGCGGGCCGCATTGAACGTTAATCAGCAGGAAATGGGCCGGTTGTGCGGCGTATCAAGGCAAACTATAAGCCTGATAGAGCGGGGCGATTATTCGCCGTCTGTCACGCTTGCGCTGACAATTGCCAAAGTGTGCGGCGTTACGGTGGAGGAAATTTTCTATTTACAGAAGGAGGCGGAAAATGAACAATGATGCTATAAAGAGCGCAAACCGCAAGGCATTGCCTAAGTTTGTGCTGCTTACGCTTATAAGCACGGCAATCGGCGGCGCGGTTGGGTATATTCCGGCGGGTTTGGCGCGTTTAGGCGGCCGGTGCCGTTTATAGTGGCTGTTGCGGCTTTCATTGCCGTTATGGTTGAAACCATAATAATTCAGCAGCGGTGCGTAGACGCCGTAAAGCGTATGAACCCCGAAAAGACCGCTTCCGTCTATGATGTGAAATTCCAACGGAAATGGATGGACAGCTGCGACGAGGCGGAAAAGCTGATGATAGGCAAGTGCGCGTATAAGGCTTATGCTGCGGCCAATACGGCCTGCGCTGTGCTGGCAATAATATTTGCCGTGTGCGCGCTTATATTCAACACTGGATTCCTGCCGTCTTTTGCTGTGTGCGTGATCTGGTTTGTACTCCAGTTCATATATTACAGGGAAACGATAAGATATTCCAAGGCCGGAAACAGGATATCCTGATTTGAAGGAGGCTAAATGCAAAACTCTATTTGGATAGCGGTGTTCCTGCTGATCATACTTCCGATGCTGGAACGGCGCAGAAGAAGAAACGCGATAATTAAGCACGTTTTATACAACAAAAAGCGAAATAAGGAGAACAACAAAATGAAGGAACTTGCGAAGCAATTTATAGGCAAAGAGTGCATAGTTTATACCGTTACAGGGTCGGACGGGATAGTGAAGGGTACTATAAAGGACGTTGCGGACGACGGCATAATAATTGAGCGTGGGGATGGCATAGAGGCCGTGAACCTTGAATACGTTACCCGCATACGCGAATGGCCGCGCAAAGCGAACGGCAAAAAGAAGGCAATATTTGACTAAGGGGGGAGGGACGCTCGGCCGTTCCCTTCTCATCCCTTTCTCTTTTATGCCCAAAAAGCAAAAATCCCTTCAAAAGAAGGGATTTTTCCTTTGGCGCAGAGAAAGGGATTCGTCCGGCGATACTGGGGCAGTATCGCCGCCAGCCCGGGGAACTAAAAAACCATTCACCGGATGGTTTTTTGCCTCGCCTTGCTCGGCCGTTCCCTTCTCATCCCTTTATCTTTTATGCCCAAAAAGCAAAAACCCCTTCAAAAGAAGGGATTTTTCCTTTGGCGCAGAGAAAGGGATTCGAACCCTTGTTACGGTTCCCCGTAAACACGATTTCCAGTCGTGCGCCTTAGACCAGCTCAGCCATCTCTGCAAGCCGCTTGATTATAATACACCATTTTGCGTTGCATTGCAAGCAAAAATTTGCATTTATGCCGCCAAAGGCTTTATTGCTTGACAATCCGGCCCATGCAAGGCACAATTATGCCCGTATTATATGCGGAGGTTGACTTTATGGCAAGTATAGAAAAGCTGCCCGCAGGCGCATTTAACATAAGCCGCTGGAGCGGCGGCACAACTACGGAGCTGTTCATATGGCCGCACGGCGCATCCTATGCGGAACGCCGCTTTAGCATACGCATAAGCACGGCCACGGTGGACATAGCCGAATCCACGTTCACCAAGCTTCCCCGCGTAACGCGCTATATCGCCCCGCTTGGCGATGGCTTTACGCTCAAAATAGGCCAAAATGAGCCTGAGTTTATACCGCATGCCGCCGTTAAGCGCTTTGATGGCGGGGAAGATGTGACCTGCGCAGGCGCCGGACGCGACCTTAATTTGATGCTCAGCGGCGCGGCGGGCGAACTGATAATGATAAAGCCGAACGAACGGCATATCGTAAGGCAAGCGGAGTTCTTGTTCGCCTATGCCGTGCAGGATTGCCGCATAAGCGTCGGCAGCGTGCAGATGAATACCGAAAGCGGCGAATTTCTGCGTATATATGCCGATGCGGGTGAAACGGTCACGGCTTCCGGCGAAGCTGGCCTTTTCTATGCGCAGCCATAATAATTTAACTATAATATCCGCGCTCGTAGGGAATACTACCCTCAGTTGACAAAGAAAGAGGGCGGGTATGGATGAAAAGGACCGATAAAAAAGAAAAGCAGCATAAACGGGGCTTTTTTGCGTCGCTGTGGCGTGTTGTCCGCGCGATACTTATCGTTGCGGCGGGCGCAATGGCGGCGTTTTTGCTGTTTTTTGCGGTAAAGCTGCTTAATATTGATTCATGGAAGGATTTTGACCCGGATAAGATACTTTCTGCGCCGCAAACGCTTATTGTATACGATGGCGGAGATGCGGAGGCCGTGCGCCTGCACGCAAAGGAGGACAGGGTATATAAGCGCATAGAGGAGTTGCCGGACCATGTGCAGAAGGCGTTCATATCCGCGGAGGACGCGCGCTTTTATAAGCACCACGGCGTTGATTTCATCCGCGTTATGGGCGCGCTGTGGACGGACATAAAGCAGATGCGCTTTGCCCAAGGCGCAAGCACCATTACTCAGCAGCTAATAAAGCTGAGCCACCTTACAAGCGAAAAGACGATAGCCAGAAAGCTTGAGGAAGCCGTGCTTGCAATGCAGATGGAGCGGCTGTATGAAAAAGACGATATACTTGAAATGTATCTTAATTATGTGTACTTCGGCGCAGGGTGCTACGGAATAGAAGCGGCTGCGCTGAACTATTTCGGCGTGGGGGCGGACAAGCTGAGCATTGCGCAGGCGGCGGATCTGGCGGGCATACTCAAGTCTCCCTCGGCCTACGCGCCGCATATTGATCACGAGGCTTCGCTGAAACGGCGAAACACCGTGATACGGCTTATGTATGACTATGGCTATATATCGCAGCAGGAGAAGGAGGAGGCCACCGCAGAGCCGCTTGTTTTGGCCGAGAAGGAGGAAACGCACCGCGGCTATTATATAGACGCAGCGCTTGAAGAAGCGCAGGGCATACTTGGCATTGGGATGGAAGAACTGCTTTGCGGCGGATACCGGATATATACGGCGAAGGATACCAGGCTGCAATCGCTGTGCGAGCAGGCGGTGAACAACGCGGAGTTTTTCCCCGAAGGGTGCGAAGATTGCCAGGCGGCTGTAGCCATTGTGCAGCCGAATACGGGATTTGTGCTTGCAATGGTTGGCGGGCGCGGGAACGCGGGAGCAATGGCGTTCAACCGCGCGAACGATATGCGGCGGCAGCCGGGCTCGCTTATAAAGCCGGTGATAGTATATGCGCCGGCGCTTGAGCGGCTCAATTATACCGCCGCAACAATGCTTATGGATGAAAAGACCACGTTCGGCGATTATTCGCCCAAAAACGCGGGAGACAAGTATTATGGCTGGGTAACGCTGAGGGACGCCGTAAAGCGTTCGCTGAACGTGCCCGCGGTAAGGGTGTTGAGCGAACTTGGCGTTGAAACCGGCAAGGAATTTGCAAAGAGTGTTGGCATAGAATTTGACGAAAGCGACACAAGCCTTACCCTTGCTTTGGGCGGGTTTTCATACGGGGTATCCCCGCTTGAAATGGCCGCGGCATACGCAAGCTTTGCTTCCGGCGGGGAATACCGCCAAAGCGCGCTTATAAGGAGCATTACGGACGCGAACGGCCAAGCGCTTTATTCGCATGAGGATAGGCCCGTGCGCGTGATGAGCGAGGGCAACGCATATATACTGACAAGCATGCTGCAAAGCGTTGTGAGCGAAGGCACGGGCAAGCGGCTTGGCGAGCTGAACATTGCATTGGCGGGCAAAACCGGCACCGTTGGAGAGGCTGACGGCAACCGCGATGCATGGATGGCCGTATATAACGGCGAATATTCCGCCTGCGTATGGATGGGATACGACAGCGCGCGGGAGGGTTCACTGCCGCCCAAGGCCACGGGCGGAAAATACCCCGCGCTGATACTGTATGACCTTTTTTCAAAGCTGTACGCGGACGGCGCCGCGCCTGAATTCGCAATGCCCGATACCGTTGAAAAGGTGAAGCTTGACGGCTATACGCTTAAAAGCGAGCATAGGGCCGTGCTTGCCAACGCCTTCACTCCGAAGGACAGCACAGTGGGCGAGGTTTTCCTGAAGGGTACTGCGCCGGAGGAAACCACGCGGTATTGGGCCGTGCCAAAGGCCGTGAGGAACGTGCGCGTGGAGCTGAACGAAAACAACAAGCCGGTCATAACGTTCAGCGCGGCGGAGCAGGGAATGAATTATTGCATATACACCATATCGGGTGCTGAACGCACAATGATAGCAAGCATATCGGGCGATGGCACATTGCGCTATACCGATGAAGCGGCGCAGGGCGGCATGGCAAGCTACGCCGTGGCGGCGGAGCATCCGCGCCTTACAGTGCTGGGCAAAAAGGCGCAGGGGCCGCTGAGCCGCACGGTAAGCGTTATTGTGCCGTACAGCGCGGCTGAACAAACGAATGTCCCAGAGGTAACGCTCGAGGACACCGAATTTGGCGATGATTTTGATTGGGAGAACGCGAATTAGCCCTTTATGCGGCGGTAAACGTATGCTTTAAGCTGTTCTACGGAATCCTTCGCGCTGCCGTTAAGCTTTGCGCTGCCCTGGGCGGAATCGTCCCGCCCGCCGCCTTTGCCGCCGAACAGGGCGTTCACGGCCTGAATAAGCTCGCGCATGCTTAGCGCCACGTCCGCCGAGCGCGCCACGCGGTAGCTTAAATTTTCGCCCTTCTGCGCCAGCACAACGGCAACCATATTGCCGTGCGCGCAAATCTTTTCGCAAAGGAAGCCAAGCTCATTGGCCTCTAACCCTTCTTCCATGGTCACAACTGCGCGCGTTTTGCCGCAAAGCTCCGCCTTTTCCGCAAGCTCCTTCGCCCGGTAATCAAGCAGCATATCCGTGCGCCGCCTGAATTCACGCTTCATGGCGGCAAGCTCGTCGCCCTGCTTTATAACGGCGTCAACGGCCTTGTCTGCCGATGTACTGAAGCGGCGGGCTATGGCATCCATACGCGCGCCGTCCTGCTGCATGGACAGAACAGCCCTCATGCCGCATACAAAGCCTATCCTAATGCCGCCTTTATAATTCATGTGGGACAATATCTTCAATACGCCGACCTGACCGGCGCTTTGGCAATGCGTGCCGCAGCATGTACAGGAATCAACGCCGCCGGCGTATACTACGGTTATTTCGCCCTTTAAGCCCTTTGCCTTTTTGCGAATTTCTATGGTTTCGTATTCTTCGGGCGTAACGGTTACGGTGCGGGTAGGCTCGTCCCGCTGAATGGCCTCGTTCACTTTCAATTCAAGCTCGGCTATCTGCTCCGCGGAAAGGGGCTTATCAAAATCCACGGTAACTATATCGTCCGCCATATGGAAGCCAACGTTGGTGCAGCCAAACATGCTGTGCGCAAGGCCGGAAAGCATATGCTCGCCGGTGTGCTGCTGCGTATGGTCAAGGCGCACGGCCTCATCCGCCGCAACATGCACGCATTGGCCTATATCAAGCGGCCTATCGCAGCTATGCCATATGTTCCCGCCCTCCTCGCGCGCATGGGTGCAGCGGGCGGGGCCTATGTATCCGGTGTCGCTTAGCTGGCCGCCGCCTTCGGGGTATATTGCGGTGCGGTCGAGCAATATGTCGAATGTGCCGTCCGCATTTGCGCGGCAGTCCAGCACCGCTGCATCGCATTGTGTGCAGCCGTTTTGATGATATAGCTTAGCGGTCATACATGCCTCCGGTTATTGCATAAAATATGCTTTGCATTATACCATAGTAATGTTATAAAATAAAGAAGAGCCGTAAACGGGCTGAAATACAAACAAAGGGAGGCTGCATATGAAATTCAGCGAATATGCATACAAAAGGCCGGTTTTTGAGGATGTGAAGGAGCAGCAGCTAAAGCTTATAGCGGAGCTTGGCTACGCAAAAAGCTTTGAACAGGCGGAGAAGGCTTTTCTTGACAGCGAAAAGCTGAACCGTTCCGTGCAAACGATGGGCACGCTTGCGTCAATACGCTTCACGCTCAATACTGCGGACGAATTCTATAAGGCGGAGCAGGAATTCTGGGACGAAACAAGTCCGCTTCTGATGGAGCTTGGCGTTAAAATGAGCGCGGCGCTGCTTGCATCCCCGTTCAAGGCCAACTTTGAAAAGAAGTACGGCGAAATGCTCATAAAGAACGCGGAGCTTTCCGTAAAGAGCATGACGCCGGAGCTTGTGCCGCTGATGCAGGAAGAAAACAGGCTGAGCAGCGAATACAGCGCCCTTACATCAAGCATGAGCGTAACGTTCCAGGGCGAGGAATGCAACAATTACGGCCTGCTCAAATACATGGAAAGCAAAGATAGGGACATTCGCCGCGGCGCGTTCCATGCGTGGGCCGGATGGTTTGCCGATAATGAAAAGAAGCTTGGCGAGCTTTACGATAAGCTGGTGCATTTTAGGCACAGCATGGGCAAGATAATGGGCTTTGAAACGTTCACGCCGCTTGGATACATGAACATGGGCCGAATGGACTACACCGCAAAGGAAGTCGCCAAATACCGCGAGCAGGTAGTTAAATACATCGTGCCCGTATGCACGGAGCTGCGCAAGCGGCAGGCCAAGCGCCTTGGCATAGATAAGCTGCGCTACTTTGACGAAAAGCTGCTGTTCACCAGCGGCAATGCGGACCCCGTGGGCGACCGCGACTTTATGGTTGACGCGGCAAACAAAATGTATCACGAGATGAGCAAGGAAACGGGCGAGTTCTTCGACTTTATGCGCGAGCATGAGCTGATGGATCTCGATACCCACCCGAATAAGGCCGTAGGCGGATACTGCACATTTATAGCGGATTATGATTCACCGTATATATTCTCCAACTTCAACGGCTCCGCGGCGGATGTGGGCGTGCTTACGCACGAGGCGGGCCATGCGTTTGAAGCGTTCTGCGCCAGCCGCCATCAGCCCATTTCCGAATACTGCTGGAGCACCAGCGAGGTGAACGAGATTCACTCCATGTCCATGGAATACTTTGCATATCCGTGGCTTGGGCTGTTCTTCGGCGATGGCGTTGTGAAGAACCGCTATACCCACATGATGGAGGCGCTCACGTTCATACCCTATGGCTGCTGCGTGGACGAATACCAGCACATTGTGTACGAGAATCCCGACCTTACGCCGGATGAACGCACCGCCGCATGGAAGGAGCTTGAGAAGAAGTATCTGCCCGACCGCGACTACGATGGCGTGGAGATAATGGAGAAGGGTGGATTCTGGATGCAGAAGCTGCACATTTTCACCTCTCCGTTCTATTATATCGATTATACGCTTGCCTCCATGGGCGCGTTCGAGTTCTTTGGCCGCATGCAGGAAAACCGCGAACAGGCATGGAAGGATTATTACACGCTGTGCTGCGCGGGCGGCAGCCTGCCGTATCTCAGCCTGCTGAAGCTTGCGCATCTGTCCAATCCCTTTGAGGAAGGCACTGTGCAGCGCGCGATAGCGCCGCTGGTGAAGGCGCTTGGCGAGATAGACGATATGAGCCTGTAAGCCATACACCATATATGATGTAAAACTAAAAGGGACGCTTTTCGGCGCCCCTTCAGCATGCTGTCATGTTCAGTTCATCAGCACCATATCGCACCTTTCGCGCACGGCGCACTCGGCAAAATAGAATTCCTCGCGCGGGATCCACATTGTGCGGAATGCTTCAACGTGGCCCGGATCGCGCAGGGCGATGCGGCTGAGCTGCTTATCCGGCGCAATGTCCATAAAAACCTTTATGCCGAGCATATCGGCCAAGCACGGATGGCAGCTATATGAGCCTTCTATGATTATGTTCGCCGCCGCGCTCAGCCTAACGGATGGGAGAAATCTATCCTCGTGGCAGGAATACGGGCGGTATACGGCATCGCTGCCGGATTTCAGCGGCAGTATTATTTCATTCTTCAGCCGCTCAAACTCAATATTCCCGCCGGGCTGTGCCATGCGCTCGGGCGTGCGGAGCGCAAAGGGCAAATAGAAATCATCCATATGCACCACGTTGCAGCTAAGGCTTTGCAAAAGCTCATTTGCAAGCGTTGTTTTGCCGGAAGCGCAGCGGCCATCTATGGCTAATATATATGGCTTTTGCGGCTGCATTCGGGCAATGAGCCCAAGCACAGCGGCGGCATTGGGGCTACTCATTGGCGGCAGCGGGCTCCTGCCTGGGCGCACGCTTAAACTTAACAAGTCCGGTTTTGTTCAGCGCGACCATCAGCGCGGGGATGAGCGCAAGCTGCACTATTATGCCGGGTATGGCATTGATGAATGCGCCGGCCATGAATGCCTGCCATGTGAAGGAATTGCCCTGAAGGCCGAATATTATTATTTCCGCAACGCCCCAAACAAGCCTGCCGGCAAGCATGGCTATTATTATGGAACGATATAGGGCTATTACGCACTGCCAACGGGAGCGGTTGTACAGGAATCCAGCTACAAAGCCGTAAGTCGCAAGCTCAAATGCCATGGCTATTGCAACGTAAACAGGTGGCATGGAGAAAAAAAGGCACCGCGTCAGCGGCAGAATAAAGCCTATCACCGCACCGTATTGCCAACCGCATATAAGCCCGCAAAGGAACACGGGAATATGCATGGGCAGCAGCATGGAACCGAATTGGGGAATCTGCCCCGTAAGGAAGGGAAGCACATAACCGAGTGCTAAGAATAATGCCGAAAGAGTAAGGTTTCTTGTGTATTTGCGCATAAGTTCACTCCTTTTCTAATATACTGTATTTGAATACATAATATGATACTATATTTGGACTTGGATTCAAAGCTTTTTTTCTACGTAAATATGAACATGATTTATTATATGTAGCTGCATGGTCTGACAACACATTAACAACGGGTATATAAAGAGGGCTTACCAGACCCGTCACGTCACGCATGCGGTAGTTTATCATTAGGAAATCAGATTGTAAAATTCGACTTATGAATTTTAACGGTGTTAAATCGGTTTTGTGAATGCAAATGAAACTAGCCTATCTGTGAGCGGGGATAGGCCGGGATATTCCAGAATTACACGGACAAACGCTAAGCATAGAGAAGTTTTTTTGAAAACTATATATATTGAATGTTGACAGAAGTAAGTGAAATATGATACAGTAAATCATAGAATATTCTATATTTGATGGCGCTATAATCGTAAGGAGGTGAATTACTTACTTCCCCCAAATGCATGTTGCTTAAATTAACTAAATAGTTAATTTAAAGAAAAAGTTGGACAGAAAATGTATGGATTTAGGAGGAGAAGCATGAGAAATATTTATAAGCACTTTGCTATTATGATGACTATACTTATATGTGTTTCACTTGTATCTGCAACTATGGCAAGCGGATATGATAATACAACAAATGGTGAAGCAGATATAAAAAGCACAATTGAAAGTTATTTCGATTTGCAATATGAGATTTTGTCAAAGCTAGATATCGAGGAACTTTCAACACAGGTTGCAAATAACGATGGCATGTTTGTTTCTGACTCATATGCCGATAAATTTAGGACTGTAATGCAGATGGCTGTTGCACATAAATCTGCGCAGATAGTTGATCTGACATATGATAGGTATAATATAAGCATTGAATATAGAGAAATTTATATTAGTGGTAATCAGGCTTTGGTTAAGGCATTCTTGATTGAGCAGATATATTTTAATGCAGATTCTTCAATTATGTCAGAAGCTGGCACAATGCATAACATTTCACTACAAAAAAATGGAGATGGTTGGTATATTACAAATGATGAGTTTTCATTAGATGGGTATGGGGAAACTTATGAATTGTATAAACAACGATATGCACAAAGATTGAGTTGCGATATGTCATTAAATGAATATATTCTTAGTGCATATTCACAAGAGATTGCGGCGGATATAGAAAGACGTGAGCAGATTTATAATTTGGACGAAAACGCACGCAATATACAAGATAATGAAGGCGTTTATGCAACTTTGACAGCTCATACTTATGACCCGGATGACCCAGTAGATTATGCTCATACGTATTGTCGGACAAGCAATCCATCACCATGGTCAACATTAGACCTCGACTGTACAAACTTTATCTCCATAGCATTACACCAAGATATCCCAATGGACACGAGCGGCAATAAATGGTATTGGAACACTCGCTCGGATAGGTCAGCATCTTGGGCTTCAGCAGAATATTTTAGACGGTATATCTACAATAATAATAGTTCTACTAGTAGTAATAGTGGAATTTATGGGAAGCATGATACATATGCTAATTGCGGGCTGGGTGACATAATCCAATATGCAAGTGATACGGAAAACGTGTGGAGCACTGACAATAGACCTGTAAGTACGCATAGTTCTATTGTTACAAAGGTTTCAACATCAGGCGGACGGAAACTATATGTTAGTATGCATTCTTATGGTACTGAACAAAGTGATTACAGGTATGATTATCTGGTAGATAATATGCCTTATAGTTATAAACATTATTTGAATATTGTTCGGTATTATAGCTAATACTAGAATGTAAAACACGAGCGTTGCCCTCTCAGCTATTAGTTGTTGAGAGGGCAACTGATAAAAGTGGGGATTTTTTATGAAGAGAACTTTTCTTTTGTTGCTAATACTATGTATGATGCATTCAGGTTGCAAAGCTATAGATACGCCTGCGAATGAAAATGGAACAAGCTCAATGCCGCTTACAACAAGCAACTCATCGAATGTGGCAACACCAGAATCGAGCGGGATTTTACTGAACGATGAGGAAGCCATAAAAAATACTGTTTATGACTACTTTTCCAGTCGCCATGAAATAAGGGCGAATATAACGAGCGAGCCGTTTGATGCTCAGTCAGATGCGGTACTAAAGCTGCTTGGTTGTTGTGCGGGTGATGAGTTTATAAACGAAACGCTCATTACACGGCAAATGGAATATGAGCAGAAACAAATCGTAGGCCAGCGCCGTGAAATGGATATGTCTTACCAAAGTTATGAGTTTGATATTGAATATAAAAGCATTGATATAGACGGGCAAATGGCGAAGGTCAATGTACTGGACGAAGTAACGTTCCGATTGGCCGCAGACCCGGAAATTGAAAGTGTGGCGGGGGATTGGCATGATTTGCAGCTTGAAAAACGGGATGGGGAATGGAAAATAACAGGTGACGAATGCGATATGGCGGGCTATTACGCGCAACAATATAAGGCGTACAAGGCCAAGTGCGGTCAAGAGGATATTCTTAGCATAAACGAATATGTGCTGGAACAGTTCCGCAACGAAGTAATAGCAGGGCTTGAAGCGGCCGGATTTTGATAAAAAACGCTTGACAATGCAGGAAAAAGACTATATAATAGCCAAGGTCAAAGCAGAAGCCCCGCTTCTCACCCGCCGGCAAGTGCGCCAGGCGCGGTAAGTAAACAATGAGTATTGCGATTTATCGTGAGTATATCATAGGTGGGTGCTTTGCATCCACTATTTTTTTACGGAGGTGTACCAACATAGCCAGTCAAGAGCTCTTGATAAACGAGGAAATTCGGGACGCAGAAGTCCGCCTCATCGACGAAAACGGCAACCAGCAGGGCATCGTAACCATAGATGTTGCGCTGAGGATGGCCGAGGCTGCCGACCTTGACCTTGTCAAGATCGCACCCACAGCGGTTCCGCCGGTGTGCAAAATTATGGACTACGGCAAATACCGCTTCGAACAGACCAAAAGGGAAAAGGAAAACCGCAAGAACCAGAAGGTCATCGAGCTGAAGGAGATTCGCCTTTCGGCGACGATCGATCAGCACGATATGGAAGTGAAGGCGAAGGCCTGCCAGAAGTTCCTCGGCAACGGAGACAAGGTAAAGGTCACCATTCGCTTCAAGGGCCGCCAGATAAAGCATGGCGACATTGGAATGGACGTGATGGACGCTTTCTATGAAATGGTGAAGGACGCGGCATCTGTTGACAAGCCCGCCAAACAGGAAGGGCGCAACATGATAATGATACTGGTGCCAAAGGCAAACTAAACAATTTATCCAAGGAGGAAATACCCCATGCCAAAGATCAAAACCCACAGGGGTGCAGCTAAAAGGTTCAACCTTACCAAGGGCGGCAAGGTCAAGCGGGCTAAGGCTTACAAGAGCCATATCCTGACCAAGAAGAGCACCAAGAGACTTCGCGGACTGCGCCAGACTGGTTACATCGCCGAGTGCGAGGCCAAGAAGGTGCGCGAACTCATCCCGTATAAGTAAGGAGGAACAAACAACATGGCAAGGATCAAAAGGGCTGTAAACGCCGTTAAGAAACGCCGCAAGGTGTTCAAGCTTTCCAAGGGCTACTTCGGAGCCAAGTCCAAGCAGTATCGCGCCGCTTCTCAGCAGGTTATGCGCTCCATGGCGTATGCCTACGTTGGACGCAAGAACAAGAAGCGCGAATACCGCAAGCTGTGGATCGCCCGTATCAACGCGGCTGCGCGTATGTGCGGCACCAACTACAGCCGTCTTATCAACGGCCTTAAGCTGGCCGGTGTGGACGTGAACCGCAAGGTTCTGGCTGAACTCGCCGTAAGCGATATGGCTGCCTTCAAGCAGCTGGTAGACGTTGCCAACAACGCCAAGGCCTAAGCTTAAAACAGCAAAATATAAGCACTCTTGATCGTTCAAGGGTGCTTTTTTGTTGGAATAATAAAACGAGGGCGGGAATCCGCCCCCGATATCAATCAATAATCAGCATTCGGGTTCGATAAGGCCGTAGTTGCCGTCCTTACGCTTGTAGATAACGTTTATCTGATTAGTGTCGCCGTTGGTGAACATATAGAACGAATGGCCCAGCATTTCAAGCTGAAGCATGGCTTCGTCCACGGTCATGGGCTTAATGTCGAACCGCTTGATCTTTACAACCTTGGCCGCTTCTTCATCAAGATCGTCCTGAGTGAACGCATCCGCATATACCGGCTCCGGCGCGCGGAATGCGCCCGCCCTAAGGCTCTTTTCAAGTTTGGTGCGGTGGCGCACTATCTGCTTTTCAAGCTTGCTGAGTACATTATCTACCGAGGCGTACATATCGCCGGAGGTTTCTTCCCCGCGGATTATGCCGCCCGCATAGGGTATCGTGACTTCTACAATGTGGCGGTTGCGCTCCACGCTGAGCGTAACATGCGCCTGGGTATCCTCAGGAAAGTACTTGTCCAGCTTGCTTACCTTTTTGTTGATAAGCTCCTCCAGGTAATCAGATACTTCGATGTTCTTTCCGCTGATCGTTATAATCATCCTTCTTACCCCTTTCTTGCGGCCCTTTGGTTTGCGGCCGCTTATATTATCTCTTTCGTTAAGTGTAGCACAATTTCCTGCATGGCAGTGTAAATTATAGGTGCTTTTTTTGTGAACACTTAGCGGCAGAGCGGCAGCCGGAGCATCCGCAGCCGCATCCGCGCCGGCGGCGCATTATTATGCAGTATGCGCTGTATATAACGATAAGTGCGGTTATGGCATAGAAAAGCACGGCTTTGTCGGTCTCTCCGGTGAAAAGACCGATTATATTATATGTCAGCAGGGACATTATATACGCGCTTGCAAGCTGCCAAACAACGGCAAACGCCGTCCATGCGCGGGACTGCATTTCACGCCGAATTGTGGCAATGGCGGCCATGCACGGAGTATACAGCAGCACGAATACAAGGAAGGAATACGCGCTTGCGGGGGTGAATATGCCGCTTAAAGCCTGGCGCACAACCTCGCCGCCGGCGGAGGCGGAAAAGCTTGCAAACATGGAAAGCGAGCTTACAACGGCTTCCTTTGCCACAACGCCCGTGAGCAGCGCAACGCTTGCCTGCCACGACCCAAAACCAAGCGGCTTAAATATGGGCGCTATTGCGGAGCCGATTGCGCCGAGTATGCTGAGGGAAGGATCGGATATAAAGTTAAGGCGGAAGTCAAAGCTTTGCATGAACCATAGAACAACGCTCATGGCGAATATTATGGTGCCCGCCTTTTCAAGGAAGTGCTCCACGCGCTCCCAAACATGGGTGAACACATTGCGCGCGCTCGGCATGCGGTACGGCGGCAACTCGATAACAAACGGCGCTTCCTGCTTATTTGAAGCAGCCTTGCGGAAAATAAGGCCGGAAAGTATGCCAAGCATCACGCCAAGGACATACAGGCTCAGTATTACAAGGCCGCGATGCTCGCTGAAAAACGCACCAGCTATAAGCCCGTATACCGGCAGCTTTGCGGAGCAGCTCATGAACGGCAGCAGCAATATTGTCATGCGGCGGTCGCGTTCGTTATCCATTGTGCGCGCGCCCATTGCCGCAGGAACGGTGCAGCCGAAGCCCATCAGCAGCGGTATGAAGCTTTTTCCGCTCAGCCCGAAGCGGCGCATTGGCTTATCCATTATAAACGCTATGCGGCTCATGTAGCCGCTGTCCTCAAGCAGGCTGAGGCAAAGGAAAAGCAGCGCTATCTGCGGCAGGAACGTGAGCACGCCGCCAACGCCTTTTATTATGCCGTCGCAAACAAGGCTTATGAACCATTCTCCCGCGCCCGCGTTCTGCAGCAGGCTCATTACGGCGGGAGCAACGGTGTCGTCTATAAATTCGCCTACAAGGTCGCTAAGCGCCGCGCCTACGGTTGAGAACGTGAGCAGGAATATAAGCCCCATTATCAGCAGAAAAAGCGGTATTGCAAACGCCTTATGCGTAAGTATTGCGTCTATCTTTGCACTGCGGGCGGCGCTTGAAGCTTTGCCGGAATGGTGATAGGCTTTCTTTGCAATGCGCTCGATATATGAATACCGGCTGTCTGCAACAAGTGATTCGCTGTCGCCTATCGGGTTTGCGGCGGCGTATTCGTTTATTATCGCGTCCACAAGCTTTGCATCCATATCGTTGAGCTTCAGGCTTTCGCGAACGCGCTCGTCGCCTTCAAGCAGCTTTATTTCAGCCCAATGCAGCGGCAGCTTCGCGGCCTTTGCATAGGGTTCTATTATTGCGCCTATCTTATGGTGCTCCTCATGGGTAAAATCGTCGTAAACGTCGTCCGGCTCTATAAGGAAGCCCTCGTGCAGCTGCGTATGCGCCGCGGTGATAAGGCTTTGCAGGCCTGTAACAAGATCGTCTATGCCCGCGCCGGTGCGTGCGCTTATAGGCACAACCGGGATGCCCAGCTCAAGCGAAAGCTGCTTGCAGTCTATGCTGTCGCCCTGCTTTTCAACTTCGTCCATCATGTTCAGCGCCAGTATCATCGGGCGCTCAAGCTCCATAAGCTGTATTGTAAGATAAAGATTGCGCTCCAGGTTCGTGGCATCCACAATGTTTATTATCGCGTCCGGGTTTTCGTTTATGATATAATCGCGCGCTACTATTTCCTCCATTGAATACGGCGAAAGCGAATATATGCCCGGCAGGTCCACAACGGTCATTTCGTGGCCCATGGTGCATAATCCGTCGCTGTTCTTATCGGCGCGCTGCTTTATTTTGCCTTCTTTCTTTTCAACCGTTACGCCCGGCCAGTTGCCAACGTATTCCTTGCTGCCGGTCATTGCATTGAAAAGCGTTGTTTTGCCGCAGTTTGGGTTGCCCGCAAGCGCAAGCCTGACGGGGCGGTCCTCCTCAAACGTATCCTTGGGGCAGAAACCGTCCTTCGAACACATGCTCTTTTCCATTATGAAGCCCGTCAGCTCCGCTGCGCGTTTATGCTCGGCATGGTCTGCGTCGCGCTTATCGGCGCTGTGTTCGCGCTCCTCGCGGGCGCGCTTTTCTTTGGCGGCGATTGTGCGCTCAACATCCTCGTGCCACTTTCTGTGGTCGTCCTCGTTCATCAGCACTATCGTGTCTGCATCGGCTTTTCTTAGGGACATAGTGTAGCCCCTCAGTTCTATTTCAAGCGGGTCGCCCATCGGCGCAAGCTTGACCAGCTTTATCTCAGTGCCGGGCGTTATGCCCATGTCCACAATATGCCTGCGCATGCGCTTATCGGCAGATACAACTGCATAAACATGCCCGCTTTGGCCGCATTCAAGCCCGCTCAATCTTTTGCGTGAAATCTGATCCATATATCCTCCGTATAATAAGTTAGACACAGCTAACAAAAATAATTGTATATCCGGCATATAACGCTGTCAATGGCGTTTTATGCAGCGGCGTGGTATTATATTGATATAAAGTCAGGAGGTGACTGTATTTATGCATCCTGTAACAGTTGATGCTTTTTCTTCGGTGCCGTTCGGCGGAAATCCGGCGGGGGTGGCCGTGTTTGACGATAAATTGCCGGAGGAGGCTGAAATGCGCCGTATTGCGGCAAAAATGGGATATAGCGAAACGGCGTTTATACTGCCGCTCGGCGGGAACAGGTTCCGTATACGCTATTTTACGCCGGTTGAGGAGGTGCCGCTGTGCGGGCATGCCACGGTAGGATCGTTTGCATATATGCTGAAAACCGGCCTTGTGCGGGAAGGCGAAAGCTATGTTGCCCAAACCGGCGCGGGAGATATAAATGTGGACATTGCGGACGGGCTTGTTTGGCTGGATATGGCGGAGCCTAAGCCGCTTGCATTCTTAAATGATACGGACAGCGCGGCGCTTGCGGCGGCATACGGCATAAGTGCGGCGGACATGGGGAAACTTAAGCCGGCCATATCCAACAGCGGCCTTGCGGATATAATGCTGCCGCTTAAAAGCGCAGAAGTGCTTGCAAATATGGAACCGGATATGGATGCGATAGCGAAACTTTCCAAAAAGCTGGACGTTACGGGTGTGCATGCGTTTACAATAGAGAAGGACGCGCTGCATTGCCGCAATTTTGCCCCGCTTTACGGAATAGATGAGGAAGCGGCCACGGGCACGTCCACCGGCGCGCTTACATATTATCTTTATAAGCACGGCATTATAAAGCTGAACGAAACAAAACTGTTCATTCAGGGCGAGGCCATGGGAAAGCCTTCGCGCATATATTCGCGCCTTAGCATAAACGGGGAAAGCGTGCGTATCCGCGTGGGCGGCAGCGGCTGTGTAAGGGAATAACAGGCAGCGAACGGCACTACACAACGGGCCGCGTTTCTGGTATAATAATACAAGGCACATAGAAGGAGCTTAACATGATAAAACACGTTGTTTGCCACCGCTACCGCGACAAAGCGGAGGCTTATAAGATCGCCCCTATGCTCAATGCGCTTATGGGCAAGGTACCGTCGCTGAGGAGCATGGAAACGGGCATAGACTTCATGGATTCCGCGCGTGCGTACCACATGGTGCTCATAGCCACGTTTGACGACAGGGCGGGGCTTGACGAATACGCAACGCATCCGGAGCACGTGAAAGTAAAGGAATACATACACAGCGTGCTTGAATCCTCCGTTTCGGTGGATTTTGAGTGCTGATATGGGTGCTTTTAAGGCCGTTACCCCTTTCGAACCGCGCGGAGATCAGCCGGAAGCCATAGAGCGACTGAGCCAAGGCGTGCTCAACGGCGACAGGCTGCAGGTGCTGAAGGGCGTTACGGGCAGCGGCAAAACATTTACAATGGCGAAGGTGATAGAGCGGGTGCAGAAGCCCACTCTTGTTATTGCGCACAATAAAACGCTTGCGGCGCAGCTTTGCGGGGAATTTAAGGAGTTCTTTCCGGACAGCGCCGTGGAATACTTCGTTTCGTACTACGATTATTATCAGCCGGAGGCATATATAGCTTCTTCCGATACATATATCGAAAAAGTGGCAACGGTGAACGATGAAATAGATAAGCTTAGGCTCAGCGCGACAAGCGCCCTGAACGAACGCAGGGATGTTATAATAGTCGCTTCCGTGTCGTGCATATACGCCCTCGGCGATCCGGAGGAGTATCTCAAACTTTCCGTATCGGTGCGCGAAGGCATGCGCATGGAGCGGGACGAGCTGCTCAAGCGCCTTGTTGACATACAGTACCAGCGCAGCGAGTTCGATTTTAACCGCGGCAACTTCCGCGTAAAAGGGGACACGGTGGACGTTATGCCGGCGAACTGGAGCGAGAAGGCGCTGCGTATAAGCTTTTTTGGCGACGAGATAGAGCGCATAAGCGAAATAAACGCCCTTACCGGCCAAACGATAACGGACAGGAGCCACGCGGCTATTTTTCCCGCCACGCATTACGTTACCGGGAGGGACAAGCTGGAGGCCAGCATAGGCGACATTGAGGCGGACATGCAGAAGCGCGTGGCCGAGTTCAATGCGGAGAATAAACTGCTGGAGGCGCAAAGAATAGCGCAGCGCACGGAATACGATATTGAAATGATGCGCGAAATAGGCTATTGCCAGGGCATAGAGAACTATTCCCGCTATTTTGACGGCAGGAAGCCGGGCCAGCCGCCGTTCACGCTGCTGGATTATTTTCCGGACGATTTCCTTATGTTTATAGACGAAAGCCACGTTACCCTGCCGCAGATACGCGGCATGTACGCGGGCGATTATTCGCGCAAAAAGGAGCTTGTGGAATACGGGTTCCGCCTGCCGGCGGCGTTTGACAACAGGCCGCTGAGATATGAGGAATTTGAAAAACGGATAAACCAGCTTATTTGCGTATCTGCAACGCCGGGCGAATACGAAACGGATAATGCATCGCAAATAGTGGAGCAGATAATACGCCCCACGGGTCTGCTGGACCCCGAAATAACGGTAAGGCCGGTAGAAGGGCAGATAGACGATCTTTTGAGCGAAGTTAAGCTGATGGCGCAGAAGGGATACCGCACGCTTGCGACCACGCTTACAAAGCGCATGGCGGAAACGCTGACGGAATATCTCGATTCAATGGGCGTGCGCGTAAGATATATGCACAGCGACATTGAAACCATGGAGCGCATGGAGATAATACGCGACTTGAGATTGGGCGAGTTTGACGTGCTTGTGGGCATAAACCTGCTGCGCGAAGGGCTTGACCTGCCGGAGGTGGGCCTGGTGGCCATACTTGACGCGGACAAGGAAGGCTTTTTGCGCAGCGCGACAAGCCTTATACAAACGATAGGCCGCGCGGCGCGAAACGTTGATGGGCGGGTAATAATGTATGCGGACGAGATAACGCCCAGCATGCGCGAAGCCATTGACGAAACGAATTACCGCCGCGAAAAGCAGCGCGCCTTTAACGAAGCGCATGGCATAACCCCGCAAAGCGTTAAAAAGGAAATACGCAACGTGCTTGAAATATCGCACAAAAACAGGCAGGAACGCAGCGGCATATCAAAAGAGGAGCTTGAGCAGCGCACGGCCATTTTGCAGCAGCAGATGCGCCAGGCCGCGGCGGAACTGGACTTTGAAACGGCGGCGAAGCTGAGGGATGAACTTTTCAGCCTGACGGGCGAAAGCGTGGGCGTAGCAAAACCCGCGCCGGGCACGATAGGCAGCGCGCGGCGCAGCAAGGGCCGCGGCAGAAAATCGCCAAAGCGCAAGTGATACGCGCTTCGGCTTAGCGGATATAATATGGAAAATAAGGATATATGAGAGACGAAATAGTAATACGCGGGGCGCGGGAGCATAACCTTAAAAATTTGAACCTGACCATACCGCGGGACAAATTGATAGTTTTTACGGGGCTTTCGGGCAGCGGCAAATCAAGCCTTGCTTTCGATACGATATATGCGGAAGGGCAGCGGCGCTACGTTGAGTCGCTTTCCTCATACGCAAGGCAGTTCTTGGGCCAGATGGAAAAGCCCGATGTGGACACGATAGAGGGACTTTCTCCCGCAATATCGATAGACCAGAAGAGTACAAACAATAATCCGCGCTCAACCGTTGGCACGGTGACGGAGATACACGATTATTTAAGGCTGCTTTATGCCCGCATAGGCATACCGCATTGCCCAAAATGCGGCCGCGTTATACGGCGGCAGACCGTGGACGAGGTTGTGGAGCAGGTGATGGCCTTCGGCGAAGGGGCGCGGGTGCAGATAATCGCTCCCGCTGTCCGCGGCAGGAAGGGCGAGCATGTAAAGCTGCTTGAACAGATACAGAAGGACGGCTACGTTCGCGTTAAGGTGGACGGCGAGATATACGACATTGCGGATGTGCCGAAGCTGGACAAAAAGCTGAAGCACACCATAGACGTTATAGTTGACCGCATAGTGGTGCGCGCGGGCGCGGAAAGCAGGCTTGCAGGCTCGCTTGAAACGGCGTTTGCGTTCGGCGCCGGCCTTGCCAAGGTTGAACACAATGGCGAGGAACAGCTTTTCAGCGAAAACTATGCCTGCCCCGACTGCGGGGTGAGCATAGAGGAACTTACCCCGCGCATGTTTAGCTTTAATAACCCATACGGCGCCTGCCCAACATGCTCCGGCCTTGGGGCGCTGATGAAGATCGACCCGGCGCTGATAGTGCCCAACGAGGAGCTTTCGCTGAGGCAGGGCGCGATAAACGTGACCGGTTGGCAAAGCAGCAACACCGCAAGTATAGCGGGCATGTATCTTGCGGCACTCGGCGAAAAATACGGCTTTGATATGGATACGCCGTTCAATAAGCTCAGTGAACAGGCGCGCCATGCCATACTTTACGGCACGGGTAATGAACGCATACATATAGAATACCACCGCGAATTTGGCGAAGGCAGCTACGATTCCCCGTTTGAGGGCGTTATTCCCAACCTTGAGCGCAGGTATAAGGAAACGCAGTCCGACTATATGAAGCACGAGATAGAGGAATACATGGCCAATATACCGTGCCCGGACTGCAAGGGCAAGCGGCTCAAGAGCGAAAGCCTTGCGGTAACGGTGGGCGGGATGAACATAGCCCAATTAAGCGACATGACCGTGCGTCATGCGCGGGAGAAGCTTTCCGCACTTACGCTGAACAAAACGGAGGAAATGATAGCCGGCAGGATACTGAAGGAAATAGACTCCCGCCTTGGCTTCCTTATAAGCGTTGGCCTTGATTATCTTACGCTTTCGCGCGCGGCGGGCACGCTTTCCGGCGGTGAGGCGCAGCGCATACGCCTTGCGACGCAGATAGGCTCAAGCCTGGTTGGCGTATTGTATATACTGGACGAGCCGAGCATAGGGCTGCACCAGCGGGACAATGCAAAGCTGATCGATACGCTAAAGGGCATGCGGGACATAGGCAACACGCTTATAGTCGTTGAGCACGACGAGGAAACAATGCTCAATGCGGACTACATAGTGGATATAGGCCCAGGCCCGGGCGAACACGGCGGCGAGGTTGTTTTTGCCGGCACGCCGGAAGAGATAATGACGGATGAAAAGTCCATAACGGGCAAATATCTTTCCGGCAGGGAATATATCGCCGTGCCTGCAAAGCGGCGGGAAACCGGCGAAAACTGGCTGCAAATACGCGGGGCGCGGGCAAATAATCTGAAAAACGTGAATGTGGATATACCGCTTGGCGTGTTCACGTGCGTAACGGGAGTATCGGGCAGCGGCAAATCCAGCCTTGTGAACGAGGTGCTGAAAAAAACGCTGCTGAGGGACCTTAACCGCGCGCGCACGCGGCCCGGAGAACACGACGAAATACTGGGCATAGACAAGCTGGACAAGATAATAGATATTGACCAGTCCCCCATAGGGCGCACGCCGCGCAGCAATCCGGCAACGTATACAGGACTGTTCGATTTGATACGCGACGTATTTGCCCAAACGCCGGACGCGAAGATGCGCGGCTATACGAACGGCCGCTTCAGCTTCAATGTTAAGGGCGGGCGGTGCGAAGCCTGCCGCGGGGACGGCATACTGAAAATAGAGATGCACTTTTTGCCCGACATATACGTTCCGTGCGAGGTTTGCGGCGGCAAGCGATACAACAGGGAAACGCTTGAGGTAAAATACAAGGGTAAAACCATTGCGGACGTATTGGACATGACGGTTGAAGAAGCGCTGAAGTTTTTCGCGCCACTGCCCAAGCTTGCCCGCAAGCTGCAAACGCTTTATGATGTTGGCCTTGGGTATATTCGCCTGGGGCAATCGTCCACCACGCTTTCCGGCGGCGAGGCGCAGCGCGTTAAGCTGGCAACGGAGCTTGCAAGGCGGGATACGGGCAGAACGCTTTATGTGCTTGACGAACCCACCACAGGACTGCATACGGACGACGTGAAGCGGCTTATAGCCATTTTGCAGCGCCTTTGCGACGGCGGCAGCACGGTCGTGGTAATAGAGCACAATCTGGATGTGATAAAGACTGCGGACTATATAATAGACCTTGGTCCGGAAGGCGGGGACATGGGCGGCACGATAGTATGCACAGGTACGCCCGAGCAGGTTGCCCAAAATAAAAAGAGCTACACGGGCATTTATTTGAAGCCTATGCTTGAGAAAGGCATACGCGAATAAGCACAAAATAAACGGCTGGGAGGACATAAGCCAATGGATGGCGGCATGACGAAATGGTATAAGGCGGCGCAGAAACGCTATTCCGTAAGACGGTACAAGCAGGAGCCGAGTTTGGAGGACATGCTGGCGCTGGAAAGCGCGGCGGCATCGCTTAGCGTGCGCGGGGTGCGCATTGCTGTGGGCGTGGAGCAGAAGGTGTTTTCCGGCATACTTGGGTCGCGCATAAAGGGCACCAGCGCGTTTGCCGCGTTCATATCTCAAAACGGGGACGAAACGTCGCTTGGGTACTTGGGAGAAGCGTTTATATTGGAATGCACGTCGCTTGGGCTTGGCACATGCTGGCTTGGCGCGAACTTCAACCGCGGCGCACTCAGCTCCGCTATAAAGCTGAAAAAGAGCGAGAAGGCCGTTTGTGCAACGCCCATCGGCATTGCGGACGAACCGTTCGTGCGCAGAAAACGCCGCGGCGTTGCGGAGCTGACATGGCTTGAGGACGAGGAATTTGAGCAGCTGCCCGCATGGCAAAGGAGCGCGGTGCAATGCGCAATACTTGCGCCGAGCGCCGTGAACAAGCAGCCGTATGAGCTTATTCCCGAAAACGGGGGCATAAGCGTTGTGGATTGCGGCAGCAATTTCGGCTTCGGCAACGTGGACAGGGGCATAGCAATGCTGCATATAGAGCTGGGCGCGGCGGCGGAAGGCGTGCACGGCACATGGCGCAAGCGGGGCGAGGATATGTGCTTTATGCCGGACGTGGAATGACGCCGAGCATAAACTAATAAATAATTTATAAACAATGCCATTGCGAAAGACAGCGATACAAGCTATAATATAGGGTGAAATAGCATTATTAAGTGTGCAGTTATCGGAGGAAGATATGGGCTTTAAGAGAGTATCGGAAGCAGTAATTAGGCGCCTGCCGCGGTACTATAGGCATTTGACTATGCTGGAGACGCAGGGTGTTGAGCGCATAAGCAGCGAAAGGCTGGCGCGGCAGATGAATCTGAACGCATCGCAGGTGAGGCAGGATTTCAACTGCTTCGGCGGTTTTGGCCAGCAGGGCTATGGTTATAACGTGAGCAACCTTACGGGCGAAATAAAGCGCATAATGGGCATAGACCGCAAGCACACCATAATAATTGTAGGTGCGGGCAATATTGGACATGCGCTTACCAACTTCCCCGGCTTTGCGGAGACGGGATTCGAGGTAAAGGCGCTGTTCGACGTGAATGAGGACCTTATCGGCACCGAAATAAAGGGCCATCCCGTGCTTGACGTTAAGGACATGGATGAATATATACGCGAGAATCAGATCGACATAGGCGTTATAGCCGCCCGCCGCAGCGCCGCGCAGGAGATTGCGGACAGGATGTGCGCAGCGGGCATACGCGGCATATGGAACTTTGTGCCGCTGGATATCACAACATCCGTACCGATAGAAAACGTTCACCTGAGCGAGAGTCTGAGCACGCTTTCATACAAGATAGAGCATGGGCTGCTGGACTAAAAAACAATGTATTCTTTTATCAGGAGGTAAACCTATATGAAATACCGTTGCACCGTTTGCGGTTACATTCACGAAGGCAGCGAGCCGCCGGCATTCTGCCCGCAGTGCAAGGCCCCTGCGGACAAGTTCGTTCCCGTTGAAGAAAACAAGCTGGACTGGGCTGCCGAGCATGTCGTGGGCGTGGCGAAGGGCGTTGATCCCGAAATAGTAGAGGGTCTGCGCGCCAACTTCACCGGCGAATGCACCGAAGTGGGCATGTATCTTGCCATGGCGCGCGTAGCGCATCGCGAAGGCTATCCCGAGATTGGTCTTTACTGGGAGAAGGCCGCCTATGAAGAAGCCGAGCATGCCGCCAAGTTTGCGGAGCTGCTGGGCGAGGTTATAACCGACAGCACCAAGAAGAACCTTGAGATGCGCGTTGAGGCCGAGAACGGCGCAACGCTGGGCAAGTTCGAGCTTGCCAAAAAGGCCAAGGCGCTCAACCTTGACGCCATACACGACACCGTGCATGAAATGGCACGCGACGAAGCCCGCCACGGCAAGGCGTTCGAGGGTTTGCTCAAGAGGTATTTTGGGGAGTAAATAAGAGTAAGAGTAAAGTAAAAGGAGAAGGGCGACCTTCTCCTTTTTGCGTGGGGGAACTAAAGAATGCAAAAAATATATTGAATAATGTGAATATCAACCATGAACTGTTTTGCCCTTTTAGTGCTCTTTTGTAAGTTCCTTATCAATTTCCGCAATTCTTGCATTAGCAGCATCAATCTGTGCCTGAATAGGCGAAACCGCAGCTTCTCTGCTTGGTTTTACTTTCTCTAAATCGCCATATGCAAGGCTAATCTGTTCTTGAAGTGCCTTCTTTTCCTTTCCCTTGAAAAGACCCAACGCAGATTTTTTTTGCTGTAATGCTCCAATCTTTGCTTCGATTTGTGCTTTCGCTTTTACTTCGGGCAACGATGAAATCTCGGCGTTCAAGTTTTCGACTTTTGCTGATAAAGATTCTCTCTCTTGGTCAAGGGCTGCTTTTTCCTCAGTATGCTCAGACCAATAGGCAGAAATTGCTTTAGCTTTTGATGCTTCAAGTTCTCTTTTTTCCTCATCAATCCATCTCTGCACTGTTTGATTCCAAATTCCAATACCAGTAAGTCCTACTACTCTATATAACCTTATTGATGCCGCATGCAAGAAAGGCTGATCATCTATCTTCTCAATATTATCGATGGCTGCTTTGAACGCATATATCAAACTGCCAAACAAAACATACGTTTCATTTCTATTATCCGTTTTGAAACCATAGCCATTTGTTTTTTCCGTATAAACAAATTCGCTGCAAATCATACTTGCGAGATCATCTGCCATATTGTTTATAACAATTTCATTTTCTGCTCTGCGATTGACTTGATACCTATCATCAATAATTGAAATGCAATTTTTCAACACTTTAAAGGCAGCTTGACGTTTATAAATATCAGCGTCCACCAAAGTAGATTTTGCTTTTCCATATGCACTATAGAAAATTGCTTCGATATTGGAGGGGTCATTCTGCTCAACCATATTGTAGTATTTCTCGACTTCTTCCCAATCTTCTTTTTGCTTTGCGCGTCTGGCATTTGCAAGATATTTTTGTACAAAAGCCGAGTTGTCAACCTTAACAGTACCTTGTACATCAACTGTTCCATCAATCATCATCTTCCTTGCTTCTTCAACGGTGTAACGGGTTCCACAGTTTTCACAAACATACATACCATCTTTTTTTATAAGATTAGGACTTGAACACATTTCACATACTAAGGCTTTCATGTTGTACCTCCGCGGCAATTTATGTAAATACACAATACCATATTCGCCCTGAAAAGTCTTACACAATTTGCACAAAAATAAAATTTGTTTATTTACACATATCGGGAGGCAGTTTGGTGAAAAAATTTTAGGTAAAACAGGAGACGAAAAAGAGCCTTGCGGCTCTTAGAATAGCTTTATAGGTTCTTCAGCTTGACTATCAGTTCCGGCAAATCCTCATGGATTATGTCCCATACAAGCACGAGGTTTACGCCTTCGTAATCATGAACGATTCTATTCCGCAGTCCGCGAAGCTGTGACCATGGAATATCTGCATACTGCGCGATAAACGAGTCATCAAGCTTTTTGGTAAGTTCGCCTATTTGGCTCAGATTGAATACGCAGGCTTCCATAAGCATGCTGTTCTGCGAGAAGCTGCCGTATGTATCATAACCGTGGCAATACTCAATGATTTTTTCGCCGTATGATATCATCTTTGATATCGCAACTTCATTTCTCATATATCGTAACCCCCGTATCGGCGATTTCGCGTTCTATGAGCGAACCGTGCTCTATGTGCGATACGTCCAGCATATCAATGTCTTTGCCGACGGCGTTCTGCACATCTTCAAGCAGGCCTACAAAGCGCATGCCTTTTAGCCCGCTGTCAACCATAATGTCAACGTCGCTTTTGTCGGTAGCCGTGCCTTTGGCTACTGAGCCGAACAGTACGGCTTTTTTTATATCATAATCGGAAAACACCGGCGAAAGCCTGTTTGCCAGTTCTGCTATGCTGAGTTGCTCCATGCTGCTTACCGCCTTTCTTTCTTTTTTATTATTATACCACCATTGGCCCTTTCCTCAACCCCTATAAAATCTCATGCCGCCTGCGTTATCGCAAAGCTGCACGGTATCGGCCCTGCAGGCGGAATCGCTCAGGCGGGAGCCGACGGTAGGGAACAGGGTGTATTCTGCGGGGCGGAAAACGCCGTCGCTGCCCACGGTGCCGAAGGCCATGAAGGATAGACCGAACTTGCTGCGGAAGGAATCAAGCTGAACATATGCGCCGAATGCATCGCGCGAAAAGGTGAAGTCCGCATCAAATTCGCCTTCGGGCAGGGCGGGATAGCTGAGAGCGAGCGCGGAGCTTTGCTTTATCAGCGACACATCGTATCCAGCGGAAAGCAGCCGCTTGCGCACTATGCCAAGCGACGCGGGCGAAGCATCAATCGTTAAAAAGCGCCGGTTAAGCTTGGCTGCTACTGCAGCGGTTGTGCCGCTGCCGCCGAACAGATCGGCAACAAGCCCGCCTTCGGGGCAGGAGGCCGATATTATGCGCCTGAGCAGCGCCTCCGGCTTCTGCGTGGCGTAGCCGGTGCGCTCCGGGTCGCGCTGATGCATATGCTCAATGTCCGCCCAAACGTCGGACGGGTAGACCGGCGTATCCTCATAATATGTGTATGTTTTGCCGCCGGAACGTATGGAGAAGCACAGCTTGCCGTTTTCGTCCACGGTGCGCTTCATGTTGTTGCGCTTCATGGGGCCGCGCGGCACGCCCACGGCGGATATGTCAAAATACGCCTTGGCGCTTTTTCTGTAAAACAGAATGTTGTCATGCTTGCGCGAATAGTGGCGCACGGAGCGGCCGCCGCTTTTGTACGCCCAAATAATCTCGTTCTGGAAGCAGCTTTCGCCGAATATTTCGTCCAGCATAAGGCGTATGCGTGCGCACATGCGGTAATCTATATGCACATATATGGAGCCTGTGTCTTTGAGCAGGTCGTGGCAAAGGGTGAGTACGCCGCGCATCATTTCAAGATAGCTGGCGGTGTCCATACTGTCGCTGTATGCGGGGATTTTCACCTTTTCGCGCATGCCCGGCAGCTTTACGGAAAAGCCGTCCCCTGTGCCGAAGGGCGGGTCGATGTATATAAGATCGACCGTGTTCGCATATTCCTGCCTAAGCTGCTCCGCCATGGCCTGCACGGTGCCAAGTATGAATTTGCCCGGGCCGCCGAAAGGATATTCTTCCCCAATGGGAGTGATAAAATTGCGCATATTAGCCCCCCTCTGCCTTGATTAAGTAAAAAGCGCGCAGGGAAACGGTTCCTTACGCGCTGAAAGAATAAACGGCGTTATTGTGCGTCCGGCGCTTCGCCTTCGGCGCTGCGGCGCTTGCGGGCGTTGCGCACATGGGACTCCATGGCGTCCTTTGCGGCCGCGGCGTCCTTGCGCTCTATGGCTTCGAATATGGCCCTGTGCTCGCTCAGGCTATGGGACGGTCTGTCCGGCGTGCTGAGCGAATTTACGCGCACCTGACGGGTGTTGCGGTGCAAGGAGGTGAGAATGTGCCTAAGTATCCTGCTGTCGGATGCGGAAAATATAACCTCGTGAAACTCGGTATCGAGCCGGGCAAGATTTGCAACGTCGTTCTTGCGGGTGTACATTTCCATAAGCTCAACTATTTCCGTGAGCCTTGCAAGGTTGACTGCGTCTATGCGCTCCGCCGCCCAGTACGCGGCCTGACCTTCCAATAAATAGCGCACGGTGAAAATATCGTCTATATCGTGGCTGCTCATGCCCTGCACCATCACGCCGCGGTTTGGTATGCTCACAACAAGGTCCTCAAGCTCAAGCTGCTTGAGCGCCTCTCTTATGGGCGTGCGGCTTACGTCCAGCTCCTCCGCCAGTTTGGTTTCAACAAGGTATGCTCCGTTGGCGTAGCGGCCTTCTATAATGTCTTCGCGTATATGTTCATAGACTCTTGCGGTCAATGATTGTCTGTCGTTGGGGTCAAAATGCATAATTCGGCATCCTCCTATTTTTTTATTGTAGCTTATATCCATTTGCATTGCAAGCGGCAAAACGCAAAAATGCAAACTGGTTATATTTCCTTGCGTTTTGCAATGCGGCTTGTGTCAATACTAATAAGGAAACTGTGAGCATTTTTTAGGAGGGAGCATGAAAAGGGCATTCGCTGCCGGGCTGATAATAGTTGTGTTTGCGCTGTGTGGCTGCGCGCGGCAGCAATACACAACGCTGGAAGAAGCGGTGCGCGCGGGCGCAAAAATAGAAAAGGGAATAACGATAGACGGCGCGGACGTATCGGATATGGACATAGTTGCGGCGCGGCGGCTTATAAACGAAAACAACGAAAAACGCGTGCGGAACATGACATACACAATATCGCTTGCGGGCAAAAGCGTGCGCGTGGCAGGGAGCGGGCTGAACATAAGCTTCAATACGGACGACGTGCTGCTTCAGGCCGCTAACATGGGTGCGGCAGGGCTGTTTTCAGGCGAAAATCGCGTGCTTACGACGCAGGCGGACGCATCCATACGGGACATAGAGCGCGGCATACGCGCGGCGGCAGCGGAACTGAAGCGGGAAGCGAAGGACGCGAAGGTCAGCCTTGCATCGGGCGGAGAGTTTGCGATAGCTGCGGATGAGGCCGGGCAGGAGGTGGACACGGCTAAGCTGGCCGAAGAAATACGCGAATATGTGCGGCGCGGCGAGGGCGGCGCCATAGCGGCGCCGTACAGCATGATATACCCTGAGTATACTGTTGAGCAGGCGCGAAACGATACCCAGCTAATAGCCGAGTTTACCACATATTTCAAGGGCAGCACATACGGCAAGGAGAACAGGGTAAGGAATATAGTCAAGGCTTCGGGGCTGATAGACAAATGCGTTGTTGACCCGGGCGATATATTTTCAATAAACCAAGTGCTTGGCGAGCGCAACGAGAAGAACGGCTGGAGCGTGGCGGCCGGCATAAAGGACGGCGCATATGTGCAGGAATACGGCGGCGGAGTATGCCAGGTGAGCACAACGCTGTATAACGCGCTGCTTATGGCGGATATGCACATAGTTGAGCGGCATCATCACTCGTGGCCGCTCGGATACGTCGATATAGGCAGGGACGCGACAATATCCACCGGCGGGCCGGATCTTCGTTTTGAGAACACGTCCGGCGCGGCGCTGTTCATACGTAGCGAAACGGACGAAAAGCAGAAGCGCATCACCGTGAAGCTGTACGGCAGGCCGCTTGCTGACGGGGTGAGCATAGAGCTGTCGTCAAAGAAGGTGAAAACGCTGGACGATCTTGGCACGGAAGTGGAGGAGGATGCTTCGCTTAAACCGGGCGAGCAGCAGATAGTGAGAAAAGCGCGGCAGGGGAGCGTTGCCATAACGTATAAAACATATTATTCGGCGGAGGGCGCAAAGCTTGGCACGCAGGAGGTCACGCGGGACACCTACCGTTCCATAAAGGGGCTTATAAAAATTGCCCCTGCCGCGGCAGCTACGGGAGCGGAAGGCGGCGAATAAATAAAAATTCGCATTTTATGCATAATTGGCTATTGACAGGCATTGGGGGATAATATATTATATATGCCAATGAACGAGGAAAGGAAGCCGCCATGATAGAGATTCGCGCCATGTACATGTGCATGATGATGCCCAGCAGACAATTTGCGGGGTGTGTAGTCGTGCGCTGACGGCGAGAAGCAAAAAGGCTTAACCGGAGCGACGGGCACAGACCCGGCGCTCCTTTTGTGTTTTGGCAGCAGGGAGCAGCAATGAACGAGATAATTACGGTGCGGGGCTTAACAAAAAGCTTTGCGGACGGCGAAAAGAAGGTAACGGCGCTGAATGGCGTTGACCTGACGGTATACGAAGGGGACATATTCGGCGTGATCGGCCTTTCGGGCGCCGGCAAAAGCACGTTTGTAAGGTGCCTTAACCGGCTGGAAGAACCGGACGAGGGCAGCATAATTATAAACGGGCAGGACGTGCGCGAACTGAGCGAAAAGGAGCTGAACATAGCCCGCCGCAACATAGGCATGATATTCCAGCAGTTCAATCTGCTCAGCCAGGCCAGCATACTGGATAACGTATGCTTCCCGATGGAGATAGCCCATTGGAAAAAGGCGGAAGCGAGAAAGCGCGCGCTGGAGCTTATCGAGCTTGTTGGCCTTGCGGGCAGGGAGAATGCATATCCGGCGCAGCTTTCAGGCGGAATGAAGCAGCGCGTGGCCATAGCAAGGGCGCTGACTCTTTCGCCCAAAATACTGCTTTGCGACGAGGCGACAAGCGCGCTTGACCCCGCGACCACCCGCAGCATTCTGACACTGCTGAAGAAGATAAACAGGGAACTGGGCGTTACGATAGTAATAATAACGCACCAGATGAGCGTTATCGAGGAGGCGTGCAACCGCGTGGCGATACTGGACAAAAGCCGCATAGCCGAATGCGGAGAGGTGGAGGAGGTTTTCCGCCGGCCAAAGAGCGAGATTGCCAAGCAGCTCATACTGGGCGAGGGCGCGGGCCGCAGCGAATTTACCCCTGGCGGCAGGCGCGTAAGAATAGTGTTTGACGGGAAGAGCGCGTTTGAGCCGATAATTGCGGACATAGTGCTCAACTGCAAGGCGGCTGTGAACATATTGTTTGCCGATACACGCACGATAGACGGCGTGATATACGGCCAGATGATAGTTCAGCTGCCGGACGACGCGGACGCGGCGCAGCGGATACTCAATTACCTTTCCGGTACGGGCGTGCATTATAACGAGGAGGAAAACGGCGATGTTTGATTCGGGCTTTGTGGGCTTAATGCTTCAGGGCATAGCGGAAACGCTGTATATGACCATTGCGGCCACCGCCGCATCCTATCTGCTGGGTCTGCCTATGGGCGTTGTGCTCAACATAACCGCGCCTAACGGCATCCGCCCAAACCGCGCGGTGAATACAGTGCTCGGTACGATAGTTAATATAATAAGAAGCGTGCCGTTCATAATTCTTCTTGTGGCAGTCATTCCTGTAACGCGCTTCATAGTAGGCACCAGCCTTGGAAGCTCCGCCACGATAGTTCCGCTGGTGATAGGCGCAGCGCCGTTTGTGGCAAGGCTTGTTGAAACATCGCTTGGAGAGGTGGACGCAGGCGTTATCGAAGCCGGGCGCAGCATGGGCGCAAGCACATGGCAGCTTATCACCCGCGTGCTTATAAGGGAGGCCGCGCCTTCGCTTATATCAAATGCCACCACCGCTGCCACGACCATACTTGGTTATTCCGCAATGGCGGGCTTTGTGGGCGGCGGCGGACTGGGCGCGATAGCCATAAATTACGGCTATTACAGATATGATACGGTCACTATGCTTGTTACCGTAGCGCTGATGGTGGTAATAGTGCAGCTGATACAGTCCGGCGGCACATCAACCGTCAAGCATACGGACAAGCGCAAAAAGTAAGCAAATGAGGCGCATAAGCGCCATCATATAAAAATTCAAATAAAAATTTAGGAGGAAACTCAAATGAAACGCATCTTTGCACTGACTCTTGTTCTTGTATTGGCATTTTCGCTCATCGGCTGTGCCAAGGGCGGCGATTCCAAAACCGTGCGCATAGGCGCATCCCCCACGCCGCATAAGCTGATACTTGAATACGCCGCTCCGCTTATGGAGGAGAAGGGCTACAAGCTGGAGATAACCGAATATCAGGATTACGTAATTCCCAACACGGCCGTTGAATCCGGCGAACTGGACGCAAACTTCTTCCAGCATGAGCCCTACATGAATGATTTTAACGAGAACAACGGCACGCATCTTGTGTCCGTGGCGGCTGTGCATTACGAGCCCTTCGGACTTTATGCCGGCAAGACCAAGGCCATAGCCGACCTTGCCGACGGCGCGACCATTGCCGTGCCCAACGACGGTTCCAACGAAGCGCGCGCGCTTTACCTGCTGCAGCAGGAGGGGCTCATAACCCTGAAGGCAGACGCGGGCTTTACCGCCACCGTGCTTGACATTGCCGAAAATCCCAAGAACCTGAACATAGTTGAGGTTGCCGCGGCGCAGCTGCCCAGGAGCCTTGAGGACGTTGACATGGCCGTAATCAACGGCAACTACGCCATACAGGCCGGCCTTAACGCCTCTACCGATGCCCTTGCCGTGGAAAGCGCGGAAGGCGACTCCGCCAAGACCTACGCCAACATACTTTGCGTGAAGGAAGGCAACGAGAATAACGAAGCCATCAAGGCCCTTGCCGAAATACTCACCGGCGCGGACGTGGCGCAGTACATCAACGAAACCTTCGGCGGCGCCGTAGTACCCATGAACCAGGGTGAATAAAACAAAGCATATCGAATCCTTCCGGGCGGCCATAGGTCGCCCGTTTTTTGCGATATCGATATGAACTTAGCATTCAAAATTACTTTTGCAGTTATTGCCGCTTTAACATATTATTTACATATATCCCATTGCATGGCAAATTACGGCAATGCTATAATAAAACAAGCAAATAACTACTGCCTAAGGAGGAAAAACATGAAAAGACTATATGCTCTCGTTATAGCCTTGTTGATGCTGTGCGCAGGCTGCAACGTTAAAACCACGCCTGAGCCGCAGACCATACCGCCGATAGAAACTCCTATGCAGCAGGGCGGGAGCGCTACAACCGCACCGGACGAAAATGTGCCGATACCCCCGGCAGAGCCGTCAGCGCCCGCGGAGGGCGATATCAGCCCCGAAATACCGGACGATTTGCGGGAAGCGCTTGAAAGCGGATATGCGGAAGCAAAGGCGATAAATGCCGATGTGGCAGGCACAGTGATAGGCTTTGATACATATGCATCCGACGGAAAGATTTACGACAACCCGTTGATAAAAAGCGAAAAGCGCGAATACTATGCCCAATATTGGATGGACGGCAAATGGGTGAAATATGGCTCGATGCAAATACTCGGCGGCAAGCTCAATGAGGACGGCACGGAGATCAATGGACAAATAATGATATTGGCCAAAAAATACATCGGTATATTTTATGTTCTGAAACAGATGAAACAGGGGAAAGATATTGCCGACATAAACCCGATATGGCTTAACCTTGGAGGGAAGATACGGGCATATAAAATGTTTGCCATACAGGCGGTGGAAATAGATGATTGGAAGGACTTCATATCGCATAAAAGCGGATATATTCCGCACGAAGCATATGAGCTGATAGAAAACATAGAAAATATGGATACCTCCGCGCGCACGGCATATTATGCCGAAATTGCCAAGGAATTTAACGGCAGCGCATTAACGATTGCGGAAGATGATAACGTAATGATAATTTGCGGGATAGGTCTTGATGACGGCGAATGGAAAAACAAAATGGCTGTTGTATATTGCGTGAATATATAAGGCGGTCTACTCCCGCCCGTTTGACATATCCCCACAAGGCGTATTGATATTGCGCATGGGCTATGATATAATATATAACATTCTGAATCAGAAAGGGATGATACGTCTTTATGGACGATGGGAGTCCGATAGGATACCTTATCGCTATCTTTGCCTTTATATTGGGCGGAGGGTACTTCGCTGCGACAGAGATCGCTCTGGCCAGCGTTAACCGCATACGCATAATGAGCTATGCGGACGACGGCAACCGCCGCGCAAAGCGGGTGCTGTATATTTTGGATCATTTCGACAAGGCGCTCACCACGCTTTTGATAGGCAACAACATAATGCACATAAGCTGCGCCAGCATTGCCACGCTGATGGCAACCAAGCTTTGTGGCGTAGGCTATGTTACCCTTACCACAATAGTTACAACTCTTGTGGTGTTTCTTGTTGCCGAAATGATACCCAAACGCTTTGCAAAGGCAAACAGCGAAAAGTTTTCGCTTGCCGTTGCGGGGTCGCTTCTTTTCTTTATGAAGGTGCTTGGGCCGCTGGCGTTCATATTCTCCGCCATAAGCCGCTTTGTAAGCAAGCCCTTTAAGAAGAACGAGGAAGAAGAACCCACCGTTACGGAGGATGAGCTTTACGACATAATAGAGAGCATCCCCGAGGAAAGCGACATAGACGAGGAAAAGGCCGAACTTATGCAGAGCGCGCTGGAGTTTTCCGATACTTTCGTGCGCGAAGTGCTCACCCCTTGGGATAAGGTGGTCAAGCTGAGGCTGGACATGAGCGGGGACGAAGCCATGGCCGTGATACGGGACGATATCCATTCAAGATTGCCCGTTGTTGATGCGGAAGGCAACCCCGTAGGCATGGTGCAGATAAGAAAATTCCTGCGCACGCGCTATAAGAATGCGAGCGTAAGCGTTAAGGACATTATGGACGATATCCATTTTGTCAATGACGATATAGCCATAGACGATCTGCTTACAGCCATGAGCAACGACAAGACGCACTTTTCCGTTGTGCTGGATAAGGACGGCAAAACCATAGGCATAGTTACCATTGAGGATATACTTGAGGAGCTTGTGGGCGAGATTTACGACGAGGACGATAAGGAGGCGGCTGAATAATGGCTACCGCATGGGATTATATAGCGATAGTGATATTTATCGTGTTTTCCGCGTTCTTCTCGGGTTCCGAAATAGCGTATGCTTCCGTGAACGAGCTAAGGCTTAAAAAAGCGGCGGAGGCCGAAAACGGCAATAAGCTTGCCAAGCTTGCTTACAGCATATATTCAAACTATGACGATGCGCTTATAACCATACTTATAGGCAATAACCTTGTGAACATAGCCTCCTCCTCCGTGGCTACGGTAATAGCCATAGATATAATGGGAGACAAGGGAACGTGGGTGGCAACGGCCATAATGACCGTTATAATACTAACGTTCGGCGAGATAGTGCCAAAGATAATTGCCGTGCAGGCCGCATTCAGCTTCACGCATATAGCGGCGGTACCGCTCAAGGTGCTCATGATAATTACGTTCCCCATAGTATGGCTGATACAGCGCGTTCTCAAGGTGCTCGATAAGCTTATTATAAAGAAGGAAGATGAAGAGCCTGCCGACGCCATAACGGAGGACGATCTTGAAACGATAATAGATACCGTTGAGGACGAGGGCGTTATAGACGAGGATAGGGCGGAGCTGCTGCAAAGCGCGCTTGATTTTGACGATGTGCTGGCATACGAGGTCATAACCCCGCGCGTGGACATGGTCACGATAGACATTGAGGACAGTTTTGGGGAAATACTTGAAACAGCCAACGACTCTGGATATACGCGCATACCCGTTTATGAGGACACGGTTGATAACATAATAGGCATACTGCATCTGAACCATTTTTATAAGATGCTTGCCGAAAAGCCGGACGGGTTCGATATTCGGGACATACTTATGCCGGTGAACTTTGTGCATAAGACAATGCCGCTTGACGATGTGCTCAAGGAAATGAAGCGCCGCCAGTGCCATATGGTAATAGTTACCGATGAATACGGCGGAACCATGGGCTGCCTCACCATGGAGGACGTGCTGGAGCAGCTTGTGGGCGACATTTGGGACGAAACGGACGACATAGAGCCGGAGATAACCCAAACGGGCGACGACACATACGATGTGGACGGCGACATGCGCATAGAGGACTTCCTTGACGAGATGGATATAGACGACCGCGATTTTGACGACGACAACGCGACCGTTGGCGGCTGGGCAATAGAAATGCTGGGCGACTATCCAAAGGTTGGTGATATGTTTGAGTACAAGAACCTTACCGTAACGGTTAAAAAGCTGCAAAACCGCCGCGTTGTGCTGGTGGGCGTAAAGGTTTGGCCCGTGAAGGAAGAGGACGAAGAAGAACTGTAAAAAAGGCGAATATGCGGCGGCTCCGGCAAATGGCGGGGCTGCCGTTTTTTGTGCAAACAGTTAAAAATCTATTAACTTTTAATCTCTCCCCATATATGGTAAAATAAATAAAATAGCATCAGTATGCAGCGGAGGAATATGAAAAGATTGCTTTTTGTGCTGCTGGCGCTGCTTACGGCGGCGTTTGCGGCGGGCTGCGGCGAAGAAACAGAGGAGCCGCATATAAACATTGGCGACATGGAAAGCGGCGCGGGCATAACCAGCGCGGCCGATCTTACTGCCTTTTTTGAATCCGGCGGTGAAAGGGCCGTGCTTGCGCGCTCGGTAGATATGGAGGACGCTATGCTCACCCTCAGCGCCGCGCGCGGGCATATAACAATAGAAGGCCGCGGGAACACAATATCCGGCAATGCGGACTGCGTGATACGCCTTGAGGACGGGGCGGAGCTCACGCTTGAGGAAGTGAACATAACCGGCGGCGCGGCTGGCATAGGCGGGCTTGGCTCGGGCAAAATATCGGGTCAGGGCGCGATAAACGCCGTTGCGCACGCGGTGGACTTTGCCGCGGGCATTGAATTCGGCGAAAACAGCCGCTTTTATATCAAAAGCAACCGCGGCTGCGCAATACGGGCGGGAATGCTTAACATGGGCAAGGGCTGCGCGGTTTATGCCCAGGGCGGCGAAAGCGCAAGCGCCGTGAACATATTTGAAGAGGACATCTTGCTTGATGAAGGCGCGCTGCTTGAAGCCGTGACGGAGGCCAATTATAACGCGCTAAAATGCACCGGAACGCTCGTTATGCAGGACGGCGCAACGCTGAAGGTGAAAAACAATGGCGAATACCACGGCGCGGAGCTTAATGAAATTGAGCTTTACGGCGTGACCAACATAGAAGCGGACGGGGGAGACAAGGGCGTTGGCATGTTTGCGTTCAGCGCGGACGGCGATTATTATGCGGTTGGCCATTGTGAGCCTGAAATGGTGATAGAAACGGGCAACGGCAGCGTAACGTTCGTAAACGACGCGGCGGACATACCCGAACCCACGCCGGAACCCACCACCCCTGCAACGGAAGAATAATAAAATACACGGCCTATAAAGGCGAAAGGAGACGGCATGGGCAGACAAACGGGCAGACCAAGCTTCCGCGCGGTGCGCAGGCGCAAATATATTGCACGCAGGATAATGGTGCTTATTTTGCTTGCGGGCGTTATAGTAGGGCTTGTATTTTTGACCAAGGCATTATTTGCGGGCAAGGTGACGCCGAACGGCGGCGCAACGCCCACACCGGAATTCAGCGAAACTCCGGCAGAGCCTACGCCCACGCCTAAGCCTACGCCAACGCCCGAGCTTGACGCGGCGCTGACCGTGACCGAGCAAAGTGCGGACGCATTGAGCCAGATGGGCTTCCATTCGGAAATATTTGTGCGGCGCGATCAGACGACCGCATATACGCGGGAAGAGAACATATACTTTGGCCGCGGCGATAAATACAGCGATCTGAAGGGCGTTATAACCTACGGCGGAAACAATTTCCGCTCCTCCTTTGCATACGGCGGTGTGAATGCGCTCAGCGGCCAGCTTACCACGGCGTGGGAAAAGAGCATAGGCCAGCTTGACTGCGGTACGGACGGCGTATGGACAGGCACGGGCTGGACAGGCATGCCCATAATAATACAATGGGACAGCGAAACCAGAGCACTGCTGGGCATTGCGGAGGAGTTTAAGGCCAAGGACGGCTTTACGGAAGTGATATACCCAGCGATGGACGGCAAGATATATTTTTTTGAGCTGAACACGGGCAAGGCAACAAGAAGCCCAATAGATATGGGCGTTGTGAACAAGGGCACAGCTGCTCTGGACCCGCGCGGCTATCCGCTGCTGTATCTGGGCCAGGGCGTGCAGAGCACCAGTGAGGAAGGCACATACGGCGCATGGTTCAGGGTAGTGAGCCTTATAGACAACAGCGTCATAAGCACCTTCGGCGGCAGGGACCCCGCGTCTAACCGCCAATGGCAGGCATATGATTCTTCGCCCATATTCGCATCCGATGCCGATACGCTTATAATAGGCGGCGAAAACGGGCTGCTGTATACCGTTAAACTGAATGCGCGGTTCGATAAAGAGGCGGGTACGGTAAGCGTTGACCCTGGTAGGCTGGTAAAATACCGCTATCACTTTTCCGGTTATTCGGACAGCGACGGCGCGCGTTGGTACGGCATTGAAAGCTCCGTTGCGGCATGGCACCAATACGCATTCTTCACGGATAACGGCGGCATGCTGCAATGCGTAGATTTGAACAGCATGACGCTTAAATATGCCGTTGATACAGACGGAGACGGCGACGCAGGCGTTGTTATAGAGGAGAACGCAGATAATAACACAATATTCCTTTACGCTGCAAATAAGGCGGACGGCAGGAACGCCGCAGACGGACGGGACAAGGCCTATATACGCAAAATAGACGGCCGCACGGGAACCGTTGCGTGGACCAAAACATTCGATGCATCTGCCGAAAATGCCGGCGGGGCATACGCGCCGGTGCATATAGGCAAAAACGAGCTGAACGGCACCATAATAGCAAGCCTGAGCGCCGTTGCGCTGAACGATGGCACGGACGGTGGGCTTATAATAGCGCTGGATAAGTCCACGGGCGAAGAAAAATGGCGCGTTGAGCAGGCGGACGGCATATGGAGCGCGCCCGTTGTGATATACGATGAAAACGGCAAAGGATATATACTGCAATGCGACCGCAGCGGCAAGCTTACACTTTACAGCGGCATAGACGGACAGGCCATGTGCTCAATCGACCTTGGTTCGCGCATTGAATCAACCCCTGCGGTGTTCAACAACACCTTGGTTGTAGGCACGCGCGGCGTGGACGGCAGCGGGCAAGGGCCGAAGATAGTGGGCATAAGAATAGGATAGCGCAAGCTATGCGCATATACGGGGCGGCACGGCCGCTCCTTTTTATGCAATGGGGCTAAAAAACGGCAGCGGACTCAGGATTTGTGAAATCAATTCAAAATAATGAAAAAAGGATATATTTATCGCGGCTTGTGCGGTAAAATCGTAGTATAAGGCTTAAGGAGATGGGAAAAGTATGGCGTATTTGTCGCTTAAAAACGTTACCAAGGAATACCATAGCGGAGAGGTAACCATAAAGGCGCTGTCCGGCGTTAATCTTGAAATAGAGGAAGGCGAACTTTGCGTCATAGTCGGGCCTTCGGGCGCGGGCAAAACAACGCTTTTGAATATACTTGGCGGCATGGATTGCTGCACTGGCGGCGAAGTTGTGCTGGACGGCGAACATATTGAAAAATATGACCGCAAAGCGCTCACAACATACCGGCGGGACACGGTTGGCTTTGTGTTCCAGTTCTATAATTTGGTACAGAATCTTACCGCGCTTGAAAACGTTGAACTGGCGAGCCAAATCTGCAAGGATCCCCTGCCGCCCAAGGATGTGCTTATTCGGGTTGGCCTTGGCGAAAGGCTTTCAAACTTTCCTGCGCAGCTTTCCGGCGGCGAGCAGCAGCGCGTGGCGATAGCGCGTGCGCTTGCTAAAAATCCAAAGCTTATGCTTTGCGACGAACCTACAGGTGCGCTTGACTACCAAACGGGTAAGCAGGTATTGAAGCTTTTGCAGGATACGTGCAGAAAAACAGGCATGACCGTAATAATAATCACGCACAACTCCGCCCTTGCACCAATGGCGGACAGGGTGGTGCACGTTAAAAACGGCACCGTTGCATCGGTTGAACTGAACGCAAAGCCGATGCCAATAGAAGAGATAGAATGGTAAAGGAGGCTGCATGAACGCGCTTACGCTTAAAAATCTGCTGCGTGAAATAAAGCGCACCTTTACCAAGTTCCTTTCAATCTTCGCCATATGCGCGCTGGGCGTGGCGTTCTTTGCGGGAATAAGGGCCACCAGTCCGGACATGAAGGAAGCCGGGGACAGGCTGTATAACACATACAACCTTTCCGACATAAGCGTAATTTCAACTTCCGGCCTTACGGCGGATAATATACGCGACCTTGAAAGCATAGAAGGGATTCAGGCCGTGCGTGCATCGCTTTTTGTGGACGCAATGGCAAGGGGTACGGACGAAAAGGAAAAGAACCTTCGCCTTTATTCAATGCCGATAAAGCTGAAAAGCGAATATGCCCCGCTGATAGACCTTATACCCGATTACGGCATAGATACTTCGCCGGAATACGAGATGAACGGCGTTGAAATAGTGTCCGGCCGTATGCCGCTCAACGATACTGAAACAGCTCTGGACTATACTCTTGAGGGTTCGCTCGTGAAGCAGCTTGGGGACGAAATAACGCTTACCACATCCGGCGGCACAGTTACGCTGAGAGTCATCGGTTTCATACGAAGCCCAATGTACATAAGTATGTTTGAACGTGGCACCAGCAGCATAGGCAACGGCACAAGCGACGGCTTTGCCTATGCATCGGGCAACGCGATATCAAGCCTTGGCACAAAGCTGCCGGTAATGAGCCTGCTAAACACATATTATACCCGCGCTGACATTGTTATTTCCGGGAAAGAGGGACTCAGCGCATACAGCGACGAATACGAAGCGCTTGTGAACGAAGTTACCGACCGCATAGAGGATTATGCATCCACCCAGAGCGGCACATGGTATATTCAGGACAGATCCGGCAACCCGGGCTATTCGGATTACAGCGAAAATACGGACAGAATTGCCGCCGTGGGCGATGTGTTCCCGCTTATATTCTTCATAGTGGCGGCGCTTGTGTGCCTTACCACAATGACGAGAATGGTTGAGGAACAGCGCATTGAAATGGGCACCATGAAGGCGCTTGGCTACGGCGGCTGGCAAATAGCCATGAAGTATGCGGTCTATGCCATGTCCGCCTGCATAAGCGGCGGCGTGGTGGGTGCTATAATCGGTTTTAAGCTGTTCCCGTATGTAATAATGAAGGGCTATTCCATAATGTATTACCTTGGCAAGCTTGAAACGCCGTACAGGGCAGACATAGCGTTTATGGCTATTGCGGCAATGGCTGTCTGCACGGCCGCGGCAACATTCTCCGCGTGCTATGCATCGCTTAAGGAAGTGCCGGCAACGCTCATGCGCCCCAAGGCGCCCAAGGCCGGCAGGCGGGTGCTGCTTGAAAAAATACCGTTCATATGGAAAAAGCTCAGCTTTACCTCCAAGGTGACGGTAAGAAACCTGTTCCGCTATAAAAAGCGCTTTTTCATGAGCGTTATAGGCATAGCCGGCAGCGGGGCGCTGCTTGTTACGGCGTTCGGGCTGAACGATTCAATATTCGGCATAATCGAAAAGCAGTTCGGCGACATTTGGCAAATGGACGTGCAGGCATATGTGTATGAGGCCATGCCGCTTGCCGATATGCAGGAGTTGCTCGGCAAAAACCCGGCAAACGACGATTTTGATTCGGTTATGTTCTGCCTCGATTCCCAAATGGAATGCAAAAACGGCGGCAGAAGCCAAAGCGGCGTGCATCTGCTGGGCGTTGAATCGGCTGAGAGCATGGGCGGGCGCGTAAGCCTGCATAATGGCGGCACGCCCGTAACGCTTGACGACAGCGGCGTGGTCGTTACGGCAAAGCTTGCGGAAACGCTTTCAATAAAGGCTGGGGACGAGATAAACATGCGTACCGGCGGCGAGGATCACCTTATGCGGGTTATAGGCGTTGCGGATAACTATGTTTATCATTATGTGTATATAACCGCGGCGTACTACGAAACCGTGTTCGGCAAGGCAATGCAGTACAACGGCTTCATGGGTAACCTGAAGGACGGACTTACGGACGAAACTATGGACGCTATGTCCACCCAGCTTTTGAGCGACAGCCGCATGTATACCGTCCGCACGATAGGGAGCATATACGATTCCGTATGGGATTCACTCAGCATTCTCAATTATGTTGTGCTGGTGCTGATACTTGGTTCGGGCATGCTCACGTTCGTTGTTATGCTGAACCTGACCAATATAAACATAGGCGAGCGCATGCGAGAGCTTGCAACGCTGCGGGTGCTTGGGTTTTACGATAAGGAAATGTATGCTTACATATTCCGCGAAAACAACGCCCTTTCAGTAATAGGGGCGTTTGTGGGGCTTTTGTTCGGCAAAATAATGCATCTGTTCGTCATACGCACATGCGAAGTGGACATGGTCATGTTCGTGCGCAGCGCAAAGCCGCTCAGCTATGTTTATGCTTTTGCGCTCACGATAGTATTTTCGCTGATAGTCAATCTTTTGATGCGGCCCAAGGTAAGGGCGATAGATATGGTTGAATCGCTCAAGAGCGCGGAATAAAGGAGGGAAAACATGAAAAAATCGTTTAGGATAATCTGCCTTGTGCTGGCGATAGCGTTTGCGGCAAGCATGCTTGTGTCCATAATATGCAGCATTGCGCTGGCGGACGGCATGGACACCCGCGGGGAAACGGTTTACGTTGAAACGGACGCGGAAGGCAACGTGCTTTCTATGATATCAAGCGTGTATATAACCAATATGTCCGGCGCAGATACCGTTACGGACGACACAACGCTTACCAACATAAAAAACGTGCTTGGCAGCGAAGCACCCGCGATAGACGGCACAAAAGCAACATTTAAGGCCGAAGGCGAGGACGTGTGCTATCAGGGCGAGGCGAGCGGAGAATTGCCGTTTACGCTCACGCTCAGCTATTATCTTAACGGCGTGAAGATGAGCCCCAAGGAGATAGCCGGCAAAAGCGGTCGGGTAAGAATAGAGGTTGAGTGCAAAAGCACGCTGAAGCGGCCTGTAACGGTGGACGGAGTTGAAAAGGAACTGAATGTGCCGTTCAGCGTTATAGGCATGATGACGCTTGACGAAGGCTGCATGGGCCTTGCGTCGGACGCGAAGATATCCTCCCAGGCGGGCGTTACAACAATAATGGCCGTTATGCTGACCGGCCTTGCGGAAAGCCTTGAAATAGAAAAAACGGACAAGCTGAAGGACAGCTTTTATGTTGAATTGGACACGGAAAGCTTTGAACTCGGCAAATGCACGTTCATAGGCATGACCGGCATTGTGGACGAAAACGACCTTTCAGGCATAGACGACGTTGAAGGGCTGCTTACGGCGCTGGATGAAATAAACGAGGCCAGCAGCGCGCTTTATAAGGGCGCAAGGCGGCTGCGCAACGGCGCAAGCACGCTCAGCGACGGCATAAGCGAATATATAGACGGCGTTACTGCCGCAGCGGACGGCATGGGCCAAATCAAGGACGGCGCGGAGCAGCTTAACTACGGCACGGGCGAAGTGGCAGGCGGTATGGGAACGTTTGCCGCATCGATAAGCGAAATAGTAGCCAAGGTGGATGAAGCAAAGGCAAAGCTTGACGAGCTGCAAAATCCGTCCACGGAGGTTGATGCGCGCATAATAGCAATACTTGAAAGCGAGCTGAATAAGGCGCTTGCGGGCAAGGAAGCGGAAATAAAGGAGAAGGTGCGCCAAAGCGTGTATGATGCGCTATCCGGCACGGATTTGACGGAGGAGGAGAAGCGGGCCATAGCCGATCAGGCGGCGGCAGCGGTGAACATAGGGGACGTAAGCATAAACATAGACCCTGATACCGCCAACGCCATACGCATGGCCGTGCTGGAGCTGGACGACGTTAAGAAGGCCATAGCAAAGCTGAACGAAATAATCGCCAAGGCGGACGAGGCCGCAGCGGGCGCGGAGCAGCTTTCCTCCGGCGCATATCAGGTATCAAGCGGCATGGATAAGCTTTACCGCGGCATAAAGGAGCTGGACGAAGGCATGGCGCTTTTGAGCGACAATGGCGAGCAGCTTAAAACCGGCACAAAGCAGCTTTACCGCGGGCTTGACACGCTGACGGACGGGCTTAGGCAGGTGAGCAGCGAGGGCATGGCTAAAATAGTTGAAGAGACGAACGAAATACAGCTTTCGCTTTCAAAGAAGGATGCTCTGCTGGCGCTTTCCGAAAGCTACACGGCATTTTCAAGCAATGCGGAGAACATAAACGGCACTGTGCAGTTCCTTATCACCACCGAGGCGATAGTTGAGCCGCTGCCGATAGAAATGCCGTCGCCCTCACCCGAGGATACCACGGGAACGGACAACGGCATGGATGCTGATGCTCAGGTGGAGAACAAGTCCTTCTTCCAAGCGATAGGCGAATGGTTTGCAAACGCCTTTGCGGCTATAAGGGGACTGTTCGATTAAGCGTTATTGGCTTCGTTTGAAGCGAACATTACATAGGTGTGCTTTTCGGTAAGCACGCCTTTTTCTTTTAACTCGGCATAGGTCACTATGTCTGTATTTTCGGCGGAATACAGCGCGTATGTGCTGCCGCTTGCGGTGCGGGATTCAACTATTATATAGGCCGTGCTATTGTTTGCCGTATACTCTGGCGGAAGCTCTCCGGGGGCGTATTCATGGCGGGAAATTTCGCGGCTGTCCGCATCCATCTCTATGAGCGTATAGCCCAACGGCAGTTCTGCTATAACGTAATGCACGTTCACGCTTGCGGAGCTTGTTACGGCGTTGCCTTCGGAATCGGTAACGGTGGTGCTGTCGGTCAGCTTTTGCGAAACCAATGCGCCCGCGCCAACGCCGGACGTGGATATGCCATGCCCCGAAGTGAGGTAAACCTCTCCGTCCGCGGTTTGATACACGGGATTGGTGTATATCACATGCCTGTCGTTCCTGCCTGTTATGCCGTATATGGTGCATTCAAGCTCCAGCGCTTCTTCGTGTGAATCTTCGTTGTCGTTGGTGTTAACGGCTATTTTGCCGCCGCATACGCCTTCGCCGGTATAGTTTGTATAGCTTGTGCCGTACTTGTGCTCGGTAGTGGCCATGAAGAAGGCAAAGCCGTCCATGCCCGGGAAAACGTACCTTTCATCGACAAGCTCCGCATACAGCCTGCCGTTGTACTGCGCTGCGCCCGCTTCGCCTATGCTGCCGCCGGACAATGCAGATGCGTTCGCACCGATGTAGCCTTCAAGGTCAAAGAGATCAATATATTCGGTGGTTATGTACACGCCTATCAGCCTGTCGCGCGAGGCGGCGGAAGCATCCATATCGCTGCGCGCAAGTGAGCAGCCGCACAGCAGCGCAGCAATTGCCGTAAGTATTGCCAAAAGGCATATGTATCGTTTCATCATTCATCCTCCTCATTAAGAACTCCGTCAAAATTGAGTATGTCGCCAACATTGCAGTCAAGATAATAGCAAATATTATTGAGCGTATGGAAGCGCACGCCCTTGCCCTTTCCGCTGCGCAGTATGGAAAGGTTGGCCTCGGTTATGCCCACCATTGCGCAAAGCTCCTTGCCGGTTATGCCGCGGCGCTTCAGCATTTCATCCAAATTTACCTCTATCGCCATAAGCTCACCCTAAATAATGCTGTCGTTATCGTCCTTAATGCGCTTGGATTCGGCAATGAAGCGGCTGAATATGAGCGCGAGCAGGGCGAAAAGCACTCCCGCAAAGGGGATGCTTGCGGAAACGTTAACGCTGCTCAGCCCGCCCGCAAGCGCTATTTGCACTGCATTGAACGCGGCGCTGCTTATTACGGATACTTTCAGGCTGATAACGGCAAGACGACTCAGCCGCTGCGCAGTGTCCACGGCTTCGTCGCTGAAAAGACCGCCGCGCATGGATAGGAGCAGCTTTGCCCCGCAGAGTGCGAGCAATATGCTGAACACATTGGGCAGCGTATCAACGGCGGCGCGGACTATGCTCACAGAAATATCGAGCGCGCCGTAGGCAAACGAGGCCGCGACGGCAGCCGCCGCACCGTATGCAGATGCAAACGAAAGCACCGCGCAGGCTATATACAGCAGCCATGCGCCAGCACTAAGCAGCCTATCCGTGCCATCCAAAGCAAGGCGGCTTATTATGCGCAGCACCGCATAGCAGAGCACAAGCGAATATATCAGCGAATTCAATATGCCCAAGGCAACCTGATACGACGCGACGATGGTGAGCATATCGGCGCTGAAAACATAGCGCAGCAGGCCGGGATTTATTGCCAGGTACAGCGCGGCGAACAGCACAATGCTCAATATGTACAGTATGCAGTCCGCCTTGGCATGGCCGCGTTTGCGGGCGAATATAAGCGCCAGCACGGCGGGGATAAGGCTTATTGCGGCATACAGCGCAATCGCAAGCGCATTCAGCGCGCCGCCGGCAAGGGAAAGGCTCCTGAGCGCCTTGCCGGTAAGCTCCAGCGGGTAACACAGCAGCACGCGGGCAATATCCGCGCCGCTTAGCAATATTGCCGCGGCAGCGCCCAGCGCGGCCAATGCGCACAATGCGTACAGAGCAGCTTTGTTATGCTTCATAGAAACCTCCACATTATCGTTTTGCGATAATTTATGGCGATATGATAGCATTAAAATTATCGTTTGTCAATAATTTTTTGTACGCCAAAACAGCGCCCTGCGTCGGGGCGCCGTTTCGGTAGGCACATATAATATTATTTTATCACCGCGAGGGGATTCGGTTCCGCGCGGAAGATAACGAAGTTGGGCAGAAGGGGCGGCATCACGCCGCGTTCATATCGTATATATAAAGCTTTGACTTATCGGATTTGACAGCATTATTATGCTGCGGCTTTGCCGAAGGGGAGTAGCTGCGCACGTTAGCTTCCTTGTGCGGCGCGGCCTGCTTATGCTGCGCACGGCGGCGATGGATAGCCCTTTCCTGAATGCAGGCGGCGGCTATCATAAAGCCCAAAATGATGCTGGGGATCATGAAAGAGAAGAACAAACCAAAGTAATTCATTGCGTACCTCCGCTGCTCCGCTAAGCCGCCGTATATCCGTTTTGGAAACCGGATGGGAACCGTTCACGGTGGCTTATTGGGAAATTTTGCGGTCTTTTTCGACCGTGAACCCATTATAATATCCGATGAGGATACTGTCAAGCGGTTTTTGGAACTTTTTTGCAAAAACATGAACAAAATAATGCTTGCAAAGCATTTCTCTATAAGATACAATATAAAAAACAAAATTGGAGGGCCGCATGAACAGATTGAAGGAATTGAGAAAAGCGAAGCACCTTTCCCAGGAGGAGCTGGGCAGCGTGCTTGGCGTGCAGAAGGCGGCTGTTTGCAAATATGAAACGGGCAGGGTAGCCCTGCCGAACGAAATGCTTATGAAGCTGTGCGATTTTTTTGACGTCAGCGCGGATTATATCCTTTGCCGCGAAAGCGCGATGGTAACGCCGCTTTTCAAATCCCGCACGACTATATCGCCCCGCCTTATGAAAATTGAGGACAGCGTGGGAGTGCCGCTCGTGGGCAGGGTGCATGCTGGGCTGCCGATACTGGCAGATGAAAACATAGAAGAATATATTCCGGTTGCGGCGAACGAGACCGTTGCAGGCGAATACTTTTACATGCAGGTGGAGGGAGACTGCATGGAAGGCGAGTTCATACCCGAAGGCGCGCTGGTGCTGGTACGGATGCAGCCAAGCGTTGAAAACGGGCGCATAGCGGTTGTGCGCATAGGCGAAGAAGTATTGCTGCGCAAGGTGAAAACGATAGGCGATACGCTTATGCTAATTCCTGCGAATACAAAATACGAACCAATGATCGTTCCCCGGGAAGAGGCAGACATAATCGGCCGGGTGACGGAGGTGCGCATACGCAATCTGTAATGCGCTACCGGGCCAGTTCCTTCAGCGCCTCAGGCTTCAGCACCTCTACCTGACCGCGACTGAGACGGACTATGCCATGCCGGGCGAAAACGTTCATCATGCGGGATATCATCTCGCGATGCGTGCCGACGTAGCGGCCCATCTGTTCCTGAGTAAGTGTGAGCGTGCGGCTGCCGTTGCGCTTTATCTCCTCAAGCAGGAACATTGCAAGGCGCTGCTCGCTGCTTACGGAAAGCATACGCTGGAGCGACGCCATAACAAATGCGCTGCGATCATAGAATACTTCGCGTTCAAATTTTAGGGCAGATGGATAATGCTCGCATAGATATTTGGACATGGGCGGGGAAATGGCGTAAACCTCGCTGGGCTGCTCGGCCTGCATGGTGAGCGAATAGTTTGGATTGGTATACAGCTTGGTTTCAAGGAAGCTTGTGTATTGGCCCCTGTGCAGTCGGTAAAGCGTTGTGTCGCGTCCATCGGCATTGATGGTATAATAGCGCACTTCGCCGCTTATAACATACAATGAGGATACTGTGATGGCATCGTTTATGCAGAAAATTTTACCTCGCGGCAGCGCATGGTATTGGACTTGTCGTGCCATTGCAAGGCGGTCCGTAGAATTGATATCCTGCCAGTAAGGAAACACTTCCGTAATTTTAGGCAGGGCGCGTTGGCTTCCCATTTTTATGCTGTCTCCTGCTATAAAAAGTTTTTTAGCTTTGCTTATAAATTATATAACTCATCGCTTAATAAATAAAGTATTTCGACAAATTCAGACAAAAACTCCATGTATCCGCATAAAACAAACGAAGAACACAGGCATACAATATAACATGTGCTGATATCATGCAAAAAGCGGATGCTTTTCAGCACCCGCTTATGAGTTGTTATGCATCAATCGTCATCTATGTCATCATCGTCATCATCACGTTCTATCTCGATGGCGCTTATGCCGCGCCTGCGCCTGTACGCGCGGTCTATGGGCTTCACAATAGCATAGTACATGGGGATGGTCAGGAACAGTATCCAGCCCGGGTGCCAAAGACCCCATATGCAGCCCATGCACAGAAAGGCTATGACCATCAATATGGTATAGGGGAAGGCGCGCAGGAAGCAGTGCCTGCGGCGGCCGGAGAACCAGCCGACTATTGAATAATACGCCGGTATGGTCAGGAAAAGTATCCAACCCGGATGCCAAAGGCCGAACGCAAAGCCAAGGCCGAGATAGAGTATCATCACGAATATGGGGAAGGGGAATTCCTGCCAAACGGACTTTTCATTCGGCTCTATTACCAGATTGCCGCGGGCGGTAACATGGGAATCGGCGTCAACGGTGCTGCCGCTGTTTTCATCATCGTCACCATAGCTGAAGAAGAAACCGTCGTCCCTATTAAAGCGCAGCGGCTTGCCGTTTATGGTGACCTTCACGCCCTTGTCAGGCTCCGGCTCGGGTATGGGTTCATCGGTCTTGAGCAGTTCGTCAAGGCTTACGCCGTATACGCGGCTGAGCATTATAAGGTTGTCCGTGTCGGGCGAGGCCTCCGCGCGCTCCCATTTGCTCACGGCCTGGCGGGAAAGGCCAAGCTTTGCCGCAAGCTCCTCCTGAGAATAGCCGTGCTGCTTCCTGAGCTGCACAAGCCTGTTTGCTATTTCGATATTCATCGTAATATCCTCCTGAACTTTTCTGTGGCCTAAGCATAGCGCACGGGAGCACGGTTGCGCAATACACTCTGCTTTGCAATTAAAAAAATGCGCGCAACGAGCGGTTGCATCGGGTTGCGCGCATGGTAAAAACTCAGCTATTCAGCCAAAACACCGGTTTCGTTATTCAATAACGCTTTTGCCGCCCATATACATGCGCAGCGGTTCGGGTATGGCTATGGTGCCGTCCGCCTTGAGATTGTTTTCAAGGAAGGCGATAAGCGTGCGCGGGGGCGCGACAACGGTATTGTTAAGTGTATGGGCAAAGTAGTTGCCTTTTTCCTTGTTCTTTATGCGGATGCCAAGGCGCCTTGCCTGCGCGTCGCCAAGGTTGGAGCAGGAGCCGACCTCGAAATATTTCTGCTGGCGCGGGCTCCATGCCTCCACGTCAACGCTCTTCACCTTCAAATCGGCCAAATCGCCGGAGCAGCACTCAAGCGTGCGCACGGGGATATCCAGGCTGCGGAAGAACTCCACGGTGTAGCTCCAAAGCTTATCGAACCAGGCCATGCTGTCCTCCGGCTTGCAGACTACTATCATTTCCTGCTTTTCAAACTGATGCACTCTGTATACGCCGCGCTCCTCTATGCCATGCGCGCCGACTTCCTTGCGGAAGCAGGGGGAGTAGCTGGTAAGCGTGCGGGGCAGGGTATCTTCATCTATAAAGGTATCTATAAAGCTGCCTATCATGCTGTGCTCGCTGGTGCCGATAAGGTAAAGGTCCTCGTTTTCTATTTTATACATCATGCCTTCCATTTCGGCAAAGCTCATTACGCCGCTTACAACGCCGCTGCGGATCATGAAGGGCGGCACGCAATAGGTGAAGCCCTTGTTTATCATAAAGTCGCGAGCGTAGCTCAATATGGCGCTGTGCAGGCGTGCAATGTCCCCCTTGAGGTAATAGAAGCCGTTTCCGCTCACGCGGCGGGCGGCGTCTATATCAATGCCGTTCACCTTTTCCATTATGTCCACATGGTAGGGTATTTCGTAATCCGGCACGACGGGTTCGCCGAAGCGTTCGCGCTCCACGTTCTCGCTGTCGTCCTTGCCGATGGGTACGGATTCATCTATTATGTTGGGAATTACCAGCATACGCTTGCGGATTTCGGCCTCCAGCTCCGCTTCGCGCGCTTCCAGGGCGGCCATCTCGTCCTGCATGGCCTTAACCTCTTTCTTGGTCTCCTCAGCCTTGTCGCGCTCTCCGCGGGCCATCATGCCGCCTATCTGCTTGGAAAGCACGTTGCGCTGGTTGCGCAGCACGTCCCCGCGGGTGTGATCCTCGCGCCATTCCTTGTCCATGGCAACGACTTCATCCACCATAACGAGCTTTTCATTCTGAAACTTTTTGCGTATGTTTTCCTTCACAAGCTCAGGGTTATTGCGTACAAGCTTAATATCAAGCATAGTATTTCTCCTTTATGTTAAAAATTACATTCTTTCGGGCGCTTCAAGGCCTATAAGGTACAGCCCGTTCTTTATGCATATGCGCGCCGCATCGCAAAGGGCAAGGCGGGCGTTGCGCACGGCGGGGTCGTCGTCCATTATGCGGCAGTCATAATAGAACTTATTGAAGCAGGAGCAAACGTCTATCACCTCGCGGGAGATGAGATACGGTTCGTACTTTTCGGCCGCGGCCTTAACGGTTTCGGGGAAGGCGGCAATGGCCTTGATAAGGGCTGTCTCAGCCTCGCCTGAAAGCAGGGAGCAGTCTACATTGGCCTTATCGTAGCCGTTAGCTTTCCTCAGCACGGAGCAACAGCGCGCATGGGTATACTGCGCATAGGGGCCGGTTTCGCCGTCGAAATTGAGCATCTTGCTCCAGGAGAAGCTGGTATCCTTTATTCGGCTGTTGTAGAGTATTCCCCAAACTACCGCGCCCACGCCCACGGCGCGCGCGGCGGCCTCCTTATCCTCGAGATCGGGGCTCTTTTCTTTGATTATATCGAGCGTTTTTTCTATTGAGGCGTTCAGAACATCTTCCAGATACACCACGTTGCCGTGGCGGGTGGAAAGCGTGCCTTCCTCCATGGATACCATGCCGAAATTGACATGCACGCAGTCCTTGACCCAGGTTTTTCCCATCAGCTCCAGTACCTTAAAGAACTGCTGGAAATGCAGGTTCTGCTGATATGCAACAACGTATATGCTCTTAACAAAGTCATATGTATTCTTGCGGTATATTGCGGCGGCAAGGTCGCGCGTGGCGTAAAGGGTTGCCCCGTCGGACTTTACTATTATGCAGGGGGGCATATTGTATTCGGATAGGTCAACTATCTTTGCGCCCTTGTCGGTTTTGAGAAGGCCCTTAGCGTCCAGCTCGTCTATTACGGCCTGCATCTTGTCCTCATAAAAGCTTTCGCCGTTGTAGCTGTCGAACTCCACGCCGAGAAGCTTATATACTTCGCCAACTTCCTTGAGCGTGAGCGTTTTCATCCGCTGCCAAAGGTCGACCGCTTCCGCGTCGCCCTGCTCTATTTTCCTGAACCATGCGCGGGCTTCGTCGTTAAGGCTTTCATCCTTTTCGGCTTCCTCATGGAAGCGGACATAAAGCTTGACAAGCTCCCGAACGGTGGATTCCTCGATCGGCTTTCCACCGCCCCATTTTTTGTAAGCAACTATCATCTTGCCGAACTGCGTTCCCCAGTCGCCAAGGTGGTTTATGGCAATGGTATTGTATCCCAGCGCCTTGTATATCCTGTTAAGGCTGTTGCCTATGGCTGTGGAGGGCAAATGGCCTATATGGAAGGGCTTTGCAATATTGATGGAGGAAAACTCCACGCAAACGTTTTTGCCCTGTCCTTCGCTGCTGTGGCCGTAATTTTCGCCTTCGTTAAGCACGCGCATTATCGTTGCCGCGGCCGCGCCGGCCCTATCCTCAAAGAAGTTAAGGTAGCCGCCCGCAACCTCCGCACGGGTTATGCCCGCGGGCAGGGCAAGCTTGTCCTTCAGCTCCGCTGCTATTGCCGCGGGGGCCTTGCGCATGGCCTTGGCCAGGCGGAAGCAGGGAAAAGCATAGTCCCCCATGCTGCTGTCCGGCGGAATTTCTATATAGCTCAAAAGCTCCGCGGCATCCATGCCCGTTGCGGCGGATATGGCAAGTGCAATGTCGTTCCTGGTATCCATAGTCAACTCCTAAAGTAATTTACTTATTAGACGAACCAGTATACCATATTTATGGCAAAATGTTAAGCAAAAACAAACTTTGCGCAAAACGCCAAAGTATAAATTGCCAACAGGGTGCCGTAATGCTATAATCAGGCCATGGAAAAGAACGCACCGAAGAAGAAAAAGCGGCTTACACCGCTGGATATCATACTTTATTGCATAAGCGCGGCGCTGCTGATAGGCGGCGTGGCGCTGATAATTCGCCAATATGTGCTGATAAGCGACTATGTTGACCCGCCGCAGCCGAGCATCACGCCAACGGCCGTGCCAACGCCCACTGCAACGCCGAATCCGAGCGAGACGCCCGCGCCCACCGCGGAGCCCACGCCCACGCCGTATCAATATACGCGCAGCGCGCCAAAGGTCATATATTTCATTGATGCGCAGGTCATGGCGGAGGTTTACCCCGTTGGGCTTATAGAGGAGGGTGACAAGAAGGGCCAGATGGACACCATTAAGGATCCGGACGTGGCGGCATGGTACGAGCCCGGCCCCGCACCCGGGGAGCAGGGCAACGCGCTGGTGAACGGGCACAAAAGCTGGAAGGGCAAGATAGGCCGCTTCAGCGTGCTGTGGAACATGGAAGAAGGGCAGAAGGTAGCCATCGAGCGGGAGGACGGCAGCGTGCTGTACTTCAGGGTTACGAGCGTGGACTTCTATCCGTACAACGATTATCCCGAAAGCGTTATGGACATGGAGAGCGACACGGCGAAGATGACGCTGATAACCTGCTACGGCGATTTTGACCGCTCCGCGGGCACGAGCGAGCAGCGCTGCGTGGTGGTGTGCGAGCTGATAACCGACGGCACGGAGGCCGAACCGGCAGCCGAATAAAGAATTCTTAGCAAGAAAAAGCCCTGCAATACGGGCTTTTTTGATACCCATAAGGCATGAAAACCAAAAAAAGTGCAAAAAAATCGAACTGGGTGCTTGACATAATCGGATTCTTGGGTTAGAATATACGAGCGCGCTGAGGAAAGCACAAAGCACCACGGCGAACGGCAAAGCGCGAGAGCGCAATGCGGGAATAGCTCATTCGGTAGAGCGCTGCCTTGCCAAGGCAGAGGTGGCGGGTTCGAGCCCCGTTTCCCGCTCCATATGGCACCATAGCCAAGCGGTAAGGCAGAGGTCTGCAAAACCTTTATTCCCCAGTTCGATTCTGGGTGGTGCCTCCAGAAAAAGAGCATTGCGTAGGCAATGCTCTTTTTCAGTGAAATTTGCCCTGCGGGCAAGTGAAATAGCTTCGCTGTGAAATATCTGCTTCGCAGATGTGATATGTTCGCTTGCGCGAACGTGGGCAAATTTTATTTCACATTGCGACGAAGGAGCAATATTTCACAATTCCGAGCTTGCGAGGAATTATTTCACATCGCGCGTCAGCAAGATATTTCACTTGATTCGTAATAGCTGTTTTTACAAGCAGATGACAGGCGGCGTATATCTACATCATATTCCATAATTCGATACTCCTGATATAAAAAACGGAACCCGCCACATCGGAGGGTTCCATTTATATTCTTCGCTCGGTCACTTTTTATTTTACCGACGAGTCGGAACCGTCACTCGTCACCTTCGCTCGGTCACTTTTTATTTTACCGACGAGTCAGAACCGTCACTCGTCTCCATTTAGCGAAGCGTAAGCGATGCGCTTACAATAATAGTATATGCAAGCTTTTTTAGATTGTCAACTGAGAAATCGAGGAAGCACAGCATTCCTTGCGCAAATAATAGAAAAGCTAAAAATTATATGCTATAATTTGAAATAAGAAAGTGTAATACGACTATCGTACAATGCTTTTTGGAAAGGACAGAACACACATGAAAAGAATTACAGCATGAGTACTTATAATAGCGCTTATCATATTTATTATTGATTGGGGCATTATCGGAGTGAAATTGCTTGACGGCGATTATGATATTATACCGGAAGCATACATAGGTGCGGCTTGCTTTGGCGTGATGCTCATATGCGCCGTCTGCAAGGCGTTCACCAACAAATGCCCGCATTGCGGCAAATTGATACAATCCAACGGAAAATACTGCCCGCATTGCGGGAAGGAAGTTTGAGATTATTAAATAAAAGCGGAGGAATAGCCCGTGGAATTCTCTTTTGATTCGTTTATTGACGGAAGCTTTGACTATGACTGTGAAACCAAGACACACGGCTGCATATGGCTCCGCGAAGAAGAAATGGACATTGGCGGCGGCAAAATCACGGTTGCCGATGTAGATAAGCTGAAATTCCATCCTGATGCCGATGCTGTGACCATATCGGGACTCAGGCAGGATACTTTTGAGTATTTCATTAAAACATACGGAAAACAACTGAAAGCAATTCGTTTTTTCAAGAACAAGTTTATTGAAGATTTATCGCCGCTCGGTACGCTGCCGCAGCTTGAATATATTTATTTAAGTCTAAATCAAAGGGCGGCATCACTTTGGAAGATGACGAATAATATAAGCTTAACAGGGCTTTGCATAGAGGACTTTTCGCGGCTCTCATCCATAAAGGAAGTGAAAACTGCGCCGTCGCTGAGAGATTTCAGAATAGGGAATACTGCTTACAAAAAAGCGGTTATCAATAGTCTGATGCAGTTGGCGGGGATGAAGCTTGAAAGGCTGTCGTTTAACGGCAGCGCCATTGCGGATAATGATTTGTCTTTTCTTGCGGAACTCCCGCGACTGAGAACATTTGATTTTCCGACGAATGTTTTTACAACGGAACAGGTGGCGTGGATAGCGGCGAATTTTCCGCAGCTTGAGGGATTTGCCATCGGTGCAAAGCGTGATTGCAGCCTGTTTGAATCCAACAAAAACTTAGTTTTGGTGCCTGGTACTATAATCGTCGGCAAGCGCAAGCAGACTATGATAATTAAAGGAAACGAAGCGAAAATCGAAAGATATATTTCGGCTTTTAATAAGCTGAAGCAACAGTATAAAGGCGTTTCATATTACGATGCATTTTTCCGGCAGTAAAAAGGGGATGCTGGAACAGCATCCCCTTGCTTACTCACACATTCCACGACGAATACTTTTTGCCGATTATATATTTGAACAGGGGCAGGAGCAGCACGAGCGACGCCAATGCCCACGCGCCCGGATCGCCGAAGCAGACGGCGGCGAATGCGGCCGTTGAGGCGGAAGAATCTATCGCGCCGCCGTTGACTATCTGCGGCAGGAAGGCGCAGATAAGTATGCGGGACACAAGCTCCGCCACGCCCGCGCACAGCACATACCCCGCAAGGAACACCCCCTGCACCGCGCTGCGCACAACTATAAGGAAGCCGAGTATTGCATAGAACGCCATATCGACATACATAAACGTGTTGCCGTAGCGTATGGTTTCGGCGGATATCTTATCGGTACTCATGAATATATATTGATAAGTGCCGTTTATTGAAAGCAGCAGGCCTATGGCAATGCATATGGCGGAAACTATAAGCATTATAAGCACGGTTTGCAGCGTGCCGCGCTTTATGCGCTCATAGTCGCGCTTGCCGTAGTTCTGCGCATTGAAGCCCAATATTGCGGAAGCAAGGCCGTTGAACGGCGCCATGAGGAAACTGATAAGCTTATTCGCCGCGCCGAAGCCGTTTTGCGCCGGTGTGGAGGCCACCATTTCGCCGCTTGCGGTAAGATCGAACTTGACCACCGCGCCCTGCATAACTATTATGCCTATTGCAAGTATTGAAAACTGAAGCCCAAGGGGAATGCCCTGCTTCAGGTGTTCCCATATGCTGCTAAGGCTTACGCGGAAATCCTCCTTGCGTAGCCTAAGCTCCTTATACTTGGAAAACGTATATGCGCCGCAGCCGATAACGCTTATAAACTGCGCCAAAATGGTCGCTATGGCGGCGCCTGCAGGGCCCATGCTCAGCGTGGTAAGGAAGAAAATATCCAGCCCTATATTGAGCGCCGTTGAAATTATAAGGAATATGAGTGGGGTGACGGAGTCGCCATATGCACGCAGAATGCCGCAGATGAAGTTATAGCCCATCTGCGCAAGTATGCCTGCGAATATAACAACGCAGTATGAATACGCCGCGCTGTACACCTCCGCATTCACGGGCGTAACGTTTATAACGCCCAGCAGCCACGGCAGCAGCGCAATGGATGCGACCGTGAGCACGAGCGAAATTATTACGGAAAGATATATCTGCGCTGCGAAGGACTGCCTTACGCCCTTCGTATCCCCCATTCCCGCAGCCTTTGCGGTTATTACGGAAAAGCCGCCCGTGCAGCCGAATGCAAATTCGAGGAATATAAACGTGAGCGGGCCGGTATCATTAACGCCTGCCACCTGCGCCGCGGTAAGTACCTGGCCGCATATTATTGCATCCGTCAGCACATAAATCTGCTGCAAAATAAACGATACTGTAATGGGCATTGAGTAGCGCAGTATAACGCGCCATGGCGAGCCGCTCGTAAGCTCCACCGGGCGGGAAAGCCGCCTGAAAAGCCCTTCTTTAGCCGCTTTTTTCTCCATAAAAGCAACCTCCGTGAAAAATCAAAACCATATTATACAGGCTTTTCGGCGGATTTCAATAGCAATTATAAATTTAACTTTTCAGCCATATTTCGCGGCAGTATCACTCTTCAAATTCAAAATCCGCGTTGTCAAGGCGAATTACTAAGCATATGGCATGCTTCAACCCGAATGGATTGGGTTCGCTTATTTCATGCAGCGTTACTTCAAATAGGGCGAAGTAGCACGATGTATCGCCCCATATTCTGTAAAGTGTGAATGTTATAGTAGTTTTCGCCGTTATCCCGCGTGTAAGGGTAATAGTTCACGGCTACATAATCGCCGCCGGCGGATGAGATATTGCCTTTTATTATGTACTGTGTATCGGTCTGTGTAAACTCTGGATAAGGTGCGCGGGGAACCGTTGTGCAGTTGGGATGCATATTCATTCGGCGCAATGGTAGCTGCATTGCATGCGCAAAGCAGCATTGCTCCTGCAAGCATCAATGAGATAAAATGAATCAAACGGTTCAGTCTTGCCATTGCATTTCTACCTCCCTGCTTTTATAAAATTACCCGAATGCGCTGCCGCATCCGGGTAAAATGCAATACGTTATCAGTTTATTCTTTTTCCTGCGGAAAAACCGTCCCGCTCGTAAGCCTTGCTCATGTTGTTCAGCTTGTTGACAAATTCCTCGTTGGTCTCCGTCCGCTCCATCATGGCGATAAGCTGCTCGGTAGCGTCGGCCGGATTGCCGCTTGAAAGCGTTTTGCGCATGCTGAACACCGCTTCAAGCTCCTGCTTGCTCAGCAACAGCTCCTCTTTCCTTGTGCCGGACTTGTAAATGTCTATGGCGGGGAAAATGCGCTTTTCGCTCATCTTGCGGTCAAGGTGAATCTCCATGTTGCCGGTGCCCTTGAATTCTTCATAGACTATGTCGTCCATCCTGCTGCCGGTCTCTATAAGCGCCGTGGCGATTATTGTAAGGCTGCCGCCGTTTTCAATGTTCCTCGCCGCGCCGAAGAAACGCTTGGGCTTATGCAGGGCGCCTGTGTCCATGCCGCCGGAAAGCGTGCGTCCGGTCGTGGGTATGGTAAGGTTGTATGCGCGGGCAAGCCTTGTTATGGAGTCGAGCAGTACAACAACGTCCTTGCCCTGCTCAACAAGCCTCATCGCGCGCTCCTGCGTCATTTCGGCAACGCGGGTATGATGCTCGGGCAGCTCGTCAAACGTGGAATAAAGCACCTCTCCGTTTATGGAGCGCTTCATGTCCGTAACTTCCTCGGGGCGTTCGTCTATCAGCAGAACTATCAGGTGAACGTCGGGATAGTTGGTGGATATTCCGTGGGCAATGTTCTTGAGCAGCGTGGTCTTGCCGGACTTGGGCTGGCTCACTATCATGCCGCGCTGGCCCTTGCCTATGGGGGCAATAAGGTCTATAAGGCGGATAGCCAAATTCTGGTCGCGCCCCAAGCCCTTTGATTCAAGGGTAAGGCGTTCGTTGGGGAAAATGGGTATCAGCTCGTCAAACGGCTTGCGCTGCTGCGCCTTTTCGGGATCCTCGCCGTTTATGGCGGTTATGTAGAGGAGGGCTAAGAACCTTTCGCCTTCCTTGGAGGGGCGGGTCTTGCCGGTCACCATGTCTCCTGTTTTAAGGTTGAAGCGGCGTATCTGCGCGATGGAAACGTATACGTCCCGCGTGCCGGGCAGATAGTTTTCGCTGCGGAGGAAGCCGTAACCGTCCGGCAGAACCTCCAGCACGCCTTCGCAGTCCCCGCAGGTGCCCGCTTCAAGCATTTCGGATATGGCGGGCGTGGGCGCGGCGGGATTGTAGTCCTTATAGAAGCCGTCGGGCTTAGCCTGGCGGTAAGCGTCTTCGTGCATATCCATGCCGCCCGCGTAGGGATCCTGCCTGTAAGGATTTTGCTGCATGTAGCTATCCTGGCGGTAAGGATTGGGTTGCTGTTGCTGCTGCTGCATATATGCTTCCTGCGCCTGGCGATAGGGACTGGGCGCGGGAGCGTAGCCATCCTGCCTGTAAGACGGGCGGGAATCATAGCCCTGGTTTGTATATCTGGGCGCGCCGTAGGGCTGCTGATAATTCTGGCGCGGCTGGCGTGTGTCCTGATATGCGCCGGGGGCGGTATAGCGGCGGTTGTAGCCGGAGGGGGACTGATAATCCTGCCGCGGCTGGCGGTAAGGCTGCTGATAACGCTGGCGCGAATCATACCCGGCGTCAAGCGGGGGAATGCCGCCCTGCGGTGCGCTTGGCGCGGGGGCGGGCTGGGCCTGCTGCGGCGCGGCAGTTTGCGCCTGCGGCACGGGTTCCGCCTTTGCGGAGGGGGCTTCCTCCGTGCGCTGCGGTGCGCTCGGCGCGCTTACGGCCCCGGCCTTTTCTTCGGCTTCGGCCTTGGGCTTTACGGCGGAAAGCTTGCTGCCGCCGTTCATGATGATATCGACAAGTTCACCCTTGCGATATTTGGTGATGGATTTAACACCCTGAAGCTTTGCGATCTCTCTCAGATCGCCTAAGGATTTTTCCAACAGTTGATCTCTGGTCAAAATGCTGCTCCTTTCAAGAAACGCAAAATTTATAAACAAATTTCCTGCTTACGGTGTGTATATATCGGTTCTGCTATCAGTATTATGCCCATATTAATGAAGTTAAAACGTTATATTTGGGGCTTTTATCCGTTCTTCTACCGATAATACCATATTATCGTTAAACATACGCATTTGTCAAGAAGAAACGTGTGAATATTTGATGTATTTTTCTTTAGCATACGCGCATATAATCAAACAAGGGCATAACTACACAAAAGGAGGCCGGGTATGGACAGAATATTGGGCGAAGGCAGCACGCGCATACGTTCCCACAGCGTGCATATAGAGGGCAGGGAGCTGATGAGCGTGAGTGGGGTGAAGGACGTGGATTGCTTTAACGAGGCGGAGATAGAACTGCTTACGGACGCGGGGCAGCTTAGGATAGAAGGCAGCGGGCTGCACATAACAAAGCTTAGCCTTGACGAGGGGCAGGTAATAGTTGAGGGGGAAATACTGGCCCTTGAATACAGCGAGGATGCACAGCAGCGCGGTTCGCTATTTTCGCGCATGTTCCGCTGATGCTGCGCGCGGCAGCGGAAATACGCATATGCCTTATTTCACTTTACTGTGGCACGTTGATAGGGCTCATGTATGATATTTTCGCGTTCATACGGCTGCCGTTCAACGAAAACCGCATTGTCGACGCGGCGCTGGATATTATGTTTTATATATTTGCGGGCATTGCCGCGGCCGCCGCGCTGCTTTATGCGGACGGCGGGCGGATAAGGCTTTATTCAATAATGCTGATAGCGGCGGGCGCGCTGATATACTGCCGCTATCCAATGCGCCTGTGCGGGGCGCGCATGAGGCAAAGCCTTGCAAAAAAGCGAAAATACGGGCGCATTTACAAAACCCATGCAAAAACGGAAAAATAAGGCTTGAAATATGCGCATATATGCTTTATAAATATAGTATACGCGATAGGTGCGCACCTATGCGTATATTACCATATAAGAAAGGCAGGTATGCGGCATGAAACGGAAGCTGAAGGCAACGCCCCGATTTATTATGCTGCTTACGCTTATATGCCTTATATTCGCGGGCGCGGTAATACTTTCCCAGCAGGCCAAGCTGAACGAGATCGCCGCCAAGCAGGCCGCGCTGGACGAACAATACGCCGCGCTGCAGGCGGAGGAACAGCGCCTTGAATACATGATAGAATACGCCAAGAGCGATGAATACAGAGTGCAGTACGCCCGCGAAAAGCTGGGGCTTGTGCTGCCGGACGATATAAAGTTCGACATAACGGATTAAGAAAACGAAAAGTGGCCGTTGGCCACTTTTTAAGTATTTTTGGGAGGATGAACAATGCAGAAGAAAGCCGCCGTTGACATAGGCAGCAACTCAATACGATATCTTGGCCCTAACGGGGAAAGGCGGCTTATAACCACCCGCCTTGCGGAAAACATAATTTCAACTGGAAAGCTTAGCGATGCGGCCATAGAGCGGAGCATAGCCGCGCTGAAGGAGCTTGCCGCCCTTGCCGCGGCGCAGGGCGCAAAGCCCTATGCATACGCAACCAGCGCCGTGAGGGACGCCAAATTCGGCAGCCGCGAACGCTTCCTTGCCCTTGCGGAGGAGATAATGCCCGTGCGCGTGCTTTCGGGCGAGGAGGAGGCCACATTTGCCCGCATAGGTGCGGGCATTGCGGACAAGCCGGATTGGGGCCTGATAGATCTTGGCGGCGGGTCGTGCCAGCTCATTTCGGAGGGATTTGCGGTCAGTGCGCCGATGGGCTGCGTCCGCGCGAAGGATATATGCGATAAGGAATCGGACGGGTCGTATGAATCCATGCGCGAGGCCGTGTTCAGGGCGTGCGAAGGGCTGTTCCGCTTCCCCCGCATAAGAATAACGGACTGGATAGGCGTGGGCGGCACAATAACAACGCTTGCGGCGCTGTCGCTCGGGCTTGAGGAATACGATGAGCACGCTGTCGAATCCACCTTGCTCACGCGGGAGAGGATAGAGCTGCTTTCAAAAAAACTGCATGAGGCCGGCGATGAGGCGCGCAGCCGCCATCCGCTGCTTACAAAGCGGCATGATGTTATTGTACCCGGCACGCTGGTGCTGCTTTACGCAATGCAGGGCATGGGCATACGCGCGCTGCACCCGAGCAAGGCGGACGGGCTGGACGGGTATTATAAATATATATGTCAAAATATGTGACATATTGCGCGGCATAATGTATAATCAAATTGTGCCGCAAAAGCGGCATAGAATGGACGAGAGGTATTTTTATTATGAAAAAGACTGTTGCCCTGATGATGGCTGCAATTATGCTTATGGCATTCTCCGGCTGCACAGGCGGCGCGGACAAGCCCAACGCACAGGATTTGATATCCACGCTGCCCGCGGAAGGCGGAAAGCACGTTGTTACGGACACCCCAGCCCCCACCGAAGCGCCTGTTGCAACTGAAGAACCCACGGCAGAACCTACTGCGGAGGCCGAAACTTCCATAACGCGCGGCACATGGACGGACGGCGTATATTATAACGCCACCGCGGGATTTAACTTCACCCCGCCCGAAAACTGGCTGCTGGCGGACGATGAATACATTGCGCAGCTTGTCGGCGTATCCAAGGAGATGCTGGGTACCGAGGGCGAAGATCTGAGCGACCACGAGGTTGTGTACGATACTTTTGTACAGAATCCGGACAACGGCACCAACGTATTCATAATATATCAAAAGGTCAGCATGCTGGGCGCGCTCGGCATTGGCATAGGCGATATTATGGACGAAATAGTTAAGCAGATGGGTGAAAACACGGCCATGAACTGCACCTATGTCGGCACGACGGAGCAGACGCTCGGCAGCACCGATTATCAGTGCGCGGAGTTTGACGTGGACATAAGCGGCATTACTATAAAGCAGTACATACTGGTGAACAAGTTCATGAACTACACCACCAACATAACCATAACCGCCATGGCATCCGAACCCATTGAGGAGTTCCTGCCCATGTTCACATCGGCGCAGACCGCGATGGCAGACTGCTGCGGTTAAAAGTAAAGATACTATATTATATGGTAAGGCAGCACCGTGCAAACGGTGCTGTTTGTAAAAAGGAGCATTCCTATGGACGAGACTGTGCTTGCGATAAGAAGCAGGATACTGAGACTGTGCGGGGAACGCGGAATAAGCGTAAACAGATTGGCAAACCTGAGCGCCGTTCCGCCCAGCAGCATAAAGAACATACTTTACGGCAAAAGCAATAACCCAAAGCTGATGACTATAAAACTCATTTGCGACGGGCTTGGCATAACGCTTGGAGAGTTTTTCTCCTGCGATGAGTTTGATAAGCTTGAACAAAGCATAAAATAAGCATATAAAAAGCGCAGCCTTATGGCTGCGCTTTTGCTGTGCTTAACGGATATTATTTGTTCTTTTTGGCCTTTTCTTCCTTTATTTCGCCGGCGCTGCGGACAATGCTGAACAGGCTGCTGAGTACGGAGCAGCCGAGCGCCGCGGGCAGTACCCAGGGGCCTTCGCTGTCCGAAATAAGGCAGATCAGCAGGAATACAACGCTTGCCCCCGAAAGCAGAACGCTTGCCGCCAGCAACAGAATTTTGGATATCTCTTTGTTCTTGTCAGGCATTTGCTTCACTCCTTCTCATTGCTGTTTTTTGCTTCTTCCTTTGCTTTCGCGCGCTCCTCGCGGCGCTTTGCAATGTATTCATAAAGGAACCATGCAAGGCCGCCGCCCACAAGCGCGGCAATCAACATTGTTTTTGTGTCGTTCGCGCCGGATATGAGCAAGCCCATAACGCTGCCTATCAGCACGAACGGCGCGGAACCAAGCGCACTGCGCCTGTATTTATTTATAGGCACGCGCTCAATGCGCTTTACCGGCACCAGCAGCGTGCAGCGGTAATCCTCCGCCTCCATATCGCCAAGGGGATAAATCTCCATTTCCTGCGTGCCCTGGTGATTGTAGCCGGACTTGGGAAACCATGTGTTGTAAACATTAGACCAGCAGCTTGTAACGGCCTCGTTCGTGCCGCCTTCGCAGTCAAAATACGCATACGTTCCGGCGGGTACGAATATGGTTTCGTAGCCTTCAAGCAGCGGCGTGTCGTTATCCACCTCCACAGCCACCCAGTAATCATATCCCTTGGAGGTAAAGTTGGAGCAGATGCCCACAATATATTCCGCACCCTCCTTCATAACGGTTTTCAGCTCGTCCACCGTGCCGTCCTGTTTAAGGCTCAGTAAAAACTCGCGGGCCTTTTCGCCCGGCGTGCTCTGCTTTGCCGCTATACGTGTGCGCCTGCCCATAAAGCGGCGTTCATCATATTCTCTTACGTTTTCGGATTTCTGCATTTCCATATCCGTATGCCCTCCTATGGGAATGGTATTATTACTATAGATTATATACTATCCGGCTTTTTCAATCAATCGCCAAAAAGAATAATCGGTCCGTTGTTGCCAGCGGACCGGTAATCCTGTTGTTTGCTCTTTTGAAAGGTTGCTCTCTCTTTCTGATTCATATTATAGAGCATGGCGGGAGAAAAAGCATCACAAAAGTGTTACGAAAGTCTCAAACTTTGATTATGTTTAAGTAACGTTTTGGTCCGAAAGTGTTAAATCCCGCCGAAATATTTGTTTAATGCCCACTTGGCCGCCGCACGCACCTGCTCAAACGGGGAGGAGAGGCAGGCGCGGATCTCCGCTTCGCATTGCCCTTCCCGCGCGGCGAAGGCTATGGCTTCCATGGTAAGCCGCCCGTTGCCGGTTATGTTTTTGCCCGCTATAATGCGCGCGGCCTTCGCGTTGCCAGCTATAAGCCGCCTCAGCTCAAACGCTTCCACCGTGTCGTCAGGCACGGGCAGCTTTTTCAGCCGCGCATTTTTGGGGCAAACGGTCTGGCAAATCTCGCAGCCCAGAAATGTCTGCTGCTTTTGCCAAATTTCTTCTGTATAGCCGCTGTTCATAATATAGCGCATGCAGCGCGTTACGTTCAGCCCGTCCGCTGTTATCGCGCCCATGGGGCAGGCGGAGATGCAGGCCGTGCAGCCTTCCAGGCAGCCGCCCTCCGTGCAGACCTGCTCCGCGTTTGGCTCAACCGGGGAATATATTAGCAGCGTTTCAAGCGCAATGCGCGTGCCGTAGGGGGCAATGCTCAGCAGCCCGTTTTTGCCCTGATGCCCCACCCCGTTGGCTATGCACAGCGCCCGCGCGGGTATAAACGCCCGCTCTGCTGCTATTCCCGCCGCGTTCAGTTCAGCCTCCACGGCCTTTGATGCGTGGTAGCTTGCGTTGCTGGCGGGATAATAGGACGAAATATGCCCGCCGTTTTCATACGGAGCATAGGCCCATATCAAAAGCAGTGCGGCCTTTGCATCGGGATATGCCGCGGGAAGATCGTACGGCATTGCGCAGCCCGTGCCGTAAAGCGCGGAATACTTATGCCAAGCGTCCAGCTTATGCAATTTTAGCATACGCATACCTGCAAACCCGTGAGCGAGCGCGGTTTTATATATTATATTCCTTATTTGGCTGTCCGTATAAACATTCATGACAAAAGTATAACATATAAGTGCCGCGAAGTATAGCAAATTAGGGCAAAAGTTAAAAAACTAACGAGAATAAAGTACTACACGGGTGAAAAATTGTGTGCTATAATAGCACGGATAGCAATGGTAGGCGTAACTATGTTCGCATGCATTTTTGCATTTTTATTACATCATATTCCGCATCACATCGAAAGGCAGGTGCTTTGTTTGCCAAAGTATTCCTTCAAGGGCGGCGTACATCCTCTGCATTCCCAGCACGAGGGTAAGCTGCCGACCCGAAATGCCCCGATACGGGACTTCGTTTCCGATTCGGTGGTCATTCCCATGAGCATGCATCTGGGTGCTCCGTCTAAGCCGTGCGTAAGCAAGGGCGATCATGTAAAGATAGGCCAGCTTATAGGCGAGCCCGTCGGCGGGCTTGGCCTTCCCGTACACGCCAGCATATCCGGCGAGGTTACGGCCGTTGAGCCGCGGCTCATCACCGGTGCGGGGCCCGTTTTGTGCGTTTGCATACAGAATGATTTTGCCGACGAATGGGTGGACGGCATACAGGGCTACGGCAACGTGGAAACAGTTGACCCCGCGCTGATAGTTCCCGCGATAAAGGCTGCGGGCATATGCGGCATGGGCGGCGCGAGCTTCCCCGCGCACGTTAAGCTTACCCTTCCCGAAGGCAAGACCTGCGATACGATTATATTGAACGGCGCAGAGTGCGAAACATTCCTTACGGCTGACTATAGGCTGATGATAGAAGAACCCCGCCGGGTTGTGGACGGCCTGCGTGCGGAAATGCGCGCGCTTGGCGTAAAGCGCGGCGTAATAGCCATAGAGGACAACAAGATGGAAGCTATCGAGTCCATGCGCAAGGCAGCCGCGGGGCGCGAGGGCGTTGAAATAGCGGTACTCAGGACCAAGTACCCGCAGGGCGGTGAAAAGCAGCTTATCCATGCCGTTACCGGCCGCCAGGTGCCCAGCGGCAAGCTGCCAATAGAGGTGCATACGATAGTTACCAACGTGGCCACGGCCGCGGCGATAGCGGACGCGGTCATAGACGGCAAGCCCCTTATAAGCCGCATAACCACCGTTACCGGCAAGGTAGTCAATCCTTCCAACCTGCGCGTAAGGATAGGCACCGTTGTTGCCGACATGATAGGCGAATGCGGCGGATACAGCGAGGAAGCCGCAAAGATAGTTATGGGCGGCGGCATGACCGGCGTTTGCACCGCAAGCGCGGATATACCCATTGCCAAGGCCAACGGCGGCATAGTTGTTTACAACGAAAAGGACGCGAAGAGCGTTGACGAAGAGCCCTGCATACGCTGCGCGCGCTGCGTACAGGCCTGCCCCATGGGGCTTGACCCGTATAAACTGAAGCACCTTTGCGACGCGGGCAATTTGGAAGGCGCGAAGGCCAACCATGTTATGGACTGCATATTGTGCGGCTGCTGCTCGTATGCCTGCCCGTCAAGAAGATGGCTGACCGCGGCGTTCAAGAATACCAAGGACGCAATAGCCGCCGCAGCAAGGAGGAAGTAATATGAGCCTTTATATGTCTACCGCGCCGCATGTGCGCAGCCCGCAGAACACCCGCTCCCTGATGGGCGATGTTCTGATAGCCCTGGCGCCCACCACCATCGCCGGCATATACTTTTTCGGTGTAAGCGCGGCCATAGTAGTGGCGCTTGCTACGGCCTCCGCCATACTGTTTGAATACCTTTGGCAGAAGCTTACGCATAAAACCATAAGAATCGGCGACCTGAGCGCGGCCGTTACCGGCCTGCTGGTCGGCCTTAACCTCCCGCCCACGGCGCCGTGGTGGCTGCCCATAATCGGCAGCGGCCTTGCGATAATACTCGTGAAGCAGCTTTTCGGCGGCATAGGCGATAACTTTGTCAATCCCGCGCTTGCCGCGCGCGGCATACTGCTTGCCAGCTGGCCCGTACGCATGACGGCGTTTGTGCTGCCCACCTGCTTCAGCGGTGCGGATGCGACCACCAGCGCCACCGTGCTTGCCGGTTATGAAGCGAGCTATATGGACATGTTCCTCGGCAACATTCCCGGCTGCATAGGCGAAGTCTGCAAGGCGGCTATACTGCTCGGCTTCCTGTATATGCTTATCCGCGGCGTTATAACCTGGCGCATACCGGTAACGTTCTTGGCAGTGGTGTTCGTATTCTCCGCAATACTGGGCAACGATCCCCTGCAGGCGATACTGTGCGGCGGCGTGATGCTCGGCGCGGTGTTCATGGCAACTGACTACACCACCAGCCCCATGAGCGCGAAGGGCCAATTCATCTATGCTGCAGGCTGCGGCATAATAGTTGTTATAATCCGCAACTTCTGTAACTATCCCGAAGGCGTGACCTATGCGATACTTGTTATGAACATAGTCACCCCGCTGCTGGATAAATACGTTAAACCCCGGCTTTATGGCCGCCTGAAGGAGGAAAAGGCCAATGGCTAAAAAAGAAAAGACCGTTTCAAGCGTATTCTTTAACGGAATACTGAACGAGAACCCCACGCTGAGGCTGGTGCTGGGCATATGCCCCACGCTTGCCTCCACCACCAGCGCATCCAACGCCGTTGGCATGGGCCTTGCGGCAACGTTCGTTCTGGTCGGCTCAAACGTGGTCATATCCCTTTTGAGGAATATAATACCGGACAAGATCCGCATTCCCGCGTTCGTCGTGATAATATGCACGTTCGTTACGCTGGTCGAAATGCTGGTTAAGGCGTTCGTTCCCGCGCTTTATGCAAGCCTTGGCATGTTTATACCGCTTATAGTGGTTAACTGCATAATTCTTGCGCGCGCGGAAGCCTTCGCAAGCAAAAACGGCGTGCTGCTGAGCGCCGCGGACGGCCTTGGCATGGGCGCGGGCTTCACGCTTGCCATAACCGTTATAGGCATAATCCGCGAGCTGCTGGGCAACGGCAGCGTGTTTGGGCTGAGCCTGTTCGGCGAAGGGTTCGAGCCTATGCTCCTTTCAATAATGGCTCCCGGCGGCTTCCTTGTGTTCGGACTGGTGCTTGGCGTGGCCAACTACTTTATGAATAAGGCCGAAAAGAAAAAGACTGAGGAGAAAGGAGTGATACGCGCATGAGCGGCATAGCAAAAGTTCTTTTGTTCATGGTAAACTGCGTACTTACCAATAACTTCATATTCTCGCGTTACCTTGGCAATTGCCCCTTCCTGGGCGTATCCAACAAGGTTGAAACGGCAACGGGCATGGGCCTTGCGGTCACGTTCGTAATGGGCCTTGCGTCGCTGTTCACCTACCTTATTTATACTTACATACTGGTGCCCCTCAGGCTGAGCTATCTTTCCACGATAGTGTTCATATTGGTAATAGCCAGCCTTGTGCAGATAGTTGAAATGTTCATCAAAAAGAGCAGCCCCTCCCTTTATAAGGCGCTGGGCATATATCTGCCGCTTATCACCACTAACTGCGCCGTGCTTGGCGTTTGCCTGCTCAACATAGGCAGCCCCATCACCATTGGCGGCGAAGTGCTGGAATTCAACCTGCTCTATTCCGTGCTCAACGGCATATTCGGCGCGCTGGGCTTCCTGCTGGCCATTGTGCTTATGGCGGGCGTTAGGGAAAGGCTTGAAACTTCCAAAATTCCGGATTGCCTTAAAGGCTTCTCCAGCTCACTGATAATTGCCGGCCTGATGTCCGTGGCGTTCATGGGCTTCGCGGGCCTTGGCGCGTAAGGAGGGAACGAAATGGATTGGATCCCTGTAGTACTTGCACTGGGCGTGCTTGGCGTTGTAGGATTGATATTCGGCATACTGCTTGAAGTTGCGGATAAAAAGCTGGCCGTTGAGGTGGACCCGAGGATATCAAAAGTGGGCGAAGCTCTGGGCGGCGCCAACTGCGGTGCCTGCGGCTACGCGGGCTGCGCTGCGCTGGCGGAAGCAATAGTCAGCGGCGAAGCGAAGCCGAATGCCTGCCCCGCGGCTAATATGGCAGCCATAAGCGAAGCGCTGGGCATTACCGTTGAAGAAGGCGAAAAGATGGTTGCCCGCGTAATATGCCAGGGTCACAACGGCGTGGCTAAGGAAAGGTATAAATACGACGGATACACCAGCTGCGCCACCGCCGCATCCATGGCGGGCGGCCCGAAGGAATGCGCGTATGCGTGCATAGGCCTGGGCGATTGTATGCGCGTTTGCAGCTTCGGCGCAATAAGCATGAACAACGGCATCGCCAGCATAGACCCCAATGTTTGCGTTGCCTGCGGCAACTGCGAAAAGGCCTGCCCCCGCAGCGCCATAAGGCTAATCCCCGCGGAGACCAAGGTTCTTGTGCTCTGCCGCAATAAGGACATAGGCCGCATTGCCCGCGCCGCCTGCATGAAGGCGTGCATAGGCTGCGGACGCTGCGTGAAGGAATGCAAATACGGCGCCATCGCCGTGGAAGACGGCTATGCCCGTATCGATCCCGAAAAGTGCACCCGCTGCGGCGCCTGCGCCAAGGTTTGCCCCTGCGGCTGCATAATAGATTATTCCGTCACCGCCGAGGATAAAGCGGAGTAAAATAATAAAAATGCAACTCAAGGCCTCCCGAAAGGGAGGCTTTTTGTTATATGCTTATTTTGGAAAAATGACCATGCGCAAGCACTTCGACAAAGTTCGACGTTCAAAAATCTCAATAGCTGAAAACTGCCTGTTTTGGGCAAAATATGCTTGACATAATTTTGCGTTGTATGATAACATAAACCCAACAAAGAACCACCGTAACCAATTTAACTTTAAGATCAATCGTAAACCCGTTGCCCGTTCCTAATCGGAACGATATGAACCCGCAGGATCGACCAAACGACAGTGATTTTGCAGCTAAGCTGCGAATAAAAATAATTATAAGCAAAGGAGAACGTCAACATGACAAAGAAGATTTCCATTTTCCTCGCGGCACTCATGGTGCTCACCTTGTTCACTGCTATCGCTATGGCGGCGGTGAATGTTGAGGTATGCCCTACCTGCAATCAGGGCGAAATGCGTGACTCCACCGTTAGGCGGAGAGTAAAAGTCGGAATCGTCGAATGCAGTATATGTTCCGATCAATATGATACCGTATATGTTGTACGGCTTTATCATTATACCGGCTGCAATAACCTCTCCTGCTCCGCGTGCGTTTTCAACGGTGTAGAGGATTTGTACACAGAAGTTGAATGTGGTCATAAATAAGCAATGAACTCTTTGTGGCGCGGCTTAGCCGCGCCATCTTGCTCATAATGACTTAATATGGAGGGATACATGCTATTCATGCACATAAAGCAGCTTTTCCGCAAACCTACCCGCACAGCGCTATATTTGGCTGTGCTTATTCTGCTTACAGCCTTCTTCTGCACAAGTTTGAATCTATATAAGGATAGCCAGTATAATCTTAGCCTTGCTAAGGAAACGTTTCACACCATTGCGGTTATGGATTTATACGCCGATGTAGATATAAACGGGAATGTAGTATCGGAGTTAAAAGACGCAAGAGACTACGCAGGATACCGCAGAGTTACGGTAAATGGCTACGATATAAGTCCCGTGGTTTCGGCACCGAGTGTGCTTGGGTATGATTTACGCACAAGATACGGGGCATACAGCGAAAACAATATAGTGAAGAAAAAAGATAGTTATAGTCGCAGAATTATACCATTTTATAAAGAAGATGTTATTCGCTTCAAGATTGGCATTGACGCTAATTCGGTGCTTGATGCATACAACTTAGGTTCATATATCACGCTGAATTTAACGGATGATGGATTTGCTATTCCCGAAATAACGAACAGAGGATTATTCACTGATGATGAGCATATTAGCTACATAACATTTGTGCCGGAAATAACATGGACAGCCACAGATGCTTTTCTAAATAAAGGTGTGGGGTATGCGCGAATAAGCATTTCTATTGATGTTCCGGATAGTATTATCAATAAGTACTCCAATGAATTAACAGCGCTGAAGTTTAATTTCGAAAACAAAGAATATGTATATATAGAGCCTGAGATTGAATATATTGGCATAACGGAAATGACAAAAGCCGATGGCTTTGATGAAACAATGAAGCCGGTAGGAATAAACGGTGTATCATGCATTGTTTTTAATTCTGATGCCATGTTTGATACATATTCATATTTTTATTCTAACCGCATTGGCAATGTTGGAGAATATGTGCGTGGTACTCATACTAAAGCCCATCCCTTCTGGCTTTATAAATATGAAGATGTAAAGAACAGTCCTGAATTATCCGAAAGGTTCGAGCAAATCAGCCGTGCGTATTATATAAATTCACGTTCTTTCTGCGTCACAACTACCAACGATGTTACGGGCGTTCCTGCTTTTAACGTCGGAAATATGTACATGAAGGACGGACGAATCATCTCTGATGAAGAATATACTTCGGGCAGCAAAGTATGCATGATAAGCAAAGAATTAGCCACGATACAGGGCTGGGACATAGGCACAAAGATAGATTTCAGCTTTTATGAATACGGTTACTTCTCTAATTCAAGCGATGAACTCAGCCCCCGCTACACCTACACCTCTCCCGACAACTTCTTCGACAGCGGCGAATACGAGGTTGTCGGCATATACGACGTGCGGCCAATGACAGGCAGCTCGACAATATCCGAAGCCGCAATATCCGTCCCCTGGAACACAATCTATATACCCGAAAAGTCGCTCGAGAATGCCCCTGCCGAGGAGGATAGACCCGTTACAGGCGCGCTGTTGACCATATGGCTGGAGAACGGCAAAATCGAGCCGTTCATAGAGCGCATGAACGGGCTTGGCATAACCGGCGCGAAGCGGGGCGACTACGAAGCGAGGTTTACATTCTACGACCAAGGCTATTCGAGAATACAGCCCAGCTTGGAAGCACTTTCCGGTACGGCGGAGCTGCTGCTGATACTCTCATCGTCTCTGCTGGTAATAGCCGCGCTGCTGCTGGCGTTCTTCTATGCGCAGTCGCAAAAGCAGAGCATAGGCACCATGCGCTTACTCGGTTGCAGCAAGGCAAGAGCTTTCGTTGCGGTGATGCTGAGTGCGCTTATCATCGCCGTAACTGGTGCGCTTATTGGCGCGGCAATAGGGCATGCGCTTACCGCAAGCGTAGGCGAGAGCATAATGGCCAACGCCAACCAAACTCCGGAGGAGTTTCTCGCCTTCAGCGCATACTTGGCAGAAAGTACGCAGGTGGAGGTCGAGTTTGCGCTCGGCGCTGATGCAAAAGTAAGCCTGCTCACCTGCCTTGCCGCGCTGGGGCTGTTCATCGCCGGAACGCTCGTGTTCGTGGCGCGCTACCTTGGCAAAGGGCCGAGAGAGCTGCTGCCAAGGGCGGGAGAGTAATTCTTTTTCTGAATGCGCATGGCGTTTGACACCCGCCATGCTGTCAGGCTATAATAGTTAAACTGACAGCAGTAATTTTGAGGGGTGACTCGGCATGAGGCGGGACGATACGAAGCGACGGATAATGGACGCGGCGCTGGAGCTTTTTGCGGCACATGGATACGACGCAGTGAGCGTGGAGCAAATTGCGGGCGCGGTCGGTATAAAGGCGCCGTCGCTTTATAATCATTTTGTCAGCAAGCGCGCCATTTTTGACGAAATTGTCAGCGATGCCGCCGCGCGGTACGAGGATTTTACGGCCATGCAGAGCGTGCATGTTGACGATGCCGATGCGGACACGGGCGAGTTTTTAGGCATAAGCGAAGATGTGCTCTGCCAAAAGGTGCGGGAAATTTTTCTGTATTCGCTGCACGATAAAACCGTGAGCAGGCTGAGAAAGCTGCTCACCATTGAGCAATTCAGGAGTGCGGAGCTTTCCAAAATGTATAATGAGCGCTATGTGGACAGGCTGGCCAATTATCACGCCGGATTGTTTGCGCACCTTATGGAGAAGGGGCAAATCAAGCAATATGATCCGTATGTGCTGGTGCTGATGTATGTTTCCCCTATAATGACGCTTATGGGCGTTTGCGACCGCCAGCCCGAGCGCGAAGAAGAATGTTTGCAGAAGCTTGATAAGCATGTGCGCCTGTTCTTTAATGCGTTCAATAAATAACCCGCTTATTTTTGCAAAAGTAAAGCCCGTGGGATGCTGTCCGCGCGGGTTTTTTATTATGCGTTTTTTACGCTTCTTTTGCTTCTTTTATTGTTATGCTGTTTATAACGGGCTGTTCGTCGGCGGGAATCGTGCCGTTGTTGTCGGTAGGCTTAGCCGATTCGCAAATGCCGTCCACAATGTCCATACCGTCCGTAACGTAGCCGAACACGGCGTATTGCCCGTCAAGCGACGTATAATCCTGATGCATTATGAAAAACTGTGAGCTTGCGCTGTCGTAATTCATGGAGCGCGCCATGCTTATTGCCCCGCGCGTATGCGAAAGCGTGTTGTCAACGCCGTTTGCGCTGAATTCGCCCTTAATATTTTCCCCGCTGCCGCCTGTGCCGTTGCCGTTGGGGTCGCCGCCCTGCATCATAAAGCCGCTTATTATGCGATGAAAAGTAAGGCCGTTATAGAAGCCTTCATTTGCCAGCTTTACAAAATTAGCAACGGATATCGGCGCGTCGTTGCCGTACAGGGCAACGGTTATAACGCCTTGATCGGCAATGTCTATTTCCGCGTAATACGTTGCATTCTCATCCAATGCCGCGGTCTCAATGCTCGCGGCAGGCTCGGCAGTAGGTTCGGCGGGGGCTGCGGGTTCGTCGGCAGCAAGCTTGCAGGAGCACAGCATCAGCGCGCACATAAGCACAGCCATCATAAGCATAATATGCTTTCTTGTTTTCATTCTGTCACCTCTATAAAAAATACGGGGTGAACGCTCCATCCCTATATATAATGATAATACCCATTACAGCGCGTGTCAATACCGCCCGTATTGACGTGAAAAGCGGCAAAGTATAGAATATAAGGCGTAACAAAGAATATGAAAGGGGCGGCGCGGTGCGCCGCGGAGTAAAAAGAAAGATGGAGAAAGCGGATAAGCCGTCAACGCGACTTATAGATTTGTTTCTTGCGTTTGCACGGGTGGGAATGCTCACGTTCGGCGGGGGCGTGGCAATGCTGCCGATGCTCGAACGCGAATGCGTGCAGCGCTTCGGCTGGGTAAACAACGATGAGCTTACGGATTATTTTGCAATCGGTCAATGCACGCCCGGCATAATTGCCGTAAATACGGCAACATTTGTTGGCAGCAAGCAGCGCGGCGCATTGGGCGCGGCTGTGGCAACGCTTGGCGTTATATCCCCCAGCATAGTTATAATATTGATAATTGCCGCCGTGCTGAACGGCTTTGCCGATAATCCGTATGTTATCCATGCGTTTGCGGGCATACGCGCGGCGGTCTGCGCGCTGATGGTCAATGCCGTGGTTCGCCTGTGCAAAAGCAACGTGCGCGATTGGTTCGGCCTTGCGCTTGCGGCGGCGGCGTTCGTGCTTACGGTAGTTATCGATATTTCGCCCGTGTTTCCTGTGCTCGGCGCGGCAATATTGGGCATATTTGCCGGAATGTTTACGGAACGGGGAGGAAAACAATGAGCATTTATTTTACGCTGTTCTGGGAATTTTTCAAAACCGGCCTTTTCGCAATAGGCGGCGGCATGGCAACGTTGCCGTTTTTGAGCAGCATGGCGGAACGCTTCCCGTGGCTCACGCAGGAGCAGCTTGCCAACATGATAGCCGTATCCGAATCAACGCCGGGGCCGCTTGGCATAAACTGCGCAACGTATGCGGGCTACAACGCCGCGGGCGTGCCGGGCGCGATAATCGCAAGCGTTTCGGAAGTGCTGCCAAGCTACATCATAATTTTGATAATATCAAAAATGCTCCGCCGCTTCAGCCAAAGCAAATATGTTTCCTTCGCCTTCGGCGGGCTGAGGCCGGCGGCAACGGGGCTTATTGCTGCGGCGGCATGGGGAGTTGTGTCCATAGTGCTGTTCAATTTTTCCGCCTTTGCTTCGGGCGGGATTGCGGCGGTATTCAATATCGGCGCGGCGTCGGTTTTCGCGCTCATGATGGTATTGACCAATATAAAGCCGCTCAAAAAGCTGCATCCGCTTTACTTTATCGCGTTTGCGGCGGTATTGGGGATAGTGTTTGAATTATGAGCGAAAATATCGAAAGCGCGTTCCGTTTCTGCCCGGTGTACAGCGGCTCCTCCGGCAATATGCTCTTTGCCGAAGGCGGCGGCGCGCGCATATTGATAGACTGCGGCTTTGCGGGCAGCACCGCGGCCAAGGCCATGGCGGAAATAGGCGTTCCGCTCGATACGATAGACGCAATACTCGTTACCCATGACCACAGCGACCATACAAAGGGCGTGGGCATACTCAGCAGACGTTACCATATTCCCGTTTACGCAAACGAAGGCACGTTCCGCGCCATGGCGCCCATAATAGGGAAGCTGGGCGACGGCATGGCCCGCGTGTTCGTTACAGGATGCGACTTTTTTATAAAGCAGCTTAACGTGCTCACGTTCCCAACCCCGCACGACGCGGCGGAAAGCGTGGGCTTCACGCTGGGCTGCGGCGGCAAGCATGTGTCCGTAATGACGGACATAGGCCGCTTTGACGAGCGGCTGCTCTCCTGCGCCGCGGGGAGCGACCTTGTGCTGCTGGAAGCCAATCACGATGTTGACATGCTGAAGGTCGGCCCGTATCCGTATCCGCTCAAGCGCCGCATACTGAGCGACCACGGTCATCTTTCAAACGACGACTGCGCGTCCGCGCTTATAAAGCTTTACCAAACCGGCGTACACCGCGCCATATTGGGGCACCTTAGTGGGGAGAACAACATGGAAGCCCTTGCGCTTGAAACCGTGCGCCAGGGGCTTAGGCGGGCGGATATACCGGACGGCGATTTTGCGCTGGATGTGGCGCACCGCGGCGAGATAGGCAAAATGTATGAAATATAAGGAGCGCATATGACTATACGCATACTTTGCGTGGGCAAAATAAAGGAAGCGTTTTACCGCGACGCAATAGCGGAGCTTATAAAGCGCATGGGCCGCTATGCCACGACGGAAATAATAGAAGTTGCGGAGGAAAAAGCGCCGGAGGGCCTGAGTCAGGCCGAAAAGGAGCAGATACTTGCAAACGAGGGCGAAAGGCTGCTTGGCAAAACCGATGAGCGCGATCATATCATAGCCCTGTGCATAGAGGGCAAAAAGCTGACGAGCGAAGCCTTCGCCGCGCACATCCGCACGGCAATGCTTGCGGGCAAAAGCCGCATAGTGTTCATAATAGGCGGCTCCTTCGGGCTGCACCCAAGCGTTAAGCGCCGCGCAGACATGCTGCTTTCGTTCAGCGATATGACGTTCCCGCATCAGCTCTTCCGCGTTATGCTCGCAGAGCAAATATACCGCGCGTTCAAAATAAACAATAACGAGCCGTATCATAAATAAAAAGCGTTCTATTACGAAATCGGTTCCAATTTGACCTTTTTCCGTAATAGAACGCATTTAACAGCTGTAAATCTGCTGCTTACGCGCACTTTCTTCTAAGCATCAGCCTTTTTACCAGCGTGCAAAGGTCGCGCGCGGCGGCAATAAGGCCGCGGCGTTCGTAGTAGCGGTCGCCCTCGGGCGGGGTAAGGCTGTGCTTGGCTATAAGCTCGTTGAGCCCGCCCTCGAACACCGTGTTTTGGCTAAGCCTGTTTTCAAGGTCGCCTATGTCCTTCACGTCATCCATGCCCAAAACATATGAAGCAAAGCTTACGCAGGTGTATGCATCCTTCAGCCTGTATCGTTTGCCGAACGGCAGCGCAGCCGCGTCGAACAGGTTATATATCATGCTTTCGCTGCGCTCTATCGCATCGTTCAGCCTTGCACGGGCGGCGGCATATTCTTCCTCCGTCATGTCCACGCGGCAAAGCTTTATAGGCACATCCATGGCGTTTATAATGTAATGCACGGGATATTCGCGCACAAAGCCGCCCGAAAAGGGCGAATCGTGCCTTTTGCGTGAAAAGGAGTATACCGTATAAAGCTTTTCATCCAGCGAAAGCGCAACGTGGGAATAGCGGCTGTTGCGCAGGAACACGCGGATAAAGCAGCCTATTTTGGTGTTCTGCCGGGAAAACAGAACGTACATGCACCGTTGCATGGCGTATCCTCCGATAATTTTTTGTGTTTACAGCAGCGTCTGCCCGTTTATCGTCAGGCGGAATTTAAGCCCCAGCTTTTCTGCGGCCTTGCGGCAGAGCAGCATACGCTTTAGGAATATTTCAAAATAATCCATAACGGAGCAATACTGCGTATCTATTGTCATTGTAAGGGTAACGTTCTCGTGCGCATCGTCTATTGTGGTGCTTGCTTCGCGCACGGCAAAATTCACGCGGTCGTGAATGTCAAACGCGGCAAATTCGGCCTTGCGCACGCGGGTGTAGCGCACGTCCGTCTTGTCCGCTATTATAAGCGCGGCTGAAATCGCGCTCACAGGCACCCCCGTGCCTTCATCGTGGTTACCTATTGCGGCAACTATTTTTGCTATGTCCTCCGCATCCGCGCCAAGGCGATCAAGTATCCTGAACGCCATTACCGCGCCGCTCTGCGCGTGGTCAATGCGGTTTATAACGTTGCCTATGTCGTGCATATAGGCTGCTATCTGCGCAAGCTCTATTTCCCGCTTGTCGTAGCCCAATGTGGAAAGTATATATGCGGCCACGTCCGCCGTTTTGCCAACGTGGGCAAAGCTGTGCTCCGTGAACCCAAGCTCGCCCAGCGATGCGTCAGCCATGCGGATATAAGTCTTAATGGACGGGTCGGCCTTTACCTGCTCAAGAGTTATCATTGACATTCTCCGGTTTCATATTCATTTTACCCATATATAATAACTCATTTTTCTTAGTTTGACCATATGCGCGCCGCACGTTATAATATATTTACAAATATTGTAGGAGCCGCAGCATTATGAAGATAACGCGCTTTGCATTGGGCATACGCTTCGCCGCCATGGCGGAGCAGCCGCATAAGGAATTCGCAAGGAAAATATTCGAAGGCATATTCTCCGTGCTCACGTTGAGCGAATTGGAGGATCTCACTTTATACGGCGGGGCGGATCCGTTCAGTCCCGCGAATGCCGAAGGCGAGGAGAGCGACGTTTACCTTGTTGTGCTCATGGGCGGCAAGCTGAAGCAGATGCGCAAGGTTTATCATGCCATTGCGGATGATGCGGCGCTTGATATGTACATGGTGCATAACCGCCCCTTTGTTGAAAACAACCGCCTTTATAAGGTGGAAGGGCTGGACTACTTCGGCCAGGTGCGCCCAAACGGCCGCATAGAAGGCGGGGACGGAACGCTGGACGGGCTGAGCGTGCCGAAGAAGCGCGGCCGCCGCAAGCCCGTCGGCAAGGGCATAAGGGTAATGCTCGCCCCTGCGGATTACGAGCGCCTGACAAGCACCGATGCAATAAAGCGCATGACCGTTGCCGCGCGCAGGCATTTTCAGGGCGTTAAGCTTGCCCCCTTCCCAATAAATGACGGCGGCGAAGGCTTCGGCGCAAGCATAGTTACCGCAACAGGCGGCGCGGCAAGGAAAATAACCGTAACGTCCGGCACGCTGGACGGCAGGCGGGACGCTTATTACGGCGTTGTCAGCGGCAGAACCGCCGTAATAGAAACCGCACAGGGCTTCAGCGCGGGCGGAATATCATCAATGGCTGTTGGCGAGATGCTGCGCCGCGCCCTTGACGAGGGGCTGAAAAGCATAATAATAGGCGTGCACGATGCCCAAATGGGCGATGGCGGCATGGGCTTTGCCCGGGCGCTTGGCGTGCGCTTTTTCGATAAGAACGGCGCCGAGCTTGACGCTTCACGCGATGCGCTGCCGCTTATTGAACGGGCGGAGGCGGACTATATTCATCCGCGCATGGGCGAGGTGAAGCTTCTTTGCATAGATGCTTCCTCACCCGCGGACGCGATAGCGGGCATAGACAGGCTAAACGCCGCGCTGAGCGCCGCACTCGGGCGGGAGATAGACCATACGCTCGGCTTTGCGGGCATAGTCTGCGCGCTGAGCGGCGGACGTTACAGCCGCGATTACGACGACCTGCTCGAAGCAATCAATTTCAATAAGCTTGCGCGAAACACCGCGCTCGTTGCCACGGGCTGCTCCGCGCTCGATACGGCGGCCATGCAGCCGGGCAGGCCGATGTATTGCATAGTTAAGCGGTGCGCCGCGCTGAAAATCCCCGTTACAATGGTGGTGAACCAAATCGGCGACGGCGCGGCGGAGCTGTATTCAATAACCAACACCGGCATAATGACGATAGGCTCTTCCGCCACTGATACTCCGGAAGAAACCGTTAGGAAGTTCGACAGCGCGGCGGACAGAATGTTCCGCTTTATAAGAATGGGGCGCGATGTTGAAAAGATAGGCGCGCCCAAGCAGCCAAAGCTTAAGCCGTGGCTCACGCTGCTTATAGACAGCTGGAAAAAATAACCGCGTGCGCAATGCGCGCATGCATGATAGAATAATAAAAATCGCCGGTTTTTGGCGAAATAAGGGGTTTAACAGTATTGAGTAAGAGTATTAAAAAGGCGGCGCTTGCGCTGTGCATATTCGCGTTCATACTTTCGGCGCTGCCCGCGCCCAATTTGGCGGCGGAACCGGCGTCCCAAACCGTGCGCGTTAAGCTATCTACCAATAACGCAACGGCTATCGCCGTAAGCGTAAAGGGCGAATATTTCATAAAGGAATGCGGCCTTCTGCTGCCAAGCGGCACGCTTACATTGCGTTCCAACTTCAACGGCACCATTTCAGCCGTCCATTCAACATACGGAGAGCTTTATTCGGGCGATACAATATCCCTTATGCGCACGGACATGCAGCCCTCCGCGGGTTATCTTTCGTTCAATTCGCGCCGCTACCTTGGCCATCTTTACGCCCGCGCCCTTTCAAGCGGATATATTCAGCTTGTGAACGAGGTTCCCGTTGCGCATTATCTTTACGGCGTTGTGGCATACGAAATGAACAACCTTTACCCGCTGGACGCTTTGAAGGCGCAGGCTATAGCCGCCAAATCCTATGTGCTTTCAATAATTGCGGAAAAGCCCAACGCAAGCTATCATATAGGCGATACCTCGGCCGATCAGGTGTATAAGGGCTATAATTCAAGCTATACAAACGTTATAGAGGCCGTGGATTCAACCATATCAGAAGTGCTCACCGTGAACGGCAGAATACTAACCGCGTATTACAGCGCCTCAAACGGCGGGGAAACCACCGTCCCCGGCACCGCATGGCCCGGCAAAAGAATAAGCAACGCGGGCTTTGCCGTTGCGCTTGACCATTACGATACCGCCAATTCACTAAGCCTGAAGGAAACCGTTACAATCCCCATAAACAGCCCCGGGCAAATATCGCAGCAGCTTTACGATATGCTCATAGCCAAGCTTACGCAGTACCGCGGCGTGCAGGCGCAGGGGCTTAACCTTATACGCAGCGTTGAGCTGAGCGACCCCAAGGGCCGCGGCGAGCAGCGCAGCATGACCACCATGACAATAGTTGTGGACGGCATATTCGCAGGCGAAGTGGAGCAGAATATAACGCTTCGGTTCAACGTGAGCGAGCTTTTGCTTTACCGCGTATGCACAAACAGCAAACTGCGCAGCTATTGGGGCGAATATTCATCCGACGGCAGCACTTACACCATATATCATGTGCGCTGGGGTCACGGCGTCGGCCTTAGCCAGCGCGGGGCGCAGCAGCGCGCAAGCCAGGGCGAAAATTACCGCAGCATACTTGCTTTCTATTACCCCGGCGCGACGCTTGCAAATTACAGCATAACAATTCCCTCCGCCCCTGCAAAGCCCGGCGAGCCCGACCCTACCCCAACGCCGGAGCAGACCGCAAATCCCACCCCAACGCCCGATAGCGGCGGCACCGTGGGCATGATAAGCATTGGCACGGGCGTTACCACGGCGCGCGTGAATATTCGCCGCGGTGCGGGCACAAAGTATGAATCCCTGATGCTGATGCCAAAGGGCACCAAGCTGACCGTTTATGATTACGACAACGGCTGGTACTATGCCGAAATTGACGGCAAGGGCATAGCGGGCTTCGTTATAGGCGATTATGTCAAATTTACCGCCGCAAAGAACGAACCAACGCCCACACCCAACGATTCTCCATCGGCCACACCCACGGCTGAGCCTTCCGATACGCCGGGCATAAGCGGCACGGTGGACATTGGCACGGTTACGGGCAGCGGCGTGAACCTGCGCACGGGGCCGGACACGTCCTATGCTTCCATAAAAAAGCTTGATAAAAACACGCTTATAATAATACTTGGGACAGAGGGCAAATGGACGCGCGTTGTGGCCGGAGACAACGAAGGCTATATCCACAGCGACTATGTTAAAAAGACCGGCACCGCCGTTATTGATTCAAACGAAACGCCAAGCGTGCCTAAGCATGGCGAGGGCGAAACAACGGGCAGCGTGAACCTTCGCGCAGGGGAAGGCACAAACACGAAAAAGCTTGCAGTGCTGAAAAAAGGCACCAAGCTTGAGCTTATAGCCCTTTCAAACGGCTGGTATAAAATAAGCTGCGCCGCGGGCGAGGGCTACGTCAGCGCAAAATACGTGCGCATAATAACGGCCCTGCCCGAAAACGGCGCCGATACGGACGAAGGCAAGGATACCGAACCGGATGCCCCCTCCGCAATAGGCACGGGCGTTACCACGGGCACGGTGAACATGCGCGAAAAAGCAAGCACATCGTCAAAGATTTTAACCAAGCTGAAGCGCGGCACCGAGGTTACGCTTTACTCCCTTTCAAACGGCTGGTACGAGGCCGAATGCGGCGGCAAGCGCGGCTATCTTTACGCAAAATACGTTAAGAAAACGGCCGACGCCGCGCCGTCTCAGCCCGAAACGCCGGAAGCTCCCGAACCCCCTGGCGTAACGCCGGAAGGCGACGGCAAGGGCAGCACAAAGGTGGAGCTTGCATCCGGCAAAACCAACGCCAAGGTGAACATGCGCACCGGCGCATCAACGTCCGGCACGGGCGTACTCGGCACGCTTGCCGCGGGAACAAAGCTGAACATATTGGCGGAAATGGGAGACTGGTACTATGTGCTTTACGATGGGCGCACGGGCTTCTGCGTAAAGGCATACGTCAACGTGCTGTCCCAAGGGACGGTGGGCATATATAAGGGAGATACGGCAATAACCCTTATATCCGCCACAATAAAGTCCAATGTGAACTTCCGTACCGGGCCGGACACGACATACGCCATAATACGCCGGCTTAACAAGGGTGACGCCGCAATGGTATACATGATAAACGGCGGCTGGTGCCTTGCAAGGTGCGGCGATGATTACGGCTTCATCAGCAAGGAATACGTTAAGCTTAGATAACAAACAGAACAAACCAAAGCATAAAAAGGCAGCGCAATAACCCCCTCCGCGCTGCCTTTTCGGGCCTTTTAGGGAAAGGCCCTGTCTGGGATTTACCCCTCCCGCACTGTAACGCATGGTGGTGACATGCGCTGATGCATATGATACGCCAAATGCGGTGCAGTATGCTGAACCGTGTAATAAAGTGCTGTTTTTATGTAATTTTTTGCATTTGCTTGACAAGGGCCTGCTCCGTATAATACCATTGAATCGACAAATATTCCGTATTTACAGTCTTGATCGGGGGTCAATATGAGCAATTTTGCGATTTCAATGGTAGGCAACGCAATAATAGGCTTTTTGATGGCGGCATTCGTGCTGTCCGTATTAAAGCCGCGGTTCAACTTTGCGCTTACGGCAGTCATAACGCTGTTCGTTGTGTTTTACGCCAGCCTATACGGCATGCTGCTTTTGCCCGCGAACACGCCGCCGCTTATAAAAATGAGCATAGGCATTGTGTGGGACACCTGCTGGGGATTGTTCCTGTTTACGGATAAGCGTATGAAGGTTGTTTTAAGCGTGAGCCTTGTGTTCATGCATGAAGCCATCTGCGAAGTTATGACGCAGCTTATATTCAACGTGCATTACACAAGCTCCGCCGAAGTTTACAGCTCTCCTCTTAACCTTTTAACATGGTATGCAATATACATAATAATGTTCGCAACGCTGCTGTTCCTTTCAACGCTGGTAATAAACCGCTCTTCGGACAGGCTTACCTGGCGCGAACTTATTTTATTTGCCATATTCCCCATCGCGCAGGTGGTAATGAGCATGTGGATACTCGATCCGCCGGATGCGGACAGCGCATATATTGCCCGCATAGGCACGATACTTTTCTGCATAGCCAGTGACGTTTCGCTTTACCTTGCGGTGCGCGGAATGTCCCAGCGGGCGGAGCTTAAGCTGAGCAACGAAATGCTGAGCGAGCAGATAGAGAACGAAAAAACGCACTATGCCGCGCTGGTCGATCAATACGAAGCGGTGCGCTCCCTGCGGCACGACATTGCCAACCATATGTATACCATTCAGGCGCTGCTTTCAAGCGGCGATGCTGAGCAGGCCGCAAAATACGCCGCGGAGATAATACCGCGGCACACCTTTTCATCCACGCTCGGCCAATGCGAAAACAGAATAGTTGATGCATTCATGGCATCCCGCCTTGAAAAGCTGAAGGACAGCGGCATAAGGATAGAAACGGACATTGCGCTGCCGTACGAATCCCGCATTGCAAATGCCGATATGATAATCGCCCTCGGCAACATGCTGAACAATGCTGAAGAAGCCTGCCGCGCGGTGAAAGGCGCGGAGCCGTTCGTACGCATATGGGCGCGGGAGGAAAACGGCTGCTGCACAATAAGAATGGAAAACTCCGCCGCCGCGGCCGATACGCGCAAAAAGGCGCGGATACACGGCCTTGAACGCGGGCTTGGCACGGGCATAATAAACAACATTGCCCGTCAGTACAACGGCACGTTCATAACCGGCGCAAAGGGCGGCGTATTCAGCGCGGCGCTCACCATGCAGGTGCCGGCGGAGACGCATGCCGAGCAGCATACGGAGGGAGCAGAATGCTGAACATAGCCATTTGCGATGACGATGCGCTGCACGGCCGCCATACTGCGGCGCAAATAAGCACCCTTGACGGGTTTGCCGCGGCGAAGCTTAGCCTTTTCACAAGCGCGGATAATTTGATATATGCCATAACGGAGGATAACTACGCCGTTGACATTGCGGTGCTGGATATTCAGATGGAATCCATGGACGGGATAGAACTTGCAAAGCGCATAAACGAGCTTGCGCCCGAATGCCAGATTATATTCCTGAGCGGGCATATAGAATACGCCTCGAAGGTATATGACGCGGAGCATGTTTTCTTCGTGCTCAAATCGCAAAGCGAAACATATCTTAAAGGCGCGCTTGAAAAGGCCGTGCGCCGCCGCGAAGGCGCCAAGGCAAACTATATCGTAATAACAAACGGCGCAAACGCGCAGCGCATACCGTGGGACAGGGTGCAGTATTTGGAGCGCGTGCTGCGGCGCACAAAGGTTGTAACGGCGGACGGCGAATACTGGACAAGCGCCGCGCCGAAGGAGCTTGTGGCGGGGCTTGACGAAACATGCTACTGCCGCTGCCACAACAGCTATTATGTAAACACGGCCAGCCTTGCGGCAATGCTGCCGGGCGAATTTATACTGAAAAGCGGCGCGCATATACCCATAAGCCGCAGCCTTTCGCGCCAGGCGAAGGAAACTTTTCTGTTCGCCGGGCCGCGGTTTGGCGGTTGAAACGGCGCGGTAGGATAAATTATAAAACGGCCTCCCTGCTGAATGCGGGGAGGCCAAAGCTTATTTTATGCTCAGTTCCAAAGCTTATCGGTATACACGCCCTTCTGCTTCAGCTCTTTGAGCTTCTGCATAACAACGGGCTTGTCATCCTTATGCGTTACGCCGAACCAAGCGTCATGCGTGGGCTCAACATGCACCCGCACCTTGCCCGCCTGTATGGCGCTGCAAACGGCAACGGGCAGCAGATCCTCGTACTTCATGGGGTTCCTTTCAAGGCCGGCGGCTATGTTGCGGCGGAAGCTGTCGTCAAGAATATCGAATATGCTGTTTGAAAAGCCCCAGCAGTTCATGGATACGGTGGTTCCCTTGGGTATGGCTATGGTGGTGCCGTCGTCCTCCGTGGCTACTGCGCCGCAATCCGCGCGGGCAATGCGCATACGCTCGACTATCGAGGTAAGGTAGCCTTCGCCGTTCACCTGGCATACGCCGCGCGTGACCTCGCCGTTTTCGGGCAGGGTGTTTTCCACGGGATAACCCACGGCAAGGTGCTCGTTTGCGCCATGCTCGCTTGTGAGGAATTTATAAAGATGCTCAAACGCTTCCGGCCCATAATAATCGTCCGCATTTATAACGGCGAACGGCCTTGTGCCCACGGCGGGACGCGCGCAAAGCACGGCATGGGTGGTACCGAGCGGCTTTTCGCGGCCTTCGGGCAGGGTTATGCCTTCCGGCAGCATATCGAGCTCCTGATAAGCATAGCTCACCTTGAGATATTTGGATACCCTGTCGCCAATGGCTGCGTGGAACGCGCCGCTTATGTTTTTCTTAATAAGGAATATCACCTCGTCAAAGCCGGCGCGGTGAGCATCGAACACGGAAAAGTCGATTATTATATGCCCTTCTTCGTCCACGGGGTCTATTTGCTTAAGGCTGCCGTAGCGGCTGCTCATTCCCGCCGCCATTATGACCAATACCGGTTTTTCCATTCTTTGGTTTCCTCCTAATTATTTTGGCTATATTATACCATTTATGCTGCCGCGCGTCATCCCCAAAGCAGCACGCGCAAAATGCCCATTATAAAAAGGTGCGCCGGATAATAAACATAAAAAAGCTTGCCCATGCCCTTCCACTTGCCACGTTCGCCGTTATAAAGCCGCAGCAGCGGTATCGTAAGGCAGGTAAAAAGCTGAATAACGCCGTATATTTTATCAAGGAATATGAAATACACCGCGGCGTATGTTGCGCTCCATATCATCATCCAAAGCATCTGCTGCTTAAAATTGCCGCGCGCGCTGCCCATGAAAAGAATTGCAACGGCGGCTACGCAGCTCCAGTCCGACGGGAAGGTTATTGCGCACACGGCGAAAACTATAACGGCCTTTAGCCAATGCGGCAAGCGCTTTGAATCGTTTATCCTGAGCAGCACCAGGCCCCACGCCAGCGACCACGCAACGCTTGTTTGATTGAATACGCCGTCCTTCAGCGGAACAAACGATATGCCGAAGCAGAAATTGTATGCAAAATGCGAAACGAGCGCCAGTATGAACAGCCTCAGTGTATATTTATTCACATCATGCGTATAATGATAGCCTTCCACTATGAAGAACCACATTATGGGCGCGGTCAGCCGCCCCATTATGTGGCAGGCTATTGCGGCGGGGTTATGCGAATACCCTGGCCAAAGCGTCCATGCAAGGTGGTCTATCGTCATTGCGGTTATGGCTATAAGCTTTAATTGGTTGCCGTTAAGGCCGCGCCGCGTCAATGTGCTTTCCATGCGTTTTTCCCCGTATAAGCAAAAATATCACAGAAATTTTATCACATGCGGCGCTTTGCTTCAAGTATGCAAAAAGGGCAGGTCTGCGCCCGCCCTTTTTTGCTTTATTTAAGCCGTATGTGATTTTTGAATTACATGCCTTCCACTATGGTGGCAACGCCCATGCCGCCGCCTACGCACAGCGTGGCAAGGCCGTACTTGGCATTGCGGCGCTTCATCTCGTAAAGCAGGGTCACGAGTATACGGCAGCCGGATGCACCTATGGGATGGCCCAGGGCTACGGCGCCGCCGTTTACGTTTACCTTATCCATGTCGAAGCCAAGCTCGTTGGCAACGGCAACGCTCTGCGCGGCGAAGGCTTCGTTGGCCTCGATAAGGTCTATGTCCTTCAGCTCCAGGTTGGCCTTCTTAAGGGCCTTGCGGGTGGCGTACACGGGGCCGATACCCATTATGCTGGGATCTACGCCGGCGCTGGCGCCGGTAACTATCTTGGCAAGGGGCTTTACGCCAAGCTCCTTGGCCTTTTCGGCACTCATGATGACCAGCGCGGCCGCTCCGTCGTTAATGCCGGAGGCGTTGCCCGCGGTTACGGTGCCGCCGTCGCGCTTGAAGGCGGGCTTGAGGTTGGCAAGCTTTTCGGCAGTGCTGTCCGGACGGGGCTGCTCGTCTACCTTGAACTCAACCATTTCCTTCTTGACCTTTACCATTACGGGAACGATTTCCTCATCGAACTTGCCGGCAGCGGCGGCTACGCCGTACTTATGCTGGCTGTTGGCGGAGAACTCATCCTGCATTTCGCGGGTCACGCCGAAGCGCTCGGCCACGTTCTCGGCGGTGATGCCCATATGGTAATTGTTGAAGGCATCCCACAGACCGTCGTTGACCATAACGTCAACAACCTTGCCGTCGTTCATCCTGTAACCGAAGCGGGCATTGGGCAGAGCATAGGGCGAAAGGCTCATGTTCTCCATACCGCCTACCACCATAACGTCCGCATCGCCGGCGGCGATCATGTCCGCAGCGAGGTTGACGCACTTGAGACCGCTGCCGCAAACGTTGTTGACGGTCAGCGCGGGCACGCTCTCGGGCAGACCGGCCTTTATGGCGGCCTGACGGGCGGGGCTCTGGCCAAGACCGGCCTGCAGCACGTTGCCCATCAGCACTTCGTCCACGTCCTCGGGCTTAATGCCCGCGCGGCGAACGGCTTCCTTTATAACCAGAGCACCAAGCTCCACAGCGGGGGTGTTAGCCAAACTTCCGCCAAACTTGCCTATAGCGGTACGGCAGGCGCCTGCCAATACGATTTCCTTAGCCATTGTATTTTCTCCTTTATATTTTTGTTATTTCGAGCGGTTTTATAAAAGCTTACGCTTCAAAACCGGTCATGTCCATCTTCTTGAGCTCGGGCCCGATGATAAGATCGGCTTCCGTAGCAGCTATTATCTGCTCCAGCGTGAACTCGGGATTGTATTCTATAAGCTCAAGGCCCTTATCGGTAACGTTCATAACGCCCATTTCGGTAACTATCATGTTTACGCAGTTTATCGCGGTGTAGGGCAGGCGGCACTTCTTCAGTATTTTGGGATTGCCCTTGGCGGTATGCTCCATGGCCACTATGACCTTCTTGGCGCCGACCAGCAGGTCCATTGCGCCGCCCATGCCGGGCATCTTCTTGCCGGGGATTATCCAGTTGGCAAGGCTGCCTTCTTCGTCAACCTCAAGGCCGCCCAGAACCACCGCGTCCACATGGCCGCCGCGGATAAGGGCAAAGGAATCGGAGGAATCGGTGAATGCGCCGCCGAGTACCACTGAGGAAGGACTGCCGCCGGCGTCAACAATGTGCATAGGATCGGCATGCTCGGCATCGGGCGCGGGACCCTGACCGACTATACCAAGCTCGCTATGAACGGTAACATGAATGCCCTCGGGCAGATAGTTGGTGCAAAGAACGGGCAGGCCTATGCCAAGGTTGACAACCATGCCGTCAGTGAATTCCTGCGCAACGCGCTTTGCTATAAAGGGTTTGATCATGCTTTTTTCCATTTTATTTGCCCTCCCTGACTACGATATAGTTGACCAGTATGCCCGGAGTCATAACGTTTTCGGGCTCAATCTCGCCAACCTCAACAAGCTCTTCGGCTTCTACTATTACAAGATCCGCCGCGGTGGCCATAACGCGGTTGAAATTCTGCGCGCTGCCCTTGTACCATACGTTGCCGGCCTTGTCCGCTTTGTATGCGCCTATCAGCGCAACGTCCGCGCGCAGGGGCTTCATTACCAGGTAATCCTTGCCATCGTAATTTACCTTGCCGCGTACCAGCGGGCTGTCCTCTACCAGGGTGCCTACGCCGGTGGGGGTGATAACGCCGCCAAGGCCTGCGCCGCCGGCACGGATCATCTCTGCCAGGCTGCCCTGGGGAACCAGGTCAACCTTCAGTTCGCCGTTGGCCCACTTTTCAACCGCTTCCGGGTTGGTGCCAAGGTGGCTGCCGATATAGCCTTCTATCTGGCCGTTATGTATCATTTTTGCCCAGCTGTAATACTCGTCGCCATCGGGACCGTTCAGCTTGGACGAATCGTTGTGAATGGTATGGAAGTGACCCTTGTTGCTCTTGGACAGGGCATCGATGATGGAGAGCGCGCTGCCGCAGCCAACGAAGCCACCCATCATGATGGTAGCGCCATCAGGAATGAGATCGACAGCCTGCTGCGCAGTGATGATCTTGTTTTTCATAGAATCCTCCGTGTAAGTTTATGATTTAGGCCGCGCGAACGCCGCCCATAGTTATGGGGTTATGCGTATAATCCCGCACAGAATAATTTTACGCCACGCGCAGGCTAATGTCAAATAATTCTGGGCATTTGTGGCGAAAAAGTACATATTTATACATGGATTTGTGGATACAATCAATAATAAACGCAAATTTCACATTTATATCCATGTGCCGTCTTTTTTTTGAAATGGAAAACGGTTATAATACTCATAATGAAGCTATTATAAATTTGAAAGGAGCATCAACGTGAGCGTAAAAGAACACGAGCCCCCAAAGAAACCGCTTATATATTACTGCACAGTCGCATTGGTAGTGCTGCTGCTGCTGAACATCTTCGTTTTCCCGCTCATATTCGAAAATCAGGTTGAGGAGGTTGGCTACAACGACTTCCTTGCAATGGTTGATGCGGGCGAGGTTGAAGAAGTTGCCCGGGACGACAACGCAAAAACCATAACCTTCACCGCGCATAACGGCAAGGACGGCCGCCTGCGCTATTATCAAACGGGCATTTGGCCGGACGATACGCTGCTTACAAGGCTTGAAAGCGCAAACGTCAAGTTCGCTTCCTCCATACCCACGCAGGCTTCACCCCTGCTTACAATACTCATATCATGGGTGCTGCCCATTCTCATATTCAGCTTTATAGGCAAGCTGATAATGGGCCGCATGACGAGCGGCGGCGCAATTGGCAACGCGATGAGCTTCGGCAAGGCCAATGCCAAGATATATGTTGAGGCACAGACCGGCAAAACCTTTGCCGACGTTGCGGGCGAGGACGAGGCCAAGGACGCATTGCAGGAGATAGTCAACTTTCTGCATGAGCCTGCAAAGTACGCCGAAATAGGCGCAAAGCTGCCCAAGGGCGCGCTGCTCGTTGGCCCTCCGGGCACGGGTAAAACGCTGCTGGCCAGGGCCGTCGCGGGCGAAGCGAAGGTGCCTTTCTTCTCCATTTCCGGCTCCGAATTCGTTGAGATGTTCGTGGGCATGGGCGCGGCAAAGGTGCGCGACCTTTTCAAGCAGGCCGATGAAAAGGCGCCCTGCATAGTTTTCATAGACGAAATAGACACCATAGGCAAAAAGCGTGATTCCGGCTTCAGCTCCAACGACGAGCGCGAGCAGACTCTCAATCAGCTCCTTACCGAGATGGACGGTTTCGACCCGCAAAAGGGCGTTGTTATACTTGCCGCAACCAACAGGCCCGATACGCTTGACCCCGCGCTGCTGCGTCCGGGCCGTTTCGACAGGCGTATTCCCGTTGAGCTGCCCGACCTAAACGGCCGCATAGCCATACTGAAGGTTCATTCGCGCGACGTTAAGATGTCCGGCGATATCAACTTTGAGGTGATTGCCCGCGCAACCAGCGGCGCAAGCGGTGCCGAGCTTGCCAACATAATAAACGAAGCGGCTCTGCGCGCGGTAAAGCTTGGGCGCGACACGGTCATTCAGGAGGACCTTGAGGAAAGCGTTGAAACTGTTATTGCCGGCTACCAGCGCAAGGGCGCGGTTGTATCGCCCGAAGAAAAGCGCATAGTGGCTTACCATGAAATAGGCCACGCGCTTGTGGCGGCAAAGCAGAGCAACTCCGCCCCCGTGCATAAGATAACAATAGTGCCACGCACCAGCGGCGCGCTCGGTTACACCATGCAGGTTGAGGAAGGCGAAAAGCTGCTGATGACCAAGGAAGAGGCACTCAACAAGATCGCCACGCTTACCGGCGGCCGTGCCGCGGAAGCCGTTATATTCGGCTCCATCACCACCGGCGCATCCAACGACATTGAGCAGGCCACGAAGCTTGCCCGCGCCATGATAACCCGCTACGGCATGAGCGACGATTTCGGCATGGTGGCGCTTGAAACCGTGAACAATCAGTATCTTGGCGGCGACACGAGCCTTGCCTGCTCCGCCGAGACAGCGGCAAAGATAGACCGCGACGTGGTTGCCATGATAGGCGACGCCTACAAGAAGGCCGAAGCCATAATAAAGGAAAACCGCACCGCGATGGACGCCCTTGCCGCCTACCTCCTCGAAAAGGAAACCATCACCGGCGAGGAGTTCATGGACATACTCGGCAAACAGGAACAAAACGCATAAACGCATAATTGTAAAATGCAATGCGGCCTCCCGAAGGGGAGGCTTTTTGTTATATGCTTATTTTGTAAAAAATGACCATGCGCAAGCACTTCGACAAAATTCGACGTTCAAAAATCTCAATAGCTAAAAACTGCCTGTTTTGGGCAAAATATGCTTGACATAATTTTGCGTTGTATGATAACATAAACCCAACAAAGAACCACCGTAACCAATTTAACTTTAAGATCAATCGTAAACCCGTTGCCCGTTCCTAATCGGAACGATATGAACCCGCAGGATCGACCAAACGACAGTGATTTTGCAGCTAAGCTGCGAATAAAAATAACAAACGAAAGTGAGGACACAAACATGAAAAAGCATTTGTCAATGCTGCTCGTAACCCTTCTGGTAATCATGGCTTTCGCCGCCGTTGCCGCCGCGAGAGTTGAGGTTTGCCCCGTGTGTGATCAAGGTGAAATACGCTCTTGGTCGGAGCTGTATACCACACAGCCCCAAGATGTGGTATGTCCGCACGGATACGACTGTATTGATTCCGCAACGGAAACGTACAGAATCTACTACACAGGCTGTAATAATAGCCTTTGCAGCAATAAAGATGAGACTAATCGAGTCTTTCTTTATGAAACAGTTACTTGCAATAAGCATACCCAGAATCACTAAAAGAATTTAGATTTAGGCGATACAGCATAGCTGTATCGCCTAAATCCATTTTATAGGAGGAAACGAATATGCTATCCATGCATCTGCGTCAGCTTTTTCGCAAGCCTATTCGCACCATCTCGTATATTCTTATGCTGGTTCTATTATCGGCATTTTTTTGCATGAGCCTTAATTTGTATAATGATAGTCAATATAATCTTCAGCTTGCTGATAATGCTTATACAACAATAGCAATAATGGATTTGTATGCGGACGTAGGCGAATTTGGCAATTTAATAGACGATATTACCACTGCCGACGATTATGCCGGTTACTATGCGCTTACCGTAAGTGATTATGATTTAACGCCGATAGTTACGGCACCAAGCGTAAAAAAGCATGAGTTAAGAGCGAGATACGGCGCATTCAACAAGGATAACATCGCGTTAAAAAAGCACGATATTCTTCCAAGGTGGATAATACCGTTTTATAGCGAGGATGTAATACGCTTTAAGGTGACAGAGGAAAGCAATAAACAGCTTGACCCGAATAACGTAAACCAATACATAACGCTGAATCTGACGCCGAATGGATTTGCACTTCCTGATGGAATATACTCCGGTGCGCTGGAGTATGCGATATCATCTGTGTTTGACATCATAGATTCGGCGACAGGCTCACATTTTGCAAACGATAAAAAGACTGAACACATATACGCAAGCATTGATTTTTCGCCAGACTTTTTTTACGATAGGCATTCCGATGCCATCAATATGCTGAAGCACGACAAAGAATCAAGGCAATTTATATATCTGGAACCGGATACCGAATATATAGGATTAATAGACACATTTTATTCGAATTATGGCACAGATGAATTCGGCAACTTATTAGGCTCTAAAAAGGAGCCATCGTCTGTTTCCTTTACCCAGGATGATTTTTTCTATAAATATACTTATAGATATTCAAAAGCAATAGGCGGAGATTCAGAGTTTGTGTCTTATATTTATACGCTGGACGGCCATCCTTTTTGGCTGTATAAATATGATGACTTAAAAGCAGACCCTGAGGCTCTAAAACAATATGAACAGATATATTACTCCTGTTACATCAACTCGCATTCTTTCGGAGTAATGACTACAAATGACTTTAGCGGAATTCCTGCATTTAACCTCGGCAATGTATACATGAAAGAAGGCCGAGCGATTACCGATGAGGAGTTTGCCTCAGGTGCAAAGGTATGCATTTTGAATCGAGAGTTAGCGACGCTCCAAAATTGGAAAGTTGGTCAAAAGATAAGTTTTGACTTTTATGAATATGACTATTTTACAAATGCAACCTCCAAAAATTCAGTCCTCGCCCCGCGCTACCTATTCACCTCCCCCGACCACTTCTTCGACAGCGGCGAATACGAGGTTGTCGGCATATACGACGTGCGGCCAAT